>Ga0209514_10002755_pt1 | contig 26512 bp, 22 predicted proteins | sample Subgrocontami58m_FD_187452 | JGI IMG/M metagenome (GOLD analysis project Ga0209514, IMG submission 187452) | Subsurface groundwater microbial communities from S. Glens Falls, New York, USA - GMW37 contaminated, 5.8 m (SPAdes) (version 3) | ecosystem: Environmental > Aquatic > Deep subsurface >...
AGGAATTCCTTATTCAACATTGCGACACATGTGATGCAGACTTCATAGCCTGTCCAATTTGCAAAAGGGAAGAGGGGAAGGCTAAAAAATAGTTTGGGTATCATCGAATAGTCGAAGCCGAAAGTTAGTAAAATTTAGATTGAAAGGAGATTACTATGAATCGTATTTTACATACAGTGTTAGTGTTTACCTTTGTTGCATGTTTAAGTAGTGCTTATGTGAGTAAGTCCCTGTGGGCATCAAGCTGTTGTAATAGTGGTAAAGATGGTGATCATAGTAGCCATGAATCAGGCGGACAACCAATTCAAACAAAGGCAGAATCAAAGGGGGAAAAGTCAGAGGCTGTGAAAGACCCTGTGTGCGGCATGGAAGTTAGCGATATCAAAAAGGCATCGTCAGAAGAGTACAAAGGAAAAGTCTACTACTTCTGTTCAAAGGAGTGTAAAAAGGCCTTTAAAAAGAATCCTGCGCCATATACTTGCGGTTGCGCTGCAAAGATGAAGGATTGTGATTGCGGCCATTGCAATAGAAAAGAAGAAACTTGTCCCTGTCCATTGGAGCAAGAGAAAGGCGAGGCCCATGAACATAATAAAGGTGAGAGTCACGAAGGACACAAGCATTAATACACAGATTTGAAACATGAGTCATCTTCCATTATCGTTGATGATTCAGGTAGTTGTTCTAAATTTGATAATCATGAGATAATGAATCGTGCAGAAAAAGGAAATTAATGTGAGAAAGGAGGTTATCTTACAATCTATAATTACTTGTCCAAATTGTGGACATCAAAAAGAAGAATCGATGCCAATGGATGCGTGTCAGTACTTTTATGGATGCGAAAATTGTAAATCAACATTAAAACCCAAGAAAGGGCACTGTTGCGTATTCTGTTCATATGGAACAGTACCATGTCCATCAATACAAAATCAGAGAAAATGCTGTTAATGTTTCATTAAATTGTAGCTCCATATTCATAGAAAAGAATTAAGTAATGTCGGAACCTAATTTTTATTTCATATTCTTTCTCTTGCTGATTTCTGGTAAAGTCCTTGCTGAATTGGCAGAAAGGTTAGGGCAACCGGCCGTTCTTGGTGAAATATGCGCCGGCATTCTATTGGGACCGTCTTTGTTAAGCTGTGTACCCTGCCATGAGTATATGCCTGGTTTTTACAGGGTGCGTGACATTGCCCATTTGGGTATTTGTGCCTTGCTCTTTCAAATAGGATTGGAATCCAGTTTTACTAAGATGGCGAAGGTTGGGCCACTCTCTTTTGTGGTTGCTGTCGTGGGTGTGACATGCCCATTTATACTAGCCTTCATTTTTTGCTGGCTATTTAAAATGACAACCATCGCAGCGCTCTTTATTGGTGCCACATTAACGTCAACTAACGTCGGCTTTTCTGCCAGGGTGCTCTCTGACTTGAAAAGGCTCGATACCAGAGAATCACAAATCATCCTGAGTGCGGCTATTATTGATGATGTAATCGGTCTGATTATCTTATCCATTGTTAGTGGTATTGGTGCAGCCGGTATCGTTTCCTTTGTGTCAATAGAGAAAAGCTTACTTGTCATCACTGGTTTCTTTATTCTCGTTTTATTAGCAGGAAGCCTCCTGGTAAAGCCGCTATTTAATCTCGTGGCCAGGGCAAAAACAGAAGGCACTATAATTACCATTGCCTTTTGTTTCTTACTGTTCATAGCCTATTACGCAAACTATGTTGGTATAGCCGCAATGAGTGGAGCGTTTTTAGCTGGTATTTTGCTTACCAGGACAAATCAATTAGACTTGATTAAAGAAAAGACGAAACCCCTGGTTGAGATTTTAACTCCAGTATTTTTTGTTGTAGCTGGTACCAGTGTTGATTTGAAAATACTTAATCCTTTCAATCCAGAAAATAAAGATGCATTCGTCTTATGCGCCTTTTTAATCCCTATTGCCGTGGTAGGTAAATTTGTCAGCGGTTTTTCTATATGGAAGAAAGGGATAAGTAAGACCTTTGTGGGTGTGGGTATGATACCCAGGGGTGTGGTAGGGTTAATTTGCGCACAGGTGGGTCTGTCTACTTCAATACTGACTCAAAAGACTTTTACTGCCTTGGTTATAACAATTATGGTCACGGTACTGATTACACCACCTATGCTAAAACGTATAATCAGAAATACAACACCATGAAAAATTCACAATTCTATAAAAAGTTATCCAATTTCCGTCGTTTTAAATACTTATCGGAGTAATAGTATAATGAACAATAGATTCAAATATAACCTGCGCATCTTCAGGAAGGCCTTTTTACCATGGGCATTATCTTCTCCGAGACATTTGTGGTTAACATTGAATCTCTTCGGAAAGGTATGGAAGAAATATAAACTCAATCTCCATTTACAGAATCAGTTTGATTACCCCATACCGCATTCCTTTGTTTTAAGCCTTACCTCTGAATGTAATCTTGCTTGTGATCATTGTTACGCAAGGGTGTATAGTGAAACAAAGGTGTTGCCCAAAAAAGTGTTGGAAGGTATCATGGAACAAGCCAGTTCACTTGGATGTTTCTTTTTTGTGCTTACCGGTGGAGAACCCATGCTGTACCCGGACCTGCTGGATATTTTAGGCAATCACAGTGACAGTCTTTTTATCCTGATAACTAATGGAACATTAGTCTCTGATGATGTGGTAAAAAAGCTGTCTCGATCACCCAACATAATCCCCGTAGTCAGTCTTGAAGGTGGTTTAGAAGATACTGATAAAAGGCGTGGTACAGGCACATACAATAGTATTATGAATGCCTTCGATAACCTTAAAAGCAATAAAATACTTTACGGGTTTTCTATTACTGTAACCTCGGACAATGTGGAACAACTTCAAAAGGAAGAGGTATTTCTAGAGAAGTATCCTTACGGCGCCCGGCTAGGGTGTTTCATAGAATACATACCTACAGGGAGATCGCCTGATCCGAAGCTATCCCTATCGCCTGGACAAAGGCTTTCATTTAGGCAGTGGTTTTTAAAACTAAGGGAAAGTGCAAATACTTATTTAATTCATTTCCCCGGGGACGAGGAGCTTATGGACAATTGCAGGGAGGCGGGAAAAGGATTTATTCATATTAGCCCGGAGGGATACATAGAATCATGCGCCCTGATACCCCACAGTAAATATAACATAACGGATACGCCGCTTGAGGTGTGTTTAAAAAATCTGTATAGAGACAATCAGCAATGCGCTCATTTATATGAATCACTTGAACACCACCCGTGTATGAGCCATAGACAAGAATTATGAGGCAACGTCTCTGACTGATAACATGGCGCAATATAGCCGTTATCAGAATGACTTAACCACAAAGAAGAAGAAGAGAAAAGAATTTTTGATTTTAGATTTACAATTTGAGATTTTAATTATAAATTGTAATTCGTAAATCGGTCTTGTTTCATTTTTGAAAACCCACAACAAAGATATTTTGAAGACAATACAATGATAAACAAAATAACTGATATCCCCTGGCACACAATGCAGATTGATGAGGTAATAGGAAATCTTGTTACAAACGTCAACACCGGGCTCAACCTTACCGAGGTAGAGGATAGATTAAGAAAATACGGACACAATCAATTAGAAGAAAAAGAAGGGGTATCGCCCATAATGCTCTTTTTGGGGCAATTCAATGACTTTATCGTATGGGTATTGAGGGTACAGGCTACTCCCCTATTCAAAAAACTGGAAATTCTGTGCTAATCAGCGTCCATTTTTTCAGTATAAAAGGAGGCGCTCATGCGCTGGCATCAAAAAGGATTAAAGGAAGTTGTTGAAGATTTGAGAACGTCCCTTCAGGGTCTTTCCTCCGAAGAGGCAAGGAGGCGTCTCGAAGAATATGGCACTAATGAGCTGAAGGAGGGGAAGAAGAAGACCCTTTTAGGGAGGTTCCTTGACCAGTTCAAGGACTTTATGATTATCGTCCTCATGGCAGCCGCAGTTATCGCGGGCGCAATGGGGGAGGTGAACAGCACCATTGCCATTGTCGTGATAGTCATCTTGAATGCCATAATAGGGTTTGTCCAGGAATACAGGGCTGAAAAGGCGATGGAGGCCCTGAAGATGATGGCCGCGCCGTTTGCCACTGTGCTAAGGGATGGGCATCATATGACCCTCCTTGCCTCTGAACTGGTTCCTGGGGATATCGTGCTTCTTGAGGCCGGGAGGATTGTCCCTGCCGACCTAAGGCTCCTTGAATCGGCCCAGTTGAAGGTGGAAGAGGCGGCGCTTACTGGGGAGTCTGTCCCGGTAGAAAAGCTGACAGCTCAGCTCCATGAGGAAATGATACCCCTTGGAGACAGGCGGAACATGGCCTACAAGGGGACAGTGGTAAGCTACGGCCGCGGTAAGGGTGTTGTTGTGGGCACAGGGATGGAAACGGAACTGGGCCGCATCGCCACGATGCTTCAGACGGAGGAAGAGGTAAAGACACCCTTGCAGAAGAGGCTCGCCAGATTCGGCCAGAGGCTTGCCGTTGCTGTCATTGCCATGTGCGCCATCATCTTTGCTGTTGGGATCATGAGGGGAGAGCCGCCAATCCTGATGCTGCTTACAGCCATCTCTCTGGCTGTTGCGGCCATACCGGAGGCCCTTCCGGCAGTAGTAACCATATCCCTGGCCCTGGGTGCCAGGAAGATGGTCAGGCAGAACGCCCTTATCAGGAAGCTTCCGGCTGTGGAAACTCTTGGTTCTGTGACATACATCTGCACCGACAAGACGGGCACCCTTACCCTGAATAAGATGACGGTTGAGGAGATATATGTTGATGGAACCCTCACCCCTGCCCTCTCCCTCAGGGAGATGGTGAAGGAGGTAGCAGCACCCTTTACAGGTGCGATAGATGAGACACAAGAACGCAGGCTAAAGCCTGCGGCTACCGCTACAACCGCCGATTCGCCCATTCACTGCCTCATGATGGCTATGGCATTAAGCAACGATGCCGCAAGGGATGCTAATGGGAACCTGATCGGCGACCCGACGGAGACGGCGCTATTAGTCGCTGCGGAAAATGCTGGATATGATAAAAAGGGTTGGGAAGAGAGCCACCCGAGGGTCGCTGAAATTCCCTTTGATTCTGACAGGAAGATGATGACCACATTCCACAATATCTCCTCTTTGGAAAAAATCCCTTCTTCCCCCCTTTTAGAAAAGGGGGGTGAGGGGGGATTCGTATCGTTTACAAAAGGCGGGGTGGAGGTAATCCTCGACAGAAGCACAGGCATCCTCACCTCATCAGGGGTAAGAGAGACAAACAGGGATGAGCTCCTGAGAGAGAGCGAGCGTATGGCGGCTGACGGCCTCCGGGTACTGGCAATAGGCATGAGAAAGTGGGATTTGATTCCGGCGGAGACCACCTCTGAGACGGTTGAAAATGGGCTTACCATCCTTGGTTTTGTCGGCATCATGGACCCGCCAAGGGAGGAGGCGAAGGAGTCGGTGTCCCTGTGCAAATCCGCCGGGATAAAGACTGTTATGATAACCGGGGACCATCCTATTACTGCGAGGACCATAGCTAAGCGAATCGGGATTATAGACGATGACGGGGAGGTCATAACAGGAACGCATCTCGAAAGACTTCCCATGGATGAGTTCGAGAGGAAAGTAGAGGAGATAAGGGTATACGCCAGGGTCGCCCCTGAGCAGAAGCTGAAGATCGTGAAGGCCCTTCAGGACAAGGGACAGTTTGTCGCCATGACCGGAGATGGCGTAAACGATGCGCCGGCGCTAAAGAGGGCGGACATAGGGGTTGCCATGGGTATTACCGGGACCGATGTCTCAAAAGAGGCAGCCCACATGATACTCCTTGACGACAACTTTGCCACTATAGTAAAGGCGGTCAAGGAGGGGAGGCGGATATTCGACAACATAAGGAGTTTCATAAAGTACACCATGACAAGCAATTCAGGCGAGATATGGTCAATATTCCTCGCACCGTTTCTGGGCCTTCCCATACCGCTCCTGCCCATCCATATCCTCTGGATCAATCTTGTGACCGACGGTCTTCCAGGACTTGCCCTTGCTGCGGAAGATGCAGACAAGGGAATCATGAAGAGGCCCCCGCGGCATCCCCAGGAAAGCATATTCGCCCATGGACTTGGCATATCTATCGTCTGGGTCGGCCTCTTGATGGGAGGGGTTACTCTGTTTACCCAGGCATGGGCAATAAGAACCGGCCATTCTCACTGGCAGACAATGGCATTTACGGTCCTCTGTCTCTCGCAGATGGGGAATGTCCTTGCAATCCGCTCCGAGAAGGAATCGCTTTTCAGTCTGGGGATATTCTCCAATAGGCCATTGATCGGGGCAGTTATTTTGACCTTTGCCCTGCAAATGGCGACTATATACGTCCCGTTCCTGCAGCCGATATTCAAGACGGAGGCCCTTACCTTCGGCGAGTTAACATTTGCACTCGCCATGTCATCTGTGGTCTTTATAGCAGTGGAGATCGAGAAGTGTTTCAAGCGGAAGAATATCGGATTTCAACCATCAAATAAATTAAAATGATACCTTTTATTAATCAAATACTTCGGTATATTACTTATTTAGTTCTCCTTTTTGTGTATGCAGCGAGTACGCTTGCTGAAGAGGAATGGCCGGTATCCGTATCCCCTCCAATCAGCGAAAATACTCAAGTATGCATATTATGTCACAGAAACTACACACCGGGGATTGTAGAGGATTGGCTTAAAAGCAGGCATTCAAAAATTACTCCACAAATGGCGCTCAAAAAGCCTCCTCTTGAGAGAAGGATTTCAAGCGAGGTAATACCAGAAACTTTACAGTCAACAGTCGTCGGCTGTTATGAATGTCATAGTCTGAATGCCTCTGCCCACAAAGACAACTTCGAACACTTTGGATTTATGATTAATGTGATTGTGTCACCAAATGACTGTAGAACCTGTCACTCAGTTGAAGTTGACCAATATTCCGTCAGTAAAAAGGCACACGCAGTGGGGAATCTTCAGCAAAATCCCCTCTATCATACCCTTGGTGAGACAATCACAGGCGTTAAAGAAATCAAAGATGATAAATTATTCAGTTTGGACTCATCAGAACATACAAAGTCTGAAACATGTTATGCATGTCATGGCACTGTTGTAACGGTAAAAGGCATGAAGAAGATTTTCTCAAAGATGGGTGAAATTGATGTTCCTGACCTTGCCAACTGGCCGAACCAGGGAGTAGGAAGGATTAATCCTGATGGAAGCCTTGGGGCATGTACATCATGCCATCCACGACACAGCTTTTCAATAGAGGTAGCCAGAAAACCTTATACGTGCGGTCAATGCCATATCGAACCGGACGTACCTGCATTTGAAGTTTACAAAGAAAGTAAGCATGGGAACATTTTCTTCTCTATGCAGCATGAGTGGAACTGGAATAATGTTCCCTGGAGAGTCGGTAAAGATTTTCAAGCTCCAACATGTGCTACTTGCCATAATAGCCTCTTAACTACTACTGATAACAAGGTTATTGTATCAAGAACCCATGATTTTGGCGCGAGACTATGGGTCAGGCTGTTTGGGCTTATATACACCCATCCCCAACCTAAAAGTGGCGAGACATATTTAATCAAAAACAAGGAAGGTCTGCCTCTTCCCACGTCCTTCACTGGGGAATTAGCATCGGAATATTTGATCGATAAAAATGAACAATTGCGGCGCCAAACTGAAATGATGAAGGTCTGTCAGTGCTGCCATAACACAGATTGGGTCAACCAGCACTTTGTCAAACTTGATTCCACTATAGCAGAAACCGATAGGATGTGTTTATCAGCTACACAATTACTTCAGAAAGCATGGAATGAAGGATTGGCAGATCCGGCTAATCCTTTTGATGAGACGATTGAGCGCCTATGGATAAAACAGTGGCTTTTCTACGCCAACTCGGTGCGATACGCATCTGCTATGGGAGGTCCTGACTATGCCACATTTAAAAATGGCTGGTGGGAGTTAACAGCAAATTTACAGGAAATGCTGAAGTTAACACAAAATCAAAAATAGCAACTGATAAAAAGGCTCTAAGATATTAAATACTGTGTTCGCTAAAAGTTAGTTGTCACCATTGCGAATAGCCCGAAACATTCTGTCCTTGAGCTTGCTTCACTTTACCAGCAGTGACGCGTTTAAATGTTAACTTAATTTATGACGTTCACTGCAACTTACATATATTCTAAAATATTTTGTAAAGTTTCTTCTATTTATACCGATAATAGATTCAGACCATATATCATTAAATGTCAAGGAATTTCAATCTTTTGTAATTCCCCTCTAAAAAGAGGGGATAAAGGGGTGTGTAAGTTTGCCGCTACACACCCCCAGCCCCTCTTTCTAGAGAGGAGCTTAAAAGTTGCTGCCGAAGGCAGCTAAATTTATGAGGATACTGAAAAATGAAACTACAAGAAAAATCAAATACCAATCTTAATGATATGATACAGAAGATTAAGTTAGAAGGCATCCAGGAGGCAGAAAAGAGGGCCGAGGAAATTATAAAAGAGGCGGAGGACAAGGCGTCGAAAATTATACATAAGGCTCGAAGTGATGCTGAGGCAATCGTCAAACATGCAGAAAATGAAATAAAAAGAAAAGAAGGCTCCAGCAAGGTTGCCCTTGAACAGGCGGCGCGGAATATTATTCTGAGCGTACGTGCGTCCCTCACCGAAATCTTTACCACTCTTATAAAGAAAGAATGTCAAACGGTTTTATCAGGAGAAACCCTGAAGACCCTAATTTTCAGAGTTATTGAAGGGTGGCAAATGGAAAAGAATGGTGATATATGTCTTGAGGTACTACTTAGTGAGACCGACAGGGATACACTGCATGAAGTCTTTTTAACTAGATTGAATGAGGAAATAAGGTCTGGCATAGAACTGAAAGTTCACAAGAATATAGAGAAAGGCTTTCGTGTAGGTGTCAGAGGAGAACATTCTTATTTTGATTTCACAGATGAGGGCATAGCAGACGCCTTAGCGGCATATTTAAATCCAAAATTTTATAATTTTATCGATTCACTAAGAAACGGTGTGCAAACACAGTGAAGAAATCGTACTATTATATCGTTGCATCACTACCTAGCCTTTCCCTCTATGAAAAACCAAATATAACGATTGACGCCTTTCTTGCCGTTTGTAAGGATTTTCTGGATGATAATGACTTCAATATACTGCAGCTTATAAGTTTATTCAATGTGGAAGAGGATAGAATTCCTCTCGATGCTGTAAAACGTTTTTTCCAATGGGAAAAAGGTATAAAAAATATCCTTGTAAAACTAAGAGCAGAAAAGCTGGGAGTTGAGCCTGAGCCTTTTATCAGAGGTGAAGTTATATATGATTATTTTCAGTCAGCCCTTGCAGAAAATACCTTTAATGCAAATTCACCTCTTCTAGCCGAAGAACTTATTAATAAAGCCCGATGGAATTATCTCGATGAGCTCGAATACGGACACTATTTTGATATAGATAAGCTTGCTATTTATTACATTAAATTACAACTCCATGAGAGAATGTCACTTTTTAATCCGAAAATAGGCCAGGGTAAACTGGATTGTATTATCAATAGTATAAATAATTCTATAGTCATAAATAATTAATGGGTGTAACTAACTATGAAAAATAAAGGTAAAATTATTGGCATAAACAGAAACATGGTCACAGTAGAATTTCACGGGCATGTTAAGCAAAATGAAGTCGCTTACGCTATTTTAAAAGATACCCGTCTCAAATCAGAGGTCATTCGTATAAGGGGAAACAAGGCCGACCTTCAGGTGTTTGAAGATACGAGAGGTCTCAAGATGGGAGATGAAGTAGAATTTACCGGTAAGTTACTCTCGATAGAGCTAGGACCCGGACTGCTTGGACAACTCTTTGATGGTCTTCAGAATCCACTCCATGACCTCGCAAATGAACTCGGTTTTTTTCTCCAGCGCGGTAAATACATTAATGCCCTGAAAGAGACTACCAAATGGAAATTTATCCCTTGTGTGAAGCCAGGTGATGCTGTATACGCTGGCGATGCTATTGGTACGGTAAAGGAAGGCATTTTTATCCATAAGATTATGATACCTTTCTATTATCTTGGTGAGTATCATGTTGTAGAAATTGCAGAGCAAAAAGAATACAGTGCGAGGGAAAGAATTGCCCTCATCAAGGATAAGAAAGGGCAACAAATTCCATTATGTATGATGTTCGAATGGCCTGTAAAAAGACCAATTACCTCTTATTGGGAGAGATTGGATCCAACAGAACCTCTTATAACAAGAATAAGAATGATTGACACCCTTTTCCCTGTGGCAAAGGGTGGTACCTATTGCATTCCAGGTCCTTTTGGCGCAGGAAAGACAGTGCTCCAGCAGGTAACCAGCCGCAATGCAAAAGTTGATATTGTAATTATCGCAGCGTGTGGTGAGCGTGCCGGTGAAGTAGTGGAAACAATCCAGGAATTTCCTAAAATAATTGACCCCTTCACTGGTAAATCTCTCATGGAGAGAACTATTATTGTGTGCAACACAAGTGCAATGCCTGTTGCAACTCGTGAGGCGTCAGTATATACCGCAATTACTATGGCAGAATATTACAGGCAGATGGGACTCCATGTGCTCTTACTAGCCGATTCAACATCGAGGTGGGCGCAGGCATTGAGAGAAAGATCAGGGAGGTTGGAGGAAATACCAGGCGAGGAAGCCTTTCCTGCTTACCTGGAATCTACGATAGCGAGCTTTTACGAACGGGCTGGTGTTGTTAAGATGAGAGATGGCAGTATAGGTTCCGTCACCATTGGAGGAACAGTAAGCCCGGCAGGAGGCAATTTCGAGGAACCTGTTACACAATCAACCCTAAAGGTAGTGGGTTCTTTTCATGGGCTATCTCGCCAACGTTCAGACGCCAGACGCTATCCTGCAATCGATCCTTTGGAAAGCTGGTCGAGATATACGGGTATTATTGACATGAAGTCGCGAATTAAGGCAGTAAAGCTTCTTTCAAGAGCGAATGATGTCTACCAGATGATGAAGGTTGTGGGAGAAGAAGGAATTACTTTGGAAGATTATACAGAATATTTAAAAGGTGAATTCTTTGATAATGTCTATTTACAACAGGATGCCTTTGACAAGGTGGATGGCGCCACATCAGAAGAACGGCAACGAAAAGTATTTTCACTACTTCAGGATATTATCGATGCCTCTCTTGAAATCAAAAGCAAGGAAAATGCGCGAAATTTCTTTAATAAAATGAGACAACTATTTCTCGATTATAATGTTTCTGAGTGGAATACTCCGGGCTTCCAGGAGAATGAACGTCTCATTCTGGAACTGTTTTACCAGCATAAGAAAGAAATCTCCGATGTAAGCACAATCTCTTTTAATGATATTTCTATAGAATCAGAAATGGTTACTTCAAACGGTAAATAAAGATGAAAAGAATATACAATAAAATTATTAATATATCAGGGAATGTTATTGCTGTTTCAGCACGAGGCGTTAAATACGGGGAATTGGCTTTTATTTCCTCTGCTCACGGTATTTCCCTTGCCGAAGTTATTCGCATTGAAGGTGAACTGGTTTATCTCCAGGTATTTGTGGGAAGTAGTGGGGTTTCCACGGAAGACGAAGTGCGTTTTCTGGGGAGACAAATGCAAATCTCCATTTCTGAAAATCTCCTGGGGAGGATATTCAATGGCTCAGGAAGGCCTCGTGATGGCGGGCCGATGCTCACCCAAAACTTTATCGATATAAATGGTCCTTCTGCAAATCCAGTAAAACGCTTAATGCCTTCTAACATGATACACACAGGCCTTCCTCTGATAGATATTTTTAATTCTCTCGTAGAATCTCAGAAGATATCCATTTTCACCTCATCAGGAGAGCCTTACAATGAACTACTGGCACGCATTGCCCTCCAATCGAAAGTAGATGTAATCGTACTCGGTGGTATGGGATTAAGGTATGATGATTATCTTTTATTAAAAAATACCCTTGAGAGTGAGGGCGCACTATGCCGTTCATTCCTCTGTATTCATACCGCAGCCGATCCTGTGGTGGAATGCATAATGGTTCCTGACCTTTGTCTTGCCGCTGCCGAAAATTTCGCCCTGCAAGGCAAAAAAGTGCTCGTATTACTTACTGATATGAAAAATTTTTGTGATGCAATTAAGGAAATATCCATAATAATGGAACAAGTCCCGTCGAACAGAGGGTACCCAGGAGACCTTTATAGCCAGCTTGCTTCTAGGTATGAAAAGGCTGTTAATTTTGAAGGCGCAGGTTCAGTAACAATCCTTTCTGTAACAACAATGCCAGGAAATGATGTAACCCACCCCGTACCTGATAATACAGGGTATATTACAGAAGGCCAATACTATTTGAATAAAGGCAGAATTGAACCTTTTGGGTCTCTCAGCAGGCTTAAACAGTTTGTGAATAAAAAGACGAGAGACGACCATAGACCTTTAATGGACGCCATGATACAACTTTACGCATTTTATCAGGAAACATTGGAAAAGAAATCAATGGGGTTCAAGATGTCCCCGTGGGACAACAAACTATTAAAATACGGAACACTTTTTGAAGAACAATTAATGGAACTCACTGTCAATATACAGCTCGAAGATGCCCTTAACACTGGATGGCGCATACTATCAGATTGTTTCGTTCCGGAAGAGACAGGGATCAGAACTGAATTAATAAAGAAATTTTGGACAAAAGGGTCTATTTCAGATGAAAAAAATCAAACTCACCAAAACAGAACTAAAGAAACAGAAGGACAGCCTCAAGCGATATGACCGTTTCCTTCCCACCCTTTATATAAAGAAGCAACAACTTCAGAGAGAGTTAGATAAAGTTAGAATAGGTTTAAAAAAGGTAACAGACGAATTAAATAAATTAAAGACGGAAATGGCTTCATGGATTAGTTTGCTTGGTGAAGAGGTTGGACTCTCTGAACTTATAACATTAAAAGGGATTGAAACACGCGTGGAAAATATAGCTGGAGTGGATATCCCTGCTTTTGTCTCATCACATATAGATATTAAAAAATATGATTTGTTTACTTATCCTTTATGGGTTGACAGCGCAGTTGAAGTTATTGCAAAGATGATTTCCCTCCAGGCAAAAGAATGTGTGCTGAAAGAACAATATAGGTTACTTGAAGCGGACTTAAACATCACATCACAGCGGGTAAATTTGTTTGAAAAGGTCAAGATCCCTGAAACTAAGGATGCAATCCGGCATATAACAATATTCCTTTGGGACCAAGAGGGAGCGGCTGTGGGATGGGCACGAATGGCTAAGAAAAAGATCCAGGGAGTAAGTTGAATGATTGTAAGGATGAAAAAAGTTTCAATCGTCATTAAATCGTCATGGGTAGACGAGGCGCTGGATACCCTGGGCGAATTAGGAGTATTACATATTCGCCCTGTTGCCACAATAGGAAGTGATACAATCGCCGAACTAAAAAAGAAAATACAAATTATGGATGAGGTTGTCTCAAACAAACCAGAACATATTTGTGTTAGTGAGAGCAACAAGTTTTCCAATGAAGATGGTTTTACGATAGCAAAACAACTATTGTGCTCTATAGATGAAGTAAAACGGATTGACGAGGAAATAAAGTTACTCATTACAGATTCAAAAAGATTAGAAGTTTGGGGACGATTTGATCCAAAAGAGATTACCCGGTTGAAAGAGGCGGGTATTACTGTAAAGTTTTACAAGTGTCAAAAAAGTGAATTAAATAAAATTCCTGAAAATTGTCATGTTAATATCATTTCTGAGGATGGCGATTCTCTCTATCTTGCGGTAGTTTCAAATGGAAATAATTTAGAAGTGCCTTTCGAAGAAATAAAGCTGCCCATTTGTGGAATAGATGAAATTGAGAGTATTATTAAGAAAAAAGAAGGTCAACTTCTACTGGCGCAGAACAGGATTGCGAATTTATACGAAGCCGCTCCCGCGATAAAAAAGACACTTATTCAGTATAAAGAGTTGCTGAATTATGAAGAGGCAAAAGCTGGCGTAGGAAAAGAAGAAAATATTTCATATCTGGTAGGCTTCTGTCCTGAAACATTAGTTGGAAGTCTTGAAAATGCCGCTGGCAAAAATGGTTGGGCAATACATACAGAAGACCCGTCAGACGAGGATAGAGTTCCTACATTCCTGAAGAATTCAAGGTGGACAAGATTATTTCAGCCTGTAATGAAATTCATTGGCGTTACACCAGGTTATAATGAAGCCGATACAAACGGCATATTTTTGATATTCTTTAGCCTTTTTTTCGCGATGATTATAGGCGACGGTGGATATGGTATTACCCTCCTTATTGCAGCATTTCTCATTCAACGGTATTATAAGAAAATATCTAAGGAACAGATACTCCTCATCTATATCCTTTCTATTACAACTATAGTATGGGGGGCTGTCACTGGAATGTGGTTTGGGTTTGAAAAATTAAGTCAAATTCCACCTTTGAAAATGCTGATTATACCTGCCCTGAATACTTATAGTGTAGAAAGCGAAGCGTCTACAATGCGCTTGTGTTTTTTCATAGCGGTGATACATCTTTCCCTTGCGCGAATATGGGCTGCAATGAGGGCTTACCCCTCTTTTACCGCATTTGCAGAAACAGGGTGGGCGGCATTAATATGGGGTATGTATTTCATCGCAAAGTCTCTTTTATTGCACGATAGATTAAGCATTATAGCAACCATTCTAATTGGTTATTGGTTTGTATCCTTGATTCTATTTGGAGAGCAAAAAAATGATGGATTTTTGCGGGGTGTTATCAGAGGAATGGCGAGATTCCTTATGAATCTCCTGTCGGGCATTGGAAGTTTTTCTGATATCATTTCATACATCAGGCTTTTTGCTGTTGGCCTCGCATCAAAAGAGATTGCTTTGGCATTTAACAACATAGCAATGGATATTGGTTTTCAAAGCATTTTACTCCCTATGGCAATTCTTATATTGATTTTTGGACACACATTGAATATGATCTTAGGTGCCATGTCTGTCCTTGTGCATGGTATACGGCTAAACCTGCTAGAATTTTCGAATCATTTGAATATTCAATGGTCAGGAATTCCCTATCGTCCATTTAATATACAATGCAAAACAATAACAGGAGGCAATAAATGAGTTTCTTGGAAAGTTTAGGACAATCTGGTTATGTATTTGCCCTATGTCTATCCGCACTTGGTTCTGCAATGGGAATTGGCGCAGCGGGAATGGCAGCCCTTGGGGCGTGGAAAAAGTGCTTTTTAAATAACAAGAACGCCCCATTTATCCTTATTGCCCTAGTCGGACTCCCCCTATCGCAAACGATCTACGGAATGATCTTGATGAATGCAATCAAAGGGGCGCCAGAAAGTACGCCTCATCTATTAAGATTTTTTGCGGGATTGTTAGGTGGTTTGGCAATTGGCGCATCCGCATTGTTTCAGGGAAGGGCTGCTGCAGTAGCGTCTGATGCGCTTGCGGAGACAGGAAAGGGGTTTGGTAACTACATCATGGTGCTGGGTATTATAGAAACCGTTGCCCTTTTTGTCATGGTCTTTTTAATGACGACATTAAAGTAAGGCGCTCTCGCTGAATAGTAGAAGATTAGCACTATTGAGAAATCTTTTGATCACTGAAATTACGAGGCTTACAGATTTCTCCCTTCAGTCGAAATGACAAAAGTATAAGTTTTTGTTGAGATATTATGTATGTCACGAATAGAATACCTCCATTCATAAAGGCAGCTTCGATCACTCTGAATTTCAAATAAATGTGATTAAGTGTAAGACCTGTCACTCAGTTGAAGCAGACCAATATTCCGTCAGTAAAAAGGCCCACGCACTGGAAAATCTTCAACAAAACCCTTTTGATGAGACGATTGAACGACTATGGATAAAGCAGTGGTTTTTCTACGCCAACTCGGTGCGATACGCATCTGCCATGGGATGTCCTGACTTTGCCACATTTAAAAATGGCTGGTGGGAGTTAACAGCAAACTTGCACGAAATGTTTAAGTTATCACAAAATCGAAAATAGCAAATGATAAAAGGGTATAAAATATTCCCAGAATAAGCATTTATTAATAATTTATTTTAAATAAATTCATTGACAATTTTGATAGAAAAGGTTAAAAATACGCATGTTTTACATTTTAAATGTTATCATTTTAAAACTTTTATACCATGGAAGGAGGTCAGTAAAGTATGTTGAATAAGAAATTTTTAGGGATAGTTGTTTCTGCAGTTACTTCTGTTGGTCTAATGATGTGTGCGGGCAATTTTGTTTATGCCGAGGAAGAAACACACAAACATAGTGAAAAGGCTTTGGCGCCGGAACATGCAACAGTAGAGCCGCCCATGTGCCCCAGTTGTAAGGATGTGCGCGTAAGTCCAGAAAAGGGAAGGACGCTTGCTGCACAGGTTATGGTTTGCCCGGATTGCAAAAACGAGATAGGCGAACTCTCGGTTCACCATTGCGATAAGTGCGGAAAAGATGTAATGGCATGCGTAATGTGCCAAAAGACATCTGCAGAGTTAAAAGCTTCGACCATGGAAGGAAAGTGCCCAAAGTGCAAAGAGGTACGTACAAGGCCAATCAAGGGAAAGACACTGGCAAAGTGGGAAATGAAGTGTCCTGATTGTAAGAAGAAATCGCAAGAATGGCTCACCCAGCACTGCGACAAGTGTGATGCGGATTTCCTGGCATGTCCAATTTGCAAAAAGGAACAAGAAAAAGGCAAGAAATAAGTTTATTGCCTGTAAAAATTTGGATTTAAAAAAATGGGGGCATTATATAATGCCCCCATTTTTATTTCTAGTGTGATGAAGCTCCACCGTGCGATGGGTACATCTTTTTTTCCGCTTCGTATTTCTTGAATTCATTAAATTCTGCCTCTGCCTCGACGCTCATCCCTTTAAACAAATAAACCACACCTAAATAATTATGGGCTGTACCTAATTTGGGGTCTAATTCTAATGCCGTTTTATGTGCGGTGATGGCCTCGTCCAGCTTTCTTTGTTTGCAATACGTTAACCCAAGTTCATTATAGGCAGAAGCAAGCTTGGGATTCAAAGATATTGCGGTAGTCTGCATCTTGATTGCATCTTCAAGTTGTTCATTCATACGATAGACAACACCCAAACTAAAATATATCATTGGATCGTCAGGTTTTAACGTCAGTTCTTTTCTGTAAATCTCTCCGGCTTTAGTAAATTTACCCTGGGTATAATAAGCCTTTGCAAGCTTTTCATAAGCATTAATCATTGTTGGTTCTAACTCCAGCGCCCTCTCCCATGCCGCAATTGCTTCGTCGAAACCGCCTTTTTTAATATGTTCCAATCCGTAGGTATAATACTCTGAAGCTGACATTTTTTCCGGAAGTTTTACCTCTTTTTTTACTTCCTGGCCAACCAATGTCTCTCCAGTTGCAGCTTCTTCACTCTTACTTACACCTTCAGATACCTCTTTTTTACTGCATCCGTATAAAGACATAAATAACACGGTACCGGTAATTGTCAGTATCTGTAAGTCTTTTCCTATCATTCTCATTATCTTTTATTCTCCAGCTAAAATTTTTATAAATTCATCCTTGTCAATGCCATGTTTTATCTCTATCAACATTCTCATCTCCCAATCTGTTTTACAAGAAGATATAGCTTTAATATATGGCAATTGGTGGGACCTAATCCGACCGAGTCGGAATCCGTAGCGCGGGTGGTTTATCCCCCGCCATTGGCCGACCACAAGGGATCGGCGCTACATTTTTTGCTAAAAATGTCAAAATATTTTTATAAAGCGGCTATCATGACATACGATTGGCCATAAAAGAAGCAATCTCTCTAAACACCGTTTTGTCTTCAACCGGAATCTCGTCTATTGTCTTATACGCTTGTTTTACCAAATTTTCTGCATAATCCTGAGCATATTTTATCGCATTATATTTTTTGTATATCTCCAGCGCCCATTTTATATCGTTATCTGTAGTCTCATCCCTTGGTTTTAGCATAATGTCACGCAAGTGTTTCTTATCATCGGCAGAAGCGACCTGTAATGCGTAGGAATAGAGAAAACTTGCCTTGCCTTCCTTCACATCGGAACCAATTACCCCCCCGCGTCCCTTGCCGTGTGTTAAGTCGATTAAATCATCACGAATCTGAAATGCGGGACCCATCGTTTTCCCCAGCGTCCATATCTTTTCTACAACCTTTTCAGAAATACCAGATACAACGGCCCCACCGACCATACCGCATGCAAGGTAGTACCCGGTTTTAAGTTCAACCATCGACATATATTTATCTACTGAAAAATCTTCCGCCGCCCTTGCGTTGATGTCAAGCGCCTGGCCTTCTACCGTTTTTTCGTAAGTTAACGTAAGTATTTGTAATAAATTTATCTTTTTTTCCAATGAGACAGGGCTCGCTAACACACTTTTGTATGCACACGCAATAAGATAATCACCTGCATTAATTGCGTTGGCTGTCCCATATTTCACCCATACCGTAGGCTGGTCTCGTCTTATCGTATCACCATCCTCAATATCGTCGTGCATGAGGAACATATTATGCATAATCTCTATAGCAAGGGCAAAATGTATCGCATCATTAGTATTTCCTCCCAATGCCTCACAGGTAATTAAACATATTGCAGGCCTTACTCTTTTGCCTCCTGTGTGCAGGTGATGCCATATTGGCTCACTTAAATAATCATTTCTATGAGGCGGGATGATCTCTTTCAACAATTCATCTATCTTTGCACCGTAAATTTTAATAGCTTCCTCTATGCCCATCTCTGCCTATTCCCTTCCAAGGAATTCACCAGTTCTTGTATCCACCTTGATTACTTCACCATTATTGATGAACAGCGGAACCTTTACGATAAGCCCTGTCTCTACCTTTGCAGCTTTATAAACATTCACTACGGTGTCACCTTTCATGCCCGGATCTGTTTCAACAATTTTCAAAGAAACTGACGTTGGAAGTTCTACTGATAATGCCTTGCCCTCATAAAAAGCTATCTTTGCCTGACTGTTTAACGTCATATAAGGCATGGCGTCTGCAACCGCCTCTTTAGGCAATAATACTTGCTCGTAATTTTCTGTATCCATGAAGCAGTAATTCTCCCCATCCTTATAAAGATACTCCATCGTGCGATGCTCCAGGAATACATCTTCTAATTTATCCGTAGACCGGAATCGTTTCTGAACGACACTTCCCTGTTTCATACTTTTCAGTTTTGCCTGTACCATACCACGCCAATTTCCCGGAGTCACGTGTTGATAATCAACCACCAAATACAATTCACCATCCATTTTTAGCACGGTCCCCCTTTTAATTTCTGTAGCGCTTAACAATTTAATAACTCCTCAATAAAATTAACAAAACACAAAATGTGTTATACAAATTCAGTCATCACAGTATCTGCAACAAACAATCCTTTTCCCGTGAGTTTCAATATTTCATTCTCATAACTAACTAAACCATACTTTGCTAATCTGTTCATCTGCTCTCCAAATTGATCCTCTATTTTATAACCGAATCGTTCATAAAAATCAGCATTTGATATACCCTGACGGAGACGCAACGCCATAACAACGGTTTCTGATGCAAATTGATTAAGTTCCAATTTTTCACGAAAAGACTTTACATTTATATTTTCGTTTATCCCATCAATGTATTTAAATACATCTTTCTCCTTTGAAGTCCTCACACCATCAATAAAAGAATATGCCCCCGCCCCTACTCCTACATAACCCATATTTTTCCAGTAAACGTGATTGTGAGCACACGCGTACCCATATTTTGCAAAATTCGAAATTTCATAGTGATTATAGCCGTTACGTGTTAAATAACGGATTGCCGTTTTATACATCTCCAATTCAACACACTCGTCCAGTTTATGGATAACCGCTTCCTCCAAATCCCTTGTGAGCAATGTTCCCTCTTCATACGTAAGGGCGTATGTCGATATGTGCTCAGGACTCAATTCGATTACGGTTTTTAAGTCTTTTTCCCAATCATCGATAGACTGCTCAAAACATCCAAATATTAAATCAATATTAATATTTTCAAATCCGGCTTCTCTCAGTAAATCAAAGGCGTTTCTTGCATCATTGCTTGAATGAATACGCCCAAGAAATTGTAATTGTCTATCCTGAAACGACTGTACTCCCAGGCTAATGCGATTCACCATGTATTCCTTTAGCAATCCGATCTTATTCACAGTCAGTGTGCCGGGATTTGCTTCAACCGTATACTCCTGTATCTCAGAAGATGGAATATAACGGATAACGCTTTGGAGTAGTTTTTCCAACTGAACTTCAGTTAATATGCTAGGTGTTCCTCCACCTATATAGACTGTGTTAAATACATATCGGTCTTTTAACGCGCTTAACTCCTTCTCAATAGTGTGGAGGTAACGGTCTATTGTCATTGATTCCGAAACAATTGAATTGAAATCGCAATAGCGGCACTTTCTGGCACAGAATGGGATGTGTATATAAAGGGCATTATGAAGCATGTTTTTTACAAAAGATCGTCATGTAAGTTTACAAACTTGATGTACAGGAATTTCAATCTTTTTATGATTCCCCTCTAAAAAGAGGGGACTTCGTCGTGAGCGCTCAGTCGAACGATAAAGGGGTGTGTAAGTTTGCCGTAACACACACCCGGCCCCTCTTTCTAGAGGGGAGCTTAAAAGTCGCTGCCGAAGGCAGCATAATTTAATTATTAATTTAAATATTACGAAATTACTTTCTTTCTTGTTTTTCTTATTGCTGTGTCGTTTTGTACGGTATTAGTAATTTCCTTCTCTATGATATTTTTATAATAATTCAACCTCGTAACAGGATTTTTCAAAGTACCTTTAAATTGTTTCAAGAGGTCTTTGTATATTAGTTTAACAGGTATCTCTCTCACCCGCAAGCCCAACTTACACGCCTGTATCCATAATTGCAACGGCATCCCATATCCATACTCAGTCAGGTGTATCAGCTTCAATTTTTCAACCTTATATGCCTTAAAACCACAAAATGTATCCGTTACATTGAATCCCGTAATCCTATTTATAATGCCTGTAATCTCTTTATTAATGAGATATCGCTCCTGTGGAAATTCATTGTCTGGCCTTGCAGGAAAATAATATCTTGATCCCGATAGAATATCACAGTCATAAAATGGAATTTCTTTCAAAAATAGCGAAATTTCTTCAGGTTCATGTTGCCCGTCGCTGTCAATCGTTAACAAGTAATCATATCCATTTTCAGTTGCAAATGTGAATGCATCTATAATTGTCTTGCCATAACCAAGATTTCGTTGATGCGCGATTACGTGTATATTCCTTAAATTTATTAATTCTTTGTGGAGACCATTGGTCGATCCATCGTCTATGACTAATACATCCAGGTGAAAATTGTTAACCCTCTGGATAATATCACGCACATCCGCTTCATTAAAAACTGGTATAGCAACAAGAATTTTATTCTTATACATAGCATTTAATTATTTTTCCCCAGGAATTGAAACGGGAGGAATGCGTGCATTAAAGATTTGCACTTATTTTTAATGCTTCCACCGTATTTCGCAATAACATAACCACTGTCACAGGCCCTACTCCCCCTGGAACTGGGGTTATGTAAGAAGCAACCTCTTTGGCTGTCGCAAATTCAACATCGCCCACAGTCTTCATCTTCGGTTTGCCATTTACATTAAGAACGGGGTTCCCCTGTGCATCGAGTTCCTTTACGCGGTTAATCCCTACATCGATGACAATGGCGCCTGGCTTGATCATATTACCTTTAATCATCTCTGCCTTTCCAACGGCAGCAATTAAAATGTCTGCTTTTCTCGTTTGGGCAGAAAGGTCTTTTGTACCAGAATGACATACCGTTGGTGTTGCAGACAAATCCAACATTAACAAGCTAACAGGCTTCCCTACGATGGCGCTGCGTCCAACAATTGTTGTCTCCTTCCCCCGAATCTCAACACCTACGGATTTCACAAGCTCTACTGCGGCCATGGCAGTGCATGGAACCAGTCTTGTATTTCCGTAAATAAGCTCACCCATGTTGGCAGGGTTCATCCCTTCGACGTCTTTATGAGGGGCAATCAATGTCTGTACCTTTTTCGCGTCTATACCTTCGGGTAAGGGCATTTGCAATATAATTCCCGTTACCTGAGGGTCATTATTCAATTTTCTAATGTGTTCGATCAAAGCCGCTTCTTTCGTATCAGCGGGAAGTTCATCCAGGGTATATTTGATGCCTATTGCCTCGCATTGTTTCTGTTGATTTTGAACATACAATCGAGACGATGCATTTTCACCTACCTGAACGGCCTTCAAATGTGGGTATAAACCTTTCTTCTTTAAGATATCAATCTCCTCAATCAATCCTGTACGAATCTTTCCAGCAAAAGACTCACCATCAATAATAATCGCCGACATAACTTCCTCTTTCGTTGTTATAGAAATTATTTCATTACTGTATTTGTCATACCAGAATTTTACAACTTGGTTATTATAGAAAAACACGTAATTATATAGCAAGTAAAAACCCATTACGATTAACACTTTCATCGATATTAAAATATTGACATACCCCGTCATAACTGATAAAATTTCCAAAAATTCTAATATAGTTTTCCTCCCGTATGCAGAGATAGGTTAAAGTAAAGGCACGCCTTTCATGTCGAACATGGCAAATCGCAGCCAACTATTATTTGCCGATATGGAACAACTCCAATCTATAACATGCTTGCTGGTTTGTGGAGGGAATCAACTCGTATCGGAAACAAGAGTTTCTTTCGCATTAAATAATCCGAGGTAATAAATTGAGGGTAAAAGTTGCTAAAACTGCTGGATTTTGCATGGGTGTACGACGTGCAATGGACATCCTTTTGGATGCTGCAAACGAAAAAAGCGACGGCAAAGTTTATACCGACGGTCCCCTAATTCACAATCCTCAGGTACTTGAATATCTGGAAAAGAGAGACATTCACGTCGTTAATGGCCAGACAGACCTTTCTAAAACCACAGTTGTTATCAGGGCGCACGGCATTACGCCCACCCGTAGAAAAGAAATCGAAGATTTGGGTGCAAAGGTCTGTGACGCTACCTGTCCTCATGTAATGAGAGTTCAATCCATCATCAAAAAATATGCAGCACAGGGATATTCAACCGTGATAGTTGGAGATAAAGGACACGCCGAGGTTATAGGTTTACTGGGATACGCAGAAGGCAAAGGTCATGTCGTACAGGAATTGGATGAAATTGAACATCTGCCGCCAATAGACAAGGTGTGCGTTGTTGCCCAAACAACACAAGACAGGCGCATGTTTAAAGAAGCTATCGATAGGCTTAAAAAACGCTATTCAAATTGTGAATCTTTTGAAACGATCTGCAGTTCCACGTACAAACGACAGGATGAAGTTATCAGCCTCAGTAAAACTGTTGATGCCATGATTGTTGTTGGCGGGAGGGGAAGCGCCAATACCACCCGACTCGTTAAGATATGCGAGTCCGAGGGAACACCCACATTCCACGTCGAAACCGATACCGAGTTAGTCCTTAGTAAGTTCAAAGATTTTGACACTATTGGCGTAACCGCAGGCGCTTCAACCCCAAACTGGATGATTAAAAGGGTTGTTGAGAAGATACGTTCATACAAGGTCAACAGATACGAAAAATTCTTATTTGGACTAAAAAGCATTGCCAGTTTTTTTATTGGAAGCTGTACGTACGTAGGGCTAGGCGCAGCAAGTATGAGTTACGCAAGCACTGTGTTACTCGGTATTCAGCCTCGATTAAGTTATAGCCTGATTGCGGCGCTCTTCATATTTTCAATGCAAGTCCTGAATCACTTCGCCAACAAAGAAGCTGTGGCGCTCAATGAACCTGCAAGGGCAAGATTCTACGAAAGGAAGCAATACCTCTTTGTCGGTCTCGGCGCTGCCGGGGCAGTGGCATCTTTTATTCTGGGATTTATGCTGAGTAAGTCCATTTTTTTCTGCATTTTTCTTGCAAGCCTCTTTGGCATTTTTTATCGATTAGAAATAATACCAAAGAGTTTGTCTAAAGTTATCCGTTACAGGAGTCTTGAACAAATACCGGGATCGAAAGAGATTTTTTACAGTATTGCGTGGGCCGTTAGCACGGCGCTCATACCCTTTCTTGGGACAAGAAAAAGCTTTATCCCGTCCGTTGCCATTGCTATCGCATTTGCATTCAGCATTGCATTTATCAGGGCTGTAGTCCTTGATATTCGCGATATTCAGGGCGACCGCATCCTGGGAAAGGAAACAATTCCCATTGCAATTGGAAAGGAACGAACAAAAACGATTCTTATTATCCTTACGGCATCAGTCGCAGTTCTCCTATTTGTGAGTTCACTCCTTGGATGGACTACTTCATTAGGATACTACTTGCTCCCCTGTGTTGCGTATGCCTTCAGTTATCAATATCTATTTCAGAAACGAATTGTATCTGAAGGTTTATTGCTCGAGACTATCGCCGACTTTAATTTTATATTTACAGGCATTATTGCCTTTGTGTGGAAATCCAGTCACTTTTGAGTTTTATAGGTAAACTATGGAAGAAAAAAAATTGGGGATGGTTGCACAATTTAAAAAAGACGTCAGAAGAAGGATGTTGACAGGTTTGTTGTTAATCCTGCCAGTTTATGTAACCTATTTTGTTGTAAAATTTCTCTTTGGTTTCGTTGGAGGCACGCTTTCGCCGGTTATTAAAAAGATATTGCAATTTTACGGAGTTGCCTTACCGAGATCCTCTCTCGATGAATTTATTATCACGTTCCTTGGTCTTATCCTCACATTTATCTCATTATATTTTATTGGTATCTTTGCCGCTAATTTTGTCGGTAAGGCCATCATCACCTATTTTGAAAACCTGCTAACGAAGACTCCCGTCGTTAAAAACATTTATTCTTCTGTAAAACAAATAATTCACTCGGTAAGCTTGCCTGGTAAACAAGCCTTTAAACGAGTTGTTCTTATTGATTTTCCAAAAGAAGGTACAAAATCAATAGGTTTTGTTACCGGTTCTACCCAATATAACAATGATAAAAGAATGATAACCGTATTTATTCCAACTACACCAAACCCAACAACGGGATTTATTGTATTTGTCCATGAAGATTCTGTTACAGACACAAATCTTACCGTCGAAGAAGCATTTAAAACATTATTTTCTGGCGGCGTCCTGACACCTAATAATATCGTAACTTCATTCAAAACAGCGAACACTCATACTCCTCGTAAGGATTAGTCTCTGCTAAAGTTTTGAAACCACAGACTTCGTCGTGAGTGCTCAGTCGAACGATTTCACAGATTACACGGATAAAGATTTTTTAAGGGAGTGCATGTCGGCTGGTGTCGGCGACGGACTTCAAATCCGGTCTGTCCCGCTTATGGCGGGATAGGTGGGTTCGATTCCCACACGCTCCCGCCAATATTTGTTTTTCCTTATGTATGCAAATTCACATTCACCCTTGAAAAGTGATACTCTCTTTCCATGTTGAAAAGAATGCAAATCTCTGCAAACGGCCTTGTTCAAGGGGTAGGGTTTCGACCATACATTTATAATCTCGCCACAAAGTTATCCTTATCAGGATTTGTACAAAATAATACCAGTGGTATTTTCATAGACATCGAAGGTTCTAATAGCTCTTTAAATGAATTTCTCACCTGCCTCGTAAATACACCTCCCCCACATGCCATTATTGAAGATATCCAATACACAACCCTTCCTCCAAAGGGTTACAAAGACTTTATTATTGAAGAAAGCGCACTAAAAGAAAACAATACGACGATGATATGCGCGGATATTTCAACTTGCCCTGACTGCCTTAAGGAATTATTCGATCCAATGGATCTCCGTTACCGTTATCCGTTCATTAACTGCACGAATTGTGGGCCGCGTTTTACTATCGTTAAGGACATACCATATGACAGAATAAATACTACAATGTCTAATTTTAATATGTGTCATGATTGCAACAGTGAGTATCATGACCCACGAAACAGAAGGTTCCACGCACAACCCAATGCCTGCCCTGTTTGTGGTCCTCAGTTAATGTTACTCAATAATGAAGGGTTTGCAGTTCAAACACAAGACCCCATTTCTACTGTTTGCACCCTTCTTCATGACGGAAAGATAGTTGCCGTTAAAGGGCTTGGAGGTTATCATATCGCCTGTGATGCCCTGAACAGCAAGTCCGTTTCTCTTTTAAGGAGTAGAAAATACAGGGAAGACAAACCATTTGCAGTGATGATGGAAAATATCAAAACGGTAAACAAGTTTTGCTTTGTTAATGCAAAGGAAGAAACCTTGTTATTATCTACACAAAGACCTATTGTCCTGCTGAAAAAAAAGTGTGGTTGTACCATTCCACATGACATTGCACCTGATAATCTGTATCTTGGGGTAATGCTGCCTTATACCCCACTCCATCATCTTATAATAAGAGAATCCGGGCTGCCGCTCGTTATG
>Ga0209514_10002762_pt1 | contig 26491 bp, 28 predicted proteins | sample Subgrocontami58m_FD_187452 | JGI IMG/M metagenome (GOLD analysis project Ga0209514, IMG submission 187452) | Subsurface groundwater microbial communities from S. Glens Falls, New York, USA - GMW37 contaminated, 5.8 m (SPAdes) (version 3) | ecosystem: Environmental > Aquatic > Deep subsurface >...
CTAATATTCACATTAAAATTTTCATAACCGCTATCAAAATATTGTGTTGCTGAACTTGAGTCAATTTTAAAATCTCCGCCATTAGTTGTCCACATTGCAGTATTAGAAGCACTCAACCAATTAGAAATTCCAGTAATTGACATTGAGTCAATTCTAGTTCCTCTACCTTCTGTCCAAGATCTAGTCAGTGGATATACTTCAGCTGTGAAGTCAAATGCTTGCGTATTAGCATGATTGATGTTAAAAAATTTTAGATTACATGTGACTGTAGAGTCTGTGACAGGTGATTGAGCAATATTAGAATTAATAGCGTCTGTTAAAGCAGTAATATTTGCTTTTGCAATGATATGAGCAAGATATTTTTTATTTGTTTTGTCATTATACCAAGAATATAAATTTAATATTTGACTCGCACCTGCATTTCCGAGTCCTGTAATACTTGGATTGATTGAATATGTACTAATAACATTATCTGCAACGATTGGAATTCTATATATTGACATTTATTTAAATTTAATTTTTTTAAATCTTACGAAATTACAGAAGCTTGCACATCGAATTTTGAATATCTCACTTCGATCAATTGTTGTGCTCCACATGTAACTATATAATTTTTATTATTAGCTTCTAAATTATAATACGAGCTACTGTTCACATATGTTCTTCCACCTTCATTAGAATTAATCTGTTTAAATTTAATTTCAGTAACAGCTAAAACTCCTTGAACATTTGTGATTGCTTTAGAGACTAAACTAATAGAAATGCTTTGTCCAAAATTCCATTTTTTGATATTAAAATAATCTTGAACTGCTATTAGGCAATTTGCTAAAACTTCTTGTTGATTTCTTGTTCGATCAGCAATAATAGAGAATTTCACTCCTAAATTAATTATTTGACCATCAATAATATTAATATTTTCTGATAAACTTTTAAACTGTCCAAGATAATTTACAAGATTAATTTTTAAAGCATTACTTGTTGCTGTCAATGTTCCATCAGAAGTTCGTGTTAGAATCGATAATTTAATTCCCAATCTATCATTAAGATCTTTTGAAGCAGTTGCTCTAAATACAGAACCATAAACTGGTGGCATTGTATAGCATCGAACTATATAGTCTTGTAATGTAATACAGCGATTTTGAGAAGCAAAAAAAGCCGAAGCATTATATCGAATTTGATCAATCGTTTCTTCTTCTTCTCCACCAGTAGAAGATTCTGGATTTGTTACTACCATTGAAGCTTCTAATTGACTCTTATTGAAATCATTTCCGGATACTTTATATTCAATTTTCTTTTGTAAAATTTCAGTAATAGTTTTTGAAGCAGCATTTGATTTTAATCCACCACCAGATCTATACTTGATTACCAACGTTGTATTAACTGGAGCTGCTCCTAAAGTACCGGTGTTAATAAAATCAGAAGGATCTACTGATGCTGGACTAAATCCACTAACAGAACCCCTTAAACTGAATGGTAAAATATAATCTTCTGGATTAGGTATAAATTCAGAATCAGAAGTAGTTAAAATACCACTACCAAATCTTAGAAATGTAGTTCCACTTGTTTCTCTTTCAACAACAAATCGTCTTGGAACTCTTCTTAACGTTAAGACATACGGAACTACGGCACTCGAAGACGTAGCATTTACTGTTCCAACGAATTGATTTTCTTGAGCTAAGTAATCAACTTCATACCAGATATTTCCATCTGTAGAAGAAACAGAAGTAATTTCTAACACATTAGTATCGGGAACAGGTATTTTTAGAAAAGAAATAGCAATTCCAATTTTAATAGAATATGTTTTAGATATTCCTGCAATAGCTTGAATTCCAGATATTGAAGCAGATGTAACATTATTTGTAATATCAATATTTTTTGTATTTGAAGTTGATGTTCCTGTATCTATATCTGAAATCATTTCAAATATAGCATCACCCGCTTTATTTGAAAATTTAGTTCCAGTTTTTAAGAAAAATTCGTAATTTGTTATCGAGCCAGAAGTTGGATAGTTAAATTTAAGAATTATATTATTATTTTGAGCAGCAGATTTCCCTCGTATTTTATATCCAAGATTTCTTGCTAATAAAACTACATTTTTTTCTTCTTGAGCCGTTTCTAAAAAAAGCTCATTAAATTGTTTGTCAAGATAGAAATGCAATGTGTCTCCTGCGTAGCATACACATTCTAATAAAGCCATAGCAGCACTTACATCTGTAAAGTCACTAATTGAATTTGGAAATTGTTGCTGAATATACTGAGTAAGAGAATTACGTAAGCTATTAAAGTCTCTACTTGTGTAAGAGATATCTGCTTTTTTTGTTATTGTATTAAAAAGTTCTGGCATTTAGTTTTCTTCATAATCATATTGAAGAAAGAAATCCCATATTTCTTCATTTGAAAATTTTGAAGCTTCTGGAAATTTTTTAAGAACAAGTTTTTTAGAATTGTTTATGTCTATGTCAATTCCATCTTGATCTAAATCATTTAAATATTTTCCTATTGTATAAATGTATTTTTCATTTTCTACTTTAATCATATTTTAATTATCCTACTATAATTGAAAAATTATCTTGTAATGATTCTAAGTTTTTAATGCTATAGATTATACTTATCTGAATAGCATTTTGTGTTTGACTATTATTATCTATTTCTTTTACTTCAAGATTAACTAAATTCAAATTTGGAAAATAATCACTAAATATTCTATTTACATCATTTTCACATTTTGATCTAATATTTTGAATATCTGGTTCAAAGAGATATTTTCTAAATCTACTACCAAGCTGATTATTTACAACGCGTTCATTTTCATCTGTAGCAAAAAACAAAATGAGGTTTTGTTTAATAGTCTCAATTGTAGTTTCTGTTATTTGAAACATTCCAAGTGATTTATCTATTTGGAGTGGAAATTTTAAATTTTTAAACATTAAATATTTTATCAAAAAGTAATTTATTTTCTTGTAAACATTTTGGAACTTCTTTTATCCTATTAAGTTGTATCCGGTGCATTTCAAATCCATTTCTTTTTGCTATTTCATCTTTAAAAATATCATTTTTTAAATCTTTTTTATTTGAATGCCATCGTGATCCGTCACATTCTATAATATGCATTGCATAACGGCCATCAAAATATTTATGATTAATCTGGTATTGTCTTTCTATTTTTATATTATAAATTGTTTCTAAAGAATCTAAAAGAAATTTTTCACTTTTAGATGTCATATCTTTAATAATTTTTTTCTTTTTAGATTTGTACAACTGTTTTTTACTCTTAAGTCTTTTCCCTCTCATAAAAAATTACAGAACTTTACCAATTGATGTAGTAGCTCCAGTATTTATTCCACCTTGGGCATCATTTGTTTGAACTGGTATTCCTGGTTGAACATCTCCCGATTTTATAAAAGAATCAATAGCATCTGCTAAAGCTGTTGCCATTGATGGTAATGTATCTGTTCGATCTGTTCCAGTTCTTGCTGATATAAATGCATTAAGTATTGCTGATTCTAAAGCTGATTTATTTAACATATTTCTTTAACAAATTTTTGAATTAATTTATATTCATATGGCCAACATTCATCAGAAAAAAATCCAATTATATTATTGTCATCTAATTTAGAAAAAACAGATGAATCATTTTTCTTTTCAACTAATGAATAAACATTCCAAGTAAATGTTTTCCATTTTAAATATAAAAATAAAAATCTTAAATGATGTCCAATAACTCCAATAGCAATTTGTTTATTTTCTGTTGTGTTTAAAACTTCTGGAGTTTTAAAATATAAAAATGGTGTTTTAAATAATATTTTTGCTACTTTCAATATCATAAATATTTTCCTATTTTTTGATTTTGTGAAATATATTTTTTTCTTAATTTTTGATATATTCTAAGTGCTTCCTTTTCAAATTCAGGAGAATTACTATCATATTTTTTATTAGCTAATCTATCACTTTTTGCTGATAATTCTTGATTTACATTAAAAGCCTTAGCTTTATCATTCGACACTTCTTTTACTAATGATTTTAATTGTGATTTATATATTTTCATTTTATTGTTTAAAAGTTAAGTTTATTTTTAGTTAAGCCCAACGTGGTCACTGTGATGAAACCTAATTCCTTTATTTTCTCCAACTTGTGTATTTCCACCATCTTTTATTGTTTCAAAATCTTGTTTATCTGTATTAAAATGTTCTTGGTCTATACTAAATTTATTTGGTAATTGACTATTAAATTGAATAGATTCAGGAATCAAAGGCGGAGATGTTGGACCAGTTGCCATGTGCACATGAGTTGCTACATTATTTGTTAGTGTTACAACATTTTCTCTATATATTTGAATATCGTCAATGAGATCTCTTACTAGATCTATGAGTTGTTTTAACCATATACTTTGTTCTTCTGCTAAAACTGCATGCTGAATTTTATTTTCAGAATTTCTTGAAATTAATCTAAGCTCAATTGTTTCTAATAACAAATAAGCAGAATCATATTCTTTTTTGGGAGTAATGGAGCGATTATTTGATTTTTGAGTAAAATTAGAATGAACTTCTTTATTATAAATATCTCTTACTAAAGTATCTATATCACTTTTTGTTGTTAAAAGAACTCTAGATCCATTTGATTTTCTATAATCTTTTGTATAAAATTCTTCATTAGAAATTGGTTGCTCTTCTGTAACATGTTCAATTGTCCCAGCTTTATTAGTTGAATCAAATGAGTGCCGTGAAAAACTGTTACTCCTACCTTGACTAATTACATCACCAGGTTTAACTCTTGGATCTGGAATATTATATTTTTCATCTGGACTGATATCTACTTCTTCTTTAGGCAATTTAGAAGTTCCATATTTATCTGAAGTAGTTTGACTTTCTTCATCAAATGTATTTAAGTCATCTCCCGCAAGAACTTTGGTTAAAGAATTTTTAATATCAGATCTACTAATCCAATATCCAGTAGAAAGATTTCCTATTTCTTCACAGATAATAAGAACTTCTTCTCCAACTTCTGGAATAGCTAATTGATGAATTGAGAGTAAAGAAGGATAAAAATTGTCATTTTCAATATTCGACTCATTTTGATCATCAATACCAAAAATTTTAGCTTTTATACTAAAACGAGGTCTATTGTCTTTACCTTCTCTATCGACAAAAGTTATTATTCCTCGAAATAAAATTCTTTCTAATGAAGATCCTTTATAATCAGAAGCTATTTTTCTAAAATATTCTCTAGCAGGATCATATAAAGATCTCACCTCCTTACGCATTATTTTTATCCCAAATAATACTTGGTTCTGTATAAATTATAGAAAATCTACACTGTAAATATTCCATTATTTCTTTCTGTCTTTGGAGATCGTGTATTTTGTTTTTTGGTTTTAAGTGCCATGGTTCATAGACTTCATATACAATATTATTGATTTTATCATATCCGTCTACTTGATAACCAAGTTTTTTGATATGATGGTGGCGAGTTATAATACATTTATTATTTATTTCTTGCTGATCAAGTAAAGGTTTTTCTAGTTTACCAACATTACATTTTAATGGACCCCTGAATTCTTCAATGTGTTTAATAGCAGCAATTCTCATTTTCTTTTTTGTTTCAGAAGTATATTGTTTACCTATCTGATTACTTGAAATTTTTTCTATAGTTTTTTTAGAATGATTTCTTCCATACATTGGATTATTTTTTCCGGACATATCTTTATCTGTACCATTCTTTCTGCGAGTTTCCCACGCTTTCTTTGCTGACTCTATAGTATGTCCGTTTTTGATTCCACGTTCTTTTTTCGTTTTAATCATTTTCAATGTTCCAATTTTATCTGTTCCTCTTTCCTTTTTAATTTTGGCAATTTTTTGAGCAGTAGTATATAATGTTCCATTTTTTCTTTTAGTTTCACCAACGCGTTTATATGATTCTCCAGTTGGATCATTTATTTTTCTAGTTGCTGCTGCTTTTTTAGCAGCAATTTTATCTATTCCAAGTCTTCTTTTTGTTTCTGCTCCTTTTTTTCCACTTCCTTCTGGTAATTTATATCCTCTATTTGTTCCATTCTTTATTCTAGTTTCACGAATTTTTATTACTGTTTCTGGGTTAGAACTTCCTATTAAAATTCCTTTTTTGTGTTTAGTATTTATTCCTTTTTGAGCTCCTTTCTTAGAAATTTCAGATAAATCTAATCCTTTTTGTCTTTTTGTTTCAACTGCTTTTTTACCAGCACCCTTCATTGACTCATTATTTGGATCGTTTTTTCTTCTAGTTTCCCAGGTCTTTTGAGAATTATTTTTAGCCGTTCCATTTCTTTTTCTAGTTTCAGCTGATTTTTGAGCAATTTCAGATAAGTTCAATCCCCGCTGACGTTTAGTCTCAACTCCCTTATATCCAGAACCGGGTGCTTTATCAGTCCCATTTTTTCTACGGGTTTCCCACATTTTTTTAGCTTGTTCTGGATTTCTTTTATAAATTCCCTTTGGCATTTTAGATAATACCTTTATAGTATTGATCTCTAATACTTTTATATTCAGAAATAAGTTCTTTTAAGTACATTGTAATTTCTTTTGCTGACAGGCCACTCCACTCTCTCAATATTATATACCAATGTCGTTTATTCCACAATTGTTCTTTTTGGACATTTTTTAAGAAAAATACAATTGCATCTCCAATCTTTTTCTTATTTAGACAGTATTCATTTCTATGTTTTTCAAAGTGTTCAGCTAATAATTCAAAGAATTCTTTCATTTCTAATTGTTCTTCTATATTGTCTGGAGAAATTAAATTTTTGTCTAGTTGAGTATTAGCTTCTGTACCATCAAAATTTTCATAAATATAGTTTGTTTTACTTTTTCTTTGAGATTGTTGAACTAAATAATTTTTAGCAACTGTCCCAAAGTAAGAAAAAGCTTTTACACGTTTATGATTATTTTTTGATAATTTTCTTGGATTGAATTTATCAAGTTGCGAATAAAGATGAGTTACAACTTCATCTTGTAGAGAAGTAAAATTACCAAGTTTATGAAAATTAAATTTCTTATAATTTATAATGTTTTCAGCTAATTTTTCAAAGGCAGGACAAATTTTGTTAAGATAAAGAAGTTCTCTTGTTTCAGGATCTTCTTTATATTTTATGTATTCTTTTATAGCAGATTCTGTTTCTTTTCCAAAATAAATAATTTGTTTCTTTTTCACGAATATTTCATATAAAGCTCCTCATTTTTTGATAATTAAATTAACATTGAAAAATTTCACTTCAATGAGCTTGATTAACTAATTTTAACTTATGTTTTAAATAAAAACAAAATAACAATCAATGTAAACATCATTTCTATACATCTATTTCTTGTAAACTACATGTCAAAATAGTTTCAAATTTGCCAATTCCAAGTTCATCATTTGTCTCCTTAATAATATATTCTCCATCTATTCCTGGTAATACATTACTAAGTTTTACAAAAGTATATGGTGGAATAGCTGCAGTCCCATGAATTGTCAATTCAATTTGTAAGAAATAATTTTTCATCGCTAGACCCAAAGGAACTTCATTAGAGGCTATAATTTCATTATAGATTTGACCACTTTTATTCGAATTTTTAAGATATTGTTTCCAAGTTCTTAATTTATTACTATCTAAAGTCTTGCCAGAGCCATATAACTCTGGATTATTTCGTATTCCTAAAGCGATAACTGATAAATCCTTATCTTTAATATTTTGATTTTCGGCATCTTTTCTAAAAATATTGAATATTTCTGTAGCTCCATTATCATTACTTATAAGAGTATCAAGAACAAATGTCAAATCTTTAGCAATCTTACCACTAAAACTTAAATTGTTGATTAAAGAATTTCCAGAAGCTAAAGTCATGTCTAATTTATCAGTTTCATTTTTATTTACAAATATAGTTTGGTTAAGATCTCCAATTATTAAAGATGTCCCATCATTTGCAATCAAAGAAGTTACGTCTAAATCAATTCCTTGCCATAGTTGATTAGCCATATTACAAATATCAGAAACTGTTTGTAATAAACTTTTATTTGCTTGAGAATCAATAATAGTTTTGTTTACTAATCCAACTTCAATTGGTATTTCAGCAGGAGATTTAGCATTAATTATTACTTGTTGATCATTTCTATCTTTATTAAAATTGATTGGAATTTTTTTTCCATCTCCCTTAAATTTTATAAAGTCTAATGTTTTGAAATTTTTTGGAATATCTTTTTCCATTGATTGTCTTACAGCTTCAATTACCCACCCTAAATTATAGAATCCAACAATTTCTTCTATTTTAGTTTTTTTATTTTTACCTGTTGGAATTTCTCTTTTTTGTTTAATTGAAACTTCTAGTGGTAAGTTTTTTTTAATATTTTGTGGACAATTTGCTTTAAGTTGTGATTCTTTAATCAATAAATTCTTAATGTCATATCTATGATTTTGAATTACTGTAGTCGTCATAGCATTCAAAATTGGACTTCCAAAAGTTAGTGTTCCGCGAGCAATTTTATTTTGGTCTATTTCCCAATCATATCGTATAAGAATACATTTAAGAGCTCGATAATATCCTCGATGAGATTTTCTTAGATTTATTGTTTTAGAATCAGACTCAAATGGGTTAAAAATTGGGATTCTTCCTTCTTTAGCCCAACCATACATAATAATCCATGTTTTATCTGGTTGAACTGTAGTTAGTCTTCTAAGAACTTTATTTACTCGTATTTCATCATCTAAGCTTGGAATTACAACTTTCATGGTAGCTTGATATGAATTCAGATCAATGTTAGCAATTGATACTGAGAGACTTTCTATTCCTGCAACTCCTCGACTATTATTTCTTAGTCTTCCAGTATTTTGATCAATTTGAGTTTGTTGTTCAATAAGATTAAAAATTGGAACAAGAATTACAGATTCAGGTCCAGTATTATCTATAATCGTACACTCAAATGAGCCTTGAAGATTTCTTACATCTAAAACTTTTGAATTTTTGTCATTTCCGGTGAAGATACAAAATAGTTCAACAAAAGGAATCAATTTACTTAAATCTGAATTATTCATTTTTAGTTTTTCATTCCAACCCGAAACAATATCACGTATCGCTACTTGATCACTCAATGAAAATTCCTGGGTGGACATTTAATACCCCAAATTAAATTTAACTATATTATTATTTTTTTCTATTTCGTATTTGTTCACATATTCTTTAAATTTTTCAATATATTTTTCTATTTCTTTTTCTTTCCAGCCATCATAGATAATGACAAAATTACATTTCAAAAATTTCATAATTTCCAACTGTCTAATTAAATCTTGTTGAATTACATATTTATGATTACACTCATATACATCATAAATTGTATTTATTTTTTTACAATATCCATCGGGTATATATCCAAGTTTTTTAATGCGGTATTGTCTTTCGATTTTACATTTATCAATGCGTTCTTGTTCATCTAAAAAGTTAGTTTCATTTAATCCCAAAAAACATTGTATTTGACCAGTTTTTTCAATTCTATCGAGAGTAATATTTCTGAATTTTCTTTTTGTTTCTTCTGAATGTTTGTTAGTACCATTTTTGCGTTTAGTTTCCCATGCTTTAATTGCTGTTTTATGAGCACTTTCTGGTGACCGAATTGGAATATTATTTATTATACTATTTTTTTTCTTAGTTTCCCATCCCCTTTTATATGATTCGTTCGTTGGATCATTTTTTCTTCTTGTTTCTACTGCTTTTTTAGCTGCGTATTTATTTACACCAGTTTTTCTTTTTGTTTCAACACCACGTCGATAAGACTCATTATTAGGGTCATTTAATCTCTTAGCTTCAATTCTGCGTAATTGAACATTAACATCATTTAAAACTAAAGTTGTTTTTTTACTTTTACATTTAGAGCAAATATTTTTAAAATAATAATGCTCAAACGTCTCGCTACATGTTTTACAAATACTCATATACTTTTATTTTCTAATACTGTTATTATTCGATTAATGCTTATGGGAATTCGTAATAACTTTCCAACAATAAGTCCCTTATCAAAGGGTGTTCTTAAGTTATTAATCAAGCATATCACCCACCAATAATTTCCAGAACCTAAATATTGATATGCTAGAGTATCAATTCTTTGACCATAATTTAGTTTTAAAAAAATATCAGTATTAGAATATAATTCAGATGCTTTAATAGCTGGAAAGGTTTTAATATATTTTTCTGAAATTATATCTAAAAAAGAATAACGATCGATAACTGATTGTGCCATATTTTAATTTCCTGCTGTAGCAACAATATTATTATACTCTCTAAAACCATTTTTTTAAATCCCTGCAGTTGCAATTATATTGGACTCTGTTTGAGTTAGCTGTGCAAAAGGATCACCAACAATTCTATTTCTTTTTCTTAGTAATGAAATAGTATCTGATGATTTCTGTGACTTTATATAAGAATAAAAATCGCTACTCATTAGTTTATCTTGACTTTCAATTGCTGCTCCAGCATTCTGCATAAGTCTATCATGTAATATTATTATAGAAATACTAACATGGACTCCCTGTGGCATAATCATATCTTTACTCAATTCCCATCTTTTTAAATTATCCCAATCAAATGTCAGACCCTGAATTATCCCAGGAGTATTTTTAAATAAATCTCCAATTGTAAATTTGATAATTGGAGCTTCAAAAATTACTTTAGTTGAGCTATTTTTAATATTTGTATATGATGGGTATGTATGCCTTGCTAACCAATTGACTCTTTGTTTAACTAAATTCAAAGAAATCCTATTTGGTGCCCAAATTATAAAACTAAAATCAATTGTTCGATCACTATTTTTATATGTATATGTTTTTGTACTTCTTCCAAAAAACTCATTATCATTCCAATTTGGCTTGTATGTTTCTTTTAACCCTGAAAATGTTGCTTGAAATGTGATAAATCGTTCTGGATGTAAACTAAAATGATTCATACTTTCAAAATAAAATGGAAATATCATTCCATCTGGTTGAACTATTGGGGCAATAGTATCATTATCAATTGGAGACGCATTTGCTTCTGGGTCTGTTTCAAGATTTAATCCATCTTTAAATGTATAGTTTCTACTTCTTTTATCATTTGGAGCATTTGATTCATATCCTCTTTCTAAATTATCTCTTAACATTGTATCCTGAGAAAGATCACCAGAAACTAAAGCACCGTCTTGAATTGGTGTAAATCCCCTTCCAATTGTAGTTGTTTTAACTCCTGAAATTTCATCACTCGAATATGTTACATCATATTGATCTCGTGATCTTGTCATTGAAACTCTGCCAAAAAAAGTATCAGCATTTGGATGAAGCTTATTTTGTTCTAATCTTTTTTCAAATGAAGCATTTTTCGGACTTAAAGGAACAAGATCTCCATTATTATTTTTTATTCCAAGAGCTCCAGCTAAAGCATTAATTCCAGAATCAATAAGACTTGCAACTGTTCGATTTGTTGTTGTATTAAAAAATGCAGATCCTTCTTCTTGACCCAAAGTTCCACCTGCTGCAGCACTTAATTGTCGTTCTGATCTAGATGTTCCAGATGGCTCTCTGAGTCTTTGTTGAGCAATATTATTCCCATCAATAGCAGTTCCCAGAATACCTTCTCCCGGAATTACTCCAGTAATAATAGCTGGATTTACAATTTGAGCTCCAATTGGATTAAGAATATGAAGTCCAGCTTGAACAGCAGTAAATGTTGCCAAAGAACCAAACTTTTTATTTCTTGCTATATTTTTAGCAATTTCAAAGTGAGCCGCAGGAATATTTTTAGGATAAGGATTATCTGATGTATAATTTCCTGGAGTCAAATTTTTTGAAATCTGAATTGCTTGCTCTGACGGGAACATTATTCTTATTTTTTTACCAAATGTTTCCATTATATTAACTTGTAATTAAACTGCGTTCGACAAGAGCTTCTGCTATTTTTCTACTATCAAGATTAAGTTGAACTTTTGTTGCTTGTTTTTGAGTTAGAACTTGTTTTAATAATATAATCATTTCATTTATTTGTTTATTATCAAAAAAATCATTTTTAGAAGTTTCACTAACATAGCTTTTAGCAACTTGTTTATTCATACTAACTCCAGGTCCTGTTAAAGGCAATACTAACTCAGGTCCTGTTTCACCAACAATTCCGGGTCTGACTACTCTACCACCAAGAGCATGTTTTTCAAATGGATTTAATTGAACTCCTTCAGCTCGTTTTTCTAATTCCCATTTTTCTTGTTTAGTTTTTCTTTTATTCTGCCATTTTTGAAATACATTATCATCAGAAACAGCAGCTTCAATTGATTTATCATGTTTTGGAATATATTTTTTGAATTTTTGTTCTATTGCAGAAACTTGAACTTCAGAATTTTCATTAATATAACCAGAATAATATTTTTTTAGGTTAATTGAAGAAATGATTGCTGATCTTCCTAATTTTTGCCTTGCATATAATGCATTCAAATATCTTTGTGAATCAGTATCTTCTTTTAATATTTTTTCTGTATTTGCAGTTGTAACATATTCACCACCTTTCCCATAATTAAAAACTCCCGAACGAACTAACTTCTGAATAAGTTGTATATCTGACATTTTTCCAATATTTTCTCCACCGAATAATCCACTAGAAGCCCAATCTGCAATAATACCAAGAGAATCAATTGCAGCAGTAAAAAATGTTGATAACGGTCCTGCAAAAAATTGTAACATCTTGTCTAGACTACTTACCATTTTAGCTTGAAGTTTTTCTGTTGGTGACATTGCTTCAGTCAATCCTAAAGCTGCTGAAACTGTTGTTATTTCTCTTGAAGCTTCTATTCTTGCTTTTTCAATTTCTTTTGCTTTTTGTTCTAATCCAGTTTTCCCAATATCTTTTTTCATTGATTCACTAACAACTTTTTCTAATTCTTTTCCTTTATAGCCTTGTTGACTAAATTCTTCAATTTTTTTAGTTTTGATTTCTCTAACAGCAGCTCTCAAATATTGATTTGTAAATTCTTCTTTCTTTTCAAACCCAATATCTTTGAGACTCTTTGAAATTCTGTATTCTTCAGCTCTTGCTCGCAATAATTTTTGAACTTCAGCATGTGTCATTCCAACTGCTTTTGCTAAAGCTTCTTGTTGATATCGAGAAAGTTTTGTAGTATTATATGCTTTTTCAAGAATATTAAGCATATTATTTTGGATACTTAATGCATCGCCATAATTAGCTTGAGTATATAATTGAAGAGCATTAATCTTTGAACCAGTTAACAATTGAAGAGTAAATGAATTACTAATAGCATCTTCAAAACTCATAAACTGTCTTGCAGTTCTTTCTTGACTTTCTAAAGTAGTTCCAAGAAGTCTTGCTTGAATTACAGAGCTGATAATTGCTTTTTCAGATTTTCCAACAAATAAAGATATACGTTCCCAATTTTCTACAACGTCTTTAAGAGCATCAACAAATGAAACTCCAGCTAATTCAGAGCTTAACCTAAGATTTTTAATGAGACTAACAGTTTTTTCTCCAGAAAATCCAAGTCCCTTATCTAATGTATAAACATATTGAGCTGCTTGAGAGGCATCAACTCCTAATCTTTTTGCTAAAGAAACTGATAATTCAATATTTTGAGATGTTATTCCACTAAGATTTTTATACTCTTTAGACAAACCACTCATTGCTGCATGAACCATTGGTTCAATTTCTTCTAATCCATTTACAAATGCCTGAGTGTCTAATAAAGCATTTTGAGCATTATGAGCAATATCTTTGAATCCTTCTGCTTGTAATTTTGTAACACCAAGTGATTTAACAATAGTAGCAGTTAAATCCATTTCAGCTCCAATAAGTTTCATTAATCGCCCAATAAGAAATGCAACAGCAGCTCCAACAATAATCATTATTGGACCAATTTTAGCAAGAATCCCAGATATTTTTTCTAAAGCAGTTGCCCAACCCTTATTATTCTCCAAACCTGCTTCAATTTTGGTTGTAATCTTTTCTTTCTTCTGTTCTGAATATTTTCCAAATGCTTGACCCAGTGCTCCACCAACACCTGGAATTTTACTAATAAAGCTTACAACATTTTTAGTTCCACTTTCATAATATTGTTCAGCTTTTTCCCTTATCATTCTCCCACGTTGCCTTTGAAGAATATCTAATTTTGTTTGTTCGATAATTGACTGTTCAAGAGTTAATTGTTCTTCTTCAGTAATTTTCTTTCTTGAAATATAATCTCCAGCTATCTTCAATCTAAGCTTTAATAAGTTCTCTTCATCATCCCAAATCTTTGATAAGTCTTCACCTTGCTCTACAAGATTTTTGATAACTTTTTCAGCTGTAGAATAATAACCCTTAACAAAATTGAATCCAGCTTTTTGTTGTTTTTCTGATCCGCCAAATGTAGATTTAACTGTTTTTTCTAATAAAGACCCTTTTTGAGCAGCTATATTTTTTGAAAATTCTTGGAGATTTCCTATTTTATCAGTTTTATTTTTAAATTCGACTTGTTGTAATCTATATTTTTGTAATCCACTTTCTATTATTCCTTCAAGACTTTTATCTCTTATTCCTACATTTTTTTCATTTCTTTCAACATTAAACATTTGAGATTTAGCAACTTTTGTAAGATCTTCTTTTACACCAGAACCAAATCCCTCCCAAAACTTAACAAGATTTTTTAACTGTTCATTATTGAGTTTTAACTGTTCAATAATATGCTTAGAATGAATATTTTCATCAATATTCTTTGGCATTTACTTTCTTTTTTTCTGGAGTTCTTGAGCTCTTTTAACTGTTTTTTCTAATTCTGCTGTAACACGAGCAATGTCTTCTGAAGATTTTTTTAGATAAGATTGGAATTCAATATCATTTTCAGCTTCTCTTCGAGCAGCATATCCAAGAATTGTATCCATTACATATGAAAATAATGATTCATTGAGTATTTTTTTCATTTTGGTAAATTGGGGATAGGTGGTAATTGCTGTTTACTATTATCTTGATTTTCAAGTTCAAGTTGTTTCAATAAGCGACTCACATACCATTTTCTTATTGAGATTGGCATATTCCATATATCGGAAAAATTCATAGAAGTTTTATATGTAAGAATAAAAATTTCTTCTAGAAAATTTTCTTTTACTTTTTTTAAATGTTTAAGATCAATTTCTTCATTCAATTAATTTCGCCAGAAAAAATTAAAATTAATTGGAATACTAAGTTTTCCTGACCAATTACAACTTTGACATGTAAATTCTTGATTCATATCAATATCTGGGCTAATCAAATCAATATATTTTCTTAGTTCTATTGAATCAATAATGGGCATCTGTTTACGGTCTAAGAATTCTGCAATTTTCTTTTTATCATTATTTCCATCTATTGAAAGTATAAGATATTTCATTCTTGTACTAGAATTAGTTTCTCTTTGAGAAACATTTTGTAATTTTTTAATATGATTAGATATTTCTTTTTCAACATCAGCAGTTGGAAGCATAAATGTAATTTTCTTTTTAGATTTTGGCAATACAAATTCAAATTCATTGACTCCTTCTTGTATAGAACTAACTTCAAGATACTTTACAGGAAGATTATTAATATCAAATTCATATTCTTTATTTGTTTCATTACAATTTTCACATTTTACATCTACTTTATATTTATTTCCATAGCTTGCTAATACGAGGCCAGTAATAATACTATTTCTATCTCCGACTAACATCTTATCAGCATCAAGATTTGGTGTCATTAGACATGCCTTGATTACTTCATCAATTGCTTTTCCAGTTCTGATCATTGAAAGACTTGTAAGAATGTCTTCCTCATTCGCCGTCATTTCCCGGACGAGAACTTGTTCTTTTTTATGTAAAGGAGAATCTACTGGATATAATGCTCCTCGTGATGGTAATGGTATTTCTAGTGTTGTTAAAAAGTTTTCCACTTATAAAATTCCTTTATTTTTAATTCCTAAACCAACAATATTTTTATACTCCATAAAACCGTGCTCTCTTAAAAATTTTCTAGATTCATTTTCATATAAATCCCAAATAATCTTAAAATCACAACCCAAATGTTCCTGAATTTCTTTTTGGCGTTGAAGATCTCTAACTTTGTTTCTTGTTTTTAGATGTGCCGATTCATAAACTTCATAAACACAATTGTTTTTAATATCATATCCATCACATGAATAACCTAAATTCAAAATTTCGAATTGTCTATCAATTTTTATTCCAAATAGCATTTCTTGGAGATCAAGAAGATCTTTTTCATTTTTACCAATAAAACAAAATATTTTACCATTAGTTTTTCTAATATATTCTAGAGCCGCAATCCTTTTTGTTTTTTTCTGTTCTGGTGTTTGAGGTCCATTACTTTTTCCTAAAAGTGCTAAACTTAAATTACAGCAATGCTCTTCTGTTCTTGGCGGTTTTGGTTTTCCTAATTTTGACTCGCTCAATTTTTTGCAATATTCAGGAGTTCTCGGTGGCATTTTCTTTCCAGTCATTATCAGTCTTAATTTTTCTTTATGCTCTTCTGTTAATGGTGATTTTTTTAATCCAATTTTAGATAAACTATTAATTTTATTTGCTTCGGCTGTTCTCGAATAAACACCCTTTGGCATTATATCTTTTCCTCTCGAATTATAGAATCTACTGGATAAAGAACTCCCTTAGACGGAAGAGGAACATTAATAGTTGTAAGAAACGATTGTGATTGAGAAACTTGTTGTGTTTGCTGTTTTGTCATTTCTGACATATATCACCTTATATTTTCATTAGTTTTTATTTTTGTAATTATGCATTAAAAGTTGAGCGTTGCACGATTGTAACGGATTGTCAAAGTAATATTTACAAGATCACTTGTCTTATAATCTAACCCACCAAAATCAATAACTCGAGGCCATGCTCCATGAATTGTCCAAGATTCTGCAACACCACCAGGAGGATCTAAAAGTTTAAGCTCGATATCTTTTTGATAAATATCTGCATATCCCATTCTACCAGTAGTATTTTCATAATTTAAACGCACCCATTCCATAATTTTTTGCGCGGAACTTGGTGCTATTGGATCCCATAATACAAGTGTCCAATCTTCTGGTGCAAATTTTCCTGCTAAATATCTTTTTGTATTTATATAATCAATAACTGTTTCTTCAAATGTTCCACCTCCAGGTCGTTTTGTTGATAATGCAGTATAAGCATCAATTCCATTGAGAGCAATAATCCACCGGAATGTTCTTTTTGGTTCCACCGCGGATGAAAGTAGGGACGAAATATCTAATATTTCTGTTGCCATTTGTATTTTTCTCCTAAAATTTTAATTAATTCTTCTTCTTTTGTTTGTAATTCATGTATAAAAATTGGTGTCCATCCTTCTAATATAAATAAATATCAATCATCTTTGATTTTAATATTCATTTTTGTTAAGAAATAGGTTAGTTTTTAATACAAAGATAATTTCGTAGAGTATTTACTTTGAATACCTGATTAGTTATATTATAGTGACAAATAAATAAAAATATCAAACATAAAAAATATGAACAGTGGAACAACGATGCTCTTGTATATTCCTTATTCTCCAACCAATCTTCTCTCCGTCAAGTAGAATACAAAGGAAAACTCTGGGATATCAAGAATGAATTCTTCTGGTTATCTAAGTCCTCTATGATGGAACTTGCAAACAAGTATTCTTTTGATGAACTCTACAAAGATGTCAAGAACACTCCAGAAGATTCCAGGTATGTTCATACACTGTTATTATCTGGTATCTACAAGAAACTAAGTCCCGATGCCAAGGCTGTCCTGGACAAAGCTACAGAACTACTGGAGAAATCCTTTCCTTTCAGGATACTACTACATCAAGAGCACCCTGAATATCACCTTCAATGTTGGGATGCTGGATGGTATCAAATTAAATTAATATTGAAAGAGCATTACAAAGATGATTTAAAAGAATTTAGGAATTTATACAAGAAGTTTGAAGAAAGAATGAGACCATTAGTTTATGAATTAGGGTTTTTGATAAAATAAAAATGGTCAACTTTCTTGATGGTTAGAGCATCAATAGTAATTGACCATTATTCTTATTACTAAGAATTTTTTCTATTTCTCTAACAAATAGAATATAAAACTTATTGTGAAACTGTAACTAATTTTTTATTCGTTGAACGAAACTCCCGAACGAGTTATTGAAAAGTTAATTAAAAATATTTCTCCTGAGCGAACTGGGCTCAGAAAAATATTGGCATTTATAATATTTCTGTCAATACTGTCTGGTGTATTATTTGTCTCATCACAAATTACACGAAATTGTTCCAAAGCATTTAGTTTTGCCATTCGATCGAGTATAGGGTTAATTGCATTTACAATATCGGATCTAAGTTTAGCATTATTCGGTTCAAAAACAAAGAATTTTGCAACAGAACTTATCAATTTACGAGCGGTTAATAATAATCGTCTTACATTTATTCGATCAAGAGCTGATGCTTTTGTCTGAAGTGTTTTTTGACCCCAAACAGTAATTCCTTGATTTGCAAATGTTGCAATTGGATTTGTCTTACCAACATATAAAACATCTCTTTGCGTTTGAGTTAATCGTTTCCGAGCTTCAAAAACATTCAGTACACCCCTATTAAGACCAGCAACAGCATACCATGGTTGCCCAACTTTATCATTAAATGCATAAGCTCCAAAAACTACAACTGAAGCAGGAACCCAGACAAATTTATTATTATCTGTATCGAGAATTCTTACAGATGGAAAATATGAAGCAGCATAATTTGTATCAAATGCTTTTGCTGTTTCAACTACTCCATCAACTGTTGAATTCATTACAGCTCCAGTAACTGTAGTAATAGTATTATCTCCCATATCCATAATATAAAAAGCATCTCCACGAGATTGAACCATGTCTATTGCTTTTGAAGGAATACTGCCTTGAGTAGCTGGGCCACCAGCAAAAACACCAGGGATACACAGAAGATTGAAATCAATTTCATCTGAATTACTTAAAAGTTGAATTGCGTTATAATAATCTGCTGAAAGAGTTCCATCAACCATAAGTTGAAGTTTATCTTTCCTTTCATCAAACCCATCCCAACCACCATAAAATGGAACTGTTACTTTTATTGAATTGAATAATGTAGTTGCTGTTGCAGGATTTCCTGTTGAAGCATTTACTAATACATAAGAAGATGTTAATGAACCAGTTGAAGCATTTTCTGCTGTTAATGTAGAAACTAAAAATCCTTTTGTTGTTCCAGTTGATGTTGCAGAAATACTAGATACTAAGAATCCTAATCGATTAGAAGCTCCAATTGCAGTTGAATCATAACCCATATATATTTTAGAATCTTTTACGGCAGCAAAATTTGTATTATCTAACTTATAGGGTGTTGTAAATGTTGCTCCAAGCATTGAAGGAACTGCTTTAAATCCAGATGGTTTTGCATCAACTGGATAGCCTGAAAACATTACTACTCGAACATACTTAGATTTATTTTCAAATTCTCCATCAAATGAAACTTCTACTGGAGAAACTGATGTATTGAATGTTGATATCCGATCTCCTATAACTCGTTTAATATAATCATTTGAATTAGGATTTAGAGTACATGTAAATGATTCTAATACTAATGATCTATCATCAGTATCGCTATAGTCTCTTATTGAAACTACAAATTGTGGATATGAACTTACTGAGACTTGTGAAGTTTGAACATCAATTGAAACTTTAACTTGAGTGTTAGAAGCATCTCCATCAGATATTGTTTCAAAATTAAATAAATCATAAACTGATCCATTATAATTTTGAGAAACAACTACTGGAGTAGCTCCATTATTATACCCACCTGTTCCAGTATTATAACCCGTCCCAGCTGATGCTGAACCCGTAATACCAGCTGAAGCAAAGTACGCATAATCAAAAGTTGACTCAACATATACTGCCGTGAGTAAATCTCCAGCTGCTGAAGCAAATGGATCTGTCCCCAAAACTTTTCCTATATAATTTGCATCAGATCTATTTACTGATAATCCTGCTGCAGATGTTCCATTAATTGAAAGTGTAAAACTATTTGATGTTCCTGTTACTGCTGCTGATGTTAATGTAGTACCACTTCTTGCTCTGAGAACAGCCATTGCTGTTGCAGATGAAGTTAAAGTTGTTCCGCTAGTTATAGCTACTGAAGGAAATGCCAATATAACAGCTTCACCGACTCCAACTGGAGTAGTTGTTCCTAAAACTCTTACAACATTGAGTAAATCAGCATTTTGCAAATAATTTTTTGCAGCATAAGGTGCATACATTTTCACATTTTGATTTCCAAATATCGTACGGAAATCATTAAAACTTTTTACTGAGACTGGATTAAATGCTGGACCTTTTTCTGTTATCCCTATCAATGCAGCTCCAATTGCTGCAATTCCTTGTGGAACAAAAGAAAGGTCGTTTTCTTGTGTAAAGACTCCAGCCGAGACGCGAACAGCCATGTTATTTTTTCCTCGAAATAAATTCTTATTTTAATTAAGCTACCAAAGCTATTAAAAACATTTTTTAGTTTTTAACAAATAGAAAACCAATTTCTATTTGTCATAACTTCTATAATAAATATAAATGAATTTCATTGAAAAATCAACCCAACTATACATCTTCAAATTGATATTCTTGTTTTTATAATTTTATGTCTTCCCATCTTTATCCTTCGACTTGGGTTAAAATTCCGCCCACAAAGTGTAGTGTTACATTTCTACTTGGATTAGCAGCAGAAATAGTAAGTGATGTTGTTGAACCAGCTGATGTAGAACCTGACCAAAAAGTAGTCGCTCTAATATCAGTAGTAGCACTTATAGAATTTGCAGAAATAGAACCATTGACATGTAATTTAGCAGATGCAGCAGTTAATCCAATTCCAACATTTCCACTATTTTCAGAAATATTCAATGCTTCAGAAAATCCTGCAACATCTATTTTTAATCCATAACCAAATTCAGCTTTTATTGCTACATTAGTATCACCAATATATAATATCCCCTGTCTTCCACTTGTAGTATAGGGCAATGAACCAACAATTAAACTATTACCACCAGAAACAACTAATTTATGAGCAGGATTTCCAATATCAACACCAACACCAACATTACCACCAGAAACAACTAATAAACTAATACTTGTTCCGGTTCCAACTGTCAATAATTGATTATTTGTTGAAGAAACTCTGATAGTATCAGCAGAAATTGATGTAAAAGTTCCAGACAATCCAATAAAAGAATTTGCAGAAATTGAACCATTAATTGCACTTAAACTACCACTTATAGTTGTTAGGTTTGTAGGGTAGAAATGAAGTCTTTTATTAATTAGTCCGTTATCAAATTCTAACCACAATTCACTTAAAGTATCATTCCTTAATTTCCATTTTTCTCCACTTGTTTCTTCAATCCATTGTATTTCAGCAGTTGTTGAATTAATACCTCCAGCATCAGAAAGTTTTAAAGGTTTATTAAAAGTATTTGATTGAGTTAATATATTAGTTCCAGATAAAGTAGCAATTTTAGAAAGACTTCCACCATCACCAATAAACTTAGTTGCAGAAATAGTATTTGCAGTCATTGATCCAGTAACAGAAATATTTCCAGAAACAGATAATCCCTCTGTTGGTAACAGAGTATTGATTCCAATCTTTCCACCAAAATAACTAGTTGTTCCACCAGAAGTATAAATAGCCCAATTATTAATAGCACCAGTTAATGGATCAATATAAAGACCATACATGTTAGTTATTGGTCCGCTGTTTATTAATGGAGACCCAACTTTTATAACTTTAGCCTGATTAATGTTTCCACCACCACCAAGAGTATTAATTCTAAAAAACCCAGCATTAGTTTCAACTGCAGTTAATGTACCATAATGATTTACTTCAGATACTATGCCAAAATTATTAGTTGGTGTATATTGACCAGAAGATAAACTACCTAAATCCAACGTAAATCGCCCAGCGTAAACTGTGTCTGGTTGGATACTTCTAGTTGTATCAACTATCATGCGAAATGCGGCTCCACCGATATTATCAGCAATTGCATATGTATCAGGTCCATAGCGATTAATCATAAATAATGCATGTGGTGTAGTAGTTGGAGATTCATTAATGCCAATTCCTGTTGTATCATCAACATAAATACTAGAACTATTTCTATTTTGCCCAGGATTCATAACAAATCCGCCTAAAACATAACATTCTTGAAACGTCCATTTTTTTTTGCTAGTACCAACTGGTGGTTCACCTATACTAACAACTCGTTTATTTCCTTTATCAATATTAGCATCATTAAATGTATCAATAAACCAAAGACCTGGTGTTGTTGCAGGTCCAGAAATCCTAAAAACCCCAGTGATGGATTGAGCTGAAATACTTATTGACGTAATTGAATTTGCACTTATTGAATTGCTAAAAATTGAACTAGCACTAAGCGTATTTGCAGTAAGACTTTTTGTATTAAGATTCACCCCTGAAATAGCTCCAACATAGGGAACAGCACAAACTGAATTTAATACAAAGCTTCCACCAATATAAATTGTATTTGCACTGACTGCATCAAATACTGCAGTTAGTGCAGGGCTTTGATATTGACCAATACGTGTAATTAATTTTTGTTGATTATTCATGCCGGAAATTTTTCTACTATTGATTCACTAATTCCTATTCGAACATTTCCCGATGTCCTATAAATTTTTAAATCTTTTTTATTAACAAAATATCCTTGTAATACTAATTTGAAATTATATTTGATAATTTTTTCTTTATCAGAAAAATCTTCTAAATTACTCTGATCAGTAATACTTTTCATCTCACCAAAAAATCTATAATTATCTATTTCAAACCACTGTCTCCCACCCCTAAATTCTTGTAAAATATTTTCTTGTTCAATATTTTGATGTGTCATATATGAAGTCCAAATTATAATTTCATAATCAAGATTTGTAAATGATGGAAATGGATATTGTAAAACTTCATAAATTGGAGCATCAGAAGTTTTAACATATAATTCATCTTGAGTCCTATTTCCTATTTCTCCTGGTTGGCGATCATTGTTACTGATTGGAGATGTAGAAATTCTTCTTGTTAGTGTTATATTAGTTTCATCTGAGTCTGGAGCATAACGTTCTTTCATATGATCTGGAGTAGTTCTACGAATAGAAATAAGCGGTAAAATGAGAGTACCCTTTTCATCACGAAATCCTTTATCACGTTGAGCTCTAGCCCATCTTTCACTGGTTGCATATACAACATCAACTTTTTTGCTATTGATTATTAAAGCATGATCATTTTTAAACCAATTTACAATAGCCGTGTCAAGTTGTTTTAAGTTTATATTGTTGAGTTGTGAATTTAATTTTTTATCAATCATCTTATTACATCACTCGAGAACGATGGATCATGGACTGAGCTTCTATTTGGTGAGAATACATCTGCTCGTGTTGAAAGTGCTTCTGCATATGTGCCAATTTTAAATCCTGCAGTATCTTGTCCCGCAATTAATTTCTCTTCCCATGTTTTATTCACTTCATAATATTTCTGTCCGAATTCAACAAAATCACCAATTCTGATTAAAAGATGAAAATCTTGTTCAATTCTAAATTTTTGAACATAAAATTTTAAAGAATATTGTATTTCTGTTGAAAAACTTCCCGTTGAAACAATTGGAGTATTGTACAATATGAGACAATATATTTCTATTGGTGTACGGAATACCTTACCCTCTGAAGCTTCACCATAAAGATCGTCTGCTTTTGTTCTTGTAGAATCAATAGAGTAATAGCGAAGTTTTTGTTGAGTCACACATTCTATAAGCTCAGTATTTACACGCTGAAAAAATGTTAATTCTCTATCTCCAATAAATAGTGAAGATTTTCTATCAGAGTTATTTATATTTTCAATTGCCATTTTTATTTTTCTTCTTTTTTATTAATGCTAAATATTGAAAGAACTTTATTTTTTATTTGTGATAATATCCCAGAAATTATTACCTCAAATACTCCCATCAGACCCTTAAAGATACTGCTAGAGCAATATGCAATTATAAAAATCCAATAATTTACTTTTATTGGTTCAGAAGATAATTCAAAAAATGGTATATATGGAGCAAAAACAAAAATTATTCCTGTATGCCACATGAAATAAAGAGCTTCATATGAAATAATACTTGTTATAATACCACTAAAATTTGATTCAAAATAAGTCTTAATTCCAGGAATATTATTAGAAGTTGATTTATCATTAAGAAAATTTAAACATAAATGACAAATCACTCCAAAAAATCCTGCTAATTGAAATTTTAACATTAATGGCATTATTTTATTGTATTATTTTTTTCTCTGATTTGTTTAATGTTTGATTTTTTAAGACCAGGACCAACAGACAGTCCAAGATCAATTAATTTATAATTTCCATTTTTATCTCGTAAAATATTACCCATATGAAAATCTTGAAAATTTATTCCTAATTGTTGTAGATGTTTTGTAGCTTTTAATGTATCTAATATAAGTTTTTGAGCTTCTTTATTTGAATTAAACCATTTTTCTTTTTTAATATGATTTTCATCATATTCTTTAAAATCTTCTTGTGTTTTTTTAATAGCGTCTTTAACATTCATTTTTTTTAATTTTTGACTTGCAAAACTATAAAAAATTTCTAATGTTTCAGCCTTTCCAAATTTAAATTCTTTTGGAATAGGTAATAATTTTTCTTGATCAATAAAATATCTATTATTTCCCTTAACTTTGAAAACTCTATTTACTTTAACAATATTTGGGTGAGGATAATTTTTTACAATATTCATTGCTTTTGCTTCAGAATCATCAATTGTTACTTTTAATACCTTTCCATTTTTTATTTCAAATGCTGATCCCATTCCACCAGAACCAAGAAGTTTTCCAATTCCATATCCATGTTTAAAAAGTACTCGTGATGTTCTTAAATAGTTTGAATCACCAGGATAACCAGCATTCGCTCCAGCATCGAACCATCCATCTACAGCATCGAACCATTCAACATTTTTATAAATAATTTTATCTAATGAATCTTTTTGATCATCAGATAAATTTTTCCAATTATTAATTGCATTATAAAAATTGGATAATTTTAAATTGTCTGAATTAATTGTAGTATTTTTTTGTTTTGAAGTTTTTGTTTTATTTACAATCTTGACTAGCTTCCCATCTTTTGTCTGATGTGTTACTTTATCACTGTTATCTTTCCATTTGCCCCACCCAACAGACTTAAGACCCATTTTATGAGCTTGATCAGAAGCTTGAGACTCTAAGATTAATTGTAAAAAAGATTTCATTTTATTCTTCTACATTTAATTGAGCAAAAGAAATGTTTTGGAAAATTAACTATAAATGTATTTTTACATATTAAACAATATTTTATCATTACATCATTAGGGGATAAATTGGATAATTCTTATATTGTGCTTGAATCATTTCTTGACGCTTAGTTTCATTCTCCATAATTTTATTTACAGATAATTCATCTAAATCTGTACGTAAATTTTTCTCTAATTCTTGCATTTTTTGAATTGCTTCTTGGACCATAGTACTTCCATCCATAGTGATAGAATCATTTGGTATTGGTATTTTATCAAATTTACGCCTAATACGACCCTCTATTTCCATACTCAGAGCAAAAGTATATTCACGTATCCACATTCTTCCGGGCGGATTAATTTTGTTATAAGCAATATCAGTAAATGGAATTTGGTAAAAATTACTAATTCCACTTGCTGATTCTCTATCTGTTGAGCTAAATGGATTTTGTTGAGATAGTCCATAGTCAATCCACAACTTTAAGGAATGTTTTGGGACTGGGAAAATACGAAATCTGTTTCCAACTCGTTCGTAAGAAAAATTACTTCGTCTTACTTTATCATTTAAGTTCAACATTTGAGCTCTTAAAATATCAGTCCAAATGGGAAGCACATAAAAAATACTTTCAGTATTAAAAGATTCAAAATTAAATTCCTGGCTTAAAAGATTAATAGAAGAATATGGATCATAAAATCTATACAACGTCATAGCAGGATAATGATAAACAGTTTTGAGATCAATATTAGAAGAGTTCACACTACTTGTCAAGCTCGTAATTGCTGCTGATAATGCTACACTTAAAGTGTTGTCAATGATGTCATTGTAAATATCATAATCCTGTTTTCCTGGAACAAGAGTGATATATGATTTTCTTAGACTATTTCCAACATTACCGCCAATTGGTGGAGATATTTCCCAAGCTATATTCTGAGTTAGTCGTTTTACAAAATTAGCAAAAGGAGCTGGTAATTTTCCAGTGAAATCAAAATTAGAAAAATCATTACTCAATCCATAATATTGGATCATCCAACTCTTTGCTTGATATGTATTGACAATAGCTGAATAATGTAGATTAGCTTCTTCAAACGCAAGAAAAATTTGAGCATTAGAACTTTGAACTGAAAGTACTGGTTCTCCCAATTTATATCTAACATATTTTACAA
>Ga0209514_10002763_pt1 | contig 26487 bp, 27 predicted proteins | sample Subgrocontami58m_FD_187452 | JGI IMG/M metagenome (GOLD analysis project Ga0209514, IMG submission 187452) | Subsurface groundwater microbial communities from S. Glens Falls, New York, USA - GMW37 contaminated, 5.8 m (SPAdes) (version 3) | ecosystem: Environmental > Aquatic > Deep subsurface >...
GACCTCTGACCTCTGACTTCTGACCTCTGACCTCTGACTTCTGACTTCTGACCACTGACCTCCGACCTCTACGCTACTACCGCATTAACCGAATACACCGTCGGCAAATAATCAATCAACACATCCCAGTTCTTCCCTTCATCCCGGCTGTAAAAGATCTGTCCTGAACTTGTGCCAACATAAATTCCCGACTTATCAAGAGAATCCATCGTCATCGCCTGGCGATGAATCTGCAAGAAAGCATTCTTCTTCGGCAAACCTTTTGTGAGCTTCTTCCAGCTCTTGCCTGTGTTCTTGCTTTGATACACAGCCAACTCGCCTTTCACGACGGCACGAAACTCTGCGCCCACTTCTGGAATAACATACACCGTATCAGGGTCATGCGGATGAATTTGAACCGGGAAGCCGAAACGCGATGGCAGGCCATCGGAAATATCCGTCCAGTTTTTGCCTTCATTGTCGCTGCGATACACGCCGCAATGATTCTGTTGATAGAGAACTTCGGGTTTATCAGGATGAAGCTCAAGATGATGAACGCATTGTCCAACGTGAGGGAGTTTGTCGGGAAGGAAATCTGCACGAACATCTTTGTTGCGTGGCTCCCACGTTGTGCCGCCGTCTTCAGTTGCAAACATTCCCGCCGCCGAAATTCCGACAAACATTTTCTTCGTGTCGGTTGGATGAAGCGCAATGCTGTGCACCATCAACCCGCCTGCGCCGGGAAACCACTTCTCTCGCGTCGGATGATTCGTCAGCGACTTCACTTCGCTCCAACTGTTTCCGCAGTCGTTTGAGGTGAACAAGGCTCCGGGGTCAACGCCCGCATACAACACATTCGGCTCGCTTGTTCGTCCGGGCACAATGCACCAGACTTTCTTCACATTCTTCTGTTCATCCGCAGCCGGCTTGTCGGGTTCTTGTCCAGATGGAGTTTGCTCGAACTTCACTCCGTCCGACTGTTCCCAACTCTTTCCAAAGTTCTTGCTCACATGCACATTCGTTCCCCACCAATACGATGTAACTGCAGCGTACATCGTTGGCTTTGCTCGTGTGTCGAGCACAATGTCGTTGACCTCGGCGCCTTTGAGCAACGGACCTTTGAGCGACCATTTCTTTCGGCTAAGGTTGCTCGTGAGAATGAACGCGCCCTTCTTGGTGCCGACGAGGAGGTAGAGCTGTTTTGCCATGAGCATTTCTCCTGAATTGTTTGTTTGCATTGAACTTCCCCAAAAAATCTGTATGCCCTCAAAATATTCAAACATTTAATCCTGTAATCCTGTCAACATCTTTTTCGACAGGATTTACAAGCTGATGTTACGCACAGCGTAAAATTGTATCCTTCAAAACAACCTTGAAAACATAACGCTGCATAGCAGCACCCAAAAAAGAAAAGCGTAAACCACAGATTCTCACAGATTTTTTGTGTTGAATTCGTCGAGTCCGCCTGAGGCGGATCATACCCTAAATCAGTCTGTGTCAATCCGTGCAATCTGTGGTTGAAAAAGCTCTATTGCGTAACGTAAGTTATAAGATAAGCAGGATGACTGATATTCCTTTATCCAATGATGTACGCAAGCACAAAAATCCCAATCATCGTAAACACCAGCGCCACCTTCGCCGCAATGCCGAGCGCAATACCGAGCCACGTTCCCGCACCGACTTTGCCTGCTTGCTTCAAATCTTTTCGCATAACGTATTCACCGAGAAACGCTCCAACAAACGAACCGATGAACAATCCGACGAAGCCGAAGAAAATTCCGACAAGCGTTCCTGCTGCCGCACCAAAGATCGCCAGCTTGCTTGCGCCAACTCTCTTCGCACCAAGACTTGTCGTATAGAAATCAATTGCGAGTGATGAAAGAGCGAGCAGTCCGAGAACCGTCAGCGTAATCCAGCCGACTTCAACAAAATTATCCGCCCACGCTGCAAGCAGAAGTCCGGCAAACACCGCAAGCACACCGGGTACGGCGGGCACAATAATGCCCACAAGTCCGATGATAATGAGAATGATTGCAAGGAGCCAGAGTAGTGTTGACATCAGCGTCGAGTTGTCTTATGATTGAATAGAAACTGCAACCGAACATAACTGTGATTCGGTGAAGCGCTTCTTCTCATTAACACCCGACTTCAGTCGGGTGGAAGAAAAAGTCAACCGGCACCTGCAACCGTTTCAACGGTTTCATGGACAATGAAGCTCATCTCACTCCCCTTCGTCATCATCATACCAGCGTAATCCGTACACTCTCACAAACTCCTTATACTCTTCCTGAAACGTTTTCTTTCGATGAAGTTCCTCTTGATTCGCAATGTACTTGCACACCTTGTCAACGTGGGAGTGCGAAACAGAAAATGCACCGTATCCTCTTCCCCACACAAGCTTCGGCAGCACCAACTCGTTTTCGTTCGCCCACCACGACGACTCACCTTTCAACAGCTTCATCACTTCTTCCATTGAGTACTTGGTCGGCAAGTCAATCAGCGCATGGACGTGGTCTGCATTCACGTAATTGATTTTCATGTACATATGTTTGCTTTCGGCATTTTCATGCAAATGCTTGGAGAGTTTCGGGGCGGCCTGTTTGTTGATAATCGGCTCACGCCGCAGTGTGCCCCATGTGAAATGCACCCAACATCGAGAGTACGCGTGGATTGACATAACGGTTCTCCTTTCCGGGGTTAGACTGTTGAAACAGTCTCTGGGTTTGTTGGTTGTTTCTTACTCACCTCGATGAATCGAGGTGTTAATGAGAGACTTTGTCATTCTGTCTAAATCATATCTACATTTGATTAACACCCTACTTCAGTTGGGTGGAAGAAACACAAAACAAGTTGCACGCAACCGTTTCTCCAAAGGAGTCCTTCGGACAACGGTTTCATTCTTGCTCAAGCAGCCGAGCCTCGCGCCACATCCGAACAGAATTAACTAAGAATACGTGAGAGCTTCTCTTCAATTCATCAATCGTAATCATTCGCTCTTTGAATCTCCCTTCTTTCAGAAGTTGAGAACGAAACACTCCGGCGAGAAGTCCACACTCAACCGGCGGCGTGAACAACTCACTTCCAATCTCAACAACGACGTTTGCAATTGTTGATTCAGTAACTTCGCCACGCTCATTCCACAACACAACATCGTCGCAATCGGAAACAGAAGCGAGCGCATCGTCGTACACCTTGCGATGAGTCGTCTTATGATAGAGAAAGACATTGTTGGAATCAATCGGAGTTTTCGCCAGCCTTAGCCGGACAGGCGTGTCCGAAGAGTCAATTCCTCTGATTGCAAATGTCGGCAACCCATCGGAATGCACAACGAGTCGCACACGAAAGTCAGACTTTAGGCGCGGCAAATCGTTGTGCAGTTGCGCAATCATCCGCTTCAACATCTGCTCATCGAGCGGAAAATCAAAATACTCGGCGGAAGATTTGAGTCGGGCGAGATGCTCATCGAACAAAAAGAATCCATCCTGCTGAGTAAAGAGCATCGTTTCAAACAACTCGAACTTCGGCCGGACTTCAGTGAGTACTCGAGCTTTCGTTAGACATTCATTGTACTCCTCTTCAGTGGTGGATGCCCACACAATTCCACCACCTACGCCATACTCCGCTTCGTCTTTCTTCTTATTAACCAACACAGTTCTGATAGCCACATTGAATTGCGCTTTGCGATTTGGAGCGATGAAACCAATTGCCCCTGTATAGTTTTTGCGTGGAGTTGATTCGAGTTCAGCGATAATTTCCATCGTGCGAGCTTTCGGCGCTCCTGTAATCGAAGCACAAGGAAAAAGTGCCTTCATAATCTCAGTAACGGATGCATCCGTCTTAGCTGCAACAGTCGAAGTCATCTGCCAAACAGTTGGATACCGTTCGACATCAAACAACGATCGAACATGGACACTTCCGACTTCAGCAATGCGACCGAGGTCGTTCCGCATCATATCAACAATCATCAGGTTCTCTGCACGATTCTTTTCTGAGGTTTGTAGCTTCTCAGCATTCGCCTTGTCAGCACTCACCGTGAGACCTCGCGGCGCAGTTCCTTTCATCGGACGCGTAACAATGTTTTCCCCATCGAGGGAAAAGAAAAGTTCTGGCGAAGCTGAACATATTGCGAAGTCGTCTGTTTCGATGAACGCTCCGTTGTTGGAAGGCTGGGCGTTTGCAAGTTGGAGAAAGAAACCACGCGCATCACCACGAAACGGGGCTCGTAATCGAAAACTGTAGTTAACTTGATACGTATCGCCTTCTGCGATGTACTCCTTAATGCGTTCGATTGATGCATTGTACTCTTCGCGGGAAATAGTTGGTTGCCAAGCTAATTGGAGACTGGAGACAGGAGAAGGGAGACGGAAAGGCTCAGGCTTTTCGTAAAGTCCGAACCACAAGAGAGGAAACCAACTTTCTGTGGAACGTACATGAAGTGCAGAGTCAAATGCAGGTGCGGCTTCGTAGCTAACGAAGCCCAGGGCGTACAGATTATTTCTATTAGCAAACTCCTCAACACGCCGCAGACCTGGCAAGACTTCTTCTACATCAAATGCTTGCACAACTTCAATCGGCTTATCGAAACAAAGCCAACATGCTTGCGCACTATCGTGAACAAGAGCAGTCATACCCTCTTCTTTACTCTATTGCTTCGATGATGTGAACCAATTCTTCGTCATGTTTGTCGATGCGCATTTTCAGGGCTGAAATCTCATGCGCAAGTTCTGTTAAGAACTGCCGAAAGCATCGAGACGCCATGTTCAGTGAAAGCATACGGACGACTCGACGAATGTTTTAACGGTTCGAACCGGTGCCAATTTGTCACCAGTTCCTTTAACTCTTTCTTCGACAACTGAAACACGTAGCGCTCTGGAAAACGCAGACCGTTTCTTTTCACCTGTCGATTCAGATACTTCGTTTCAACGCCGTACAATTCTGCAAGGTCGCGGTCAATCATCACACGCTGACCTCGAATCGTAAGTATCCGTTGTTGAATTGTATGTGATTTCACCAGATAGTGTTTCGCCATGGGATTCCTCCTTTCTGTTTTCACAACATTGCGGTGAGCATCAAGCCAGAATTTTTTCGATTGCTTCCAACTCTGTCCGATCAAAGGCGAGATTATTAAGCGTCGCAACGCAATCTTCAATCTGGCTCACACGACTTGCACCAACGAGCGCCGACGTCATACCCTTGTGTCGCAGCACCCAAGCAATCGCAAGCTGCGCGAGAGATTGATTCCGATTGCGAGCGATGTCGTTCAACGCTCGAACTTTGGCAAGCTTCTCTTCCGTGATTTGGTCTGCTTTGAGGAAGCCATGCGGCTTGTTTGCACGCGAATCTTCTGGAATGCCTTGAAGGTAGCGATTCGTGAGAAGTCCTTGTGCAAGTGGTGAGAAGACAATGCAGCCCATTCCCTCTTCCTCCAGCACATTCAATAAACCATCTTCAATCCAACGATCGAACATGTTGTACACAGGCTGATGAATCAGGCACGGTGTTCCTAACTCTCGCAACATGAGAGAGGCTTGCTTTGTTTGCTCAGCATTATACGAAGAGATGCCGACGTAGAGAGCTTTGCCGCTCCGGACAATTTGGTCGAGTGCGCCCGTCGTCTCTTCGAGTGGAGTTTCGGGGTCGGGACGGTGGTGGTAGAAGATGTCAACGTAGTCAAGTCCCATCCGCTTCAGACTTTGGTCCAGACTCGCAATCAGATATTTGCGAGAACCAAGATCGCCGTACGGACCATCCCACATTTTCCATCCTGCTTTCGTCGAGATTATCAACTCATCACGATAGCTCTTCAAGTCTTCTCGAAGAATTCTTCCAAACGTTTCTTCAGCAGAGCCGGGCGGCGGACCGTAATTGTTTGCAAGGTCGAAATGAGTAATGCCGAGGTCGAATGCCCGATGAATCATCGCACGCGAATTCTCCATCGTATCAACGCCGCCGAAGTTGTGCCAGAGTCCAAGCGAAATTACGGGAACCTTTAGCCCGCTTCGACCGCAGCGGTTGTAGGGCATGGTGGCGTAGCGGGTTGGGGAGGGGAATTCAAACATATTACTTCCTTCAATCTCTTTTGTGTCTTAGTGTCTTCGTGGTTTTCTTCTTATGGACGTGTCATCCCAAACTCCCTACTGCCTTCTCGACCTCGTCGAGAATCTCACACGACTTCACAAGTTCTTTCATCGTGTTGTGGTCAGGGAACAGCGGCCGATCTTCTTCGAGTCGCTTCACGTATTTGCGGATGACATCTTTTGCAGTTCGCACGCCAAGTCCGGGAGTGAATTGCCTGAACTCAATCGCTTGCGACGCCGCCATAAACTCAATGCCGATGATGCCGTAAGCGTTGTCGAGAATCTGCCCGTTCTTGATCGCCGTGTTCATTCCCATCGAAACGAAATCTTCCTGATCAGCCGCAGCGGGAATGGAAAGAATCGACGCAGGAGCAGAGAGTATACGCTGCTCAGTGATAAGCATATCGGCTGTGTACTGACTCAGCATCAGCCCGGAAAAGAATCCCGGATCTTTCGTGAGAAACGCAGGGAGTCCCTGGCTCAACGCAGGATTCGTCAGGCGATTCATTCTCCGCTCTGAAAGCACGCACACCATCGTGACAGCGGTACCTACCATATCCATCGGCAGAGACACCGGCGAGCCTTGGAAGTTTGCGCCGGTAAGCGTGAGCTTTGCCTCGGGAAGAAAAATGGGATTGTCGGCTACGCCATTCAACTCCGTTTCGACCTGCTCTATCGCCCACGCGACTGCATCATGCGCGGCGCCGATCACTTGCGGACTCGAACGCATCGAGTATGCATCCTGCACTTTGGTTTTCATCTTTCCGGTTGTGAGATCACTTCCTTGAACACATTTCAGAATTGCCGCTGCGCTACGGATAGCACCGGGGAAACCCCGGAGCTCGTGCAGCCGGACATCGTACGGTTTCAGATTCGCAATCAGCGCTTCAAGCGTCATTGCGCAGGCAATCTCCGCCTGCTTTAACCACCGATTGATGTCATACAAATGGATCGCGCTCATGGCAGTGAGCAAGTTTGAACCGTTGATTGTCGCCAATCCATCACGTGCTTGAAGTCCGGGAACAGGAATTCCGGCACGCTCCATGGCAACACCACCGGGCAGTTGTTCGCCGTTGTAGAATGCTTCTCCTTCACCCATCAGCAACAGCGCGGCTTGAGCCATCGGCGCAAGATCGCCGCACGCTCCGACCGATCCTTTCTGACATACAACAGGAGTCACTCCTTTGTTCAGCATCTCTACCAGCGTCAGCGTTATCTCCGGCCGGCACGCAGAATTTCCATGAGCATGTACATTGATGCGACTTGCCAGAGCTGCTCGAATGTGCTCAACCGGTGCAGGCTCACCGATACCTGCGGCATGGTTGTAAATCAGATACCGCTGGAACTCGCGTACTTGCTCGTCGCTGAGGACAATTTCCGAGAACTCGCCAATCCCCGTGTTTGTCCCATACATGATTTCTTTTGCACGCAACTTTTCCTCAAGCATCGCACGGCATATCCTGATGCGCTCAAGCGCGGCGGGATCAAGCTCGACCTTTTCTCTGTAGCGGGCAATGCGAACGAGTTTTTCAATCGTTAGTGAGGAACCATCTAAGACTATCGACATATCAATCCTTTTTTGATGAAAAACCGCCACGACGGCACAACGCCAGGTCCAGAATCTTGCTGACAACCTTCGGCGTTTTTTTTGTCATGACGGCTCATGTCCAACGTTAGCAAATGGCTCAGATTGTATCGAGGGTTTTCATGATCTGTTCAACGCTCTGCATCATGGGGACAGTAGCTTGCACGGTTCGCGAAAGCTTCAGCCACTCCTCCCGTTCTTTTCCTCGCGCGGTTTTTTTCTTGTCCTGCAACTGGCCGCCAAGCTTCAGATTTTTGATCGTCACTTCACCTTTGGCAAACTCATCGCTGCCGATAATGATTGCAAGCGGAATCTGTTGGCGGTTTGCATATTGGAGCTGCTTACCGAGAGATTGTTCTTCTCCCAAATACATTTCGGTATTGATTCCGGCTTGCCGCAATTCCCGCGTAAGTTTTTGATAATCGGCAAGACGAGAAGGCTCCATCACTGTTACGATGACTTTTGCTGTTGATGGTGCAAGTTCATGGAGACCAAGTTTCTCCATCGCAGCAAACAAACGGTCAACACCAATCGAAGCGCCGACGCCGGGAATTTTTCTGCCGAGAAATCGTTCTACCAATCCTTCATAGCGTCCGCCGCCAAACACTGAGCCGAATTCGAGCGCATCATTCAAACTTGCTTCGAAAATGGGACCTGTATAATAGTCGAGTCCGCGGACGATGCTCAAGTCAAGCAGAACATTTTCTTCGGGAATGTTCAGCGAGTCGAGCGAGTTGCAGATGAATCGCAATTCTTCAACAGCCTCTTTTGCTGCATCGATACCTTTGAAAAGCTCAGCCAACGAAGAAAGAACTTCGCGTCGCTTGCCGATTGGAACTGAGAGAAACTCGTTGATGCGAGCGACTTGATTGTTACTTAGACCTAAGCCCGGAATCTTATCACCCGATGCGTCGCTTCTTCCTTTTGTCAGTTCAGCAGTAACGCCATCGAGTCCAATCTTCCCCAACTTATCAAGAACTCTGAACACGTTGTGCGACGCTTCATGTGGGATTCCAGCGAAGTCCAAGAGACAGTTGAGAACTTTTCTGTCACTGAACTTTATCGTAAATCGCTCGATGCCCAGCGCCCTCAACGTGTCATACATTGCGCAAAGGATTTCTGCGTCGGCGGCAAGCGATGACGTTCCAACCGCGTCCAGGTCGAACTGAATAAACTCCCGGAACCGTCCGGGGTCAGGCTTGTCGGTTCGCCACACAGGTGCCACTTGATACCTTCGGAAGGGTAACTGCAAATCCGGATACTGCGCAACAACGCGTGCAAGCGGGACAGTCAAGTCGAAACGCAGGGCAACATCTTCTTCTTCAGGATTCTGGAAGATGAAAATCTGCTTCGTGTTTTCTTCGCCATAACCCAGAAGTGTAACGCGATATTCTTGGGCAGGCGTGTCAAGCGGTTGGAAGCCATACAGCTCGTACACGTGACGGATAGTTTCAATCATCTTCAGCCGCGCATTCATTTGTGCGGGAAGATAATCACGGAAACCGCGAAGTAATCTTGGTTCTACAATTTGCTGTTCGGACATGGTTGAGAGTTTCTGTTGGTGGATTTCAGGAGAGGACATCAAGTGTTAGTCGAGTCCAAGGCTAAACCTCAGTGCCTCATCCAACTGGTCCCTCTTTTCGCTCGAAAGATGAGCGATGCGATTCGAGAGGAGCGATTTGGGGACAGTCTGCAACACATCGCAGTTGACAACGCACGATTTCGGAAGTCCGTCTTCCTTACCGAGTGGGACTTCACTTGGTATGTTTCGAATTACGGTTGTCACTTGTGCAACAGTTACAGCTTCTCGCACTTGAATAGCTCGTTGCCGCGAAATCAAGACAACGGGTCGTTTGCCCGTCGGTGCCGGCAGGTTCGCCCACCAGACTTCTCCTCGAAGCATTCACCACTCTTCCTTTCCCCACACAGAAGCAGTGGCTTTCAGTGTTTGCTCTATCTCCTTTAACTGTTCAGGTTTCTTTCTATACGACTCCTCGTAATGGGCATCTAATTTCTCTTTTCGGCGATGAGCGACCCACGAGTGAAAAGCTTCGACAAGAATTTGGCTTCGACTTTTCCCCGTTTCCTTTCGTATCGCTTCGACAAGCTGGAAGTCTTCGCGCGGCATAGCAATGGCGGTCTTGACTGTCTTGATCATCGCATCGTCCCTCCTATTGTAATGAATTGGTATAACCGCTTTCTGCCATTAGTATAACCAAAGCGATTCGGAATTTCAAGAAGCGGTTTTCGATAATAGATTTTCAATCGGCATTTCCACTTATTGTTCAACACGAAAGATTTGAGAAATCATGCCCGAAGTCCTCACTCATCCTGAAATAGAAACAACAGAAGACGACATCGTCCAACTCATTCCGCGCTACCACGTCATCCTTTGGGACGATGACGAACATACCTACGACTATGTCATCGAAATGTTGATGGACATTTTCGGTCACAGCATGAGCACCGCGTACGACATGGCCTGCGAAGTGGACGCGAAGAAGCGGGTTATTGTAGACACAACACACAAGGAGCGGGCAGAACACAAGAGGCAACAAATCGAATCGTACGGCGCTGATTGGCGTATGCCGAATTGCAAAGGATCAATGTCGGCAACGATCGAGCCTGCCACAGAATCCTGAGCGGAGCGAAGGATCTCACTGCCCGTGGTGTGCAGACACTGGAGTGATGGAGAATTGGAGCAATGGAGTGTTGATGGGGTTCGGTGTTTTCAGTTTTCAGTTTACAGTTTGAACTCACATCACGCGTAAACAAAAAGTGAGGGACCCTTCGCTCCGCTCAGGGTTTTGGTTTCTTTCGCTTCGTTGGTTCCGCTGTGAACGGGTTTTCCGCCCAATAGTGCTTTGGATACCGCCCGCGCATTTCTTTCCGAACTTCCGGATACGCGTTACGCCAAAAGCTTGAGAGGTCACCTGTAACTGCAAGCGGACGATGTGCCGGCGAAAGCAAATGCAGCAACACTTTCACTTTTCCGTCGGCAACGGTTGGGGAATCAGTTTCACCGAACATTTCCTGCAGTCGCACAGCTAACACAGGTTGCTTGCCTGCTGTGTAATCGAGCGGAAGCCTTGAACCTGTTGGCACGGTGTGATGTGTTGGAGCGAGACGGTCGAGATGAGAGAACTGTTTGTGGGAAAAAAGTGAACAGAGGATGTTTGTAAGTTCTAATCGTTCCAGATGTGAACGGCGAGTAATGCCATTGAGGAATGGACCGAGCCACTGTTCAAGGTTCGCGAGCAAATGCTCATCGCTGAGATTGGGCCAATCATCTCCAACAAGTTCTTGAAGGCGCAACCACTCACTCCGCGCGCGAAGCGACGTTGCATCCTTCCCCCACGGAAGAGAGTCCAGTCCCATCTCTCGTATCCCTTCGAGCATTGCAGAACACATCAACTCGTTGTTTGTCGTAAGCGAGGACTCGGACAGCTCGATGGCACCGAGTCGTGTGACCCGGCGTGACACAACAGCTTGGTCGCGGGTATCCCAATGCACATCATCGTGCGTTTCGATTTGGTCTGCACATACATCTCGAATGTCGCTTTCATCAATGCGTTCAGCAAGAAATGCTTTGACTTCACTCCCAACACCATCCACATCTCCAATCGCCAAAAAATTCTCACGTGCCAGCAAACTTCTTTCCGGCAGTACGGCAACGGGACCACTTACAAGCTGATACCGTTCACCACGTCGCTTTGCAATTCGTTCGGGATATACGAGCGCAAGCATGAGTCCGAGCTTTTCATCCGAAGCCTTCTCTTCACTCACGTCAAGCATTTGCCGAAGTTTCTTTGCCTGCGTAAGCGCACGCTCACGCGCACCACGATCCACTGCGCCACCGTTGCGCAACACGTGCAAGCGTGAATGCAGATCAATGTCAGCGTCGCGAACACCACGCAGCAAATCGCGCTCTTCAAGCAGCGCAGCAAGTTCACATGCAAGCGCGCCCACACCAAGCTCTTTGCCTTTCATCAGCATGTGAGCGAGCCGCGGGTGTACGGGCAGCTCCGCCATTGCTCGACCATGAAGCGTGAGTTTTCCAGCGTCATCGGTTGCACCGAGTTTTTTCAACAGCGCTCGCGCCTGAGCAAGATGTGCAGCAGGCGGAGAATCCAGAAACCGAAGCCCTTCTCCATCCGGCGTGCCCCACCGTGCAAACTCTAGTGCTAACGGTGCGAGGTCGGTTGTAAGAATTTCCGGCACGGCATAGCGAGGCAATGTGCTGCGCTGCTCTTCACTCCAGAGTCTGTAGCAAACGCCCGGCTGCTGTCGTCCTGCCCGGCCGCGGCGCTGGTCTGCGGAGGCCTGCGAAACGGAAGTTGTGACTAAACCTGACATTCCACGTCGCGGGTCGAAGCGTGCAGAGCGCGCGAGTCCTGCATCAATCACCACGCGCACACCGTCAATCGTCATGCTCGTTTCAGCAATGCTCGTCGACAAGATTACTTTGCGAATGCCGGATGGCGCCGGCGTAAGCGCTGCCTGCTGATGTTTAGGTGATGCGTTCCCAAACAGTGTGTGAACGACAACATGTTCGGGCACCCCACGTTCCCGCAGCAAAGATTCAACTCTGTATATCTCACGCTGACCGGGAAGAAACACAAGAAGGTCGCCCGCTTGCTCTCGCAACGCTCGCCCGATGGTTGATACGACAAGCGGTTCAATCTTGCCGTCGTGTGCACGACTTAAGTAGATTGTCTCAACAGGAAACATTCGCCCTGTGCTTTCTACGATCGGCACATCGCCGAGCAACGTTGAAACTGCGATGCCATCAAGCGTTGCAGACATGACAAGTATGCGCAGGTCGGGACGAAGATGTTGTTGCACGTCCAACGCAAGCGCAAGTCCCAAATCGGCGTGAATGCTACGCTCGTGAAACTCGTCAAAGATGATGACACCGACGCCGGGAAGTTCGGGATCATTTTGAAGAAGACGTATGACAATTCCTTCTGTTACAATTTCCACTCTCGTCACCGAGCTGACGCGTGCTTCGCCGCGAATGCGGTAGCCAATTGTCTTGCCGACCGTCTCCTGCAATTGAGAGGACATAAACTCAGCCGCACGTTGAGCGGCAAGTCGACGCGGTTCGAGCATAACCACTTTTTGATCTCCTAACCACGCTGCCTCCAATATTGCGATTGGCACTCGCGTGGTTTTCCCTGCACCGGGATCAGCGGAGAGCACAACAGAGGTATGCGTGGAAAGCTGAGAAAGAAGTTCGGGAAGAACTCTCTCTATTGGAAGTGAAGACATGGAGTTCTTGCGCGGGATAACTTGGAGGAAGATGTTGCATAGCTGAGCCCCAACGACAGGATGCTTTTTGACGGATCAGGAATTAGACACAAGCGCTCGGAACGATGATCTCTAATAGTTCCTGTTCCAGCTCCAGCAGCTCCGTCCGCATCTTTTCTCGGTACTGCTCTGTTTCCTCGACCAATTTTGGAATGAGTGATTTGTAATATGCAATGCCATCCAGCATGTTCGCCTTGAATTCGCTGAAGTGTTTGCGCTCTTTGTCAGTAAACGAGTCAAGGTGTTTTTTGATTTCCTTCTTGAGGTAGTCGGTGTATAATTGCAGCTCGTTGATGAACATATTCGGACGATCAAGAACCGATAGCAATTGTGTCCGACCGTAGATGTGACCCACCATTTCTTCCAAAGAAAAAATCTTTGAGAAGTACGCGAGGTTTGGTCCGGGACAGACAGCAACCGCGGGAGATGACGCTGGTCCCGCCGGTTGACTGGTAATAAGTGCGGCCGCGGCGAGGTCCTCACAAAGACAAGCTTTTGAAGTAACAGTCTCTATTTGTTTCTTCAAGTCTGTAGGTGTCAGGCTCAAGCTTTTCAGTTGTTTGATCTTCAGTGTCTGGTACTTCCGTGAGGCAGTACAGATCGGTTGTTCAGTAAACTCCGTATTGGAGACAAGAAACTTCTTGGTGCACGGACTTCCAGGTTTTCCTGCTTCAATGCGCCGACGTAGTTGCTCTTCGCTTGAGCTCCCCCTGAGATTATTGAACGGTATTCCAAGCGGTGATGCATCACTGAGATAGAAGTCCTCGCTCTGAGCAGCGGCAAGTCTGTTTCTGGTATCATCATCCACATTTGTTGCCTCCGGGACGAGCAAGAACGGCGAACCCCACCCAGTTCCATCAACGCAATGATACTCCTGAAGGAACCTATCTTCCTTTGCTGTGCCGATTCCTCCTTGCACTGTTATTCGTACATCCAGCGGAGTGACAGGCGCAGGCAATCCCTTTTCCTTCAAAGCAACACAGAACAGATCGTGCAGCTCAGCAATAAGCTCCTGCTTCTTGAGTTTGAATTCTTCCAAAATCGGTCCGAGGAGTAAGCCATCAGTTGGAAACGCGTGGCCTCCACAATTCAAACCCGACTCGATCCGAAACTCCGATATCCAAATTCCTTTCTTCGCGAGGAATTTTCCCTGAATGAGCGCGGAACGATAATCGCTGACTTTGAGAATAACTTTCTTCTGCAGTATTCCGTCTTTGTCTGGAAGAAATTCTTCGCATCGCCCTAAATAGCTATACAGTCGGGGATTGAGACCCGCCGAAAGAACAACTGAAGAATTGAGATCGCTTTTTGCGAAGCCGCGCAATGAAGCCAATGCGTCTGAGTATTCCGCAGGGAGTTCCTTGTGGTCAGCTCCCGTGTTGACCTTATTCAGCTTGGTCATGATGTTCACATCAATCGCGCCTGCAACAATCTTTGTTCGTAATGTGTCTTGCAGTGTTGTCCGTAGTGACGTATCCGGCGTGCGCAGCATTCGATGATACAGAGCTTGAAGAGGAGAATGTTCAGCCAGCATCTCAAAGTATTTTACGATATCACTCCCCCCCTCAAACGCTGATGCCTTCATTTTTTCAATTTGCGCGTGGACAATCCGATGCACGAGATTGAGATACGCAGTGATTCTTCGGGCACGGTGGTCATCCTCTTTGGAAGAGATGGGGGTGTAGGGTTCACCGTGCACCGAGGAGTAATGCTTTCGCATCTGTTCAATCAGAATGTCATCAACGATGGAGATGACGGACGAAATTCCGAATCGCGCAACCCGGATTGGTGTGTCAATCGAAAACGCCAACCCCAGCACGGGGATATGAAACGTATGAACTCTTGAGTCTTGCAGTTTCTTGATTCCTTCTAATCTGAATATTCTTAATTATTTAACTGATGTTACGCATGCCAAAGAAAAAAGCTTTGCCACAAAGGCTCGAAGGATACAAAGCTTCACAAAGTTTTGATTTTCTTGGTGAAAACTTTGTGCCTACGGCATCGTAGATGTTCTTAGTGGCTAATTTCCTTACGCTGCGTAACGTGAGTTATTTAATATCGTCTATTTCATGAAAGAATCAAATACTTGCTACTAGAGACGTGTCAGAGACTCGCCCAACATTGCGCGTGGATGAGGTGTAGAGTTTCATGTTGGATTCCAAACCTCCCACATTGTCCGTGTGGCCAACGACAAACACCTTCAGCTTTGCATTCTGCTTTAACATCTTTGCGATCTCTTTCAGCGACGGCTCAGACTCTGCCTTGATTTCGGATTTCCCTGTATCGAAGTATTGCCACATGCCCGGTTGTGGCGATGTCGTTCATCATAGCCGGCGGCAACGGTAACACCCGCCCAGATCTCCTGTTTATTCTTCGTCACTTTCATCGTCGCGCAGCCTCCGGTTTCGTACACCACCGTACCTCCGATTTTCTTGATGGCATTCGTGTAGTTCCGAATAGCTTGGCGCATTCATACCGTCTTTGAGGAAGTAATAAAGAACTGTTTTCTTCCCTTCCGCCGGTATCGGTCCGCCTTCACCGGAAAATTCGTGACGGTCAAACTCAGAGCCTTCGCAGAGCCGGATGTAGAAGTTCGCCATCCGCATGAACAGAGAGTGGTCTTCGCAGCCTTTCACATCATTTTGGCTGAACGCGTCAGTTGTGCCGGCGTGAATGATCCTGCGTGAAGTTTATAGAAATACACACCGCTTGCCACTCCATGCGCGTCAAACGTCGCCTCGTAGCTTCCTGCCTTCAGCGTCACGTGATTGGGATTTTCCGCCAGAGGCGGATGCGCCTTTGGCGCAGGTATATGGAATTTGATATTTGTTGATGGGTTGAACGGATTGGGATAGTTCTGGTGATGAGGACGGGGAAGAAGTGAGGAACAGCTACGGACTCACTCTCTTTTTCTTCCCTGAACTCTTCCCGTTCTCTTCTTGTTCTCAAGTACTCGTCGAACGTTGAGTTTCCACATTGGAGTATGTGAAGCATGTACTTCGAGATCCTCGTTATCCAATGTCGAGTGGGACTCGACGATTGTGTATAGTTCACCTATTGAAATCCATCGTTTCCTCGGTGCATGCGTTTGGAGTATGCTCCAAATCGCGGCCGTCTGCATCATAATTCCTCCATCATCTGTCTGTGTATTGCCCACGAACTCACGCTACTAAACGCTCGACTTCAAGTGTCGCCGCACCGCACTCGAGCTCCGCATTCAGATACGCATTGGGATCGTGATTCAACGCTCCCTGAGGAAGCCACTTCCACATTGGCCCGAGATCCTTCTGTACCTGCTCCGCATAAAACGGTGGAATCTCGGCCGTCTCCTGGTCAAAGAAGAGACGAAATTGTGCATCACTCTCAAGCCGTCTTCGTATTTCACCGTAATAGTTGATTCTGCCATATCCCTCTGATGAGACTGCGCGGACTACGTTCAGCCAACGCGGAATGAATGCGTCGGTTGCCCCGATGCGGCGCAGAATTGCCCGAGGCGAGAATGTGTATCTGGTCAGATCGATTACATGCTCGTAAAATGCAGACCATGAATAGCCCATAGGCTTCAAGTTCATTGCACCGTTGTTGTTCAGAAAGTGAAACGGGAATGCGATGACGCGGTTGGCACGCTGGTACTCAAGGTTAAGCGGTGCCGCTTGCCCGAATGCAGACAGAAGCGAATAGCCGGGAAAAGCACCCGGCGTCAAATCCACGAACCGCTTTGTCAACTCAAATGGCTCAGAGCCACTGTCTCCGTCAAGCCCCAGGACGAAGTTCGTCTGAACGTACGGTATGTAACGTAATATCATATTCACGTGATCGGACACCCGGCGCACTTTCTCCATCCCCTTCAACTGTCCGGTTCTGGACTTTTCTCCCAGATCGTACCACGACTCAACGCCGGGAAGAAGCGCCTTGAAACCATTATGCTTCAGTCGCTTCATGTGCGGCTCCGTGAGAATTGAAAGACTGCTTTCCGCAACAAAGTCGATGCTGTCGGGTGGGACGGCCTCTTCAATCGCGCTCATATAGTCATCAAACCGAACGCCGAAGTTCGGGTCATGCCAACCAACGAGCGGACGCTTGAACTTTGTCAGGAGAAATTCTAGATCCTCTTTCATCACATCGAAATCAAGCGGCTGGTACGGTACCGTCGAGTCAATACAAAAGCTGCATGTGTATGGACACCCTAAGCTACCGAGCATCGGCACCATTTTTATCAGCGGTGCTTTCCGGAGCGTGGACTCGATGAACTCCCAGCGCTCGTGTACACCGGGCAGGTTCGCAGGCTGCCGTTGAGCTGCGATGTGAATTCCGGTTGGCCTGTGCTGCGAGCAATCATGCAGTACCTCCCTGACGACTGTCTTATCGGTGAAGCCCAAAACGTAATCGAAGTACTTCTGCGCGTCTTGCGGGTAGCATCGCGCATGAGGACCGCCGAGTACGGTAACAGCGCCGCGCGATTGGAATTGACTGCTCAATGCATACGCGAGCTGTGCAGACTCTGTGAACGCCCCGATGAAAACGAGATCGAGTTTGTCCGGCAGCTCATCCATGAGATTCTCAAAACCCGTATAGCAAAGCAGCGTAGCGTCATGTCCTTCATCTTTGCACCAGACCGCGATCACCTGCGGCATAATGCTCGCAAAGTTGGCGTTCATGACCCGGGCCCACAGTGTCCGCGTAGGACCCTTGCTGACAAGGTCGATAATCCCAATACGTAACTTTCGCATTACTCCTCCTGGTGAATGAATTCTCTTTACAGTTGTGCCGCTTTCTTTAGTCTCTGATTCCGCTTTCTGATTGCTTGTTTGACAATTTTGGAGAAGAGGGATTTGGTGAGTTGATGGGAATACACGAACTCCTTCGCCGACGCAGTTCGTATTGTTCTCAGAAAATCGTCCATCGTCGCGTCCTTCAGAATGAACCGCTCGACGCCGGCTTTCACAAGAGTTTCAATCTCTGCTTTCTTCCCAACAGGATGGGGCTTGCCTGCGGACAGACGCGGCTTTCGTCCTGTTGGTTTTCGAACGCGTGGTGTTCTTTTCTTGATTGACAATTGACGGTGCCTGCCTCTTCAGTAGGTACAAGATAGCTTGCATGGCAACGACAAAGAATAGCTCGGAAGGATGAAAAAGGGATTAGTCCTTTGGAGTGAGAGAAATGGAAGACGAACAAACAATAGGAACCGCAGAGGGCGCGGAGATTCTTCTGGTAATGATGACTTGGTCCAAGGGCTCTGCGACCTCAGCGTCCTCTGCGGTTCTTTGGGGGAATTTTCTTAACGAGAAGAGGATTTGAAACGTTCGTGGGTGTGTGCGTAGGTCGCAATCTCAAGGCGAGTGTGCAACGCAAGCTTTTCCAAAATGTTGTGAACGTGACTCTTCACCGTATCGGTAGCAAGATTGAGTCGTGTAGCGATTTCCTTGTTGCTCAGCCCTTCCGCAATAAGCTCAACAACTTCACGTTCCCGCTTCGTCATCTTCACAGACTTGAACGGGTTTCCTTTCTCGTTGCGTGCAGCATGTTCAACAATTTGAGAGAACAGCGATCCGGTGAGAATTGGCGGCAAAACTTTCGCCCCTTTGGCTACAGATCGAATTGTTCTAAGGAAGTCATCAAACGTCGCGTCTTTCAAAACAAATCCGGAAACACCCGCCCTCACATACTCCATCAGTTCTGTCTGCACAGGGGCAAGGTCCATGACGATCACTTTCGCATCCGGAGTGGCCCGTTTGACCAACTTCAACACGCGCAGGCTGCTTTGACTTCGCAGACCCAGATCGAGGAGAACCACATCGGGTTTTAGTTTCTTTCCTTTCAGCACAGCATCGCTGTTTCCTGATGAAGGCACCACCGTAATATCCGGCTGCTCTTTCAGCATAGCCGTGAGGCCTTCGCGCAGAAGGCGATTATCTTCAATAAGTAAGACGCGGATTTTTTTCATCAAGTAGGAAGACCTTGCAGGTGCTTCGGCCGTACCTCATCCAGTCAATCTGGAGAATCGCGGAGTGAAACGTAATACAGACGAGTGCCGACGGCGGGATTCTCAGCCGGAGGCTTGAGCCAAAGGCTCATCCGTCTCAGGCGGAGATGCTTCTCTGGCGCAGAACCTGCAACACCCGTTAAGTCCGAAACCGAGAGTACCGGACTTCAATTTGGCTTCGTACCGACGGCGGGATTCGAACCTGCGACCCCCAGATCCACAATCTGGTGCTCTAACCAACTGAGCTACGTCGGCGTGACTAACTTTGACAAACAAAATATATTGAAAGCGCGGAGAAGAAGCAACGAGCCGTTATTCGAATTCCAACACTCCAAAGAACTCAGCGTAACTCATTTTCAAGTCGATGAACTGAAACCTTGGATTGAGTTTAGATTTCAACAATCCATAAATCTTCAGACTCTCGCTGTCCGATGACAGATAGTAATCGATTTTCTGTTCAACATCAGCTTGAGCGAAGAGTTTTGAATCATTCGGAATGATATTTCGTTCGTTCACTTTCAGCTTATTCTTGTTTTGGAAAATTATCCTTGCAAATTCGCCAGCGCGTTTTGCATGGTCAAAATTGAACGGTAAGATTTGCAGATCCTTGAGTGGAAGTTCACTTGCATCACCACCAACACAATATTCTCCGACTGAAATAGTCGAAACAAACATCGGCATGTCTTTTCGTAAGAAGTACTTGTAATAGCCGTCAGCGCTCTTGAACAAAGGGTCGTTTTCTTTCAGGAATCGGAGAAAGAAACTTGTATCAAGCAGAACCCCGCTATCTGCCATATCCGCCCCTCAGTTCGGCAAGCCATGAATCAGCGTCAATATCTTGAAGCCAGTTCTCCATCGCATTCGCTCGAAGCGCTTTCAAGTAGGACTCATCGTACTTTGGCTGATAGTTAACGATCTCGATAAACTTGATGCTGTGATTATCAATTTCACCCGTTTGAACATTCTGTTTTCCCGTTGCGCGGATGCCAAATGTTTTATAAAGGGGATTCTGTTCGATCCTTTCAATTTCTTCTTTTGGTGTCTGAATGATTACAGTTCCATCTTCGTCCGTCAGAAGATGTATGTTCGCTTTCTCTTTCCCTCCCATGTTTGTAATCTTACCATAGAAGTAGAACTCCGCATCAGCCCATGTTACTTCTGTTCTGAAGAAGCGAGTTTCTTTTGTAATGTCAAGCTCGTTAGATTTGTCAACCGATGTTCTGATTTCAAATCTGTAATTCCTTTGTAGAGCCGTTTCTTGAAATTGCTCGAAAGCTTTGGCGGTCGAATAATCCAAGAAGTCAATGCTCCATGTTTGAACGATTTGTCCGAGAATGGCATTGAATCCGATTACGTATTGAAGAGACGTTTTGAAAACATGCTTGACAGATCCTTCCTCGATTCGATAACTAATCGTTGGACGATCTTTCTTCTCATTCGGGAATAAGAGGCTCTCGACATTCTGCAAGACAGAAATGATTTCCTTTATGTCATAACTGTCCGGAGAAACAGGAATGTTTCCCTTCGAACCAGTTATCCGAATCTCTATTTGTCCAATCTTTTCCATTTCATAACACTCTAGATTAACTATATATTCAAGAAACCAAAATCTTTGCACATATCAAACATGATATGTGCAAAGCGATTACATATGATTTTCGCAGTAACAACGATGTTCACCTAATAATTGGTGATCCTAAGCGGGTTGCGCTCGCCATTAAGAAAACCCACGATTACTTTCCCCTGATCGGGGAAAAAAAGTGTTTGTAGAACATTACTTTTCGATTCAGATGGGAACGTCCAATTTGACCATGCAGCAGAGTATTCCTTTGGGCTGGTTTCGCTCGGCGCCCCAAAATGCTTTTCTATTTCCTTCCTGACCTGCTCATAGCAATCGCTCAGATTTGATTCGAGCTTGTTTGTGATTTCAATGTCTCCTCTATAAAATCCCCTATCAGAAAAGAGTAGCTTCCACTGGCTCACCCTGCACCCCAAAAACTCTCCGCCGTGCATAAACAACAGGTAAGCCCCTGGCGGAGATTCTATTGAGTCAACAGAAACGCCTTCACGGGCGACCATCTTTGACTTTGCAGAATCAAGACTCTCTCCCCATCGGATGTTCAAAAATCCTTCGAGGCTTTTCGTGATATTATTGCTGTCAGGAGCAATTCGCTCGTCATATTTCTTGTGACAACCCAACAACAGTAATGTAAGAGAAAAAACCACTCGAGCGAGCATCAATCTCTTCCCTTTGTAGAACTTCAAGCAAGCACTTCAATATAAGAGGAACATCAGCGTTAATCCGCCCAATCCGCGCCATCCGCGGTCTATTACTTTCTCTTCTTGTGCCCGTTCATAAACCTCGTCAACTCCTCAAAGAAATGCGCGCTCGTCCTCATCCCGCCGACTGATAAAAAGGCCTTACTCATGACGCTCATTCCGATTTCTTCTGTGGCAGTAGCGGCTTCAAGTCATCAGACAATTTTGGAACATCCACACTTGCTGTTCTCCACACTTCATCCCAATCAACAGCATCGTACTGATGAATAAGTCTATCCCGCATTCTTGCCATGGGTTTCCATTGAATGTCGTGATGCATTTCTCGAAACACTTCCGACAAGCGCTTCACCGCTTCACGAATGATGAGCAGTTGATGAATGACAGCCGATTTCGTTTTCTCATCCTTCATGAAGGCATGCTCGTCGTAGCCTTCTATGAACGCGAGAATACTTCGAGTTGCCTTTGCAATATCCAATAGCGTTTCGTTGTCACGAAGCATAAATCACTTTTGCAGAGTCCAAAATGTTGCTCCGTCGAATCCAATTTTCGCTGCGATCAATAGCACGCTTGCTTACGATTTCTACCTTCCGTTCGAGAAGTTTTTCTAATTCTGCTTCCATGTTCATGTGATCAATCAAGCTCCACTCAGCAGAGGGAGAGAAATCCACTAACACGTCAATATCACTGTGAGTATTGAAATCTTCGCGCAACACGGAACCAAAAAATGCAAACTCTTTTATCTTCCATCGAAGACAGAAGTCGCGCACTTGTTCATTAGTTATTGCGAGATGAGAATGTATCATATCAAACCTTCTTCTTTCTGCCCATGTATGTAGGCAACTCCTCGAAGAAATGCGCGCTCGTTCTCATCCCGCCGAAGAAGTTGTCGAGATTGATAAACTCATCCGGCGCGTGAGCATTCTCATCCGGCAGACCGAAGCCGAGCAACACCGTATCGAGTCCGAGAACTTCCTTAAACTGCACAACAATCGGAATGGAGCCGCCCTCGCGTTGATATAACGGCTTCTTGCCGAAACCTTTTTCCAGCGCTGCGACCGCCGCCATCACGCCCGGTGAATCAATCGGCGTAATCGCAGCTTCGCCGCCATGCAAGTTGCGCACCGTAACGCTCACCGACTTCGGCGCAATCTTCTTCATGTGCTTCTCGAACAGCTTTGCAATTTTCCCCGACTTCTGGTCGGGCACGAGCCGCATCGAAATTTTCGCCGATGCCTTCGACGGCAACACCGTCTTTGCGCCTTCGCCCGTGAAACCGCCCCAAATGCCGTTGCACTCCAGCGTCGGTCGCGCCCACACACGCTCGAGCGTTGTAAAACCTCTCTCGCCGTACAATTGTTGCACGCCAAGTTCCTTCGCGTACTTCCTGTCGCTCCACGGCAATTTCTTGAACGCGTCTCTCTCCCTCTTGCTCAGCGCTCGCACATCGTTGTAGAAACCCGGAATGGTAACCTTCCCGTTCTTGTCGTGCAACTGCGCGATGATTTCCGAAAGCGCTTGAATTGGGTTATGTACGCTTCCACCGAACGAGCCACTGTGCAAATCCTTGTTCGGTCCGACCAAATCAACTTGCATGTACGCCAGGCCACGCAACGCATAGCAAATCGAAGGGACCCCTTTCGCAAACATCGATGAGTCCGAGATAAGCACAAGGTCTGCCTTCAACATTTCTTTATGCTCGGTCACAAACGGCACAAGATGCTCGCTCCCGATTTCCTCTTCACCTTCAATCAACAACTTGATGTTGACCGGCAGAGAGCCGACATTCTTCAAATATGCCTCGATGCTTTTGAGATGAATGTACACCTGCCCCTTGTCGTCCGCCGAGCCGCGGGCGTACAAGTTCTCGCCGCGAATCGTCGCTTCAAATGGCGGCGACGTCCATAGCTCAAGCGGCTCCGGCGGCTGCACATCGTAGTGACCGTACAGCAACACCGTCGGTTTGCCCGGCGCATTCAGCCAATCGCCATACACAACCGGATGTCCGGGCGTCGGCATCACCTGCGCATTTTGCAGACCGATGCTCGACATCTGGTCAGCAACCCATTGCGCGCAACGTTGTATGTCAGCTTTGTTGTCGGGATTTGTGCTCACGCTTGGAATCGCGAGCAACTCTTTTAGCTCTGCGAGATATCGCTCTTTGTTTTGTTCAAGATAGTTGAGGACTTGTTCCATTGTGTGTCTCCGTAGTGATGTTCAAGTTAAGATAGTTGCTGGATTGTGGTATCACGAGTCTAGTCATGCAAATCGTTTCCAATAATTCTTCTAATCGACCGAGTCGAATCGCCGGCAGAGCCCATGACTACCCTGGAACCACAACTTGGGCATTGATATATCTCGTACGTAGGGTTGAATAGTCCAGAGGAGAGAAGCTCGTAACTGAATTCCAGAAGTGCATCCTTACTAACAATGTGTCGCGGTTTGAATCGTGTCGTTTGAGAGAGAAAACAAGTCTCTGGGCCCATAAAAGTCCTACCTGAGCAATTCCTATTTGGACATGTCGGGGTTCTCATACAATGGGCCCATCCTTTCTTCACAGTCTACATGCAATATACCAATCCCACGCATCTTCAACAAGCACCGCGCGACAATAATCGCATTTGTACCTCCTCCACTCGCCACAAGTCCATCCACCGGCATATAGATATTTTTGAACTACAGACGAGTGATGCTGCCGATGTAGATGGGATCAAATCGTGCTTGGCAAGTCCCGAAAAAATTACCACAGTTGACGTAGAGGAAACAATTAGGAGTCATTCCACTGCGACTGTGCCTTGCATCGGAATTAAGCCAAAAATCTCTTCACTACCTTCTCAACCCTCTTCGACTCCTTCTCCACCTTATCAAGTCGAGACGAAAGAATGTTCACGAACAGAGTCTTGTTCTTGTCATTGATGATGGGCAAAGCATTCTCGGCATACATCGGCAATTGGTTCGTGGGACATTTCTTCAACTGCTCAATCAACAATGCAAACGCTTTGTCCGCATATTGCTTGATGCCTGCAAGTTTGATCAAAATGCGCACCGCATGGTCTTTGGTGATGACAGAGCCTCTGACGGCAACGTCAATAATTTTCGTCAGGTCGTTGTACATCGTCTTCGGGTCTTCAAGCGTAATCGCATCAAGCGCGGTCATTGCGCCCCACACAAGGCGGTTGTTCTTGTTGTCAAGAAGAGCGATGAACTCCTTCGCGTAGCTGGAGATCAACGCAGGCTTTCGCTCACCAATTTCATACAGAACTTTGATGCAGTCGCTTTGAATGTTCTTGTCCTTGTTGGAAAGATTCTCAACAAGCTCTTGCACCGCCTTCATGTCATTCTTGCTGGCAATCTGTTCCGCCAACTGCTGATTGGGAACTTCATCTCGCCGACCGAGCGATGATGCTAACTTCTGAATAACACTCATAAGGATTTCAATGAATTGTGGGAACGGAAAGCCACACAAATATAGCAAAGCGTTCGCGAAGGTTCAATCGTTGATGCTGTAATTGTGGGTTGTCATTCTGAGTCCGCCGCAGGCGGACGAAGAATCCGGAACAGTGTCCGCCTTTCTCAACCGATGGATTCTTCACTCCGTCCCGATAAAGAGCATCGGGACTCCGTTCAGAATGACGATGATTGGCTTGATTCTTCTCATTCAGCGTTCTACTCGCCGAAAGAACACACCCCAGACCACGACTTCGTCGTGGTCTGGAGGTTGTCCAAAAAGAAACTTCGGCGTTCGAAATTCCTTGTTCAATATTCGATATTCGATGGAAATCTCGAATGTCGAACGCCGAATTTCAAATGTCGAAGTGCTTCTTGGTCAGCCTCATCTTGAGAACCCCATTCCCCTCTCGACAGGGGGTGTCCGACAAGCATTGCTATGCGCAGTCGGACGGGGTGAGTTCTTCCGGCACACAACGTACTCTTGAAGTGTTGCGAATCTTCACCGAAATGAATATCCTAAGCCAACGTCTATTCCAAACAAATCCTTTTCAATACGAGCCATGTTCGCGTACATCAACTCAAATCCTGTCTATTATGTCGATGAAGGCAAGCAAGACACGATGCCCGTCATCTTCTTACACGGCTTCCCGTTCAGCCATGAAATGTGGAAGAAGCAAATCGAAATCGTAAGCAAAGGGTTTCGCGCGATTGCGTACGACATTCGCGGTCACGGCAAAAGCTATGTCGGCGAAGCGCAGTTTACCATTGAGCATCATGTCGATGATCTGATTGCTTTTCTGGATTACTTGAAGATTGAAAAGACAGTCATCGTAGGACTTTCGATGGGCGGTTACATTACGCTTCGTGCGCTTGAGCGGAATCCCGAACGCTTCCGCGCGGCAGTCCTCTGCGACACGAAAAGCGAAGCCGACACGAACGAAGGCAAGCTGAAACGTTTTGAGAATATGAAAGCCGTCCGAGAGCACGGCTCGGAAGTTTTCAGTGAAGCGTTTGTTACAATCGTCTTTGCTCCTGAATCATTCAGGGCAAAGCCCGAAGCCGTTGCACTCATCAAGAACATTATTAAACATACGCCGGCACTCAGCATCGCAGGAACTCTTCTCGCTCTCGCTTCACGCACCGACACGACTTCATCACTCCAAAACATCAAGATTCCAACACTCATCCTTGTCGGCGAGAAAGACGTAACAACGCCGCCGGCAAATTCACAATCAATGCACGAGAAGATTTCTGGCTCAGAGCTTCACATCATCCCGAACGCCGCACACATGAGCAATCTCGAAAACCCTGACGCGTTCAATCGGCATCTTCTCTCGTTTCTCAAGCGCATCGCGTGAACATCTCTTTCTTCAGCAGAGATCTCATCCTGTCAATCCTGTTATCCCGTCCAGTTTTTCTTTTGACAGGATAACAGGATGAACAGGATATTGGTTACAGGCGGAACAGGTTTCGTCGGCGCAAATCTTGCGGAGAAGCTTCTGCACCTCGGCTACAACGTTAGCATTCTCCGCCGCGAGAATTCCGACATGCGGGCAATTGAAGGAATTGATGTCGAGCATTGCATCGGCGATGTGCGAGATGTTGAATCGCTCAAGAAAGCAATGCAACGTTGCGACACCGTCTTTCACACCGCCGCGATAGTGACGTTTGAAAGATCAAAAGCAGAGCTCCAGCGAGAAGTCAACGTCATCGGAACCTGCAACGTTGTCCAAGCTTGTCTCGCATGTGGAGTCGAGAGGCTTGTTCACACAAGCTCCATCGCCGCAATCGGCTATCCGCCGGACGGCGAGCTTGCGACGGAGGAA
>Ga0209514_10002765_pt1 | contig 26475 bp, 28 predicted proteins | sample Subgrocontami58m_FD_187452 | JGI IMG/M metagenome (GOLD analysis project Ga0209514, IMG submission 187452) | Subsurface groundwater microbial communities from S. Glens Falls, New York, USA - GMW37 contaminated, 5.8 m (SPAdes) (version 3) | ecosystem: Environmental > Aquatic > Deep subsurface >...
CCTTCCGTTAACCACTCCTTCCCGCAAATGAGTTAACTATTCTATTTAACTCTAATATTATTTCAATTAGTTAATTAATTATGTACACCATAACATATAAGGATGGGTGAAGTGAAGCGCACCCATCGCGAGAACTTAGACAGGATGAACAGGATTTACAGGATTGGACGACAAACGCCCCGTCCAACATACGGTACCTACGTCATGCAACAAATGAACGGCACGGGAAAACGCCTGCGGCCACAGAAAAATCCTGCTAATCCTGTCCATCCTGTCTGCCTCTTTCAATTATTTGCCAATCTTCACGGATAATGTCGCCGTCTTGCCGCCGCAGGTGAACTTGACTGTCGCGTTGCCGGCCTTACCCGTGGCGGTAATGGTAAACGTTGCCTTGCCGTTTGCGTCAGTTGCCTGCTCCGTTGGCAAGACTTCCACACGTTTCTTATGTGCCGCGCTTATCTGTGCCGTTACGAGTTCACCCTCAACCGCGCACCCGTCCTTTCCCTTCACCATCACGGCTACTTCCTTTTCCTCGTCCTTCTTGAGTTTCAGCTTCGCGGACGACAACTCCAGCGCATCCACCACACACACGGCGGACGATTCCGACACCTTTTGCTCAAGCAAATTCCCCGCTTTATCATAGGTATATTCAATCACCTTCCCGTGGTCATATTTTGCCTTCGTCAGCCTGCCTGCATCGTCATAGATGTAAGTGACAGAACCGGCCATAGCGGGTATTTGGCCGCACAATACCAATACAGCGAAAAGCCCCATGTACAATAAAAAACATGCGCCTTTCTTCATAGCCATTTTCTCCTTTCAAATTTATTGATAACCCAGGACAGGATGAACAGGATTGACGAGATAAAATAACGTTATCCTCTCCTTATAACCATGTAGATTGGTTAAGCGATAGAGAACCCATCGTTCCATTAAAAAATCAAAAAAAAGGCGGGGGGTATTTCAATTTCATACTATTTTCCAAATCTTTTGAAATGATACTATAGACTTGTTTTAAAGGGATACCTCTTTCCTCCGCAATTCTCTTACAATCTTCATATTCAGGTGAAAAGCTTTTAATATCGCCATTAAATTTCCCGATCTTAACTTTTATCTTACCAAATTGGCTATCTACCTCTTTAAATTCCCGGGTGAGTATTGTGCGAACCACTTTGTATTTCCGTATACCGAACGTAGTTGTTTGATTGAATAAAACTAACTCAACAGCAGAGAGACTCGATTCCGCAACTATAGCGCTGATAATTATTCCAGGACGCCCTTTTTTCATCTGAATTGGAGTAAAATAAGCATCCACTGCGCCTGCCTCAAATAATTTGTCCATGACGTATCCTAATACCTCACCGGACATATTGTCGATGTTTGTTTCGACAATCCACATTTCATCTGATGCTATGTTTGGAGTTACTTCTCCAATCAGTATGCGTAACAAATTAGGCACGGCGGGGTTTTCACTGCTACCAGCACCATAGCCAATTTGAAGGATTCTCATTTCTGGCGTAGTATGCAGACCTTCTCCCAGCGTCGTTATTATTGCAGCGCCAGTAGGAGTTGTTAATTCTTTCTCTATATCGACAGATTTCAATAATTGCATCTTTAGGAGTTCTGCCGTTGCCGGTGCGGGAACCGGGAATGTACCGTGTTCGCATTTTGTGTATCCATATCCGGTTGGGATGGGGGAAAAATATATTTTTTCGATCCCAAGCTGCTTGATAGCTATCACAGCACCGACGATATCAACGATTGCGTCTATAGCGCCAACTTCGTGAAAATGTACTTTTTCTGGCGATGTGTTGTGTACTTTCGCCTCAACCTCGGCCAGCCTTTGGAAAATTCTGATACTGTCACGCTTGATGTCTTGATGGAGATTACTATTTTCGATAATTGTTTTTATGCCGGAAAAGTTTAAATGTGAATCGTGGTAATGATGGGTTGAATGTGAGTGTTTCTCCACATGATGTATTACTACGTGAACCTTTGTCCCGCATATCCCGGCGCGTTTAACCTTTTCCGCCGATATTTCATAGCCATGAAGGTGGAGTTGTGCCAGTTGTTCTTGTAGAAAATTAATGTCCAGCCCTGCGTCAACAAAGGCTCCGAGGATCATGTCCCCGCTAATACCAGAAAAACAGTCAAAATATACGATCTTCACTAAAACTCCTTGACCCTTAATTAGGCCTTCGGCGGCAACATATTACCCACGAAACACTCGAAAATACACGAAACAAATTTAGTTACTTTCGCGTCTTTTCGTGGGCAAGTTTGAATTTCCTGAACATTAAAATATAAATTACCACAGATGCTAGCACACGTTTTATGATGAGTCAATGAAAAACGAATCCATTTTTATTGACTTATGCATGTTCGTTTATATAATGCAATTTCGTTAGAGAGTATTTTTCATTTACCGGTCGTCAGGCGGGATGGGTTAAGCAAAAGCGGACCCATTCCCCGGTTTCTTGAGTTTATAGAGTTTCTTGTGTTTCTTGGGTTAACACAATGAACCCAACAGATCCAAAAAACTCTGTGGGTGCGCTCCGCTTCACCCAACTTGTAGAATAAATAAAATGAATATTGGTATATTTGGCGGGTCATTTAATCCGATTCATATTGGTCATCTCATTGTTGCAGAGGAGGTATTTCAGCAGCGGGGATTGTCAAAGGTGATATTTATGCCCACAGGGATATCTCCTCATAAGGAATCAGGTGATTTAATAGATTCTTTTCATCGGTATCAAATGGTAAAAAGTGCAATAAACGACAACGAGCATTTTGAGGTTTCAGATTTAGAAATTAAACGGTCTGGAATATCCTATACCATAGATACGATCAGAATTTTACGGGAGATATATGGAGAAGAACACAATTTGTATCTTATTATGGGAACTGATATGATAAATGAAATAAGTACCTGGAAAGACATAAGCATACTTTCCGGGATGTGTCATTTTATAGTGGTCAATCGTTCCCAGATTCCAGCAAATGGAATTTCTAAATCCCCGTCTCTGGAATGCGGACTTAGGGGGATTAAGGTATTTTCAGATGAAAAAATAGCAGAGATCGGGAGACTAAAAGTCACAATACCAAGCATTGGTATATCCTCCACAGAAATTAGGGATAAATTACACAGTGGACTGAGCATACGATATTTGGTTCCGCAATGTGTGGAAGATTATATTAGAATTTATAATTTATATATCGATTAAGAGACCTTGAAAATAAAATACACAAAGTATATATTTATAATACTCCACCTTTTTTCACTGAATACCATAAGTTTTGCCCAGGGGAATATTGTAGACTATTTCTTGAAAGACCCAAAAGCTTGGGGCGACACAAAGAAATTAATCCATAAGGAGCCGACAAAAATTGTCGTTACCGGCGGATTGGAGGGATTGTGTTTTAACCTTTCAGAATTAACGGAGGGGGATGTAGTCGCTCTTGTTTTTATTGATACACAGAAATCTGAAAAACTGCAACATAAGAGGTTTTGCAATGCAGGGGATAAACTGGCACATGGTAAAAATAGGGTCGTCTCTGTGATTACCAGGAATTCCGGGAATCGTACACAATTTCATTATAAATTTCTCCTCCAGAGGAACATTAATAATGAACCGATTACGATATATAATAATGGGATTCCAGTTCTGGAAAGTACGTACGACGGCAGTCTGCCGGTGAAAGATATTTCCAATCTATCAGGGATTGAACTGTGCGAAATTGAGGTTCGTGATTGGTAACATTTGCACGCATAGGCTTATGATCCACAAATATAAATCCTGTTAATCCTGTCTGATTTTTTGTGCTATAGTATTGACACAAAAATACCCCTCACCCAAACCCTCTCCCACAAGGGGCGAGGGCGATTTCCCTCCCTTGATGGGAGGGATTAAGGGAGGGTGAGATACTTTCAAGCTCCTTTGCCCATAAGTGTCTACTGTTTATAAACCTCTTTTCTCCATTTTTGATCATGTCAGGAACATATTTTCAAGAGGACGGGTTTTCTCAAGTATTTACAACCCCCTTCAATCCCTATTTTTTTAAGGGGGATTTGGTTGCGGCGTAGTTGCGCTATGAGAAAGACAAAAACGGCTATCCTTATTTACGATGACAGATGCAGTTTGTGCCGTGGGTGCATGAAATGGATTCAATTACATGCCATACAAAAGGATGCCTTTGAGTTCGTTCCATGCCAATCAGAAGAACGCAAAAATCGGTTCCCGGAAATAACAGATAAAGCCTGCCAAAAATCTTTCCACATAGTGCTTCCCAATAATAAGATATTGGCGGGAGACGAGGCATTACCAGAGGTACTCAATCGGTTGAAGGGCTTTAGGTGGTTGTCTATCCTATTCAAGATGCCTATAATCAAGTCGTTTTTGTATGTTATTTATCGCTGGGTCGCCAACAACAGGTTCATCATTTCGCAGACGATAAAACCCCTTATTGAGGAATAAGTAATATTACTGCAAAACCTTTCTCACGAACCCACCGTTTGCATCAAGCCTTTTTTTGGCTTCCGCATATTCTAAGCCCAGTTTCTGCATAACAATGGCAACTTTTGCATTACCATAGGCATCTGTTAGCAATTTTTTGGCATCTTCCCGACTGACACCCGTAACAGCCGTAATAATGCGTTCGGCACGGTCAGTTAGTTTTGCATTGGTGGCCTTCAGGTCTACCATAAGGTTCTCGTAGACCTTACCTAGCTTGATCATCGCTGCTGTTGACAGCATATTCAGTATGAGCTTGGTAGCTGTACCGGCCTTCATACGGGTTGAGCCTGTTATGACTTCGGGTCCTACGATTGGTCGGATGATGACATCCACTTCAAAATTTGGCGTGGTTTCCAGGTTGCAGCATAGAAAGACGGTCTTTGTATTACGCTTCTTTGCTTCAAATAAAGCGCCCATGACGTACGGGGTTGTACCCCCCGTGGTGATACCGACAACAACGTCACGATGGGTTACCTCTTTTTGTTGAATATCTTTTGCGCCGTTTTCCGGGAAGTCCTCGGCTCCTTCGATTGACTGGAATACTGCCTTCTCGCCGCCTGCGATGATCCCAATGACCATATTGGGGTCAGTGCTGAAAGTAGGGGGGCATTCCGCTGCGTCCAGTATACCCAGCCTCCCGCTGGTTCCCGCGCCAACATAAATGAGACGCCCGCCTTCTTTGGAAATAGCATCAACGATCAGGTCAACAGCCTTTGCAATAGTTTGTCGTTCTTTATGTATAGCCGAAAAGATACTCGCATCCTCGGCATTGATGATGTCAATAATCTCCAGGGTGGTTTTGCTGTCAATGGTAATGGTGCTTGGATTGCGTTGCTCGGTGAGTAGTTTGGAACGGTCTTTTATTTCCATGTTGATGCCTATATTAACAATGTCGATAAAGATTGTCAAAGAATATTTACAAAAGAAGGTATGCGTGTTATAAATTACTTTATGAAATTAGGACTTCGGCGACTATAAATACACATTTTCCCTCCCTTGACTTCGTCGTGAGCTCAGTCGAACGATGGGAGGGACTAAGGGAGGGTGATCGGCTAGTTTCTTTCACCCTCACCTAGCCTCCCCCATCGAGGGGGAGGAATCGAATGTTTTAGTATGTTTTTTACCTCCCATTCTCCCGTCCTTGCGAAGGAGGGACATCGGAGGCTTTTAATCTTACCTCCCCTTCATCCCCTCCTTGCGAAGGAGGGGAATTAGGGGTGGTTATCTTTCATTACGGCAATGTTGAGTTAGGAATTTCAATAATACATGAAATTGAAAAACAAGCTCAAAAATCTTACAACCTCACCCGGTGTTTACCTTATGAAGGATGCCAAACACAAGGTAATCTATGTGGGTAAGGCCAAGAACCTGAAAAATCGGGTAAAGAGTTATTTTCAGAAAAGCACAGACGACAGACTTTACACGGAATATCTGGTTCGACGTGTCGCCGATATTGACTTTGTGCTTACCGAAACAGAGAAGGAAGCCCTTATTCTTGAAAATAACCTCATCAAGCAATTTAAACCCAAATTTAATATCAACCTCCGCGATGACAAGACCTTTATAAGTATCAAACTGGAGGTCAACAAAAAATTCCCATATCCAAAGGTAGTGCGGCAGATTGAAGATGATGGTGCGATGTATTTCGGCCCTTATGCCTCTTCAAGGGCGGTAAGGGAGACGTTGCGGTACATTAACGACACAATTCCCATACGCAAATGTCCTCATAACGTATTTAAAAATAGGGTAAAACCCTGTCTCTATTACCAGATTTATAAGTGCCTGGGGCCGTGTTGTGATCTGGTGGATGAGGCTACTTATCAGGGGCTGATAGATCAGGTGATATTGATTCTAAAAGGTAAACAGGAAGACCTTATCGGCATTTTGAAACAGCAAATGTATGAGGAATCTAAGGCGATGCGGTACGAAAAGGCGGCAAAGATACGAGATCGCATTCGGGCTATTGAAGAAACAGTCGAAAAACAGAGGATTCATTCCATGACCTTTGTAGACCGCGATGTCTTCGGTTATTATATGGAGGGGAAAGAGGTATATATTGAGGTTATGTTTATCAGGTCGGGAAATATGGAAGATGTGGCCTCATATCATTTCTCTACAAATCATAATACCATCGAAGAGGTGTTTCGGTCATTTCTCAATCAGTTTTATAGTCAGACAAGATTTATACCGTCAGAGGTTATTATCCCTGTGCAATCTGCAGATGCAAAGCTGCTTGAAGCGTGGCTCAGTGAGAGGAAGGGAAAGAAGGTGGAAGTGATATATCCTCAACGTGGGGATAAGGTGCGGCTTGTTGAAATGGCACAAAAGAATGCAGAGAATGCCTATATGGTGTCGCGTGTTCATGAAGAAGACTTCGCAAGGACGTTACACAGCCTTAAAGAAACCTTAAAACTTAGACAAGTACCGGAACGTATCGAGTGCTTCGATATTTCCAATATATTTGGCAAGCAGGCCGTAGGGTCTATGGTTACCTTTGAACGTGGGAAGCCGAATAAATCCAGATATAAAAGATTTAAGATAAAAACCGTTGGCCAAATCGATGATTATGCCATGATGTATGAGGTGTTAACGAGAAGATGCAAAAGGGCTGTGGAGGAAGGCGATTTGCCCAACTTGATTGTGGTGGACGGCGGCAAGGGTCAGCTAGGTGTGGCTTTGAAAGTATTTGAGGAACTGGCAATAGGCAATGTGGACTTGATTGCCTTAGCCAAAGGCAGAACTGAAAGTGTTGTAACAGGTGAAAAGATTGGTGAACAGGTCTTTTTGCCTCATATATCAGAGCCAATCATGCTCAGTCCGTCTACACCTGAACTCCTATTCCTTGATAAGGTGCGTGACGAGGCGCATCGCTTTGCAATTGCTTACCATAGAAAGCTACGAGACAAGGAGTATTATAAATCGCCATTGAATGAGATCCCCGGAATTGGGGCGGCACGTAAAAAAGCATTAATGAAATGCTTTGGCAGTATTGAAGGCATCCGAAACGCAACAATCGAACAATTAATCGAAATCAGCAAACTGCCGCCAAAGCAGGCAAATGAGATTTATCATTATTTCAATAAGACAGAAACAGTGACAAATTAGCCACGAATGAATACGAATTGACACGAATGGTTCTTGCTGGTTCAGGCTTGTAGCCTGAACCGAAACAGTGAAATTTCTCCCTCCCTTTGATGGGAGGGAATAAGCGAGGGTGTTATATTTTCGTAAGAAGTAATGTGGCTAGTGATGAATAGTATGATTTTTAATTTGTGTATATTCGTGTACATTCGTGGCTAAATATTAAGGACGTATATATGATAACGGCAGAAATTATCACTATAGGCACAGAAATCGTATTGGGGCAAATCGTGGATACAAATGCTCCTCATATTGCTCAAAATTTGTCGGAAAAAGGAATTCAGGTACTGTTCCAGACATCTGTCGGTGATGATAAGGATTTGTTAAAGTCTGCATTAAAAATTGCCAGAGATCGAGTAAGTCTGATTATTACAACGGGAGGACTGGGGCCTACAGCAAATGACATAACACGCGAAGCTGTCTCAGAATTCTTTGATATTCCTCTTGTACCTGACAAAGAAGCTCATGCTCGTATCCAGGAAATTTTAGAAAATCAACATACAAACAAGCAGGATGAATATAGGAAACAGGTAACAGTTCACCCCCACCTAAACCTCCCCCCTCCCCCTTTCTCCCCCTCAGCGAGGGAGACAGGGGGAGGAATACAAGGGGACAATGAGTATTCCCCGCCCCTGGTGGGAGGGGTTCGGGGAGGGGGTGAACTGTTACAGAAACAGGCCATGATTCCTGAAGGTGCAGTAGTGATTCACAACGATAACGGAACAGCAACCGGATTTGTTTTTAATCGTGGCAATACTAAAATCGTCTGCTTACCAGGCGTTCCTCGAGAAATGCAGTCCATGTTGAATAAATATTTGGAGATTTATACTAGAAAACACAATTTAGAGGGAAGATGCACATTGTTAAGGGATTTGCATACCTTTGGCATTTCAGAGCCTGATGTTGATTCACAGATGAAGGCATATACTGGGAGAGAAGAACAGATTAAAGTAATGACACTGGTACACGATGGCATAGTAACCATCAATATCCTCGCAACTGCAACAACAAGAGAAGATGCTGTAAAAATACTGGATAGTGCAGAGCAGGATATTCGTAAAATACTTGGTCATGCGGTATTTGGAGTTGGTGATGAGACGCTTGAATATACAGTTGCTACACTCCTGAAAAAATATCATAAAACGATTGCTGTTGCCGAGTCCTGCACGGGAGGATTGGTTTCCGATAAACTTACAAATATTCCAGGTATCTCTGAGTATTTTATGGAAGGTGTCGTTGCCTATAGTAACAAGGCAAAGGTTGAAATCCTGGGTGTATCTGAGGATCTCATCAGAAAATATGGCGCCGTGAGTACACAGGTGGCAAGGGCTATGGCAGAAGGTATAAAAAAAAGGTCTTCGGCAGACATTGGTGTTGGTATTACAGGTATTGCCGGTCCTACCGGTGCAACAAAAGAAAAACCCGTTGGGTTAGTCTATATTGCCGTAATTGTGGATGATGTTGCTGAGGTAAAAGAATGCAGGTTTAGAGGTTCCAGGATAGATATCAAAAATTTCTCAGCAAATACAGCATTGAACATGTTGCGGCTTAAATTCATGGATAATTGCTAATAGCATATCTCGGCTTACGAGTTACGAGTCGTACATTGAGTGCCCGTAGGGGCGGGTTTGAAACCCACCCTTACAAAGTCCACGGCTATACTGTTCTATGAAACCTTAAATGCTGTGTTTACTCAGGGTTACTTCGCTTATCAGCCGGTATATACGGAATCAATCCTTTTTGGTAGGCCACCTCTTGTATTTCGCGCGGCAATGTGCGGACATCCATTACAAAGCCATTAAGCGTAATCATCCATGCGAGAGGATTATCATCCAACATACTTGGTAAACACCAGTTTGGGTCGAGTTGTACCATGTTCAAGGAGTTACGAACGAGTTTCGCCCTTGCTGAGCCGGTGCTTTTACTGACACCAAATCTATTGCATAGGTCAGCAGCGTTTACCTAGGGCTTCTGGTTTTTATCGAAAAGGAAGTTCACAAATCCCAGTGCGTAGATAATGCCACATGCCCAACTCGTGAGATCACCCTTTACTAAAGGAGTGAGACGTTTGCGACACATGGCAGCAGTTACGCGCCGTGCTAAATGCCGATATTCCTCGTTTAGATATTCTTTGCAGAATGCATCAGTCAGTACAACAACAGCATCAAACACAGGTTGCATCTGCTTTGGTATCTTTTCCGATTTGTCCATCATAGCCATAAAGCTTGCCTCTTCTTATTCTGATATCGTATTCGTTATAATGAGTCTGATTTGCTTGCTTCAAAACTCCGTATTGCATGTAGCATACAAGCATGAACTACTCACATGAGTCGCTGGGTAAGAAGTCAGTAATCACGGAGATGTCACTATGCCAGCAAAAATCATCACCGTCGTTCGTTGCGACGACACATTTGCCGCTGCTGTATGCTATTGAGTAAGCTGCGAGTGCAGCATCCACAGCATCGCCTCTTGCATCTGGACGATTGAGTAAAGAAGAAAAGGTCTGAAAATATCCCGATGGAATTTTTTCCCAAATCTTAATCCCGTTATTTGAAAGCCATTTTTTGCGTTCTTGAATCTCCCCTTTGTTTACATTGGGCGGGTGAAGGAATTGCCACGCTACCAATTCGGTTATAAATCGCCTATTTAGTGCGATACTAACAATTAATTCACGAACTGGACTACTCACATCCTTTTGTTTAAACCCATTGATAAGTATATTTGAGTCAAAAAACACACTAAGTTCATCATCAATGACATCTCTGAGAGGAATTAATCGTGCCATTTAGGAGTCCTTGGTAAAAACTGGAGAAAAGCCAAAGTTATCTGCAAGACCGTCCCGTACTGTGGCCAAGCTATCCTTGAATTCAATTGTGATTTGGTTCAAATCCCCGAGTACGGTGATGAGGTGATTAAATTGTCTTTTAACTGCTTTGTGTTTGCGAAATACAAGAGTTGCTGGTCCATACTTTTTCCATACCTCTGCACTTAAATAAGGGCTGGGAATATCTTTATAAGTTGCCCAATTAATCGCATATTGTGCGAGGAGATCGCAAGCATTTTCTTTCCCGTACGCACCACGCCAATTGGTGTCTTCAGTATCGATATTTAGTGCAAGGGTAACAAATGCAGGTAACTGGATGAGGTGATTGTAAACATCTTCGGCTGAGTTTTCTAAATCGGTTAATTTAGTGTCATGGGATATCGCTAGTTTTGCCTCGTTCTTGTTGAAACGCAAAAACTGCTGAAGGGTTGGTTCTTGTTGAGCGTCAACGTATTCCCGAACAGGACGTATAAACTCACATCGCTTTGCCCGAAACCGCCAGCTTGGATCATTGTGAGAGAGGAAATACACCTCGCGTGTCAGACCGTCGATGAGAGGCTCAATAACCACGTATAACCACGCTTTGACTTGCTCTTGTTTGGGTTTTCGTACACTGCTACGAGTCATTCAATATATTTCCTCATGCTTGCTGCATCTTTTTGATGGTAACTGAACCATGTTATAAGTAGTTAAATAAACTCCAATAGTATTACTTCCTTAACTGTCCATTCCCAAAGACCACGAATTTATATGATGTGAGTTCTTCGAGTCCCATAGGCCCCGGGCGTGGAGTTTGTCTGTGCTGATGCCGATCTCGGCGCCCATGCCGAATGTTATACTGGTTTGCTTGGCAAACATATTTTAGTATCGGATATTCCTTATAGTAGTCTTTTGATTATGAATTTTTGTATGTTTTTTATCCATAGACAACGGAAACTCTTTCTGTTCTCCTGTCGCCTCGTTGATAATCAAAAGTCTACCTGTACCCCCACGTTGTAATTGCTCATTTGCATTGAGGAGTTCTATACCATATATTGTTCCATCTGGAGCCATATCCACGTTTAACTCATCGCTAATTCGTATTGTTTCGACTTCGGTACTCTTTTCATGAAAACGGATATAAGCGATGTTATAACGCGGATCATAAGTAAATCGCATAGTTTATTATTTCCTCACTTGCCCATTCCCAAACACCACGAATTTGTAAGAGGTGAGTTCTTCGAGACCCATGGGGCCACGGGCGTGGAGTTTGTCTGTGCTGATGCCGATCTCGGCGCCCATGCCGAATTCATAACCATCGGTGAAGCGTGTGGAGGCGTTGACGTACACGGCTGCCGAATCAACCTCTTTGGTAAATCTCAGGGCGTTGGCAACTTTGTCTGTGACAATCGCATCGGAATGGTTTGACCCATATTTGGCCATATGGACAATGGCATCGTCCAGGGAATTTACAACCTTTATATTTAAAATGAGGTCGAGGTATTCGTTGTAAAAATCTTCGTCAGTCGCCGTCAGGAGACGGCTCCTACCCAGGATTTCACAGGTCTTATTACAACCCCTTATTTCTACCTTTGCATCTTGCAATTTTTTTGCTATTTCAGGCAAAAAAATTGTCGCTATCTTTTCATGCACAAGCATGGTTTCCATGGCATTACAGGTGGCTGGGCGTTGTACCTTGGCATTAAAACAAATTTCTTCAGCCATCTTGAGGTTAGCAAACTCATCTACATAGGTATGACACACACCTTTGTAGTGCTTTATAACGGGGATGGTGGATTTCTCCACTACAGCCCGAATAAGCGCCTCGCCGCCGCGCGGAATAACAACATCCACGTATTGATCCGCCTTGAGTAAGTAGTCAATGGCTTCGCGTTCGATAATCTCCACAAGCTGGATGCACCGATTGTCTAATCCTGCTTTTTCTAAGGCAGATGTAAGGATTTTGTTTATGGCAATATTGGAGTGGATTGATTCCTTCCCACCGCGCAGGATGACAGCATTGCCGGCCTTCAGACACAATGCCGCCGCATCGGCAGTGACGTTTGGTCTTGATTCATAGATAATGACAATGACACCGATAGGTACGCGTACCTTTTGGATTTGTAAGCCATTAGGTCTGGTATGTCCTGAAATCAACTGTCCGACTGGGTCTGTAAGACTGATAATCTGTCTAACGCCATCAGCCATTCCCTTGATGCGGCTATCAGTAAGACGGAGGCGGTCAATGATAGCCTCAGAAAGTCCTGCCTTTTGTGCGGCAGTGATGTCCTTCTCATTTTCTGACTTGAGTGTGTCAGCGGAGGAGATGATACCCTCTGCGATGTAATTAAGGGCAGCGTTTTTTGTTGCAGTGTTGGCGGAAGCGATTATTCGTGACGCCGCTTTTGCATTTTTAACAATTTGATTGATGTATTTTTCTATATTCACAGTGATATGAAATTAAATAATAGGCTGCCGCAATAAGGACAATCAAAGCCGGGAGTTGCCATGGAAATGGGCATTCAAAGAGAAATGCCTTCCATCGGTTCTGAGACACGACTTTCGCAGGTTCTTTCTTTGTGGTGCTTTTAATGTGAAAATTATATTTCGAATAGGTAACCTCATCGGGTGAAATATAGCCGAATTGGTTTCGGGCTTCCTGTTCAATACGAACGGGGTCGCTCTTTAAGGCAGAATATTCTCTATCAAGTATGGAATTCTCTGCCTCAAGCTGTGCGACTTGTTTTTCAAGCATCGTCTTGCTATCCATCATGCGGAATCTATCATGCCTGACCTTGGTGATTACTGAAGAAAATAATATAACCACGCATGACGTTATGAATACCATCAGTACAAATTTCCCGAAAAACTTATTTTTCTTTACGGCAATTTTTGCATCTTGCATAGTTTGCCTCCATAAATTGCATTTTCAGAAAGGTTTTCTTCGATACGTATGAGTTGGTTGTATTTACATATCCGATCGGTTCTGCAGAGAGAACCCGTTTTTATCTGACCCGCATTCGTAGCAACGGCAAGATCGGCAATGGTTGTGTCTTCTGTTTCTCCGGAACGGTGGGATATAACAGTCGTGTAACCGTTCATCCTGGCCATTTCTATGGCATTGAGTGTTTCTGTGAGCGTGCCGATTTGATTGACCTTGATCAGGATGGAATTGGCCACCCCCTGCTCAATCCCTTTAGCAAGGATTTCCGTATTTGTAACGAAGATATCGTCTCCCACGATTTGCATTTTGTCACCCATCTTTTTCGTGAGCTTTTTCCAGCCGTCCCAGTCTTCTTCCGAAAGTCCATCTTCTATACTGCAGATAGGGTACTTGCTCGAAAATTTCGAATAAAGCTCTATCATTTCGTCATGTGTCTTTTTAGCGCCTCCTTCCGACCGTAATATGTAATTTCCTTCCTTGTAAAATTCACTGGCTGCCGGGTCTAGCGCCAGATAGATATCTCCGCCAGCCTCGTAGCCAGCCTTCTTGATTGCCTCCATAATCAGGTCGAGTGCTTCTTCATGGGTTTTGAGGTTGGGGGCAAAACCTCCTTCATCGCCCACATTGGTATTATATCCTTTTGATTTCAATACAGAACGGAGGTTGTGAAAGACCTCAGCGCCCATGCGTAATGCCTCGGCAAAAGTATCTGCACCAATAGGCACGATCATGAATTCCTGGATATCCATGTTGTTATCTGCATGCTTACCGCCGTTTAAGATATTCATCATAGGCACGGGAAGCACCCTGGCGTTCGTACCGCCGATGTATCGATAAAGCGGAAGACACAATGCGTTGGCGGCTGCTTTGGCAACGGCAAGAGAGACACCCAGCATGGCGTTAGCGCCCAGTTTTTCCTTGTTTTTCGTTCCGTCTAACTTTATGAGGAGGCTGTCAATCTCAACCTGTCTTGTAGCATCCATCCCCTCAAGTTTGTGTGCAATAATTTCATTCACATTTTTAACGGCCGTTTGTACGCCTTTGCCCAGATAGCGCTTCGGCTTGTCTGTGTCTCTGAGTTCCAGAGCCTCTCGTTTCCCGGTGGATGCACCCGAAGGAACGGCGGCACGACCCATCGTTCCATCTTTTAAAATCGCATCTACTTCTATCGTGGGATTTCCACGGGAATCTAAAATCTCGCGCGCCTTAACACAACTAATGGTAGTCAATGGCTTCTCCTGTTTTATATGTATACCTTTGAAACAACGTTAGTTATGGAAAATAAAAAAAGTGGAAATGTGAGTGGTTTTTGTAACAAATATTTTACGACTTGTCAAACAGAATATTAATATTTTATAGGAAAAAAGGATTTATTTGGTATATTTATTGTCTGTAAAAATTCTGATTATTTGATATTAGTCTGGAAATTTGTATGCGAATACCACTGGCAAAATATGGAATAAGAGAACTGATTCTCTTCGGCGTGCCTTGTATCGTGGGAATGGGATTTTCTATAGTGCTGTTTCCCTGGATTATTCCGATTCCACTCTTCTTTTTGTCTTTTTTATTTAATTTCTTTCGAGATCCGAACAGAAAAACTCCACAAGATACGTCACTCATCATTGCCCCTGCAGATGGTACGGTATCTCACATCGTTCCAGTCTTTGAGGATAATTACTTAAAATGTGATACGACTAAGATAAGTATTTTCATGTCAGTATTGAATGTACATGTGAACCGTGTGCCTGTTCATGGTCGTGTGGAGTTTATCAAGCATACAAAAGGTAAATTTCTGGACGCCAGGGACGATGAGTGTTTCAGCAGTAACGAAAACAATGTGATGGGTTTGTCTCTAATCGGAAGTCAGGTAAAGATTACCGTAAAGCAAATTGCCGGCAAGATCGCCAAACGTATTGTCTGTGCCTGTAAGGTGGGAGACGTTTTTGAGCAGGGGCAGCGATTTGGCATGATAAAGTTTGGTTCGCGGGTGGAGGTCTTTGTTCCAAATTCAATTAAATTGGAGGTAATGGTCAAGGTAGGAGATAAAGTAACGGCCGGAAAGACGGTGCTTGGCAAAATTTATGATAGAGGTCTATAAATGGTGTTTTATATTAATCCATGCCGTTTTTGACAGGAGTTGAAATTTACGATTTTAGATTTCGTCGTGAGCTCAGTCGAACGATTTTAGATTTCAGATTTAATTACAAATCGTAAATCATAAATCGTAAATCTGAAATATTCGTTATGTTTACTGGCATTATCGAAAATTTGGCAGTAATAAAAAAGTTATCCCTGAAGGCAGGAGGAGCAGAACTGCTTTTGGATATTGGTGATTTAGCCGAAAACCTTAAGCTTGGGGAAAGTATTGCCGTTAATGGGGCATGCCTCACGGTAAAAGAAGCTAAAGGTACTGTTGCCGGTTTTGATGTATCCAGTGAAACTCTTACAAAAACTACGTTAGGTAAATTACGGAATGCTGAGAAAGTTAATATCGAAAGGGCGTTGAAGGTAGGGGACAGATTAGGTGGACATTTTGTTACCGGACATGTGGACGGAATAGGCAATATAAAAGAAAAGAAACAACATGAAAACCAGTGCACAATGACTTTTTCGGTCGAAAAGAGATTTACCGACATGATGATCGAAAAGGGTTCTGTAGCTATAGACGGTATCAGTCTTACAATTGTTGATGTTGTGGACGGCGTTTTTTCTGTCGCATTGATTCCGTATACATTGACTTCGACTACCCTGGGACACAAGAAAATAGGGGATCAGGTGAATATCGAGATTGACATGCTAGGTAAGTGGGTGAAAAAGATTCTTAAAAAAGAAGATGTTGGTGGTATTACACGGGAGCAATTAACTGAACAGGGGTTTTAATAGATTTCAGCTATTAGATAAATTGAATTAAAAATGTCTAAATTGATATCTAATAATCTTGTAAGCTGTATTTGATTTCAAAGACAATTATGCAAAAGAATAAAAAGTCAAAATTGCTCATCGGGATTACGATAGGCGACCCCTGCGGGATAGGGCCTGAGATTATCTTGAAGGCCTTAAAATCTCCTGCAATCAGGAAGATTGCCAGGTATGTAATTATCGGCAATAAAGGCGTATTTGATAAGACTGCAAAGGCATTGAACATCCCTGTAGAATATTCAACGATATCCCATATTTCGGATATCGAGGGCTTAAAAACATCCGTATTCCTACTTCCTACAGGTGAATTTAAGCCGGGTCTTATGAAGCAGAAGAGGGCTACCGCTGAAGGCGGTGAATTATCGGTTCAGTGTGTTATTAAAGGAATCAATCTTGCTATGAACAAGCACATTGATGCCCTTGTAACGGCTCCGATTTGTAAGGAGGCCATCCATCTAGGTGGATATGGTTACCCCGGGCATACGGAAATGCTCCACACCTTTTCCGGTGTTGAGCGCGTCGTTATGCTCATGGCAGGTGGAAAACTAAGGGTGGCATTTGCAACCACTCACATTGCCATAAAAGACGTGCCACAATCAATCACACCAGAGGGTATTTTGGGGACAATCACTATTTGCAATGAAGGACTCAAACAATATTATGGGTTGAAGAGACCCAGGATTGCTGTCTGTGGCTTAAACCCACATGCCGGCGAGGAAGGGATTTTCGGGAATGAAGAGAGGAAGCTCATTATTCCTGCGATTGAAAAGGCACGGAAGAAAGGGATTCACTGCGACGGCCCGGTCTCTGCAGATACTGTATTTTATAAGGCGTTGAAGGGTGCGTACGATCTGGTCATTGCCATGTATCATGATCAGGGCGCAATCCCTCTGAAATTGCATGCCTTTGAGACCGGAGTGAACATTACCTTGGGGATCCCGTTTGTTCGCACATCACCTGACCATGGCACTGCCTATGATATTGCAGGCAAAGGTATTGCTGACCCCCGTTCCATGATGGAAGCCATAAAGACGGCTGTGAAGATGGCAGAGGTATAGTCAACCACGGAGGCACTGAAACACAGAGAATAATTTGCCACCGTAAATGAATACTGCATATCACCAGTTCCTTGATTCAAATTCATACGAACGATGAGATGTATCCTTTGTCATCCCATGCTCGATCAACTTCCAGTAATCCTGCTCCTTTTCATAGGTAATCTTGTAAGAATAATCTACCATCCTCCACCGCCAGAAAAAGAAATGCGATATGCCCGTCACAAATATATCAAGACGCCTGGCCTTCGGGTCTACATCCTCAAACATGGCCACACAATGCTTTGTCGCCTTAGGAGCAAGTTCTCCCTTTGCAATAGCAGCGTACTGATACTTCTTGCCTTCTTTATAATCCTCATCCAATTTTACCACATGCTCCATAATTTCTGGATAATATGTATCGAGATGCTTTCCCCCCGTATCAGTCATTAAAAACACTTCAATAGGAACTAATATCGGCTGGTCTGTGGTATTCCCAAGATTGTAAAACCAGATAATGTATCTGGTCTCCCCACCTGTACCTTTATTATGTATATAGGTTTTAGATGCACTCCATGAAAAATCAAGTTGGGAGGCATGGGATATCCGAGTTATATCTACTAAAAACAGTATCCCTAAAACAAAGACCTTTAATTTCACCGAATTACTCCTTCTTTTTTATCACTCTGACTTGTTCCTTTTTTATCTTCTTTGGTTCTACTACTATCAGCCTCGTTGCCTTGTAAACATAATCACCCATCGGTGTATCGTCATTATTTGCTTCAATACCCATTGCATAAAACCTTACCGGATTGGCCACCCAGAAATCTGGTGGGGGCGCCTGCCATTTTACATGCCAGAATTTTTGCTGAGTCCCCTTTTTCGTATGTGTTGCAAACCGCCCGCCAGCTTCTACCTGTGTATCCTCATCGTCTCCCACATTGATAAAAGTACCTACCAGCCGGTTAAAATAAGTATCCTGCGCAGTAATTTGAAATCCATGAAAATCCGTATTTGTCTGCTTAAATGACACCAGAATATCCACAATCTCACCTGGCGCACATTTATCGAGCACAAACAACATAAACTTACCCTTGCCTGAATTGACAGTATACTGATAATGGCAACCTAGTATGCCGCAAGTAAAATTGCTAGGGGCTGTATATAATACGTTAATTTTATCAACCCCAGCGCCGAGACAGGCTATAGGCGCACCGTCTGAGCGCGCATATGTTAAATTGCAAACTATACTTGATGAAAACATACCCAAAATAATTATAAAACAAATGCCCTTTAATCTAACTTTTGTATAACAGTCCATATCACCCTTAGTGCGTAAAGCTTTAAAACGGTAAAGTAAAGCACCTTTCATTTTTTAATCCTTTTTACTCGATGATGTTAATTTAATCAGATCTATACCATAACTTACCGGAACGCCAAAATTAGATCCTCGAAATCCAGGAAAGACACCATAATTGATCCCTATTACCTTCCCCTTATTATTAAAAATAGGACCACCGCTACCCCCGGCGGTAGTTTGCGCATCGTATACAATCCTGTTTTGTAAAATATCGCTTAAATGCCCTTGTGTTGAAAGCGGCCTGATCAGGCCCCAATTTGATAATTCTTGCACCAAGGGAACGAACGGCATGTTAAAAAGTTGTCTTACAATCTCCGGGTCTGTCTTTGCAAAAATAGCGCCCACCCCAGCCGGATATCCTAACAATATTATAGGTTCACCAACTACAGCACCACGTCCCGTATAGTCTACTGCGAGAACGGGGATTTTTGCGCCCCGCATATCTATGCGAAGCAATGCAACATCTACCTCATCAGAAATTTTCTCTACCTTCAAAGGGAACGGTTCTTTAATACCGGGGAAAAATGCCCTGAATACCTCAAATCTCGGCTTTATAGTTGGTCCCAATTGGATATAAGGAGACGTTTCCATTTCCCACCATGGCTCAGCAATGTGACGATTGGTCAGGATCAATCCATCCGCACTGACCAGGAAGCCGGTACCTGTATATTCATTGATACCCCGTTGCCCCCTGCCCATCATCATGAGAGGCTCACCGGTCTCTTCATCTAGAAAATAAAAGGTTCCCTGGATCAGACATATCCCACCACTATAGGTCTTAATTATATTTTCAGCAACGAACCTCTCTACCTCAAGGACACGTACCGTTTCTACTGTCTTTGACAATCTTGTGTATTGGTTATAAAAATATAACACCAAACTACCAACGATGATAAATAAGATAGTTATAATCCCTATCTTAAAGGAATGAGAGGATTGAGTAAAAGCTTCCCACAGTAGTTGCTTAAAAAACGCCGTTGCCGTGTTAAGCCGCCCTCTTCGAGAAGAACGTGCAATACCTAACGAGTCTTCCAGCATCTCAGATAAAGGTTTACACACATCTGCTTCATCCGTTTTAATTCGAAATCGCACCCTGGGACCACCAGCGCCAAACTCAATCAAATCACCGTCTTTCAATACAATTTCGCTAATTAATCTATTGTTTACCAGTGTTCCTTTTGAACTTCCCTTATCACGTAATATATAATCGCATTCATTGAGTTGTATTTCGGCATGATGGCTGGACGTGTTTCCGTCGATATCCGGATCAAATCGAAGGCCATTTGAAGCGCCTGTTCCAATAGATATCTTTTGAGAGGCAAATACTTCTGTATTGCCTCGATGGCTACCTGATAAATGGACAAAGATGGCCTTCAAAGGAGGTCTTCCTTATGTTTAGTTCTGGAATTTATATAATACCTTCACGACGATAACATTCGTCTTTTAGTACCGCTATAAATGGCAAATTTCTGTATTTATTATTGTAGTCCAATCCGTACCCGACAACAAAGTCATCCCCAATGTCAAAACAGCAATATTCGGGTTGGATATTAAAGCGTCTCCTGCTTGATCTGTTCAAAAGAACACAAGTCTTGAGGGTTCTGGGTTTGTATTTTTTTATATCATCCAATACTCTGTTCAAGGTACTACCTGTATCAGCTATATCGTCGATCACCAACACATGTTTACCTTCTATATCGATCTTAAATTGACGTATGACCTTAGTCTCTGACGTTGGAAATGTAGACTCACCATACGTTGCAGCATCGATAGTATCCAGTCTGATAGGAAAAGGAATCAAACGAATCAAATCAGCAAGAAAGACAAGACTCCCATTGAGTATCGCAATGATTGTCCACTCTTTGCCCGTATAATCACGAATCAATGTCTTCGATAGTTCAAGGAGTTTATTTCGTATCTGCTCTTCGCTGATCACAATCTTCGCAATATCTTTTTCCACTTCCTCCATCCTCCATTTTAATTCATTGAGTAATATTATTTCGATTTATGGGTACTACGGGCTTTAATTAATTTCCTTGCACGAAAGGTAAGATACCAACTGATCCCTATCGCTATAGGCACAAAAATGGCTTTTGCGGTAGTTAATGAAACATTAATAACGTGACTGGCCTCCAAACTTTCAAAAACAAAGCCGAACAAATGAATGGTATAGTACGAAAGAACAATCACAGATAAACCTTCTACGGTATGTTGCATCATCATCTGTGTCTTTGTTGTTTCATCCATGCTCCGTTGAAGTTCCAGGCTCTGCTCCTGCAAAATGAGGTCTATTTTTGTGCGTAACATGGTAATCAAATCCGACATTTCTCTCCGTATGCCATCGATACGAATAAATAATCGCTGGTATTGGTCACCAAGGGTATCCGCCTTTTCCAAATAAAATCTGGAGAGCGCTGGATAATTAAACCCACCATCGCTTTCCCCCCAATCCTTAAAAATTCTTCGTATCACATCCCTTTTCAATAGGGTGTCGTTCATACGATGCCGCGATTCCTCAGCAATGCCGGAGATATCACCAAAGTTGTTGCTTAATCCATGCAGCCACCCCTTTAACGTTTCCGGAAGAGATTTTGGTAAATTCATACTGATGATACGCATCTTAGATACAATAGTAGATTCTAAAATATCCAGTTTGTCCATAGCTAAAATATATCGTTGTCTTTCCACACTCAATAGTTGATAATTTGTTTCCAATGCAACAATCTCTTCGACAATCTTATCAAGCATTTGATCCTCTGGCGATATAACAAACGTGTCTTTCCCCCTTCCTTCCATCTCAAAACCTGCTGCAACTTTGTACTTGTCATAAACGTGGCTCATGTATCTTTGTCCGGGCAAAAGGAGTTGCAAGTCTTCTTTGGTGAAGGTCGCACCTGGCACAATCAGATAACATTCAAAGAGTTTATTTTTATGTTCAGGGACGTCTATTCTCTGAAAAAGTTTTTCTCCATTCGTTAATTTCCCATTAACTGCCGTACAGGTAATTTGATAAGTGTATACTTCCTGATCCTGCTTCAGTTTTATGGTAACCTTCGTATCGTTAATAATCTTACTTACATAAGCTGTATCTTCATTCCACTGAACATCCGACGTCTGTGTATCCAGGCCACTTGTCATTCTCAGAAATCCCTCTCTGGCTTTGTTTTTATCAGCTCTATCCTGTATAAAGCCAATTACTTTTATACAGGTCTTAAGCTGGATTGCAGGCGCTCCAGCTACTACTTCGGGAACTTCTTCTGCTACTGAGACTGCTTTCTTTTCTCCAACTTCACTTCGTTCCCTTGAATCAGGGACATACTGGGGCAAAGATGGGTCGCCTGAAACATAACGACCCGATACAAATAATGAACAATAACACCTGCCGTTCTTTTCAACATCCTGAAAACAATAGGAACACGGGCAAATAATATCGCAATCCAACTGGTATTTCCCGGTAGCCAAACGACAGGGACACACCTTATACCCATAACGCTTCTCGTTAACAGCAAGTCCTGTAAGAATTTCTTCGACTACCTGTTTGTCAGGATTAATTGCGTAGCCATGGCTCTTTGCTTCTCTCATCAGCCAATCGCGCATTTTTTCGATGGTTTCGTGATAATCTCTCTCCCTTAAAGATAAACCGGGTTTGATTTCACTATCCTCTATTTTAATCCTTTCTTGTTCTTCTCTCAGTGAAGGAAGTTTCAATAAATGACGCAGCCTCGACTCATGGAAACCAATTACACAAGTACCATCAATATAGGTTACGGGAAATGAACGTTGTTTACTGAGATGATACGACTCGGCAATAGCGTTTTCCTGCTCGGTTCCATCTAACAAATCTATTACAATAGATTTGTAATTTATACCGTGCTTTTTTAAAAATGTCTCAACCTTATCACACCAGTGACAGGTTGATATTCTGTACACCCTTACATCCATATTATTTTATATCAAGTAGAGCATGAAAATATTTCACCCTCCCTTAATCCCTCCCATCGTTCGACTGAGCTCACGACGAAGTCAAGGGAGGGAAAGTTCCCTCGCCCCTTGTGGGAGAGGGTCTGGGTGAGGGGTATTTCCGTATCAACACTATAACCTTCTGATGTCGTAATCTCCGCCTATTTCGATTAATTCAAATATAACACCACACATCCGGCATCTGGCCTGGTCGCCAATTTTGGGCTTTTTCCCAAAATTAACTTCCCATCCGCATACAGGACAATAAAATTTTACTTCATGTTCCCCGTCTCGAATAAATTGCAGCAATCTTTGAAGACCATTTACGTGTCCCGTTTCTGCTTTAGAAAACTCTATAAAGATCTCTTTTAATTGCGGGTCAGAAACTTTTCCTGCAAATTCATTATATATCCGTACCGCATCCTTCTCAAACTCGAGATCTGCCTCAATCATCTTGATAACCGACAAATATCCATGATGCATTCCTGTTTTTCCCCTATTTCATTTCCTTATCACAAGTGGTTGATTCACCGCAAAGACGCAAAGAACGCAGAGGTAAATTATTTATCTCCTATCTTATCGCTGCCGCTTCCAATCAACCGTATAATATGCCCCCGAATAATCTTTTCGTGATCGACTTCATTTCTATGAAGCCCCTCTAGCAGGGTGTGGATTTCCGGGTCTTTCACGATATCATGCTGTTCCTGATATCGTCTGGTTGCCTCAATTTCTAGGGCAAGGGCTTGTTCAAGTATTTTCAAATCGTTCTCGTTGCCTTTACTTATCCCAATATTTTTCATCGTTCTCTCCGCTCCATTTCAAGCTGTTTCAGTATGCGATTTTCCTCAAAAACCCCTTCAGTATTTCCCAGTTTATCGTAAATTGCAAGCAGAATACTATGTGCCTTTTCCGACTTTGGATTCAATTGAATTGTCTTTTTAAGCTCTGCAATTGCCTCATCATACATATTCTTCTTATAGTAACATACTCCCAGAAAATAATGACCATCCTCCAAATCAGGATTAATTTCCACTGCCTTTCTACATGCATTAAATGCTTCTTCCTGTTTTTCGATCAAACTATAGGCAACAGCCAGATAAAGATATCCCTCAGCTTCTTTTTTATCTTTTTTCGCTGCATACAATTCTATCGCTTTTTTATATTCAGAAATTGCCTCTTCGACTTTCTCTTTAGCCACATAGGCAAAGGCGATATTATAATATGCCTTCGGTTCGTTGGGGTTCACTTCAATAGCTCTTTTCAGTTCCGCGATTGATTCATCGGACATGTTCTTCGCATAATAAACAACACCTAAATTAAAATGGGCATCGTAATGCTTTTGGTTCAGTTCCAGCGCCTTTTTAAATTCCACAATCGCCTCGTCATACTTTCTTTTATTATAGAGATACAACCCCTCTTTATTGTGATAATCTGCCTTGTTCCCGCAGCTTATGGTAAAACAACATATCAGCAATAACATCCATTTTTTATTTTTAAAGATTATATTCCATATCACCATGAATCTATCCTGCTCACTCTTCGTTGTAGTCAACGATCTTATTTTTATCGTAATAACAGACCTTATTTTCCCCCGTCTTCTTTGCCTGGTACATAGCTTCATCGGCTTTGCTAATTAATTCCTCCTTCAAAAGCGCATCCTTTGGATATGATACAACACCAATACTCATGGTAATCGTTTTACATGGAAGTGCATCGGCATACAACCATTTTTTTGTACGAATTGCCTGCATTATTTGAAGAGCCACACGCAAGCCGCCTCCCATCACCGTATCGGGTAGAATTACCGCAAATTCTTCACCACCATATCTTGCCACAAAGTCCGTCTTTCTCGTTGTATTTAAAATTATTGTAGCCAATTCCCGAAGGACCTCGTCTCCGGCCAGATGACCATTCACATCATTGTATAGTTTAAAATTATCCACATCTGCAAACAATAGGACAAACGTACTGGCGGTCCTTCTCGCCCTTTGTAACTCCCGGTCTAAATATTCTTGAAAATATCTATGATTATAAACCTTGGTTAAACCATCCGTAATGGAAAGGTGCTTGTAATGCTCTACCCTGCGTGACGCTAGCAACAGCCTCTGCCGTTCCACTGCTCTTTCTATAACAACCTTCATTTCCTCAAGCTCAAAAGGCTTACAAATATAGTCGTACGCACCTTGTTTCATTGCACTAACAGCGGATTCAATCGTACTATACGCAGTTATAATCAATACGCATATATCCGGGTTTATTTTTTGTACGCGCTGTAATAATTCCATTCCATCCATACCCGGCATTTTGAGGTCGGTAATAACAATTTCAAAGGGTTCGTGTTCAATTTGTGCAATCGCATCGTTACCATCTTTTGCCGTTTTCACTGTGTAACTAGCCTGAGATAGCACATCGGAAAGCATTTCGCGAATCATTTCTTCGTCATCAACAACAAGTATTCGTACCTGCCCATCAGATTCCATTGATGTGTCCATCATTTTACTACCCCTTGATTAAAAATCTTTATCCGCAATTTATCTTTACAACGGAATAACTTAATACTTCACGAGTTCTGCCCAGCATTCATTAAACTTTCTTTGAACATCTGGATTCAATATTTCATATAATTCCATTCTTTCAATTTCCTTTTTACTTACATAGATAAAAGGATTATCTAATATCTCTTTCTTAACGTAGAGTCCTGCTTTTTTGTTACAATTGGCAAAATAACAAAAGTTGGTATGCCGTGCGCTAATTTCAGGACGAAGCATAAAATTAATAAAATTTTCAGCAAGTTGTTTATGTTTTGCACCAACGGGGACTGCTATATTATCCATCCAGAAACCAGTCCCCTCTTTTGGTACGACAAATTTTATGGCATCGTTCTCCTCATTGACTAATGCCGCATCGCCATTGTAACACTGGGCAATCCAAAGCTCCTCACTTTTCAACCTTTCCATAATTTTACTATAAGGCATAAATCCTTCTTCCTGAAGCAAAGGTTTAAGCGCCTTTAATACCTTTAGCGGCTCAATTATATCTGTGGGGTTAGCAGGATTTAAAGAATAACCCAATCTCTTTTGCCCCACTGTCATTACATCGTAGCTGTTATTCAAAAGAGCCGTCTTACCTTTGTATTTGGTCTTCCAAAAAATATTCCAGCTATCGACAGATTCTTTAACGTATTTTGTATTATACGCAATACCGGTAACTCCCCAATCAATAGGTATACTATACCCCATCCACTTTCTTTTAGTAATAACTCTGAATTTATCTCTCAGATAGCGTATATTAGGAATGAGACGCATATTTAGTTTCGATAATAAACCTGACTTTAACATAACGTCTGTTAAAGAATCACTTGGGAAAATAACATCATATCGGCCTGACTCAGACTGGATTGTTGAAAACATTAACTCTTCGTCATCATAAAAATCAATATGGACTTTAACGTGGAATTCTTTTTCAAAGTCCAAAACAATCTCAGGATCAATATAATCCACCCAGGTATATACGTTAAGCACAGACTTATCTTCGTTTGTATTATAGATCTTCGATTGAGAAGTAACTATATCAGATGCGTATATACTATAAATAAACCCCAACCACACAATAAATATTATCAAATATACACTGTTTGCTCTATTCATGTCATCCTTTTCTATGATTCAAAATGTAATCTCCGTAGCTAACTCAATTTGATAAGCTGGGTCAGCATCCCCATCATACCGCGGAGACGGCGCTAATCCTAAAACATCACCGTCATCTCTCTTTTCACGGTAATACTTCCCAGGGATAAATAT
>Ga0209514_10002770_pt1 | contig 26446 bp, 23 predicted proteins | sample Subgrocontami58m_FD_187452 | JGI IMG/M metagenome (GOLD analysis project Ga0209514, IMG submission 187452) | Subsurface groundwater microbial communities from S. Glens Falls, New York, USA - GMW37 contaminated, 5.8 m (SPAdes) (version 3) | ecosystem: Environmental > Aquatic > Deep subsurface >...
AAGAAAGGCTTTTTCTGCTCAGGCGAAAGGTTGATATTATGCTTCTTGATGAACTCATACACCGGCTCCATGGTCTCGCGTCCAATTTGCTTAGACGGGCCAAGCCCGTAATCTTTTGTCGTCTCGGTGAAGCCCCATTTGTATTGGTTCCCTTCCCACCACTTCCCGGCCTGCAGACTGACATAACCAATATCTTTTAGGAATTGGGGAATGCCTGTGGTAACATCGGGCTTTTTTCGGACCTCAATATCCCCGGGATATAAACCCCGAAGAATACTCGCGAGAGAAGGATTGCAGGTGGATGCGGTTACCGCCGCATTGGGGAAAAGCGCGCCGTTCTTTACCATCTCATCCAGGTTCGGAGTTAAAATCGGCACACCTGCGGGCGGCATGGAATCAATGGACTGCCTATCAATGTTGGGATAAGCATTGGCGATGTATTCTTCCATGAAATGAAAATGGGGCCAGCCCTGATCATCAGAGATTATGAGTATAATATTGGGTTTATTTACTGGCGGTTCCTCTAAGCCTGGTGATGCTGCGACTATTTGGACTAAGGGTATACTGGCTCTGCGCACTTTCTTCCCCAGATTGGTTGCCTGCTTTCTTGTCTCTGCTTCAGAAATTTCGCCAAAACGCCAACTCGCCAGCATCTGTTTCCAGTTTTGCAACGCGTCATCTACATTGTATTCCCAATCTTCCAAATAACCATCAAAGTTACGGCTGGTCGCCTTCAAGCTAAAATCATAGCTTATGCCGTCTTTAAGCGCGCAGAGCCCCTCCACAGGCGAGTGTGTTGGGTTGGCTTCTAGAGCGGCTGACGGATTGGATTTAGGATCGCAGGAGAAAACGGTTGCGGGGAGGCCGTTGAGGGCCGTTTGTGTAACCCGGCAATTTTGCAAAACTCTGGTGTTCTGACAAATTGACTCGGCCGGATCCTCGTGAATTTTCATGGTAAAGGAGATTCGACCCATACAGTCTCCATAATCTATGAGTTCAAGGCTGGTTGCTTGCTGATGCTGAAGAAGAATATCATCCAATACATCATAACCGCCGTCCACATCTGAAATACCATAAAGAGGAGGAATTTGAAGAGAGAAGCCGTAGCGGGCATTATAGTAAGTTTTCCATGCGGATGTGTCAATTTGGGTTTCTTTTTGGATTTCGAATTTTGGGCTTTGGATTTCCAAAAGATAATAACCCACAGCACTTATGAGAAGGATAATAACAATTAATATTAACTTGGGATTATTTTTTGATAACATATACCCTCATTTTTTTCTATTGATGTCGGATTAAATACTTTTCGTTTTTTAGTTTAAATTTTAGAAATGCAAAATATATCAGTTGATTAAACCAGCCCCAAGCCCTTAATCACAATCCCGGAATCAAACACCTGCAAATCACTATATTTTTGTCCAGTCCCTAAAAACAAAATTGGCTTTTTTGTCACATAGCTAACGGAAACAGCTGCGCCGCCCTTTTCGTCGACATCAGCTTTAGCCAAAATGATTCCATCAATGCCAACAGCTTCATTAAAGGTTTTTGCCTGCTCAACACAGTCATTTCCAGTTATGCTTTCTCCCACAAATATTTTCAAATCTGGCTTTGCAACCCTTATGATTTTTTTCATCTCGTCGAGCAAATTAATATTGCTATGCATTCTTCCTGCTGTGTCTATCAAAACAACATCTGCATTTTTTGCTTTTGCGTGCTTTATTGCATCAAAAGCAACTGCTGCCGGATCACTTCCATAATCATGCTTTATCAGCTTGACTCCGATTTTGTCGGCATGGTGCTGCAACTGCTCGATTGAAGCTGCCCTAAATGTATCAGATGCCGCCAAGACGCAGGATATATTTTTTTCTTTCAGCATGTTTGCAATTTTTGCAATGCTTGTTGTTTTTCCGCTTCCGTTAATGCCAAAAAAGGCAATAATATAAGGTTTTTCCTTCTTGTTTTTTATCTCATTAATTAAGTCTATATCACTTACTTCAAATAGCTCCTCGATAGAGCCCCTTAATGTTTCTTGAATTGTTTCTTCCACTTTTGTTCTTCTGATTGGCTTCTCAACAAGCTGCTCTTTCAAATCCTTTTTTATCTTTTCAATCACTTCAATTGCAACACTGTTTTCCATCAATGCCAATTCCAGGTCCCAGAATAATTTTTCGAACTGCCCTTCATCTATTTTTGTTGTTATTATCTTTTCCCTTATCACCTCGAAAAACCCTTTTTTCTCTGGCTCTTTTTTTATTATCTTTTCTTCTATTTTGGGTTTATGCTCTATTTTTTCTTCTTTTACTGGATGCTTTATTTCTTCCTTTATTTTTGGATGTTCTATTTGTTTATGCTCTGCTATTTTTGGCTTTTCTTCATTTTTTATTTCTCTTTTAACCTCAATTTCTTCCTTTTTCTCTTCTCTTACCGGCTCTTTCTCTTCAATTATTTCTTTAACTTCTTCCTTTCCAATAAATTTTTCTTTTAACTTAACGAAAAATCCCTTTTCCTCTTTAGGCTCTTCGACTGATTTTTCTACTATTGATTCCCCTACCTTGCCCTCTTTCTCAACATTTTCAGAAATCTTGGATATTGCACTTTTCAGCTTTTCCTTGAGGAATTTGAACATTTTAGAATTTTATTGAGTGGAAACCGCGTTTTGCAGTTGCATCTCAAGCTGTGCAGCATGACTTGTCATTTTTTCCAGCTCGTCAATCATCTGCTTCTGTATTTTTTTGATTTCCTCCATTTGATTCTGGATTAGGCTTTTTGTTGATGCCACATCTTTTTTGACTGCAACATTTGCGCCCACGTTCACGAGCAGCTCTGAAGTGTCGCTGATGCTGGCCTTTGCGAATATACCGGAGCTTAACGGCACGAATATTTCTTTTCCCGAAGCGATGTTTTTGAAATCGTCCAGGCTGCTGCTTGTCACGCTCAGCTCAATCAACTGGTTTGTTACCACTTCCAGCTGCCTCTGCAATTGCTTTATATGCTGGTCAAGCATCTGAAATTGCATGTAAAGCTCCTGCGCTTTCTTTTCTTTGTCATCCATTTTACTTCATCTTTTTCTCAAGTTTCTTGTACATTTGCTCATAAACTACGCCCATCGGCAAGCCTTCGTGGGTTCTTTTTATAGTCTCTGCGAGCAAAGGCGCTATGGATAAGACTTTAAGCTTGCTTGTCATCTTTTCTTTTGGAATTTCCACGGTGTTTGTGACAACAACCTCTTTGATTCGGGATTTTTCTATCCTTTCTGTTGCAGGCTCAGACAAAACACCGTGTGTTGCAAATGCATAAACATATTTAGCCCCGAATTTCATTAAGATTTTTGCAGCTTCCGTCATTGTGCCCGCAGTGTCTATCAGGTCATCAACAAGAATTGCTGTTTTGCCTTTTACATCGCCGATTACATTCTCAACTTCAGCCACATTCGGCTGCGGCCTTCTTTTGTCTACAATCGCGATTGGAGCATCCAGCACTTTTCCAAAGTATCTTGCCCTTGCCGCGCCGCCTGCATCCGGGCTTACAATAATGATATCCCTTAATTTTTTGCCTGCTATGTAATCTGCGAATATCGGCACAACCTCGAGATTGTCGCTTGGAATGTCAAAAAAACCCTGCACCTGCGCAACGTGCAGGTCAAACATGATAACCCTGTCAACTCCTGCAGTTTCAATCATATTGGCAACAAGCTTGGCAGTTATTGGCTCTCTCGGCTTTGTTTTTTTGTCCTGCCTGCAGTAGCCATAGTATGGAATGACTGCAGTTATCTTGTCTGGGGAAGAGCGCTTCAAGGCATCAACAAGAATCAACAATTCCATCAGATGCAGGCTTGCATCAGGCGAAGTTGGCTGAATAATAAAAACATCGCAGCCTCTGACGCTTTCAAGCACCCTGCAATAAATCTCGCCGTCATGGAATCGCTTGATTTCAACTGGGGTTAAAGGGATTTTCAGTATTTTTGCAACTTCGTCAGCGAGTTTCCTGTTTGCAGTTCCAGATATTAGCTTGAAATGTTCCTTGAGCAAAATTCCACCACAGTTTTGTATTGTTTTTAGAATAAATAGCTGTTTAAAAAGATTTGGGTTTTCAATAGCTAATTAGTATTCTGAAGTTAAAATTCAATCCGTCGCCTTTGAGGCGACAATATCTTGTGCTCGGCAAAACTTTTACTGCCAATAAGTTTTGCCTCGCCAATTGATTCAATATTAATGAATAAATAGGCGAGGCGGAGCGTGTGGCAGACAGCGACGCCTCGCACTAAAATTGCGAAGCAGATTTATAATTAAAAATAATTTAAAACATATTTATTTTGCCGAAGGCGGATGGAAATCCTAAATTTACAAAATGTGCTTCAGGATACTAAAGTATTACGGTTTTCATTCCTAAAAAGCAATTATTTTTAAACGACAATAATTTAGTTTGATAAATGAGCGTTAAAAAATTATCTCCGTCAATGTTTATCGGAGTAAGGGGCAAGGGCGTAATCTCGTTCGGCTCAGGCCAGCCTGATTTGCCGCCTCCGAAAAAGGTGCTGGAATGCAGGGCTGGCTATGAGGATTTTAAGTACGGGCTTATAGCTGGCAGGGAGGAGCTGAGGGAAAGCCTTGCTGAAGAGTTTAAAAAATTCAAAGCAACAAAAGAAGATTTTGTTGTGACAAATGGCGCTTCTGAAGCGCTTGATTTGGCTTTTAGGGCAATCTGCAAGCCGAAAGACAAAATATTATTGCATGTGCCATACTATTATTCATATAAGCCGCTTGTTGAAATGAATCACTTTGCGCCTTCTTTTGTCAAAACTCATAAAGGGAAAATAGACATAGATGACTTTGAAGAGAAAGTTCACGATGTTAAAGCTGTCTTGATTAATTCCCCGTCAAACCCCACTGGAAGAATACAGGATATAAAAACATTGAAGGTTATCGAAAAAATCACACAAGACTTGGATATTCCATTGATTTCTGACGAGGTTTACAAGGACTTGATTTATGAGCGCGAGAATTACATGCTTTCAGGCAATCATGTTGTGACAATAAACTCTTTTTCAAAGACATTCTCCATGTGCGGCGCCAGGGTAGGCTATTTGTACTCGAATGACGAGTCAATTATTGACGAGGTTACTAAATTCAAGACTTACACCTCAATGAATACCAACATACTGGCGCAAAGAATGGCTTATCATGCAACAAAAGTCCCTAAATCATTTGTTGATGCCCATGTAAAAATCTGGAGGCAGAGAAGGGATTTGATATACAATAAAATGCTGGAACTTGGGCTTGATGTGTGGAAGCCCGAAGGCGCATTTTACATACTGCCTAAAATCAAAAATCCGCGCGATTTTGTCTGGGATATGTTCAAAAAGCACAAAGTTATAACATATCTTGGCGAATGGTTTGGGGTAAATGACAGAGTTAGATTTTCTTATGCCCTCGAAGTAGAAGGGATTGAGGAAGGCTTGAAAAGAGTCAAAAAGTATCTGGATAAGAATTGATTAAAGGGCTGCAGGATTTCCATCTTCCACTTTTGGTTCTTCTGCTTTCTGTTCTTCCTTTTTCTTCAGCAAAATCTCTATTTCTCCAAAAGGAGTTTCCTGCATAAGCTCAATCTTGTTTTGCTGCGCCAAATACAATAATGGAATGAAAGTATGCACTTTGTCTTCCTTTGATTCAGAGGGCAGGAGCTTTGAGAAAGTTAATTTTCCGCTTAAAGCGCTGATAAAGAATGTCTTTATCTTGCCATAAATCTCCCTGATAATCTCAGTTACGTCCTTTTTCCTTTTAGGAGCCTCAAGGTTAAGCGGCGGTATAGAATGGAGCAGTCTTCTTTTCTTGACTTCCAAAGCCCTTTCAAGAGCTTCCACCAAATCAAAAATTGAAACTTTTCTTTTTCTCGGCTGAGGCATTCTTGGAATCAAGGTTGGAATCTCATCCAATTTATGAAATTCACTTGTTTCCTCAAACCCAAACTCTTCCATTTCCTCTTCTACACCGATAAGCAATCTGTCAAGCTCGCTTAAATCCTCGCCAACAAGCTTTGTGGACTTCAATTTCAGCAATATTGCTGCTGCAAGCAAAACCTTGCCAGAAATCCTGAAATCATGCTCTTTAAGTGTTCTGAGCATGTCAATGTATTTCTGTGTTAGAATGCTTACATCAATATCCCATGGGTCCATCTGCTCTGTTTTTACCAAGTCAAAAATAATGCTCTGCCAAGTTACCTCATCTGCCTTAGAGAAAATGATGTTGAAAATGCGCTCATGAGGGTCCATAGGCTGTTTTTCAGGCGTTATGATATATAAATTTATTCATTGTCCAGGAGCTATTTCTACTGCGGGAATTCTAAAATATTAGTGACTGTTTAATTTCAAAACCTTTTTATACACTTTTCAAATACAAAACCCTATTTTGGGCCTGTGGTCTAGCGGTTACAAGAATGTATGTTGCCGCAAATGACAACACCCTTACACGGTGTAGATCACCAGTTCGAATCTGGTCAGGCCCACTTTATGCGCCAGTGATCTAGTGGCTATGATAGGGCCTTGCCAAGGCTCTCACCCGAGTTCGAATCTCGGCTGGCGCATTTTTATTTTAAGAATTAATTCTTTTTGCACTCCAAAACCCCCTCCTCAGTCACAATGAAATCAACCGGCACATCGTGCTGTTCTGCCAGTATTTTGTCAACAATCTGGAAATCAAATGCCAATCCAATTTTAATTGCTTTAGGAACTTTCTTCAGGAATTTGTCATAATATCCAAAACCATGACCTATTCTGTGCCCTTCTTTGTCAAAAACAATGCCAGGCACCAAAACCAAGTCAATATTCTTGTAAGCTATTTTCATTGTTTCAATCGGCTCAAGGACTCCAAATTTTCCAGCAATTAGATTGTCAAAATCTATAATGACAGAAGGCTCAATTTCATGATGAGCAACTTTTGGAATAACAACTGTTTTATTTTTTAATGCTAATTTTATCATATCATGGGTGTTAATTTCGCTGTTGAAAGAAACAAAAAACATCACTGTTTTGGATTTTTTATATTGCTCAAGATTAAATAAACTATCTTGTATTTTTATACTTTTTTCTATTATTTCTTCTTTTGACGAGGAATTGCGCTTTTCAAGGATTGATTCTTTGAGTTGGTTTTTCATAAAGAAACGAGTTTCAAACAGCCAATAAAAATCTTTCTAATCCCTTCCAATCAAGTCTGCTGTGCCTGCCCCCACTGATGCAAGAACTGATGTAACAGCAATTTGTTTGTATAACTCCATTGGATTTGACAAGTTAATCTGGTTAAATAAAAAGAATATTATTGGAATCATAACGATGGATGTTATATAAATTGCTGTTGCCCTTTTTGGCAATATTCCTAGTAATCTTTTTTCTTTAATTTCCCTATAACCAGTTTCGTACATCAAAATTATTATCAGGATATAAGAAAAAATAATCAATGTTGTTGCTCTAAATGTGCTAATCTGATCTGCTATTTGCTTGCCGTAAATAAAAGCAAAATGCGCCACAACACCAATAAAAGACCCTATTATTCCCTTGCTTAAATCCCTTACTGTAAAATTCTTTAATGGCTTTGGTGTTACTTCATTTTTAATCTCTTTTTCCATATGCTCAATTTTCTCTGTTTCCTTTTCAATCTTTTTTTCTTCAGTTGCTATTTGAGCTTCTTTTTTTTCTATTTCCTCTTCCTTCTTATCAATTTTCTCGAATTTTTCGTCTGTATTGCTTTTTTCAGCAAGAATCTCTAGCTCATGCAAGGCTTCCTTCATAGGCTTTGGCGCTTCTGCTTTGGCTTCTTTTTTTGTAGCCTGCGGCTTTGCTTTTTTCGATGTTTTATCTTTTTTAATGATTTTCTTAGAAGTAGACTTAGCTTTAGGTTTGCCTCTTTTTTTTGCCATGATGTTTATTTTTTATTTCGAATATTTAAAGCTTTTGATTTTTTGTTATTTCTATCTCAATTTTTTGGTTTTTGTGATATTTTTATTGAATATTAATTTAATGTTGTTTTTATTATGCTTTATCTCTCTTAACGCAATAATTTTTAACTAAATTTTAAAAATAAACAGATACTTAACCTAAAATCTCTTTCATATGATTTATTCTTTTTTCAATCAATCCTTTAGTCCCAATATCTTCCCTATGGAATAATTTTCCCTTGACTGATTTAGTAGCCTGTTCGGCAATTGTTTCTGCTTTTTCCAGATTTTCAGCAATCCCCAAGCAAGCAATTGCTCTTGAAGCTGTTGTGTACAATCCATCTTTCTTTTGCTCGACAGAAGCATAATAAATTTTAGCATCTTTTGAAAGTTTTCCGACTTCAATTTTCTCGTTTTTAGCTGGATTATCTGGATAACCCTTTGGCACAAGATATTTACAAACAGTTGCTTTATTCTGAAATCTGATTTTCATTTTATTTAATTCCTGACTTAGGATTGCATTGCATACTTCAACAAAATCTGTTTCCATTAATGGCAGCACATTCATTGCTTCTGGGTCTCCAAATCTTGCATTGTATTCAAGCAATTTAACGCCGTTTTTTGTAACGATCAAGCCAGCATACATTACTCCTTTGTAGAATTCTCCAGCCTCTTTGTAGATTGCCTCTGCAACTTTTTGCGTTATTTTTAATCCATCTTCTACATCTTTTTTTGTTAAGAACGGAAGTAAATGATTCTCACAGCTATAACTCCCCATTCCGCCAGTATTTGGACCTTTGTCATTGACAAAAGCCCTTTTATGGTCCTGCACAGGCGGCATTGCAATTACTGTTTTACCATCAGTCAAGCACTGCAAAGAAAATTCTTCTCCTTCAAGCTTTTCTTCAACAATGACTGCATGATGCGATTGCAAAACTTCATTGCAATATTCTAAAGCTTCTTGTTTTGTATTAAAATGGTCGCCTTGAACTTTTACCCCTTTGCCGCCTGTCAATCCGTCTGGCTTAATAACGCATTTTTCTAAGCTGTCAATAAATTTATTTGCATTACCAATATTGTTTTTATTAAAAATCTCGAATTTTGGATTTCCGTCTATTTTATATTTTCTCAATAAATTTCTTGTGAAAGATTTGCTTGTTTCTAATCTTGCTAAACTTTTAGTTGGACCAATAGCGTTAATGTTTAATTCATTCAATAAATCAACTACACCATTGCCCAAAGGCTCTTCAGGGCCAATAAATGCAAAGTTTGGATTTATTTTTTTTGCATAGTTTCTTATTTTCTCTAAATCATTATAATTTCCAATTGCAAAATCTTCTGACAAAGATACAATTCCGGGATTTTTTGATTTAAGATAGGAATAAAGTTTTGTTTGTTTGTTTTTCTTCAGAGTTTCCGCTATTACGTGCTCTCTTGCGCCGTTGCCTATCAGGAGAATTTTTGCCATTGAATCCCTATGGAAAGGCTATTTCCATTGTTTTATAATTTTTTTGATATCTATTAGAAAATGACATTAATTATTGGACATTTGTGTCATTTTCTAAGATAGTAAGTGACAAATAAATTGTCCTAAAATTTGTGTCACTTACCATATTACCGAAAATTTTAAATATTAGTTAACAATTGTTAAGTTAAGATGTGAGTTAGTTTAATATTCCATATTTTAATCAAGAACTGCACTAACATTAATTTTTTTATATAATTTATATAAAAGCGATAGATTTAAAAAGGAAATTGGCTTATTTACACTAAAAAGGTGAAAAGAGGTAGTTGGGAGACTAAACGTATTGTTATTAGATGGAGGGTGTACTAAATGAAATATTCAGCTTTAAATTTGGAGAAAGAACATAATACGGGTGTAGATAAGGGCTCCCCTCTTAATTCTAAAGTACTTGGATTTGCAAATGATGGCGAATCTTATCTAATAACTACCAGTGGGCATTTTTCAGCTGGAAAGACAGAATTTGAGAAAAATTTAAGGATGCAAATGGCAGCGAGTGGAAGCCCTGTTGTCGGAGTTATTAATTACAAAAGCAGGGGTCCAAGGGCTACAGAATTGCAGGGCATTGATTATATGCCGATAGAATCTGAGAAAGATTTTAGAAGACTTATCCAAGAAGGTAAGATAGTCGTTCCTTATACACATGACAATCACAGATACGGCTTGTCAAGCGAATTTGCGGAAGCTTTAGAAAAAAAGAATATACCAATAATGATTACAGATGCATTAGGACTTGTAAATCTAATTGGCTATTTAAAAAATAGCGGCATACCTAATAAACTCATATCATTTATGCTACATACCAGCAAATCCGATGCTAGGGAAAGGTTATTTGTTAGAGCTGGAGCATATTTAGGTAGGGAAGAAATTGAAGGCATACGCACCCATATGGAAACCCTTGAAGATGAATTTGAAGTTTATAAAAATCATGAAGGTTTGTTTCGTCATGTATTTAGAAATAATACTGTTGATGGTGTCAGTAAGGAAGAAAGAATACAGCATTTAACAAGTAGGGGTATGGATATACTAAACCTTGAAAGAAGGTTAAACAAAGAAACAGCTGAAGAATTTAGGGAGGCTTATGTTGAGCACGTTGTTAATAGATTATTTAGTGTTTCTACAGCATCCTTATTGAATAGTACAGGTCAAGGTGTTTATATAGATGTTCCAAAAGAAGTACTTCAAAGATATTCGCATGAGCAAAGAATTGATTTATCTGCCGTAGAAAAAGCAGTAAGAAAAGAAGTTCTTCATGCTGCCAAAGCATATGGTATTCTGACACTTTACCTTAGTCCAACGATGCAAGAGCAGGATAAAAAAATTTTAACAGAAGTAATCCAAAAAGCGGTAAAATTAACTCCCCAATATACACAATTAGAAATTATGGCTACAAAAACATCAGATTATAGCTTAAAGCAAATGGAGGACGATAGTTTTACAGATTTTATCAGCTCATTTTCACCTTATGACCCTATGAAAACACCAAGTATAGATTCTAGATTACATACAATAACTTTCGAAAATTTATTATTAGGTACGTCCCCCATTGTTGAAGCAGTCCCATTTGAACAAGCTAAAAAAATTATAGAAGGAAATGGAAAGTAGTAAATTTTTAGTTATTTTTAATACTCCATACTTATTCTTGAATCAGTAATATCTGTAATCAATTCAAGCATAGAAGCCAGATTGCATATGTAAACTAAGTCTTCCTTAGGCAGTATTTTTGCATTTCTTGCAATTAACTTTATTATTCTGTCCCTGTTTTCATATATTTTACTTACTTTTTTAATATCAAATTTATAAAAAAAGTCATAATACATATCAATGGAAGAATGAATTGATTCCAAAAAAACTTTGCTTTCTTTTTTCAATTTAATGTTTTTATCTAATAGGTATCTAGCGCTATATTTTATTACATCTACAACCTTGTCCAAGTTTGCAATTATATGGTAAATTATAGTTATTTTTCTATGTTCAGAATAACCCTTTTTGTTAAGAATCCTTAAGCAATAACTAACAAATTTCATTACACTGTTATGCTTTTCATCAATCGTCTCTATCGAGGCTTTATTATCGTTTTTAGCGCCTTCAAGCAAGTCTTTGTTTACATCTATAAGCAACAAAAAAATCCTTCTTAATGCGGTGTCAAATTCTTTTGACGAGATTTCAGAAATATCTTTTATAACACAGAAATTTTCTTTCTGCTGAACTATTTCCAAGCCTACAAATCGGCTAACTATTTCGTGAATAGTCGATATAACTGATTTTTTTTCATTTGTTCTTAGATGAAGTATATATGATTCATTGAATTTTACAGTTATTTCATCATAACCCACCCTATAAAGTGATTGAATATAGTAAAGTATCGATGTTCTGTCCAAACCCGTTACATCAATTTCAACTTTTTGAATATCAACACTCTTTTCTGTACAAATAATAATCTTATTCCCATTCTCCTCCACCTCAAGCTCATCCCCTTTCTTAACCCCATACTTCAGGCTCCATTTTCTAGGCAGAGAAATTAGTTGCGTGGAATTAGCTATTTGAATAACTTTTCTTTTCAATGAAAACACCCCCAATATAAAAATATAAATATTATAAACTATTTTATATTAACTAAAAAATACCTTATAATATTATATAAACCCCTTCAGTCTTTGTAATGCACTTATAGTATTTTAAATATGTATATAAATCTTTCTTTTTTATATAAAGTTTATAGCATTTATAAAGTTTAAGGACAAATTATATAAAAATAATAATCTCCACACCAACTATAGAAGTAGTTCTGTAAAAGAGTTGATAAGTTAAAGAGGTGAGAAGCAAAATATAAGTACGGGTGACAAAAATGGAGTATATAATAAGATTTAGAGGCGCAAAAGAAGAAAAGGAAAAAAACGATGATAGCTTCTTTGAGCAGCTGGATTTATTGGATTTCAGGGATGATTTAAGGTACAAGTAGGAGTTAAATTGACTTTAAAATAAAGCGATAAAAGCCAAAGATTTCTTTAGTTATAGAAATTTGATTTTCTATGCAGATACTTTATCTTCCATATCGAAAACAATAATTTTATATAAATTATAAATTTTCTTTCAAAAATGCGAAACATTTATATAAATAAGGTACCATACAACTTTATTATGGGGGCGACATGTCTGGTGAAGCAAATCATCAATGCGGTATAGCTGCCGTTTACATCAAGGAAAACGGCGACTCATCCAATAAATCTCTGTTCTATCTCTATAAACTCCTCCTAAACCAGCAAAATCGCGGACAATTAAGTGCTGGCGTCACAACTTTCAATCCAAGCAGAATGCAGATTCTTGATACATACAAAGAGCTTGGGACTGTCAATGAGGTATTTAAAACAAGCGACAGGCAGCAAAGCCTTGAAATCTTCAAGAGATATGCAGGCAACAAAGGCATTGGGCATACAAGATATGCCACATCAGGTAACGAGGAAAGAAGCTTGGCACAGCCGTTTGAAAGGCACCATGGCAGAAAATGGAAATGGTTCAGCTTTTGCTGGAACGGCAACCTTGCAAATTATCAAGAGCTTAAGCAGCATTTAATGGACAAGGCTGATTACCACATAATTTACAATACGGACACAGAGATATTGATGCACTATATATCAAGGGAATTAAGAGGCTCCAAAAGGCCCAACCTGGTCAAGGTTTTTACAAGGCTGGCTCAAAAGCTCGATGGATGCTTTAACATTGCATTCATGAATGCCTTTGGCGAGATGATAGTTCTTCGCGATCCTTATGGTTTCCGCCCGATTGTTTATGGCTGGAAAGACAACATGTTTCTTGTTGCTTCTGAATCAAATGCACTTATTAACTGCGGTGTAACGGATTACAAGCATCTTGAGCCAGGGCACCTGATTTATATAAAGGATGGGCATGTAGAAATCAAGAAGTATGCGGAAAGCCCGAGAAAAGCGCATTGCATGTTCGAATGGGTTTACTTTGCAAATGTAAGCTCTGTCCTTGATGGGCAGTCTGTTTACCTAACTAGAACAAATCTTGGCAAAGAGCTTGCAAATGCAGAAACAGAGAAAATTGATAACAAAACAATAATTGTGCCTGTGCCTGACACAGCAAAAGCAGCAGGCAACTCAATGGCATACGAGCTGAAAGTACCAGAAATGGAAGGCTTGATAAGGAACAGGTTTGTTGGAAGAACTTTCATTGAAGGCTCTTCTCGAGATGACAGGGTTCAAAACAAATACACAGCATTAAAAGAAATAATGAAGGACAAGAAAGTAATTCTAGTTGATGACAGCATTGTCCGCGGCTCAACAACAAAGCAGCTTATCAATTACATAAAAAAAGCAGGAGGTGCAAAAGAAGTTCATGTTCGAATTTCCTGCCCTCCAATAAGAGGCCCTTGCTTTTATGGCATTGACATGTCAACTGTTGGAGAGCTTTTGATACCAAAATACGAGAAAGAGCCGAAAAAAGGTGAAGTTGCAAAAGAGGTCATCGCCAAGATAGCAAAAGACATTGGCGCTGATTCCCTAAAGTACCAGAGCATACAAGGCTTGGTAAAGAGCATAGACAAGCCCGCAAAAGACTTGTGCATGGCGTGCTTAACAGGAGACTATCCAACACCCGGCGGCAAAAAACTTTACATGAAAGCTTGGGACAATTTCAGGAAAGGTGTGAAAGAAAGGACTTATGAGTGTTAGTGTTACTTCTAAGTGATTAAAAATAGAAATATTTATAAACTCTTCTTGGATTTTGTAGATTAATGAAAGTCATCCATTTGGAAGGTGGATTTGTAAGGGGGCAAGGTATCACTACTTCTATAGCCACTCTACTGAAGGAGATTAATAGTAGGCATAACGGAATAACACTTGAAGTTTTATGCAATGAGTCAAACGGGGTTAGAGAAGATGGGCTTCCTCCAAACGTAACTGTAACTCAAATGGAAAGGAGAAAGTTCCTAGGTTACCATCATTTTGCTCTATATCCTGAATTATTTAGATTGGCAGCATCTGATGATAAAATAGTGCATATCCATAATCCAACTTCTGTGTGGCCGCTTTTAAAGAAAAAAGGTAGGAGAGTTATAACCTGGCATGGTAATAATAATCAAAATTGGAATAGTCCAGGGTTTGGATCCTTTCCTAAAAGAATTTTAAGAAGAGGTTTTTTAGATTTATCAACATATATGCTAAGAGAATTGGATAAAGTTATAACTATCTCAGACTTCTTAAGGAATGATCTTGTAAATTATTTTAGATTGCCTTCAAAATTAGTGGAACGTGTTTACTGGGGTACAGATGTCGACACTTTTAAACCTGCAAATGTGGATGGCGGGTACATGTTATTTGTTGGCAGGCATGTTCCATATAAGGGAATACAAGATTTAGTCGATTTGTCTCACGAATTGAAGTTTCCATTAGTAGTTGCTGGTGATGGAATTGAAAAAGATAGATTGGAAGAATATGCTAAACAAAAAGGTGCTCCAGTTAAATTCATGGGAAAAGTGCCACTTAGCGAGCTTATAAGACTATACCAAGGATGCAGTTTTTACATAACTGCCTCTAGATGGGAAGGTTTTGGATTGCCACTGATTGAGGCAGGTTCAAGTGGTAAGCCAGTAATAGCCCCAGACAACAGCGCACATCCAGAAGTTGTTGTTGATTCAAAAACTGGTTTGATTTATAGAAATAAAGGTGAACTTCTTGCAGCTGCCAAATCTTTAGTTGATGATCCAATAAAAAGAGTTGATTTAGGATTTGCGGCCAGGGCACATGTTATGCAAAAATTTGATATGCATCAAACAGCTGACAGGTACATGCAAATTTATCGTAGTCTCTAACCTATAATTAAATTTTTTCACTCATACTCAATCGTCGCTGGCGGTTTTTGTGAAATGTCATACAAAACCCTGTTCACCCCTCTAACCTCATTAATAATTCTGTTTGAAATATTTTCCAGCAATTCACTTGGCAGTTTTGCCCAGTCTGCTGTCATTGCATCAAGGCTTGTGACTGCTCGCAAAGTTATTATATATTCATAGGTTCTAGCATCTCCCATAACTCCAACTGCCTTGACAGGCAGCAAAGCAGCAAATGCCTGCCAGGTCTTGCCATACCAGCCGGATTTTTTCAATTCATCAATAAAAATGTAATCAGCTTCCCTCAAGATTCTTAATCTCTCTTCTGTAACTTCTCCTAAAATTCTTATTGCCAATCCGGGTCCTGGGAAAGGATGCCTGTTTAGTATTTCTTCTGGGATTTTTAACTCTTTTCCAAGCTTTCTAACTTCGTCCTTGTAAAATTCTTTTAGCGGCTCAACCACCCTCAAAACCATTTTTTCCGGCAAGGTTATGTTATGATGAGACTTAATTTTAGATGCATACTTTGTTGGCTGAGCGCTCTCTATTCTATCCGGGTATATTGTTCCCTGCCCGAGAAATTTTATATTTTTATGTTTTTTGCTAAGTTCAACAACCTTATTTTCAAAAACCTCAATAAAAGCATGCCCGATTATTTTTCTTTTTTCTTCTGGATCTGTGACTCCTATTAATTTTTCTAGGAAAATATGCGATGCGTCAATAAAATAAAAATGTTTGAATTTCAGTTTTTTTTCAAAAAAATTCTTAACCTCTTCTGCTTCTCCTTTTCTTATCAATCCATGGTCAACAAAAACACAATAAAGCCTGCTGCCTATTGCTTTATGAATCAAAGTTGCTGCAACTGTGCTGTCAACTCCACCAGAAACTCCCATAATGACGGAGTTTTTTCCAACCTCTTTCTTTATTTCCTTGATTAATTTCTGTGAAAGGCTTTTAATGTGCCAGTCTCTCTTGGCTTTGCAAATGTCAAAAACAAAATTTTTCAGTATTTGATTTCCTTTTGGAGTATGTGCAACTTCTGCATGAAATTGTATGCCATATAACTTTTTATTGCTGTTTTCAAAAGCTGCAATTTTACAAGTGTCAGTTGATGCAAGAATTTCAAAACCTTCTGGAAGGTCTGTTATCAAATCCCCATGGCTCATCCAAACCTGCTCTTTTTTTTGCAGCCCTTTCAATAATTTGCCGTTTTTCTTGATATGCAATGTCTTTTTTCCAAATTCTTTTAGCTTTCCGCCTAATACTTCTCCTCCAACAAATTTTGCAATTAATTGCAATCCATAGCAGATGCCAAGTATTGGGATGCCTAAATCAAGAATTTTTCTTTCCATTGCAGGGGCATTGTGCTCATAAACGCTTGCAGGTCCTCCAGAGAGTATTATTCCATCTGGTTTTAGCTTTCCAATTTCTTTTAAGGAAACATCGCAAGGCAAAATCTCGGAATAAACATTAAATTCCCTGATCCTCCGTGCAATCAAATGACAAGTCTGTCCGCCAAAATTTAGGATTAAAATCATTTTTATTTAAATAGTGAAATAAACCAACTGATTACTCTTTTTATTAAGCCAATTTCTTTTTTCTGTTCTTTTTGATTTAACTTAATCATCTCTTTTTGTTCGCTTGACATTTTCTCTTTTGTCCTATTGATTGTAGGACTTGTCCTATTTTTGCTTGTTTCTTCTGACTTATTTGTAATCTTTTCATTCAATTCCGAAACCAATTTTTCCTTTTCTTTTTCAAGTTCCATAGTAATATTTTCTTCTTCCTCTTCTACAATTTTATCTTCTCCACTTGAATCATTAATCTCTGGCGTTGGCTCATCCACTTCTATCAACATATTACTTCCCTTCAAAGTATTTTTGTCATAATTAACCAAAACATCTACAGCGTCTCTAGCTCCTTTATCGCTATAGCCTGCGATTACCATATAAACATAATCCTTGTAGCCATACAATAGTATCATTGCCTTGCCATGCTCCAGCCATCTGTCACATTGCTTGGGTTGTACCATTATTTCCCATGAGACATTATTATGGCAGGCGCTGCCTATAGATATTATGTTTTGGTTTAATGATTCTATTTCACTTGACAGTTTTGTAGAGCCGACTAGGGATTTTCCAGTGTACCCAACAAAAAACTGGACAAGATTGCTTTGAGCTATGACATCGCTTGCTGGTGCTTGATTGCCTACTACTATTACTGCATTAAAATTTCCATTCTCTATAAACATATCAGGAAAGTTTGACAAATCAGGAGGCAGTGTGGGATTGATTTCTTCTGACAAACCTGCAGCCAATGCGATATTAATTAGCAAAAAGAATACCATTATTTGCGTTATTATAAACTTCATTTTTAATTCACGTACAAATCAAATCTAATTTTCCCAATTCAAGCGCTTTTCTTATCTCTAACCCAATCCTCTCCCCATAGCTAATCGAGTAACCATAAAGATAGCCAGAATATGGAGTGAATAAAGTTCCGGGGCTTCCGGGAATCCTCATGCTGACGTCAAAAATCACAATGTCTTCTCTGCCTTCCTCTGCAACAACAGCGCCTTGCAATGCAAATGGACCAATAATTCCAACTGGATGAAATTTTTTTGTTGCTGCCACAAATTTCTCTCCCAAATCAAATATTTTTTCGAGCAAAGATTCTTTGACTGTAACGTTAAAATGTCCGGTCTCGATATATTTTGGCTTAATGTGTTTCATAACCTCAAGCTGTTCTGTAGCTGGCAACCTTAAAATCCCGTCAAGATTTGTCTGCCTTCTTGCATCAGTTCCCATCAATTCTAATTCATTGTTTAATGGGCTGTAGAAAAAGTTGAAATTAACATGAGCTCCAATTATATATTCCTCAATTACTGCTTTGTTTAAGCCATTTTTAGTTATTATTTTTTTATTCAATAATTCTGTTGATTTCTCCTTGTAGTCTTTATAGTTCGAGCATAAAAAGAAAGCCCTTTCATAGCCTCTTTTGGCTTCTGCTACTTTAACAATGGCCAATCGGTCAATTTTCTTTGCATCTTTGAAAATTTTTGGGGTTCTTATGCCCGCTTTTTCCAGCAAAAAATACTGGTTTTTAGGAATATCTCTTTCTTCTAATTTAACCATATCTCTTGTGCCGTAAATCGGAACTAAAAATTTGTTTTCTATGTCGTTGTAATTGCAGTACACCCAAAAATATCTGTTGTGCACGAAAATTGTATTTCTATTCCTCAATTCTTCCTGAATTTCTTTTTTTGTTATATCAGAAAATTTATTGACCAAAAGAACATCATCAACAAAGCCAATTCCTTCCCTTCTTTTGTAATATTTTGCATAAGTTTTTTCCCTTCCTTTTTGCGCAACAACAATTGTTTTGAAGCCGTGAGAATGCACCCCTCTGCATACATCCAATGCAGAATGCCCCCCGAGCACTCCGATGGTTATGCTGTTCTTGTCATAACTTTCAAGTATTTTTGAGATTTGTTTTTGGGAAATCATTTTGATTTTTTATGATTCATTTTTATTGATTTTTAGTTTAATGTTCAATCGTTAATGTTTTTTATCAATGAATCCTATTTCCATATTATACATTAAATATCACTACTTTACCGCCTATTGCTGATTCAAATCCAATTAAAATATTAGATGCATGTCTTTTATATAAACCTAAGTCGAGTCTTTTTTCCAACTTCAATAATTCGTCTCGTCTTTTTCCTAATTCTTCAGTATCTAGCCCATTCATTTGGTCAAGGAAGTATTGAATAGAGTCGATTGAAGGCCTAAACAAAGGTGTTCCTCTCCAGCCGTCCTTCTGCTGCGCTTCTCGTAATTTCATGGTAGAGCCATCACTTTTTCGAAAACCCAGATAGTTATACGGATTTGTTCTGAAAGCAATTTGTTGTTCTAATTCTGATCGTCCCATAATATTGTGGATCTGGGGTTGGGATTTAACACTGTCTGGAGATTGCAAGGCATCAACAACAAAATCAAGCGCTGCTGGAAACATTATGCCATGTGTCCTATCATCCTCTTTCTGGGCACTGCTTATGTCTTTATTAGGGTCAACGTAAGGGCCATCAATTTGTATTACTCTGTTAAATATACCCATGCCGTATAAATCCTGCGCTTTAAAAGGGTCGGCAGTCAATACAATTGAGCTTGTGTTTTCTTGGTTGGTTTTTCTTCTGAGGAGGTAAACCCCCACGACAGGCATTATACCTAACGTAGGCTCTTTCAATTGGATTTTTGACCTAGAGTCGGCTATAACATAAGGGAACATTAATGTTTTTTCACCAGAGGCTCCAATCATATAGCCGCTTGCGATGGATACTGCCACCACACCTGATGCTGATATTTCATCAATTAATTGAGCCATGCCTACAAATTTTGATAGCCTCTGGTCGCTCCAATTTAGGTATTCTGGTAATTTTGATTCTTCTGAATTTTTTTTTAATCTTGCATAGTTTTCCTTAATGTCTGCACCTGCATGATATGGATGATGCCTTCCAAAAGCAATAAGAAAATTATAATATTTTTTGTTCTTGTTGATAATTTTCAATGCTGCCATATGTTCTGCCAATGCTGAATCACTAAGCTGATGCATTGGAGGATTTTGATAAAAAAGAACCGCTCCTTGCATATTCATTCCATTATTAGTGTACCTTATTTGCTGTGCGATTACATAGCCATTTTCAGGATAATCATGAGCATAAATACACCCCATGTCCTCTATTTTTCCTTTTAATCTAAGCTTCTCTGTCCTGATTACATCGTCAAAAACCATTTTTTATTCACCCCAAAATCCTCTTCATCTGATTTGATTTTATTGCCTTCTTTATTTCCATCGCAATTCTTCTTCCTGTTGACATCGGCTTGTTGTATTTTAACCAAGTATAAGGAGAGCCTTCGATGAATGGATTTGTGCCTGCAACTATTCTTGCGGATATTTCAAAAACAAAAATTTCCTCTTCAGGAGTCAGTATTGTTTCAAGGCAGAAAGGCCCAAACAAGCCAGGCGGAGCAAGTTTTTTTGAAACTTCAACAACTTCCTCGCCCATCTCAATCAATCTCGGCAAAAATGATTCCCTCACAACAACAGGAATGTTGCCAACAATCACATAGCTTGGGTCAATTTTTGGCAAAACTATCTGGTCTCTTGCAGAGATTCTTCCAAGGCTGTCCACATTGCTTTCATACCTTATGTCACAGCCCATTATCTCAATCTCGTTTGTCAAAGAAGAGTAAAAGTAATGTATGAATAATGGAACTCCGATGATATATTCCTGCAATACATACTTTCTTAATTGGTATGGCTTGATTTTCTTGTAGAAGTCCTTCTTGTCCTTTGCAAGGAAATAGCCTCTGCCGCCCTCTGCGCCCATGAACTTGACAATTACTAATCTGTCAATGTCTTCAGGCTTTTTAAAAAGAAGCGGAACTTTCAATCCCGATTTTGTAAGCCACTGCCTTTCTAAGTACCTGTCAGATTCCCACTTAAGGATTTTCTTGTTGCCGTAATACAAAACTTTAAGCTTTTCCACCTCCTCATAGCCCATGTAAGTGACAAAAGAGCCGTGAGGTATTACAATTGCATTCTTTTTAATAAGCTGATTCTGTATTTTGGGAAAGTCCTTATAAGAATTTATGCTTATTATCTCATCTGCTGCATTAAACATCTTATATGGGCGTTCAGAGCCTTTTTTGCAAACGGCAATCGTCTTAAAGCCTTCGTCATGCGCTCCTTTGAATATTTGCAGTGCAGAATGAGAACCAATTGTTGCAATTCTGTATTTTGGTTGCGCCATATCATAGGGTATGCAATGCATTATTTAAATTTTACTACCTTCGCTAGAAACAATGTGTTTGTTTGCTATATGGAAAAGAAGTAAAAAAAGAATAATTTAAAATGTGGTATATACCACCAAACAATATGCCTTTTGAAATGAAGAGAATGGGGGATTATATTAAGGTGGTATATAGTAGTCCGCCCAGTTACAGGGAGTGGTATATCAATGGCACAGATTTCCCACTAAAGATTAGAGACGGGGAACTCCGTATTATGGGACAAAATATTTTTAGAATGCCCACTGGCAGTTTTCTGGAAGTAAAAGGCGACAAACTTGAGATTATCGAAGACGGGAGAACAATAGAAGACATGATGAATCAATTGACACATTAGAGTTTGCCACATTTTCCCCAAAACCTTTAAATAAATCCCGCATTTCGCCTTTTCCATGGCAAAGCAAACTGGTCCTTCAAATATCGCAGTCATTGGCATGGAATGGGGAGATGAAGGCAAAGGCAAAATCATTGATTTTCTCGCAGAAAGGGCAGATGTCGTTGCAAGGTTTAACGGCGGCAATAATGCTGGTCATACGATTGAGGCTGACAACAAAAAGATAGTTGTTCACTTGGTTCCTTCTGGAATAATGAGAAAGAATACACTAAACATTGTTGGAAATGGATTAGTCATTGACCCTAAAGTTTTGCTTCAGGAAATCAAGAATTTGGAGAATAATGGAATAAAAATTTCTCCTGAGAATTTGATTATAAGCAAAAATGCCCATGTCATTTTGCCTCACCATATTGAGGAAGACAGGCAGGCTGGCTCTGCAATTGGAACAACAGGAAGAGGAATTGGCCCAGCTTACACTGACAAAGCTGCAAGAATTGGATTAAGAGTAAATGAATTTGCTGATGACGCATTCAAAAAAAGATTTGGTAATGAGAAATTTTATCAAGAATACAAAAATTATGCAGAAGCCATAAAGCCGTATATAAATGATACCTCAGCTATTATTAACGATGCAATTGACAAAAGCAAAAAAGTTATTTTTGAAGGAGCGCAGGGAACTTTGCTTGACATTGATCATGGCACTTATCCATTTGTAACTTCATCAAGCGCAACTGCTGGAGGAGTCTGCACTGGCTTGGGCATTTCTCCTAAAAAAATCCAAAGCATAATGGGAGTCTGCAAAGCCTACAAAACAAGAGTTGGCAGCGGCCCATTTCCAACAGAAGTTACAGGACCAACAGGAGCAAAAATACAAAAAATCGGCAAGGAGTTTGGAGCAACAACTGGAAGGCAGAGAAGAGTTGGATGGTTTGATGCTGTAATTGGCAAATACTCCGTCATGGTTAACGGCATTGACTCAATTGCTTTAACTAAGCTTGATGTTTTCACAACAATTGAAAAGCTTAAGATCTGCGTTGCTTACAAATATAAAGGCAACATCATAAAAAATTTCACAACAAACATAAAAATATTGCAGAACTGCCAGCCTGTGTATGAAGAATTAGATGGGTGGTGGGATGATTTAACAAAAATCAGAATCTATGACAAGCTGCCGAACAACGCCAAGAAATATTTGAGAAGAATTGAGGAATTGCTGAAAGTGCCGATTTCTATCATTTCTGTCGGTCCAAAAAGAGAGCAGACGATTGTGGCAAGAAGTGAGTTTTTGGTTTGAAAGAGTTGTAGTATGATGAATCATGCAACTAATTTTTCAAGTTCATAATTAATTCCATCACTTTGTATCTTAACCTTGTCTCCTGTACTCAATTTTCTAAGAGTAAACTGCATTAAAGGAGATGTTATAGAAATTTCTGCTTTTCTTATCCACCTATAGGTATTATGCTCTAAAGAATTAACTCTATTTCCTATTGGCAAAAAAGCTTTCATATTCCTAGGCTGCACCCAAGGATTCATAGGTATGGTCATATTTTCAACAACTAAAGCAAAAGGTTCATTTATATCATTTACACCTTCGCCACTAAAGGTTTTTACAACTGGCAATATTACTCCATCTTTTGGTGTAATCCCAAAACATTCATATGGCATAAAAGAACCACTAATCCCATAGTCTGCTTTTTCAAACCTCTTAAATGGTCGTGCTTGATAAAAAAGCACATTAGCCTTATCACTAAACCCACTGTTTATACCATATTCCATTTGAAAAGAAAATGATTGAGGTACAAAATTTGTTTGTTGAATCCTTTTATATAAATCAATAATCTCTCTTATAAGTTCCTCATTTTTTGCTTCGCGAACGTAAGCATGTTTATTATCAATCCCAGATTTTGTAACAATTACCCTACTAATTAGTGTTTCTCCACTACCTATTAATCGTTCAACCAAGTCAATAAGATATGTGCCCCTTTCGTGTGGGTGTTCTGCTATAGAGCCTCTTACACCCTCATTTTGAGGCTGAATCATTATTCCAATTTTCCCATCGTAAGGTTGACCCTCATATGCGTTGTAGCTAACTACAACCTCTGAATTCGCCTTTTCTCGAATAATCTCAATTGCCTCTTCAAGATCATATATATGTTGATTGTTTTTGTGTGTCTCTAAAATATCAACAAGTCCTTCGTAATCATTAGAGTGGGTTGCCCTAACAATTTTTTTAGGAAATGTTGTTGGAAATTTGCTTTTTATAGCAGAGAAATCACTATCTCTATCTAAATAAACAAGGGGTAAAATGTGTCTTTCAAATCCTCCTAACTCCTTTAAGTAAAACCATGCCCCTGCTTTTCCACCATATAATCTGATATATTGTTGTGGATCCATAGCTAAAGTTCTACGTATTCACTTTATAAATCTTCCTATTTTGTAACTACTGCTTAATACTAAAATTATTCTAAACTTTCTCCACAACTAATTTCCCCTTCTCAACCTTAAGCACAACCTCATCTTTCTCGCCGAATTGAGAAATGTCAGTAACAATTTTCGGCAATAAAATTCTTGAAGCCCTAAAATCAAGGTTTGTTATGATTTGCTGCGCAATCTCGCCGCTTAATCCTAAATCTTCAAAAATCTTCAATGTTGCTTCATCTCTGTCGCGAGCAGAGAATATTTCAGATTTCCCAAAAAGATATTTTGCAATTTTGTCAGCAATGTTTATGCTTGTTGCTTTTGTAATGCCTTGCAATCCTGGCGATAAATTTGCTTCTATCACCAAAGGCCCTTTCGGGCTTTCAAGCATGTCAACAGCGCAGATTTCTGCCCCTATTGAAGTGGCTGTGTCAATCGCTATTCTTTTTGTTTTCTCGTCGAGAACGCAAGCTTCTCCTGTTCCGCCAGCATGTATGTTGGCTCTCAGCTCGCCTCTCACAGCCTTTCTTTTCATTGACGCAACAACCCTATCGCCAACAACAAATGCCCTTACATCAATGCCCCCTGTTTCAATGTACTCCTGTATCAAAAACGGCTGCCTTAAAGCTATCAAAGCATCAAGCATTGAAGAAGCAGCTGCATAACTCTCAGCAAACATCACTCCTTTTCCTTGGGTGCCGTGAGGAAATTTCAAGACAATTGGATATTTGACTTCATTCAAAATTTTTTTTGCAGCCCTTGTTGAAGATGTAAGATAAGTTGCAGGCATTGGAATATTAAAATGCTGCAATGCCAAATGTGTCAGTAATTTGTCATGCCCAATCGTAAAAGTTTCTGGCTTAATCGGCATGTAAGACGAGCGATACAAAGTTCTTGTCACAGACCTCAGCAGCGGCGCATACCTAAAAGAGCCTCTTGCATAAATGCAGCTGTACTGCTGCAATTGCTTGCCTTCATACAAAACATCAAGCTTCCCTGCTCCAAGATTAACTTCCACGTCCCTCAAGTCAATGCTGTCAACAAAATCAAAATAATTCTTCATGGCTTCAATTACCATCAACGAGCTTTTGCTCCCCAATGACATGACTGCTGCTTTCATTTTTTAGTATTTGGTTTAATTTTATTTTTATAATTCAATCCGTTGCTACACAACAAAAATTTGTGCTCAGCCTCGCTGTTTGCCACATGTCGATAAATGCTTCGCATTTTCGATCATGCTCGAAAATCTCTGATTTTCGACACACTCGGCTTCGCCAATTACTTGAAAATTATAAATTTTCAAGTTCCCGCAAATCTTTGATTTGCATGATATTCATTAAAATAATAAAAAACGGGTTACCTCCAAAACTTTGCAGTCAGAGGTCGTTCTCGTTTATTTTTTTGAATTTGTTTTTATTGATAATGTAAATTAAGTTTATTGAAATGTATTGTATTTATTTTGTCGGATCAATTAAAAACCCGTTTTTCAAGATGTTCTGCCCTATTAAAATCCTGTACTTCATGTGTGCCCTGTCTGCCAATGTGAACTCTGACTTTATTTTTTTGCCTGCGAGTTCTATTGTGGCTTCAATTATTGGGCGCAGCTTCGAGCCATGGGCAGACTTGACAAGCTTTGATTTTATTACAGGCCCAAGCCTCAGCTCTGCTGCAAGGTTTGTGTCAATTGAGCTTTTTGTTGCCCCTGTATCTATCTTTGAAATGACGCTTTTTTTGCCGTCGGAGTATTGTAGATTAACCTTTTCAGCCAATCCAATGACCACCTTGCCATTCAATACATTATAAGCCCCCATAGAACTGATAGAAATGAAAATGGTTTATTAAGTTATTGGTTATCCCTAAACTTTTGTACTTTACTCGTAAAAGCATACAGCAGTTATATAGTAAAACGCAAAAGCTCAGTATCAGCAACATTTATATACTAACTTTTTTTGCTAGAAATTCGGGGTGTTTAAATGAAACTAGCAAAAATCTTGGTAATGACAGCAATTTTGGTTTTTTTGATAAGCTGCAAAACACAGCAGGACACTAGCGAAAAGATGCAGGCACCAAAAATGGAAAGCAAAACTCCTGCTCAGCAGGACAAAGGAGCATCATCTGAATTCATGAGCTTGCTTTCTGGAAAAGCAAATCTGGAATGGAAGATTGATTATGATGTTGTTTCAAAGGCGCAGGGCCAGACTATTCAGACTAAAATGACGCAATACTTCAAAGGAGAAAAAAAGATAAGAACTGATGCTGTAACTCAGGGCATTGGGTCAAGAAGCTACCTTGTAGATGATGTACTTACCATCTGCACCAACCAACAAGGCAGCTGGAACTGCTTTAAGCCAGACATCAAAAAAGACAATGTAGCCGACACAGAAAAAGACATAAAGCAGAATACAGGCAAATACAACATAGTGGCTGACGGCACAAAGACAGTTGCGGGAACAACTGCAAAATGCTATAAAGTTGTCGGCGACGCCAATGGCGTCAATATGAGGTACTGCTTCGCAAGCGACGGGATTCCATTATACATGCTTGCG
>Ga0209514_10002775_pt1 | contig 26417 bp, 25 predicted proteins | sample Subgrocontami58m_FD_187452 | JGI IMG/M metagenome (GOLD analysis project Ga0209514, IMG submission 187452) | Subsurface groundwater microbial communities from S. Glens Falls, New York, USA - GMW37 contaminated, 5.8 m (SPAdes) (version 3) | ecosystem: Environmental > Aquatic > Deep subsurface >...
CTCCTTCGCTGCCCCCGCGCGGGGCCAGCGCGAAGTAGATCCAAAGCACTCCTTGAAGAAGCGCGCCATCAAGCGCTGGATCTCCCCCACCGTCTGCTCCCCGAATTCCCCCAGCGGCCGTGACACGGCCACGGCGTCGAGCTGGAACGACTGGTTCGCGTCGAACTGGAGCTTCATGTTGTCGTGGGGTCAGACCGCGACATGGGCCTTGACGTAGCCCCACTCCTCGAACAGCCCGCGCAGGCCGGGATCATTCCGAAAGGTCAGGAAGTAGAGATACTCCGGTGCGACATCCAGATCGCCGGGCCAGCAAAGCACGCCGCCTTCGAGGACAAAGCGCCGGAAGACGGTCACATCCCGCAATGGGGCGAAAGCCGACCTGGGATCGTCGAAGACCATCGCGCGCAGGTCGGCCATGCCCTCGCGCCCGTTGTCGAAAACGAAGCGCACCCGGTACTCTCCCAGGTATTCGGCATCGGAGATGAGCAACATGTTCGCCTCCTTCTTCAAGCGAGCGGTTCGATGCGATGATACGCGCCGGTCGCCCTGATGCTCTCCCAATCCTGGAGCAATTCCGCTTGATGCTGGCTTGCCCATTCGACGACCAGGCTCAGCACCCTGGGCGGCAGTTTCCCTTCCATGAGGCCGAGTGTCTCGATGTGGATGGAGGCCCGATGCTCATTGTATCCGACATGGAAGTGCGGCGGATTGTGGTCGTTGAAGAACATGGAGATCACGATTCCAAGGAAGCGCGAGATTTCGGGCATCGCTGCTCCTATACCGTCTTGAAGACGGCCTGTTTGCTCTCGAAGATCTTCGCGGAACATGGACGAGCTAGGAAGCACCGATCCCCGTTGCGCCGGTGACGGGCATCTCGTCCCATACCCGGCCTTCGAGGACGCGCCCCGCCTGCTTCTTGTTCTTGCCGCCCCACTGCTTGAAGAAGAAGGGCACGTTCGCCTGGCGGCACTGATCGCGAAGGTCCGTAGCCCACGCGGGGTCCATCGGTCGCGCCCCCGGCCCCGACTCGCCTCCGACGATGACCCAATCGATGCCGCGCAGATCGAGACCCGGCAACGGCCCGAGGAGCGGTTCGAGTGACAGAAACTTGACCCGCGCATCGGTGCCGCGCAGGTGATCAATGCGGCTCTTGTACCGTTCCGTCTCGACGCTGACCCCCAGCCAGATATTCGGCGCCCAATGAAGCTGTGCGCTCAACTCCTCCAGGCACTCGGCACGCTTGGTCAGGACCTGGAACCGATGCCAATGCGCCCTGGCCATCACGCCAAAGACCCCGCGCACGTACTCGAGTGGCACGCCCGGGTGGAACAGGAGGACCTCGAGGTTGTCCCCCTCGATGATGAGGTTCTCGGTGGAGTCGAAGTTGACGCTCTCCTCGGGGCAGGGGCGCAGCGTGGCGACGCTTGGCGTCTGGATCGTCTTGAAGCACTCGGCCTTGCCCGGCCAGTTCATGCCGTAGCGCTCTTTCCCAGGATCCACCGTCTCGCCGAGGACGCGCTTCAAGCGCTCGAGGTCGATCTTGCCGCCCTCCGTGCGGATCTCGGGGAAGAGGCGCAGCAGGTCCTCGCGCTTCTCCGCGGGAATATCCGCCGAACGCAGGTCCAGTCTTTCAAGCTCGTCGCTCACTTGCGCCCCCATTCCTTCAGGACACGGATGCACCGCGCAAGGCTGTCGCTCCTCTTCGCCGCGACCTCGGACCGCCAGTGCCGGGAGGCAAACTCGATGAGGCGCGCTGCGTACCTGGCTCCGACCTTTGACGCCACGCCCTCCTCCGGCACCATGTCCTCGCGGATCTCCCTCTTCCTGGATCGCCGCGCCAGGTTCACCAGTTCCAGCTTCGGATCGGGGACGCTCTCCGGCCTCGCGGGGAGAAGTGAACGGTCGATCGCAAGAAAGCCACCCAGCTTCTCCGAATCCGCCATCAGCCATGCCTCGATCGTGCGCACCGCCAGACGAAATCGCATGCCGGCCGAAGAAGTTGGAAGCAGCCTCGTCATGAGCGCCGGCGCGCAATCCGCATCCGAGTTCAGGTCCCTGAGGACGAACCAGGGCCCGAACTGCGCCGCACGGTTGTATCGCGCGAGATGGGCGTCGAGTTGGTGTTTGCCGTACTGGACGTGAACGTCCTGTACGGCGAGGCCGGCCGTCTGCATCACCCTGCGTGCCACGACCTCGTCCGACGGCCCCGCCACGGTCACGAGCATCCCATCCATCCCTACTCGCCGAACAACGCGAGTTGATAGGCGTCCTTGGGAGCGGTCCTTGGAAGCACCGCCTCGCCGACCGACATCCCGCCCTCCATCAGCGTCCGGATCTGGAGGTCGTCAGCGGCCACGCTGACCTTCGTCGCTTCTTTCGACGGGATCAACAGGAGGACCTCCTCCCCTGCGACACCTTCGTCCGCAAGCAAGTCCGCCGAGTGCGTGCTCACGAGCACCTGCCGATCCATGCGCCGGGCGATTCCCGCAAGCATGGAGGGCATGTGCCGGATGATCGCCCGATGGAGGGAGAGTTCGGGTTCCTCCAGCAGGAGCGGCGACTTGCCGTCCATGAAGACCCAGAGGAGTCCGAACAGCCGGAGCGTCCCGTCCGAGACGGGTCGTCCGGGAGGCTCTCCCAACGCTGCGGCTGGCGGATCAACTGGGGAACGATGTGGAGGTACTGGACCCTGGCGAGGAACTCCTGAAGGGGGCGAAATTCTCGGTTCGCATTGACCTGCTCCAGGTGCGTTTGCGTGAGCCGGCTCGGGTCCGACTTGTCGAGGGGGTCGGGGCGGCGCAGGATACTGGTCCCGCCATGGCCAACCTCTTCGCGCCTGACGATCGCCCGATGGCGCTTGTCCTGCGCAAACTCCAGCCGGTACGTCCAGGGCTCCCCGTCGGCCAGATCGACCTCGACGTGGATTGCGACATTCGGTTGAGCCCGCGCATGCAGGGAACGGATCTGTGAAACCCCCTGGCGCAGCTCCACTGCCTGCTGAAGCCCTCCCCGCGGATTCGCAATGTCCCGCAGGAAGCGGAACGCATCGAGGAGGTTGGACTTGCCGCTCGCGTTCGGGCCGATGACGAACATCCGGCGACGGAGCGGCACGTCCACAGCCAGGAAGTTCCGCCAGTTCTCCAGTTTCAGACGCGAGAATCTCATGTCCCCATCCCGATCACGCCAGCCGCCAGCGCAAGGTGACGAGCGCGTCTTCGTCGATCGCCTGCTCGAGCCGGCGGGCAATCTCGTCGAGCAACGCGTCTTTCTTCGCCAGGATCTCCCGGCTTCCCTGATCGAACGCCCGCCACGCCTCGTCACGCCTCGCCTCGAGCGTCTTGACCACACGCTGACGCTGCAACTTTTCGGGAAGCGTCGGCGCCTGTCGCGCCACCTTCTTGGCCTCCTTCAGAGCCTCGTCCAGATCGGTCACCTCGGACTTCAGGGCTGTGCGGCGATCTTCCGCCCAATGGTCGAGTTTGTCCATCTCCGTGTCGAACCAGCGGCTGCCCCGCTCGGAGGCGTGCTCCACGATCTGCTGGCGCCGTCCGAGGAGGGCTGTTTTCAGCGTTGCGACGATCGAAGACGGCACGTCGCACGGGTGACCGCTCTCTCCGGAGAGGTCCAGCATGCGGCGGCAGTCGGTCTCGTCCAGGGGAGCACCGTCATCGGACTGCCCAACAAGCAGGAGGTGGTCCTCCGTGTCGATTCCCATCAGGGTGAGGCGCGAACAGGCCAGCCAACCGCCCTGTCCGACGCGAGGCGCGAGCCCGGCGATGTTCCTTCCGGACCCGGTGTATTGAAACGTCGCCTCGGCGGGGCGCGGGGCAAGCATCCGACCGCGATCCAGGACGCGCTGCGCAAGCGGGTGGCCCACGCGATACGTATTGGCGTCTTCGACTCCCTTGCCGATCCGATAGGGCCCAGGGTGGATTGCTTCGCCGGGGAAGGGATTCGAGAGGAGCATGAAGCTGTATCCCTTCTCCTCGAAACGGGCATGCGCTGCTCGATCCGCTGCGGGTTCCAGGGGAGGTCGTAGTTCACCACGAGGTTGCAGAACTGGAGGTTGATCCCCTCCGCAGCGGCCTCGGTAGCCACAAGGATCGAGGCGTGATCCCGGAAGTGCTCGACCAGGGCCGCGCGCATGTCCGCCGTCGGGGATCCCGAGACACGGTCGGTGCCCGCGTGCTTCTCCATCCAGCGCCGGTAGATCTCCTTCGAAAGGGAATCCGCATTCGTCCCGTTGAACAGCACCACTTTTCCGGCGAATCCCGCCTGTTCGAGGAGTCGGAGGAGGTATTCCTGCGTTCGGCGCGACTCGGTGAAGATGACCGCCTTTTCCTGGAGTGTCGGGGTTCCCCGGCTCTTCTGCGCGGACGCGGCTGCCTCGAAACCGCGACGGAGGGCGGTCAGCAGGACCTCCCCCTTCGAGTTCTTTGCAATCGACTTCGCGAGGGCATGGAAGCCGCGGAGCTGCTCAAGCTCCTCGCGCAGCTCGGCCAACTCGCCGGCCCCGAGGGCCGCGCGGTCCGCTACGGACGCGTCCTCCGAGTCGCCGTCCCATTCGTCCGCCAACTGGTCCATCGCCTCATAGTCGCTCGAGAGCTCCGTGGGCGGGCCCTCGACGCTGGTGGCCTCGGCGTCCGCCTCCGACGTCAATCGCGAAAATCGGGCCCGGTAGCTTTTCAGGTCTCCGAAAGCAAGGTCGTCGACGATGCTGACGAGGCCGTACAACTCCAGGGACGAGTTCTGCAGCGGCGTTGCCGTCAGCAGCACTTTCGGAGAGGCTGCGACGGCATCCTTGATGGCGGCGGCGATCTTGCTCGATCCCTTGTAGACGTTGCGCAGCCGGTGAGCCTCGTCGATGACGACGAGGTCCCACTGCGTCTGACGGATGTAGGCGTCCTTCGTCTTCGCGAACTGGTACGAGCACAGGACGACGCCGTCCTGCAGGAACGGATTCAAGTTCCCCGCGCGCACAGCCTCGTTGAACGTCCGAGTCTCGAGGATGCAGGAAGGCAGGTAGAACTTCTCCGCCAGCTCCTGCGCCCACTGCTTGCGGAGGTTCGCCGGCACGATGGCCAACAGACGTCGCTTGCGCTCGGCCCACTTCTGCGCAAGGAGGAGACCCGCCTCGATCGTCTTCCCCAACCCCACCTCGTCGGCGAGGATGGCCCCCTTGGAGAACGGGTTGCGAAAGGCGAAGAGCGCGGCCTCGACCTGGTGAGGATTCAGGTCGACCTGGGCCTGGGCATCCGCGAGCACCGCTGCGAGCTTCTCCACGCTGTCCGACGGGCAGCGCCTCGTCAACTCGTGGGCGTAGTAGGAAGCCTGGAAGTCGGTGAACACCATCTGCGTGCGACCGCCCTCGAACTCCCCGCGCATCCATCGAAGGCCCTCCTGGTGCGAGAGAGCGAGCGCACATGATCGTCCGGACTGCCGCAACTCGCAAGAGAAGGTGACGCCGGACATGCCGAGGCGAAGCGAGTTGCCGCGACAGCGAGGACGAGACCACGTAGGATCGGCACGGACGGCAGGCCCGTCGCCCCCTTGACCGAGCGGTGCGTCGGACCAAGAACGGGCCGCCAACGGCGGTGACAGCCAGGCAGCGAGCGGAGCCCCACGAGCATCCTTGGACGGGAGCGACTCGTGGGGTCGAATGCGGTTGCAGGCCGCCGGATGCCGAAGTAGGATTGTAGAGGTCCCTCGCCTACCGAGGAGCCGACGGACGAGATGCCCACCATTTCCGCGGATGTTGCCGCCCTGGATACTGTCCACTTCGATCACCCGCCGCTCGTCGAAATGGTGCTCGGGGTGCAATTTGGCCCCCTCGCGGGGTTCACGAGCGCCCACTTCGGATGGTTCTGGCGAGAGTACTTGACCAAGGACTGGCCCGGCGTGCTGACCGTGCCCGAGCTCCCCGACCAGTTCGAGGAGTTCGAGCCATCGAGCCCTTGGCGTCCCCCGAGCCTCCAGTTGAAGCTCCGTGCGCCAGAAGAGCCCGGTCGCGTCCAATTCAGCAACGCCGACGGCGACCGCTCCATCCAGATCCAGCGCTCACGGTTCCTCTACAACTGGAGGAAGCGTGAGGGGCCATATCCCTCGCACGACCAGGCATGCGTCGAGTTCGGCGAGCATCTCGACACCTTTCGCCGGTTCGTCGCGGCAGCGGGCCTCGGCCCCCTCACCCTCAACCAGTGGGAAGTGACGTACGTGAACAGGATCGCCAAGGGGAGCCTTTGGACGAAGCCGGAGGACTGGAGCGCTGTTCTCCCTGGCCTCCTCACGGCCGAGCCCGACGATGCGGCGTTGCCGTTGGAGAGCCTCAGCCTTCAGCGACACTGCGTCATTTCGCAGCGCGAGGGGCGTCTGCATCTGCTCGTTCAGCATGCTCGCCTGGGGCCGAGCGGCGATGAGGCCCTGGTCGTGCAATTGACGGCCCGGGGTCCGCTTCGCCCCGACGACCAAGAGAACGCGGCCAGAGGGATTGCCCTTGGCCATGCAGCCTGCCTTCGAGAATTCCTGCGGATCACATCCGCCGAGGCCCAGAAGGCTTGGGGTAGGAGGAGCTAGATGTCCCAGGTGATGACCCCCTACGCTCCCTATCTCCCGGAGGAGAACGCCGTCACGGGACCGCTCTCGCCCGCTGCCGCTCTGCGTCGCCGCGAGGAATGGACCCGTGTCGTGAAACGGATTCGCGAGCTTGGTGGCCTTGGTGACGATTGGGACGGGCAGGGCGCCTCTCCTCCGAGACGGGAGAATGTGAACGCGGCGATGCGCTGGGCGATTCTCGCGATGGACCAGCCGAAGGCCGTGCCGCCGACCTACGTCGCTCCCGGAACGATGGGAGAGATCACCGTGGAGTGGGAGTCCGAGTCGTGCTACCTCGAACTCGAGTTCCGCGAGCCGATGCGCGCCGAGACGATGTGGGAGCGCCGCGGCCTGCCGACCGTGCACGAGACGATCGATGATCCCTCCGGCTGGTACGTCCAGGAGGAGTGACCGGCGCAGTGATGCCCCGGGAAATGCACGATGGCCGAACCGCTGGATGCCATCGACCCCGAGGAAATCGTGCTCCGCCGGGTCCATCTTCAATACTACAAGCCAAACGCCCCGGTGCGCATCGACCGCGGAGCGTTCAAGCCGACCCCGAGCGACGTGGACGGTATCTCGCTCTATCGCGCCTCCCGCGTGAGCGCACAGCAGGTTCAGGGCGAAAGGGGAAAGCCTGAGAACTATGCGGTCGTGCGACTCTCTGCGAGGGCGGTACTCGCCCTGGGGGTCCGACTGAGCCCCGCAGAGAGACCCGACGATCCACTTCCGGGGCACATGGTCATCCCAGAACTGAATTGCACCGAGTATCTGCGGGACAAGACCCACCTCAAGGAGCTGACCCGCAAGCTCGCTGAAATCGCAAACGGAGAGGATGTCCTTCCGCCGGCCACCCCACCCGCGTGACCGCCCCCTGGACGTGCGAGGCGATCCGGGAACTGGTGCTCGAAAACTGTCGCCTTTCCCATCACAGCATCAGGGGCGGTGTCGGGAAGTCCGACATCTTGGAGTCTTGGGAAAGGCGCCCATTTCGCCCGCAAGTGATTGCAAACCTGCGTGATGTGGCGATTTCGTCGGATTCCTGCTCCCCTGGCGCGTCCCATGCCCAACCTGAGGCGCAGCGCACGGGCATGTCGCCCGTGGCGATCAGGACACGAGCCAACGGGAGTCGCGCCATGCCGAACCTCACCGAGTCCCCCGAGGTCCGCTACAACACCCTCGTCGAGGCCCTCTCCACCCTCGATGCCCGACTCCCGCGGCGGGTCCTCATCGACAGCGCGCTCCAAGGCGTCCTCACCCTCACCGGCGCCCAACGCGCCACCGTCTTCCTGCTGTCCCAGGACGCATCCTCCCTCGAGGCCTTCGTCAGCGCAGGCCCCGAGGTCCCCTCCTTCCACTGCCCCATCGGCGAGGGCCTCGTCGGAGCGTGCGTCCGCAGCGGCGCGCCCCTCCTCATCCCCGATGCCCACGACGACCCGCGCTTCTTCCGCGATATCGACGCCCAAACCGGATTCTCCACCCGCTCCGTCGTCGTCGTCCCCCTCCTCGACTCCGACCGACACCCCGTCGGCGCCCTCGAGGTCCTCTCGTCCGAGGTCGCTCGCTTCACCCGCGAGGATGTCGACCTCCTCCGCTGCTTCGCCTCGCCTCTCCTGCTCGCACTCTCCGCCCAGCAGGCCGCGAGCCGCGTCCGCGAGGCCGCCCCGCGCCCCGTCGCCGCCCGCGTGGAGCCGCCACTCGGCGCCTCGCCCGCGTTCTGCGAGTCTCTCGACGACGCCTCCCTCGTCGCTTCCACCGACAAGTCTGTCCTCGTCGTCGGCGAGACCGGCACCGGCAAGGAGATCGTCGCACGGTTCATCCACGCCTCCTCCAACCGCGCCAACGGCCCCTTCCAGCCCGTCAATTGCGCCCTCCTCACCGACACCCTCGCCGACGCCCAGCTCTTCGGCTGCGTGAAAGGCGCCTTCACCGGCGCCGTGAAGGACACTCCTGGCTTCGTCGAGAACGCCGACGGCGGCACCCTGTTCTTGGACGAACTCCCCTCGACGCCGCTCGCCGTCCAGGCGAAGCTCCTCCGCTTCCTCGAGGACGGCTCGTACGAACGCGTCGGCGACCCGCGCCCCCGCCGCGCCAGCGTCCGCATCGTCGCCGCCGCCCAGCCGTCCGCCATGCACGGCGGCGTGCGAGAGGACCTCCTCTTCCGCGTCGCCCACCTGCGCGTCACACTCCCGCCCCTGCGCGAGCGCGGAGGCGACGCCGTCCTCCTCGTCGCCTGCTTCTTGAACGCCGAGCTGGGGAGGGAACCTCGGCTGTCGCAGGAGGCGAAGGAGGCCCTCCTCGCACACTCGTGGCCCGGAAACGTCCGCGAAGCGCAGGGCGTCGCGGAGAGGATTGCCCTGCACGCGAGGGGGGCGGAGGTGATCGACGCGGAGCTCGTCCGCGCCGCGATCGCCGAGGGGGCGACGAGTGGGGGAGAGGCCCCCGTCCGCTGCCCGGGGGAGGTGCGGGAGTTCAGCACCACTGAGTGGGAGCAGGTCCAGGCCGCACTGCAGGCCTGCGCGGGGAACAAGCGCGCCGCCGCAAGACGCCTCGGGAAGTCGCCGGGGTGGATCTACAACGTGCTCGGGCGAGCGCCGGAGTAGCCGCGGTCGATCCCGGACTGCGCGAGACCGAAATTCATCGGCGCAAGAGCCGCGAAGACCGGGATCGAATCCCGGAGTGCCGGCCTCACGCTCCGGAAGATCATCCTGCGACCGCAGAAATTCAGCCCAGCCCCGATCCTGAACTTCCCGGGACCGTTCTCGTTCTTGCCTCCACTGATCTTGAACTTCCCGCGACCGATCTTGACCGGGATCGGAGGTGGGAGGATCTTCCCACGACATCCGCCAATCTTGCCGTCTCCGAAATGGATCGGATCCAGTGCCGGTGAGTTCAAGATGTCCATGGATCGAACGGGGATCAACCGCGCGAAGCCCGGGCTCGACGGCAGCCAGGACGGGATCACCCGCGGGAAGTCCGGGATCGCCCGATCCCATGTCAGCGCGAGACCTGGGAAGTCCGGGTTCGGTCGCTTTCCGATCTTCCCCTCCCTGATCCTCATCGACTCCGGCCGCGGGAAGATCATCCGCTCTCCGATTCCGGTTGAGATCGATCGCTTCCAGTCCGGGATCGGTCGCTTCCAGATGATCCGGGTCCGCTGCGAATCCGGACCCGTCCATGGATTGAACGGCTCCGACGGAACCCGTTCATGCCGTGAACAGGTCCCCTCGAGCGACACGATGGCGCCGATCGCGGCTTCCTCCAGCATCCTCGTTACTTGCGACGATTCGGGATCGAATCCGGCTCCTGGCACCTCCCTCGCCCATAGAGATCCACGTGCGACGCACCACGGAGACGCACACGGGGCCCGAGGAAGGCGATGTGCCGACCCCCCGAGGGAAAGCCGTGGAGAAAGGAGAGAGTGCCATGTCGAACAGCATACCGAAGAACAACGCGGACCTGTTCCTGCGCATGAAGCACATGCAGGACGGGGACGTGAAGCATGCGGACAACAACCCGCTATCCAAGGACATCCGCGATCGGCTGGACGCGTCGCTGACGGACCTCGGGGCGGCCCTTTCGCTCACCCAGGCGGCGAAGGCGGCCTACCATGAGGCCACCCAGGCGCAGCGTTCGATCCTCGCGGAGGCGCGGGAGACCTCGAGGGCCGTGCGCCGGGTCGTGTACGCGAAGTACTCCGACAAGGACAAGGTCGTAGAGGACTACGGGTTCTCCACCCGGTCGCCACGGCGGAAGCCGAAGGAGACGCAGACGGATGAGAAGAAGCCGCAGGCGTAGACCACAGGGGGCCCCGCGGGTTGCCTCGCGGGGCCTCCTCCCCATTCCGCCTACGTCCGCACGAGCCGCTTGTCGAATCGCTCCCCGCGCGTGCCCTTGCCTCGCCTCCTGCGCGGTGGTACCGTAGCGGCATGAAGACCACCCTTCAGCGCAAGCCCCTGATGCCCGCCGAGGCCGAGTGGGGGGAGATGCTCCCTGAGGGATGGGGCCCCGTGAGCGCGGAGGAGTTCGAGTCCTGGGGCGACGACGAGGACAACCCGAAGGAGTTGATCGGAGGGTGGGTACTGCCGATGGCGCCGATCAATGCCGACTCGGGCCGCTCGACCTATCGAATCAGCATGGCGCTTCACTCGATCATCTCGGCAAACCGCTGGGACATCCTTCCAGATTCACGGCACCGCCTTCCCGCGCCCACGCACACCGTGGTCTATCCCGACATCGCCATTCACGCTGTCGAGCATGCGGACTATCTTCCTGGAACGGAGACAGTCGGTCGGGTCCCCGAGCTGGTCATCGAGATCCTCGCCAAGAGGACCTGGCGACGCGACGTCGGCCCGAACGGCGTGAAGTTCCTCGCGTACCAGCGGAGCGGCGTGAAGGAGTACTACTACACGTGGCCCGACGGCGAGGATGCGTCGGGCTTCGCGCTGAAGAAGGGCGTCTTCTCCCCGATCCGCAAGGACGCCGACGGGTTCTTCAAGAGCCCCCTCCTCGGCTGCTCCCTCCGGCTCGTCCAGGCGGCGACGCGATAGCGTCCGAGCCACCCTACGTCCGCACGAGCTGCGCGACGAGGGTCATGCGAGCGAGGTAGGCGGCGCCTTCTGTCGCCCTTTCAGGGCTCCGATCCGTTTTGGGATGAGGGGATCCCGGGGCTCCGTTTCGCTTCGCCCTGGGCTATCGTGCAGCGCCCCTTCGGGGCTGCGGCGTCACGTCCGCACGAGCTGCGCGACGAGGGACTCCATCGCGGTCTCGGGGTCGAGGAGGCCGCGCTTCACGTTGAGCTCCGCCGAGAGGAGGCAGCGGAAGACGCGACGAAGACGCGCGAGGGAAATGCCGCGCGCCTGCGTCAGGAACTCGCTCTGGTTGTACCAGACCTTCGCCCGCACGAGGACGTCCGCGGGCGCCTTCCCCGCGCGCAGCATCCGCCGCGCCGTCAAGGTGCGCCGGTAGTACCACACGAGCTGCCCCAGCGCCGCGCTCGGGTCGTGCTCCTCGCGGAGCTGCCGCTCCAGCACCCGCAGCGCCTCCTCCGCGCGGCCGCCCTCCAACGCGCGGACCAGCGCGAACGCCTCGTACTCGCGGTCCCGCCCGACGAGCGCCTCCACGTCCGGCACGTCGATCGCCCGTTTCCCCGCGTACGTCGCCAGCTTCGCAAGGTGACTGTCGAGCGCGGCCAGGTCGATCCCCGCCCGATCCACGAGCGCCCGCGCCCCCATCGGCGTCACCAGCCAACCGCGCTCCTTCGACCGCGCGATCACCCACGACGGCGCCTGCGCCGCATCCAGCGCGTCGCACGCCACGAACCGCACCTTCTTCTTCACGTCGTCGTAGAACTTTTTCCCGCCCCGCTCCTCCCCCTCCGCAGGCGCCTCCTCCACACGCGGCCCCCACTTCTCCGCGACGAGCGCGAGACAGGTCTGCTTCGCAGGGGCCTCCAGGTAGCTCTCGATCGCCTTCCTCCCCCGCGAGGCGAACGACTCCGCGCGGTCGAGGATCACGAGCCGCTTCGGCGCGAAGAACGTCTGAGAGTACAGCTCCGTGAGGACGTCCGCCGGCCTCGCCTCGTCGCCGTGGATCCGCGTCACCGCGTCGGGCGGGTATCCGAACCGCTCCGCGAGGAGCGCCGGGCCGCGGCCGAGGAAGTACCGCTCGGGGCCGGCGAACAGATACACCGCCTCCGGCAGCTTCAAGGACGCGATCGCGCCCTCGAACGCCGCGAACGGATGCTCCTCGCCAGGTCTCCTCCGCGCTGCCATCTACTCCTCGTCCTCCCCGCCCTTCCCCTCGTCGACGGGGATGTGATACTCCTCGAGCCAGCGATAGAACCGCTTCCGCGAGATCCCGAGCGACTTCGCCGCCTTCGACTTGTTTCCGCGGTAGACGCGGAGCGCCTTCAGGATCAGGATCTTCTGCGCCTCCTTGAGCGTCGGCACCGCGGAGGACCCGCCGAACATCTCCCCGCGCGCCTCCGCGGGGGCCTGCAGGTACCGCGGCAGGTGCGTCCGGCCGATCCGATCGCCCGAGCAGAACGCGAAGGCGCTCTCGATCGCGTTCTCCAGCTCCCGAACGTTCCCAGGCCAGGCGTAGAGCCGCAGGGCCTCCATCGCGTCCCGGTCCAGCCCCGTGATCGCGCGCTTGTTCGACTTGTTCAGCTTCGCGAGGAAGTGCGTCACGAGGAGAGGGACGTCCTCCGGGCGCTCGCGCAGCGACGGCAGGTGGACCGTGATCACGTTCAGCCGATAGTAGAGGTCCTGCCGGAAGAGGTTTTTCTTCACCGCCGCCTCGAGGTCGAGGTTCGACGCCGCGATCACCCGCACGTCGACGTGCGTCTCGTCGGTGCCGCCCACGGGACGGACCGTCTTCTCCTGCAGGAACCGCAGCAGCTTCGCCTGCGCGCCGAGCGGGATCTCGCTGACCTCGTCGAGGAAGAGGGTCCCTCCGCTCGCCGCGCGGATGAGCCCCACGCTGTCGGCCGTGGCGCCCGTGAAGGCCCCCTTCTTGTGACCGAACAGCTCGCTCTCGATCAGCTCCTTCGGCAGCGCGGCGCAGTTCACGGGGACGAACGGCCCCTTCGCCCGCCCGCTCTGGTAGTGGATCGCGCGGGCGACCAGCTCCTTCCCCGTCCCGCTCTCGCCGAGCACGATGACGGTGCTCTCCGAGACGCAGGCGCGGCTCATCCGCTCGAAGACCTCGAGCATCGTCGCGCTGTGGCCGATGATCCCGTCGAAGCGGTACTTCTCCTGCAGCTCGCTCCTCAGGCGGTCGACCTCCTGGTGGAGGGACCGCACCTGCAGGACCTTCTCGATCGCCGCGATCAGCTTCTCGCGCGTGAATGGCTTCGCGATGTAGTCGGCCGCGCCGAGCTGGATCGCCTCGACGGCCCCCTCGATCGACCCGTGCCCCGTGACGACGATCACCTCGATCGAGGCGCGACGCTCCTTGATCCGCTTGAGGAGGTCGATCCCGCTCATCTCGGGCATGCGGACGTCGGTGATGACGATCCCGAGGTCGCGGTCGAGCTCAATGAGCTGCAGCGCGTCGGTGCCGCTCGAGGCGCCGTCGGCGGCGTAGCCGCTCTTCCGCAGGAGGGTAATGCAGGCGTCGCGAACGCCCTTCTCGTCGTCCACGACCAGGATCTTGGCCCCGTCGCGCATCGTCTCCCCGCTGCCGTCCCCGAAGCCGCCGTATCGTATCGCAGCGACACACCCGGGTCAATGGAGCGGAACGGGACGAGTGCCGTGAGTAGCGCGCGCAAGCGCGCTCTGGACTGACGCCCGCGAGGGCGTCAGGACGCGGCCTGACGCCTTGCGGCTGTCAGCGGGGCGCGCGTGCAGCGGGCCGGCGCCCTTGCGGGCGCGACTCCAGCGCCGGCGTAATCTGCATCCCGCATTGCTTGGCGCGAGGTGCTTAGCGGTCATAGAGCGGAACGGCACGACGCGAGGCCTTTCCCGGGAGGATGCGGGTGCGGAACGCGGAGACGATCCTGCGCCGGTCGGCCGCTCCGATGCGCGACGGGTCGGGGACGCCCCTCGACGTCCTCGGGCGGGAGCGTCGCGAGGAATCCTCCGAGGAACGCCTTGTAGGATGCCGGGACGGTAGACAAAGGGGCGGCCGCGCGCTCCTACACTGGGAGAGGCGTGGACGGAGGAAGGGGCTCCAACGCCTCGAGCCTCCGAATCCATGAATCGAAATGGAGGCACTTGGCCCGAAGCACCGCCAGACCGATGCGCTCTGCGACGTCGGGCCCCGCGGAACTCTTCCGTCCCTTGTACGCGGGCAGATGCTGGATGATCCGTTTCGATGGAGCGGACTCTTCCCCATCGTCGATGAGTTCCACGCTCGAAACGGAGCCGGCGATCGAGTGGAGCTGGGCAATCGCAGGCTCCGCGTTCTCGAACGTGGCCGCGAAGGCGTTCGGATCCGAAAAGAGCAGGGTCTCATACTCGTGCAATTGCAGGTACGGAATGAACCGACGGTCGCCGATGTCTATCCCGAACGCGGCCTCGAGTGCCTCGACGTAGGGAATCGGATCCTCCGTGTCTCGCACGTTGGACTGCCTGCCCGGGAAGTCCATCGGCAGCCCGTAGAGATCGATCATCGTCGTGTAGAAGACGCCGGGCGACGTGCCTCTCTGCTTGGTGTGGTTCAGGATGTCCTTCCGCACAGGTCCGTAGGCTCTTACCCCGCCTCGCTTGACCACACCGTGGTGCTTCGAAAAGGCCACCTGGATGGTCGGCACGTTCGTGAAGCCCAGAGGATACAGATGCGGCCTCAATACCTGGTTGACAAAGCCCTGCTCGGTCGCCCCCTCGCAGAAGACGTACAAATCCTTCATGCGACCGGCCCCCCCCCGATCACGTTCTTCCGCCAGAGATCGCCGATCGAGTACTCGGTGAGCCAGTCGCGAAGGGGCTCGGCATCCAGCCGCCGAAAGCGGCTGGAACCATCCGCAGTCTCAGCGACGAGGACGTCTTCAACATCGAACTCGTCGACGAATGCGGCGGACTGCGTCGCCACGATGACCTGCGACTTCAGGGATACGGCCTTGAGGAGGCCCGCGATCATCCCGATGGCATGAGGATGCAGACCGAGCTCGGGTTCATCGAGGACAATGAGGGCGGGCAGGTCAGCTTCGGGCTGGAGCAGCAAGGTAGTGAGCGCGATCGCCCGCAGCGTCCCGTCCGAGAACTGGTGCGGCCCGAAGAGCAGGTCGGACCGTTCGCGCGGTCGCCAGTTCAAGAGGATGGACTTGGGATCGAGGCGCCGGGGCTCCAGGTCGAAGTCACCGAACCCGGGGGCCACCTTCCGGATGGCGGAGACGATCCTCTCATACACGACAGGATGACCCTGGCGGTAGGCATTCAGCATCGCTGGAGCATTTCCCCCGTCGGGCCGGAGGTGGAGGTTGTCGTCGATGTAGCACGACTGTCGAATCGGCGCCTTCGCGGAGGTGTCGTGAAAGTGAAAAACGCGACACTGACTGAGCAGGTACTGAAAGAGTTTGGCGGTCCTGCCCGCCGCCTGAAGCTCCGCGTCTTGAACGCGCCCGAGAGAAGCGAGGTTACCCTCCATGATTTTCACGCGCAAGAGAGACTCGCGATGACCACCGCCGAGCACAAACACCCTGGGCTGGTTCCAGCCGGCCCTGTGGAACTCGATGCGTTCCTCCGAAAAGAACAGCGTGTCAACCGCGCCATACACGAGCCGCATGAAGTACCGGTTCGGCGTCCCGTTGACATCAAAGTTCAGATCTGCCTCGATGAACGGGCTCGACTTGGCTCCATCGTGGAGGAGGGATTCGGCCCCCGATGCGCCGACGAATGCCTGTAGGCGCTCACCCACCATCTCGTTGAGCAACTTGAAGTAGGAGAGCAGATTCGACTTACCCGCACCGTTAGCGCCGATGATGACGTTGAGCCGACGCAATTCAAGTGGGGTCTCCATGCCCTTGATCGACTTCCAGCCGGCGAGTCGCAGGCTCTTCAGCTCCGGCACAAGTCAGTCTCCGACGGTAATGGTTAGGTTCCTCCTCGAGGCATCGTACACCGCGATTCTATCGCCGACAATTGAAGGGGTGCAGTCCGCCGCGAGGCCCCGTCGGCGGCGTAGCCGCTCTTGCGGAGCAGGGCGATGCAGGCGTCGCGGACGCCCTTCTCGTCGTCCACGACCAGGATCTTGGCCCCGTCGCGCATCGTCTCCCCGCTGCCGCCCCCAAAGCGGACGCATCGTATCGCAGGAATACACCCGGGTCAACGGAGCGAGAAGGGACGGATGGAGAGGCGCGCTTCTGCATTTCAGCGATCGGGAAGCAAGGACGGACGACGCGAGGCCTTTCCCGGGAGGATGCGGGTGCGGAGGTCGATCTCTTCCGAGAGGGCGTCGTAAATCCTCTCGCGCCACGTGCTGTCGAGACCGATCGCGCGCAGCACCGCGTCGTCGAGCGCCGCGCGGTCCGCGAGGCGCGCCTCCTCCGGGAAGGGACCCACCTCGCGGTGCGAGAGGGAGCGGAACGCGGAGAGGATCCTCCGCCGGTCGGCTCCGGCGATCCGCGCCGGGTCGGGGACGCGCAGGGCGCCGACCTCGGGGCCGTAGAAGTAGAGAACCCCCTGCCGCCACGTCTTCCTGCCAAGGACCTCCATCCAGAGGAAGACGATCGCGGAGTTGAGAAGGGCAAGCGCGAGCGGCGCGTCGACCCCCTCGCGGAAGCGGCCGGCGAAGAAGACGTCCCCGGCCGCCGCGTTCGCCGGCGGGGTGGGGACGAGGTAGCGGTCGCCAATGAAGCGATTGAGGAGGAAGTCCGCGGGCCCGACATCGCCGACGTCGTACCAGAGCGGACGGCTGCGGAGGCTCGTCACGAGCGGGAACGGCATCCCGCCGAGCTTCCCTCGCGCCTGCGCGCGGGTCTCCTGGAGCGCGCCCCAAATGATGTGCCGCAGAGCCCCGATCCCCACGCGGGCGAGCCGTTCGGGCGCGTCCGGGCAGACGAAGAGCGCTCGCGTCAGGTCCTCGCGCCGCACCTCGACGCCGCGCGCCTCGCGCAGCGACCGCACGAGGGGGACGAGGTACCGTCCCTCGATCCCGTGGCGGTCGGCCGTCTCGCGGTCGACGTAGAAGAAGTCGACGACGCCCGGCGTCACGCCGCGCCCGATGTCGGCGAGGCCCCCTCGCAGCGGGACCGCCCGACCGCCGAGCTCGGCAGCGAGGTCGAGGAACGCCTGCGGCGCGCGGAGGGCAGTGCCCCAGCGGTCGGCCTCGGTGACGGCGACCTCCCGTGCGGGGAGGACCTCGAAGCTCGGCAACGCGGCCAGCGGCCTGTCCGCCTGCACGAATCGCACGCATGCCGGGCCGGGCCCCTTCTCGAGGAGGAGGACGACGGGGTTGATCGTCGGCTCGTCGAACCACGCCTCGCGGCGCGACTCGACGATGGTGACCCTGCGGAAGCGGCGGAGGAAGAAGCCGCGGAGGGCGCGGCCGTAGTCGACGTCGAGCCACGCATTGGAGACGACCACTCCCAGGCGCCCGCCGGGGCGGAGGAACCGCTCCGCATGGAGGAAGAGATAGGCGTAGAGGTCGGACTGGCCGGAGAACCCCTTGGCATCCTCCGCGGGGAGCGTCGCGAGGAAGCCCTGCAGGAACGTCTTGTACGCCGCCGGCAGGCTCTCCTGGCGGACATACGGGAAGTTGCCGACGATCGCGTCGAACCGCGGATCGGGCGGACAGGAGAGGAAGTCGGCCTCGCGCACGCGCGCCTCCGCGCCCCGCTTGCGCGCGAAGGCCAGGACACGCGGGTCGACGTCGACGCCGTGGACGTCGGGGCGCCTCGCGCCAAGCGCGCTAAGGCGGTCGGCCGCGCCGACGAGGAAGTCGCCCTCGCCGCAGGTCGGGTCGATTACGCGGTCGCGCGGCGTGCGGATTGCCCACGCGCAGATGCGATCGACGAGGAGCCGGGGGGTGAAGAATTGCCCCAGGCGGGCACGGTCGCAGCCGGGGGCGGCCCGCCGGGCCGCCCCTACATTGGAATCATCGCCGACACCATTTGCGGTCCGTGTCATCGTTTCTCCGGCGGATATCCCAGTTCCTTCGCGATTTTGATCTGCGCCTCCGCGCGCTGTTTCTGCGGAGGGTTCATCGACATGTACGTCGCGCCGATCATGTAGTGCGGCCGCCCGTCCTTCGGGTCGCACCGGGCCGCCTGGCTGTAGGCCTGAATCGCCTTCTCGGCCGACCCCGTCTCGCGGTAGACGTTTCCGAGGAAGAGCCACGCGGCGGACTTCTCCGGCGCGATCGCCGTCGCCCGCGCGAGCAGCTCGACCGCCTTCGGCCAATCCCTCAGCAGGATTTCCACGCTCGCCGTGTTCACGATCGTCTCGTAGGCGTCCGGCCTGAGCCCGAGCGAACGGTGGAGCGCCTCGAGCGCCTCGAGCGGCCTCCCGAGCTGCGCGCGGGCGAGGCCCAGGTTGCTCCAGGCGAGCCACCCGCGCGGCTCGAGGTCCACGGCCCGCGCGAGGGGCGCCTCCGCCCCCGCCGGGTCCCCCGCGCAGAGGAGGGCGTTTCCGCGCCCCGCGAGGATCTCCGCAAGACGCGCGGAGGCCCAGGGGTCCTCGGGGCGGACGGAGACGGCCTGCGTCAGCGCCTGCTCGGCGGCGGCGATTTCGCCGACGGAGACGAGGGCCATCCCCCTCGCGGCGAGGGCGCGCGCCTCGCGGCACCGGCGGAAGCGGTCGCCCGCCTCCACGCCCTTCCACCGCGAGTAGTCGGCGCTCCGCCGCGCGTTCACCTCCGACACCTGCCAGCCGCGGGTGGGGGAGTAGAGGCTCCGCGGGGCGTTCCACTCGAGCGCGCCGTTGTCGTCCGTGTTCTCGCCGGCCCCCTGCGCCCAGGAGGCGACCTCCGCAGGGCCCATCACGTAACAGGCGACGAGGTCGTCGAGCGTGCGCACGCGGATCCTATCGAGGTCCGAGGCGACCTCGCGCTTCGACATCCGCTCCTCGATCCGACGCGCATCGATCTCCATGCGGTCGAGCGTCCCGACGAGGAGGTAGTCGGCGCCGGGCTTCGCCTCCCAGAGCGAGCACTCGGGGAAGACCGCCGCGAACGTCGCGAGGACGCGGCGGAAGTCGTCGACGGCGAGGCTGTACGACTGGAGCCAGACGCAGACGAGCCCGTGGGGCCGCAGCCGCGTGCGGCAGAGCTCGAAGTACTCGCGGGTGAAGAGGCTCCCGATCCCGCTGATCCACGGATTCGAGGGCTGGCTCACGATCGCATCGTAGGTGCGGCTTGTGAGGGCGAGGTGGTTTCGCCCGTCGGCCGTGATCGGCACGACGCGCGGGTCGTGGAGGGCGGAGTGCGTGTAGGGCGCGAAGTACTCCGCCGCCTTCCAGACCTCGGGGGCGATCTCGACGCACTCGACGCGCGAGACATCGTGCTGCGTGATCGCGCCGAGGGAGACTCCGCCTCCCAGGCCGACGTGGAGGACGTCGGGCTTGTCCGCCGCGCAGAGGAGCATCGGGAGGTGGCCGAGGAGGAGCTGGTTCGGCATGTCGCCGGTCGTGCTCGCGTCGTTCTTGCCGTTGATGCGGAGGACGAGCTCGCCGGAGGCGACCTCGCGAACGGAGACGGTCGCGCTGACCCCCTCGCAGTAGTAGATGACCCGCCCTGGCGCGTGGAGCAGGTCCTTCACGTCGCCGGTCTCCTTCGTCGTCAGCTTCGCCTGGCGGACGAGCCCGAGCATGTAGACGCCGCACTCGAGCACGGAGGGGTCCCACCGAGGCAGCATCCACCCGAGCCCGCCGATGGCGATGGCGGCCGTAGCGACGACGAGACGGCGGGCGATCGAGCGGGACCAGCCGATCGCCAGGGCCCCTGCGGCGTTCACGGCGCTCGCGAGCGCGATCGTCCGCTCGAGGCCGAGGAACGGGAGGGCGAGGAACCCTCCGACGAGGGAGCCTGCGATGCAGCCTACGGTGTTCCAGGCGTAGACGACGCCAGCGGCGCGCGGGCCACGCGAAGCGGAGGCGCCGGCGTAGAGTCTGACCGCGAGCGGGAAGGTCGCGCCCATGAGGAACGTCGGCCCCAGGGTCAGCGCGAGGAGGACGCCGAACTCGATCGCATGGAGCCTCACGAACGAGGCGGTCCCCTCGAGGAAGAGAGGTGCGATGAGGACGGGCAGCTCGCCGTGCACGGGAACGACGGCGAGGGCGGAGGCGGCGAGGAGGAGCTGCAGGATCGCCAGGAGGCGCGTGAGGTCGCGCGCCTGGTCGGCGAAGCGCGAGACGACGGCGCTCCCGAGCGAGATCCCCGCGATGAAGGCGGTGACGATCAGGCAGAAGGCATAGGTCGACGAACCGATCGAGAGCGAGAAGCTGCGGGTCCAGGCGACCTGGTAGACCATGGCGGCGAAGCCGCTCGCGAAGACGAGGATGAGGGGACGTCGCAGCGCGCCTGCGGGGCGCGGGTCGGGCTCGGCGGGGGGCTCGGGGACGAGGGCGGTGCCGCGCGAGACGAGGAGGGCTCCGACGCCGATGGCGGCGTTCACGCCCGCGGCGATCCAGGTAGTCGTCTGCTGACCGAAGCGGGGGAGCAGGAAGAAGCCCGACCCCGCGGCGCCTGCGACGGCGCCGAGTGCGTTGAGCGCGTAGAGGGCGCCTACGCCGCGGCCGAGCCGCTCGGGGTCGCGGAGGAAGTGTCGGCAGAGGACGGGGAGGGTAGCTCCCATGCACGTCGTAGGGACGACGAGGAGGACGACGCTGAAGGCGAACCGCACGGCGACGAAGCTGGTGAAGGAGGCGTTCCCGTCGTGGTAGGCCCAGCGGAGGACGGGCTCGGTTGCGACGAGGAGGGTCGGGAGGAGGAGGGCCCACGCGGCGACGCCGAGCTCGAGGAGGCCGTAGAGGGCGAGGGGAGCGACGCGAGGGCGGACGCGGGTGGCGAGCCAGCTCCCGAGCGCGAGGCCGCCCATGTAGGCGGCGAGGACGGTGGCGACGGAGTAGCTGGCGGCGCCGAGGGAGAGGGCGAAGTGCCGGGTCCAGACGACTTCGTAGACGAGACCGCACGCCCCCGAGAGGAGGAAGAAGGCGAGCGGCAGCCTGGTGCGCATGGGGGGCTGCCTTTCCCCGGCGCGCAGATTCTACCGGGAGACGGCCGGACGTCAATGAAACGCGTCGTGCACGCCCTCCGCATGAAGCGCTCGTCCGTGCGTGCCTCCGCGAATTTCTTGCGACCCGCCCAGAGGGATCAGGGCGGCGAATTCGACCGAGGAGGCACGGTCGACTTGCGTTCGAGTCCCTTGGCCCGTACGATGTCGGCATGCGCGTTTTCCTGAGTCACGCGGACGAAGATGCCCTGTGGGCCAGACAGCTCTCCGTGGCACTGCATCGAAAGGGCATCGAGGTCCTCGACCCGTCAGCCAAGGCGTTCCCGGGGAAAAACCCCTACCTCGCGCTGGGGCAGGCCCTCGAGCGCGCCGACGCGCTGGTGTTCCTCATCTCGCCGCGTTTCTCCAAGTCCAGCCGGGTCGACACGGAGCTCGAGTTCGCGCTCTTCCAGCCACGCTTCAAGGGTCGCCTCGCCGCAGTGGTGCGCTCTCGCGATCATGCGGCTGCCGCCCCGTGGATCGTGCGCCGACTCAACAGCCTCATCGTCACACGCGACCCCCTCCTTGCGGCGAAGCGTCTTGCGGACCAATTCCTCGGACAGCACAAGGGGCGAGGCCGACGGGCCAGTGTCGCATCCTGGGGTTTTTCTCTCGCACGCTAGCCAGGACCACGCGTTTGCCGTACAGGTCGCGCGTGCGCTCCGAAGACATGGGATCTCCGGCTGGTACAGCGAGTCCCACCTCAAGGCGGGCCAACGGTGGCAGGACGAGATCGGTCTCGCGCTGAAGCGGTGCAATTGGTTCCTTCTCCTCCTTTCGCCGGCCGCGGTGAAGTCCATGTGGGTCCAGCGCGAGCTCTCCTACGCTCTGCGGCAGAAACGCTACGCAAGGACCATCGTGCCTCTTCTCTATCGCCAGTGTGACGAGGACAGCCTGTCCTGGACGCTGGGAGATTATCAGCGCGTCGACTTCACCGCTGGCGTCGCAAAGGGCGTGAACCAATTGTTGCGCCGCTGGAAGATTCGCAGACGGTGACGCCCCAGGGGCGCCCGTGTTGACGTCCGCTCCGCCCTACGGGTATCCTGTCCCGCCCATGACCGCAGAAACTCTCCTGGATCAGATCCTCGCCGGCCACCGCCTCGATGAAGAGGAAGCTCTTCTCCTGTGGCGCGAGGGCGACTTCAATTCCCTGGGCCAGGTCGCCCACGCCCTCCGCATGAAGCGCGCCGACCCCGAGGTCGCCACCTACCTCGTCGACCGCAACATCAACTACTCGAACGTCTGCGTCACCGACTGCACGTTCTGCGGCTTCTACCGCTCACCGGGCCACGCCGAGGCCTACGTCCTCCCGCGAGAGGTCCTCGGGAAGAAGATCGAGGAGACCCTCGCCGTCGGCGGCACCCGAATCCTCATGCAGGGAGGACACCACCCCGATCTCCGCCTCGAGTGGTACTGCGACCTCCTTCGCTGGATCCGCGCAACGTATCCCGCCATCGAGATCGACGCCTTCTCGCCGAGCGAGATCGACAACATCGCGCAGCTCGAGAAGATGTCGTACGAGGAGGTCCTCTCGCGCCTCCACGACGCGGGGCTCGCGGGGCTGCCGGGGGGAGGGGCCGAGATCCTCGACGACGAGGTCCGCCGAATCGTTTCGCCGAAGAAGCTCATGACCGACGGATGGCTCGAGGTCATGCGCGTCGCCCACCGCCTTGGTCTCGCGACGACCGCGAGCATGGTCATCGGCCTCGGCGAGGGGATCGAGCACCGCGTCCGCCACCTCCTCCGCGTCCGCGATCTGCAAGATGAGAGTCTCGCCTCCCACGGAAACGGATTCACGGCCTTCATCCACTGGACGCTGCAGTTCGACCTGCTCCCGCTCGCGCGGAGCCGCCGCGCCCCCGACCTGGGCGCGACCGCGCACGAGTACCTGCGCACGCTCGCGATGATCCGCATCGTCCTCGACAACTTCACGCACGTCGCCGCGAGCTGGCCGACGATGGGGGAGAAGGTCGCGCAGGTCGCCCTCGCGTTCGGGGCCGACGACTTCGGCAGCACGATGCTCGAGGAGAACGTCGTCTCGCAGGGGGGCCGAGGCACCCACTGCACCATGACCGCCGCCGACATCCAGCGCCACATCCGCGAGGCCGGCTTCGTCCCCGTGCAGCGCGACACGCGCTACCGGTGCGTCAAACGGTTCGAGGCCGCGCCTCCCGACCCGCGCGCGAGTTGGAAGCCTTCCGTCCCCGCGTACGTGCTGAAGGCGCAGATGCGGTAGAACTTCAACTCTCAACCTCCACAAAGAACTGGTATCCGGAGACGCGAGGTTGATGATCGAGGGTTTCTTGAAGTTGAGAGTTGACGGTTGCAGTTCGTACCGCAGTACGTCGTCTACTCCGCGGTCGTCGGATCGCGCGCGTTCGGTCTCGCGACCGAGGCGAGCGACGAGGACGTCCGCGGCGTTTACCTGCCTCCGGCGCGGTGGAACTGGTCGCTCGCGAAGCCGCCCGAGCAGGTGGAGCGCATCGCGGACGGCCGTGACGAGGTCTTCTGGGAGCTGGAGAAGTTCCTCGTGCTCGCGCTGAAGGCGAACCCGAACGTCCTCGAGGTCCTCTGGAGTCCGCTGGTGATTGTGAAGGACGAGGTCGGCGAGAGGCTGCGTCGGATGCGCCGCGCGTTCCTGTCGAAGCGACTGCGCGAGACCTACTCCGGCTACGTCCGCTCCCAGCTCGAGAAGCTGCATCGCGACGTGGCACGGACGGGGGCGTACAAGCCGAAGCACGCGATGCACCTCGTGCGGCTGCTCCACTCGGGGATCCACGCCGTCGCGACGGGGGACATCCTCGTCGACGTCGGCGTGCACCGCGACGAGCTGCTCGCCATCCGCCGCGGAGGCGTCCCCCTCGCGGAGGTCGCCTCCCGCGCCCGCGCGCTTGACGAGGAGTTCCGCCGCGCCTTCGAACGGACGCGCCTCCCCGACGAGCCCGACACGGCGCGCGTCGACCGCTTCCTCGTCTGGGCGAGGAGGAGCCGCGTGCGATGAACGACCTCCTCGGACGAATGGACCGCCTGCGCGAGTGGCTCGCGAAGCAGGACCTCCGCTTCGTCTTCGTCACGGTGAGCGGGGCGCACCTGTACGGCTTCCCGAGCCCCGACAGCGACATCGACCTGCGCGGGTCGCACCTCCTGCCGCTCGCGGACGTCATCGGCCTGCACGAGCCGGTCGAGACGCGGACGCAGACGCAGGTCGTCGACGGCATCGAGGTCGACTTCGTCTCGCACGACCTCAGGAAGTTCCTCCAGCTCCTGACGAAGAAGAACGGCTACGTGCTGGAGCAGGTCCTCTCGCCGCTCGTGGTGGTCGACTCGCCGCTCCTCGCGCGGCTGAAGGAGCTCGCGCTGGGTGCGATGACGAAGCACCTGTTCCACCACTACCGCGGGTTCGCGGAGAACCAGGTGCGGCAGATCGGCCAGGAGGACCCGCCTCGCGCGAAGTCGCTGCTCTATCTCTATCGCGTGCTGCTGACGGGGATCCACGCCCTCGAGGAGCACAAGATCGAGGCGAACCTGAACACGCTGCTCGCGCTCTATCCGGTGGAGGGGGCGGCGGACCTGATCGCGCGGAAGACGCGCGAGAAGGCGCCTCTCACGCTCGACGAGGCGCGCGGGGCGCTGGCGCGGGGGGAGGCGCTGCGCATGCGGCTCCAGCAGGCGTTCGAGCGGACGACGCTCCCGGACAAGCCGCCGAATGCGGCGGAGCTGGAGCGATTCCTGATCGAGGCGCGCCTCTCGGCGCCGCGGTAGGGCGAGGAGCGAAGGACGAAGGGCGAGCGTCCGGAACCGGGAATCGCCCCTCGCCTGTCGCCCTTCGCCCCTCGAGGTGCCCTACAGCGCCTTCTCGATCTTCAGCACCTTCAGGCGGTCGTGCGTCGTCTCGTGGATGAACTCGACCACCTCGCCGGGCTTCTTCCCCTGGAGGCACTTGCCGAGCGCGGCCGTGTAGGAGATGACCCCCCGGTCCGGGTCGGCGTCCCAGGGCCCCAGGATCGCCCAGGTCTCCTCCTTGCCCGCCGTCAGGTTCGCGACCGTCACGCGCGTCCCGATCTCGACCGCCTCCGTCTTGATCGTCAGCGGGTCGATCACCCTGGCGCGCTTCAGGTCCGCCTCCATCGTCTTCGCCTTCTCCGCGACCTGCTGCTGCCGCTCGAGGGCGCTCGTGTACTCCGAGTTCTCCGAGAGGTCGCCCAGCTCCATCGCGCGGCCGATCGCCTGGCTGACATCGAGCATCTCGACGTTGATCAGGTGCTGGAAGATCTTGTGCTGCTTCGCGAGCGCCTCCTGGCTGACGAAGAGCTGCTTCACATCCTCGTCCTCCTCCACCTTCTTCTGCGCCTTCGTCCGGTCCTCGATCAGGCCGACGAACTCGCTCTCCAGGTGGTTCGTCAGGAGCATCTTCGCCTGGTCGGAAAGGCCGCGGTTCCGCGCGACGAGCCAGTAGAACTCGCGCGCCTCGTTCCGCTCGAGCGTCTTCAGGAGCTCCTTCGCCGGCGCGTATCCCTTGAACGCGACCCCGGCGCGGAACTTCTGCACGTCCTTGCGACCCTCCGGCGAGGGGTCCCTCGCGACCGACGCGGCGAGCGTGTCGAGGGCGAGCAGGAGGTTCCGCAGCACGAGCGCCGTGTTGGCCTTCTTCAGCACATCCGGCGACGTCGGGTTCCCCTTCGCGCGGTAGAGCCACAGGATCTGGTCGGGGTGCCGCTCCGGGTCGCGCAGCACCTCGTCGAGGAACTTCACGACGAGGCTGACATGCCCGTTGTCCGCGAGCTCCCGCACCGCGGGGTCCCAGGTCTCCTCGGGCCCATCCCAGAAGAGCCTGACGAACGCCTCGGCCCAGGCGTCGGCGTGGATCTTCTTCCAGAGCGCGAGGCCGCGCTTCAGGTAGGCGTCCGGCCCGAGGCCCCCGAGCAACTCATACGGCGACTTCGTCGCGCGCAAGACCTCCTCGGCGCTCATCCCGGGGGCGACATGGCCGGTGATCGTCTTCACGTCCTCGCGCAGGAACGCGATGGCGACGCCGTGCGGGTCGCGCGGGTCGGGGTCGGGGAACATGATGACGAGGGCGGGGGCGTTGACCTTCGCCCCCGAGACCGCGGCGTCCTTGAGCCAGTCGTAGGCCATCTGGATCCGCTTGAGCGGCTCGCGCTCGATCTCGAGCCGC
>Ga0209514_10002783_pt1 | contig 26368 bp, 21 predicted proteins | sample Subgrocontami58m_FD_187452 | JGI IMG/M metagenome (GOLD analysis project Ga0209514, IMG submission 187452) | Subsurface groundwater microbial communities from S. Glens Falls, New York, USA - GMW37 contaminated, 5.8 m (SPAdes) (version 3) | ecosystem: Environmental > Aquatic > Deep subsurface >...
GGAGAAAGCCTGCGCTTTTGTGGTGCCCCAATCCGGATGCAGTTTCACCTTTGAAGATATGATTTCCTGCCTGAAGGCGCACAAAATTGCTGCCTTCAAATTACCCGAGAGATTGGAAATCTACCAGGCACTCCCGCTAGCCGGAGAGCAAAAAGTTGATAAAAAGACATTGGAGCAGGATATTATCCGGAAACTTAAAGATGAAGGCGCTGGTTAACTTGTAGGGGCACGGCATGCCCACCTGTTCCAACATATTCTTAACATAGTCAAGAAACCCGGAGATTTTCTAGCTACGAGCTACATTGACCGGTGGTCGGAAACCCCCATCCCGATACATCGGGATTGCCCCCTTTACGTAAAGGGGGATTTCGTTATGGCACATCTCCGCAAACAGTCAAGCATCGACGACTGAAAAAATTATAAACCTACCTCTCTATCAGATGGTAAAGCCAGGACTTGAATGTCTATCCACTTTTGGAAAAGCACTCTGTTTCTGCGCACAAAACCTGAGGTTCCTGACTACATTTTGTTGGCACGAGGGCACGCCATGCCGTGCCCCTACAAGTAACGTTATTGGTCAGGAAAATTCTATGCCGGCTGGCCACTTTCCTTTGACACCGGCAGGGTGAAGTAGAAGGTTGAACCCTTGCTTTTCCCGGACTCCACCCAGATTCTCCCGCCGTGAGCCTCTACCAGGATACGGCACACCCTTAGACCGAGGCCTGTACCCTGAATGCTTCCGCTTACTTTTGCTCCCAGGCGCTCGAAACTATGGAAAAGCCGGGCCTGGTCATCATGAGATATGCCCGGCCCTTGATCGCTGACGCCCACAACCATGTAGTCGCCTTCCTGCCGGGCGGAGACTTTGACCTGGCCGCCATCGGGGGAATATTTGACTGCATTATCAACCAGATTATAAAGAATTCTCTCCACTCTGAAGGGATCCGCAAATGCGCGCGGCAGCGCCTGGGGAATATCATCCACGATCTGGTGTATGGCTGATTTAGTTTTCAGTTTTCTCACTACGTTTCGAGCTATATCCCCAATATCGGCCGGTACAGTCTGGAGAATAAGGCGGTTAGCTTGCTGCCGAGACAGCTCAAGCAGGTTATCTACGATGCTCGTCAAAATCTCTGCATGCATGACTGCGTCACTGAGCAACGCCCGGGAGTCGCTTATAGACACCCTTTCATCCTTAGCAACGGAGAGAGCGCCTATGACGACCGTAAGTGGGGTCTTAAGTTCGTGGGATACCATGCCGATAAACTCATCCTTCATCTGCTCGATTTTCTTACGTTCAGTAATATCGTGGAGGACAATCAATTTTGAAATACTGCCATCATTGTTTTTCAGGGGGGTATCAGTAACCTCATAGATCTTTCCGGTCTTGCCAGAATCAACTTCCCTCCGGACAGTTTCGCCGCCAAAGGCTTCCCTGTTGGTACACCACGGGCATACATCGTTACGTCCGTTGAAATACTGGTAGCATTTCTGTCCGTTGACGTTACCGAACTGGGATTGCAACGACGGATTGATGTAATCCACGCCAAAATCCTGGTTCATGATACAGACCCCGTCTTCCATTGAGTTTAGAATACTAATCAGCTTGTCCCTTTCAACCTGGACAGCCACTTCAGCCTTCTTGCGCTCGGTGATGTTATCAAAGAGGGCCACAAAATAGCCTTTTCCCGGGCTATACACTGAGATGGTAAGCCATATTTGCAGAGGTCTGAAGAAGACTTCAAATGCGGTCGGCTCCCCCGTCAACGCAACCTTACCATAGATAGTAATTATTTCAGGGTTCATGTCTCTAATACCGGGGATAGCCTGGGTCACCTTCTTGCCGGTAACAGACGCTTTGCTTAACCCGGTAAGCCTTTCAAAAGCATCATTGACCTCAATATAAGTGAAATCAACAGCGGTATCCTTCTCATCAACGTCTATCTTGCAGTAGGCGTAACCTGTGGACATGCTGGTGAAAAGGCTACGGTATTTTTCCTCGCTCTTCTTTAGCGCCTCCTCCGCTTTCTTGCGATCCCCCATCTCTTGCTGCAATACATTCTTTGAGACAGTGACCGCCTGCAACTGCTCCGTCATACTATCAAAGGACCGGGCGAGCTCTCCCATCTCGTCGCTGGCGGACATATCGAGTCTGTGGCTGAGGTTACCGGAACCTATAATTCTGGTTTCGTTCTGGAGTACTGATATTGATTTTAAAGTGCGGCGGTAAGTCAGGACATAGTTGGCAAAAAGAAAGGCGCCGAATATACCTATCATAAAAAAAATGAGGATACCGGATGTTTGCTTTAACCGATTTTCCTGTTCGTCTAATATTTCCTCTAAGCGTATAGCATCGAATATCATCTCCTGGTTTTGAATTTCCATCCGGCTCCATGATGTCTTTATGAATGCCGGATCAATCGTAGTCCCCTGAAGCTGGATTGTATTTTCAACGGTGGATCTCACTTCTGTAAAAACCGCTTTCAACCGGTGCAGATTTGTCTCTATATTGTTGACTTTTGCCAGTTGTTCCGGTGTACTGACATCCAGTTTAAGCAAGTTGTCGGAGAATGAGGCGAATTTGGATTCCCATCGGGTTACCTGCTGATTTTCGTGGTAAAGGAGGTAATCATTGGATAAATAGTTAAGGTCGTAGGCTTCTTGCACAATGCGTGTGGCAATCTCTTCCATTTTACCCGCTTGCCGTGCCCGTAGCTCCGTGACAACCGCAGCAACGGAAAAAACAACCAGGATTATGCTGAAGATAGCCATGTTAACTATAAACTGGGTTCTGATTTTCATTGCATTACTATTATACCAAACTCACGTAGAACCCTAATCCGGAAAAGCCTTATTTCATATATAAATTAACTCAAAAACTAAAGCTCAAAACCTCGATTATAAACGGGATGCCGTATGAGTGAAAAGAATTGGCACTCAACACCGTAGCGAAATGTTGTAAACTAACAATTTTTGTAAAATCCCTCTCAATCTCCCCTTCGGCGGGCTCTCCGTCAAGCCGAGAGCAGGCAGGGCAGTCTCTTTAAGAAAGGGAGAGGTTGTAGGTTTCCCCCTTTGGTAAAGGGGGTGCCGAAGGCAGGGGAATTTCACCTAATAATATTCACCGCTGCCGGTTTCAGGGTTTCAAGGCTATCTTCAAAAATATAATCCAGGAAATTTGGCACCTGCTTTTCAGTGGTAAGGTTGTTATTTATCATCCAGCGGGCCTGGTCTTCCATCGCCAGAATGAGCGATTGGTCGAGCCGGATGGAAAACTGGTGTTCGGGCCAGATTGTTTCGATATAGCGGTCATCATAAGCTAAACGTTTTTGCACGATGGCCCCAGCCCGGACTGGATTGCGGACTAAGTATTCCTCGGCCTGCGCAATCGAATTCAAGAATCGTTTCAGCACGTCGGGATTTTTTGATGCCAGACCGTCGGTAGTGACAACAGCGCAATATATCGGCTGCCCGCTTTGAACATCCCACACACTAGCCTTGTCGCCCAGCCGTTCTGTTATAACCATGACATTGGGTTGCCAGGCAACAACCGCGTCGACGGCTCCGTTTATCAGGGCGTCTACGGCTTGCGGCGCCTGGACGTCTATGATAGTTAATTGATTGGCGTTAATGCCCTGTAAATCGAGGAAACGGCCGAACATAAAGTCTGCTGCCGTTTTTAAAGGCACCCCGACTTTTTTCTCCTTGAAGTCTGATATGTTCTGGATACCCCTGTCTTTCCTTCCAATCAGCTTCATATGCATGAACATGTCAATGCTGGACAGCGTTCGAATACGTTCTTTTGCAAACGCTTGTCTGACAACGGCAAGCTCTGCCGCTGTGGCGACATCGACTTCGCCTTTGAGCATACCCTCTACCGCGGCCGCCCCTGAGATATAGTTGTCTTTAATAGTTATCTCGATACCATTGGCAGCAAAATAGCCCTGGTCCTGGGCGATGTAGATGAGGGAATTAACTGCGGTGGATTCCATTCCTATGGTGATTGGTTCGATTTTGCCGGGGAAGTCAGTACGGGATGTCGAGCATGAACTGAAAACTACCGCCAGGAGTGTAAACAGGATAATTACTTTAACAGCATACAGTTTTAGCAATTGTAACCGACCTCTTTTAAAGTTACCCATAGCACGGGATACGCCTCACGATGAAAGTCTAGCTTTCAATATTGCCCCGTTTTTTCCAGTTGATAGGCGATATTTTTTCCGGGCTGTACGGGTTCCTTTCAGTGCATAATTGTAGCATTTTACCGGTTTACTCACAATATCCAGGCTTTAAACGGTATTATACAGAGAAATCTCTATCCGGAGCGACATCCCGGGCACTGGACTGACACGGGTGTTTAATCTCTGCTTGAAAAACAGGGCAACGGTGATACCAGGTCGGAGCGCCGGTCAATTGCCGGAATGTTCCCTGCTCTCATCCCTTCAGACCGACATGGCGGGATTCGTCATGAAAATGCAAAGATCCTGGCTTTTGCCGTTTTTTGGTTGAAAACTTGAAAGAAGTGTGTTATAAAATGGTAACTCTTTCCGCGATTCTGACCGAATACGAATATTTACCCGGGTTTTTATAAAAACAACGCTCCCATAACAAGGACATTTCGGTAAAAGGGACTTCCGCATAGCTTTGGGATATGTAGCGCCGACGCCGGTGAGGGCCAAGCAGGCTGAAGGGATACTGCGCGGAGAGAAATTTTCAGAAGCAGCGTTAACAAAAGCGTCAGAAATAGGTATGGGGGAATGCCAGCCCATTGATGACATACGCGCCTCACGCGTTTACCGGTGCGAAATGGTCAAGGTGTTAACCCACCGGGCAGTTTCCCAGGCTTTAGCTATGGCGCGGAAAAGTAAAGGGATTTAAGGAAAGTATTCCGTATGGGCACAGCATGCTATGCTCATACTATCGGTAAAGGGTTTCCAGGGCTTTGCGGATGTAGGGGAAGACAAACTGGTATCCGGTCCGGGTGAGAACAACCGGGTGTACCTTCTGGCTGGACAATACGACATCGGCCAGGTCGCCGAAAACCAGCCGAACAGCCCACCGGGGCACTTTGAAAAGGTGTGGCCTGTGCATGATTTGCGCCAGAACCCGGGAGAATTCAATGTTACGGACTAAATGGGGAGAGCAAGCATTAACAGGGCCCCGTATGTCACTGTTCTCCAGGGCGGAAACGTAGATGTTAACAATATCCCGGAGGTGGACCCAGGGAAACCAATGGTTGCCGCTGCCGAGCGGCCCTCCGAGGCCGAGCTTATACAGTGGAGCAACCTTTGCCAGCAGTCCTCCAGCGCCCAGAACAGGGGCTGTGCGCACCTGGACTGTCCTGATGCCGTAATTCCTTGCTACCAGGGCTTCCTTCTCCCAGTCGGTACATACCTTTGCCAGGAAATCGCTGCCTTGCGTCGAGGACTCATCCAGGTTCTCTTCGCCCCGGTCGCCGTAAAAGCCGACGGCAGAGGCTGAAATGAAGACTTCAGGCTTACGGGCCAACCTGGACAGGGATTTCACCAGGCCTCGTGTTCCCACGATACGGCTATCGTAGATTTGTTTTTTTACCTGCTGGTTCCAACGGGCAAAGATGTTCCTCCCAGCCAGATGGATTATGGCGTCTACATTCTGGAAAAGCTCAGCCGGCAATTCCTGCCCGGCGAGATCCACTTGCACGAAAGCAACCCCTGATGAGGGAGGGTGGTGATCGAACACAGTAATCTGATGGCCTTTTTCGATTAAGGCATCGGTAAGGCGCTGTCCGATGAAGCCGGCGCCGCCGGTGATAATAACTCGCATAGTTGACCTGCTTTTGGCGTGGTTACCGGGTTCGGTGATTAAAAATGGGCAATGGAGGAGTTACGGAATAATGCTCAGGAAAATAATGGTATCAGCAACAAGACTGCTCCACCAGCCACAACTGAGGCAATTTGTCCGGCTGTATTGGAAGCCAGGGCGTGCATCAGGAGGTGATTGTAGGGGTTAGCTTCTAAACCCATTTTTTGGATGACGCGGGCGGACATGGGAAAAGCTGATATTCCACAGGCGCCAATCATAGGATTAACTTTTTTTCCTGAAAGAACGTATAATAACTTACCCAGCATAAGGCCGGCTACTGTATCCAGAGCAAAAGCCACTACCCCGATGGCAAATATCAGGAGCGTTCCCGGCTTTAAAAACTCTGCCCCTGCCATCATGCCGCCTACAGCTAGACCCAGGAGGATAGTGGTAATGTTGACTAATTCATTTTGAGCGGTTTTGGACAGAGTCGCCAGGCCGCTGAATTCCCGCAGTAAATTGCCAAACATAAGGGCGCCTATGACTGGCGTGGCTTTGGGGAATATCAGACCCACCACAATTGTGGTGACCACGGGGAATATTATCTTTGCCCGCTGTGAAACTGTTCCGGCGACAATAGGCATTTTTGTAGCTCTTTCCTCTTTGCTGCATAAAGCCTTTATTATCGGCGGCTGGATAATGGGTACCATAGCCATATAAGAATAAGCCGCTACGACAATAGCGGGGAGATATTTTGACTGCATTATTATACCGACATAGATAGCAATGGGGCCGTCGGCAGCTCCTATCATACCAACAGCCGCTGCATCTTTTAAACTGAAGTCCAGCCAATGGAGCCACCCATCGCCCAACATGTATACCAGAAAGAAAGTGCCGAAAATACCAAACTGAGCTGCTGCTCCGAGAAGGATAGCGTACGGCCTCTGCAAAAGCGTCTCGAAATCTATCATAGCGCCGATACCGATGAAGATAATCAGAGGCAATAACTGGGTATGAATACCACCGTCTATTAGAACTTTTAAAAAACCACCTTCATCAGCGGCGCCGCTCAGAGGGATGTTGGCAAGCAAAGCGCCCATACCTATGGGAACAAGTAGTACGGGCTCGACTTTCTTTGCTATTCCGAGCCAGATAAGGAGACCGGCAACAAGTAACATCGCTGCGGCTTGCCAACTCATGTTGAGGAAGCCGAGGAATTCGCCTACAGCGCTTTCCATAAATCTGGCCTTTCTGCTATTTTTTCTGCCTGGTTCGAGTTAATCTGTCGAGGAGCGTAATGAATGCCAGGAGAACACCCATAGCGGCGAAGATGATGACCATACCGAGAAGGACGATCCATAGAGCATTAAGCATTATTTCTCAATCCAAACCTATCCGGCGTTCTGTTCGAATATTTACGCTGCCGTAGATTATAAAATAATGTACAATGGAATGCAATAGCCCTTGTCCCTTTTTTCACAAAAATTTATGAATTAGAGGCCGGCTGTAAGAAAAACCAACCGAAGGCCTCTACAATCAAAGGTAAAGCCCGATGTAGAGCGAAATACCATATCTGTCTCTGTCATTCTGGAGCGAAGCGAAGAATCTCAGGGTGGGGGTTATGCCGCTACTTGTAAACCCCCGCGAGTCCCCGGACCCCTCGTCCCGACGCCTCGGGAATCCGATATAGAGTGTGCCATTCTTTTTAATTGCTAGGATACAAATTTAAATGGTTTATTTGAACGGGATTTATATTTGTTTTGATAGTTGATTTAAGGTAGCGAAGACCTTAAAATTTTTATAGACATGCCGAATGCAACGTTAAACACGCCAAAGCTTACCGGCGGGTCACCCCTCGAAGCTGACGTGGTGTCATATATACTTTTGGAAACGAGAGCCTGGATATAATAAATAGATTTGTCGGTTACAAACGGGGCTGCCAGGGTTGCCCGCGAAGGGCCATTGATATTCAGGGAGGAACCATTAATAAAGATTCAACCATATCATCAGTAGCGGGCGGGATGATGAAAGTTCATATTGACAGAGACAGGTTGGTTGTCTAATATAGCCTTATATAGTCCGCAACAATAAGGAGTTACAACCTGTTTGAAAGGAGAGGCATAGTGCTAAGAAGGAAAAAAGATGATAAGCAGGTGGCAGCCGAACGGTTCGGCAAATTAATAAAGGCATTTGGCGAAACAGTGAGTGAGGTATTCGATGACCCCGATCTCAGGGAAAAAGCGAAAGAATTCGCAAAGACCGCTGTAGACGCCGCAGCGAAAGTAGCTGACAGCAAGATTAAAGATGCCGATGTGAAAGCCCGGTTTAGGACAGTTGGCAAAGCTGCTCAGACTTTGGGTAAGAGCCTGGAAGACCACTTTAAGGCTGATGAGGGTTCATCCAAGAAAACATGACTGCCGTATGCCTGACAGAACCAATACTGTATCCGGCATGTTCGCACATGAACTGAAAATCGCATATATATTGATACTGCGAAAGGCTCCCTACTTGTCGCCAGTTTTAATTTGAAGAGCGAAAGCCTATAGACTGGTGCTTAGTTGCGTAGGTCCGCGTAATTATCAGGCGGGGGCTCACAGGCCCCGATGGCTCGGGGTGCCACCAAGAAGGGGAAACCTGTAAAGAAAATTACGCTTATTTATACAGTTAAGTACTAGCTCGACTCGCTTCCGTCCAACTGCCGCGTGAAATTAGAACTGGGTTTGGTGGAAGCGCCAACCTCCGGTAACGGAGATGCCTCACTAAGGAGGAGTGACAAAATTATTACCCCTCGACATAGACAAAGCCGGCATTTCGCAAGGTACCACCAGATTGCAGCGGTACTTTTCAAGCATCGTCTTGCCGAATTGATTAGGGTCTTTGGACTCAAGCGGTTTATTCGGCTCCGCTGGTTGCCTCCACCCAATCCATGGCGTAAAGAGCTATATACCCAGTCCCAGCATACGCGCATGGCCTTAGAAGAGCTGGGGACTACCTTCGTTAAAATAGGACAAATCCTTTCCACCCGGACCGATATTCTGCCATTGGAGTTCACCCATGAGCTGGCAAAGCTGCAAAACTCTCTGCGGCCAATTCCTACGGAAGTGATCCAAAACTTAATCGAAGAAGAGTTAGGCAAGCCTGCACAGGAGGTGTTCGCCTCCTTCGACCCGCATCCAATGGGTGTTGCATCAATTGGACAGGCTCATGCGGCGACACTCCATGATGGGACCGAAGTGGTAGTGAAAGCGCAAAAGCCGGGGGTGATGGAGCAAGTAAAGGAAGACGTGGACATATTGCGCCAGATGGCGGCCAGCGCAACGCAACGCTGGCAGTATTCACAACTATACGACATCACCAGGATTATCGAAGAAATAGCTGAGACTCTTACCGATGAGATGGACTACGTTCGGGAGGGCCATAGCGTCGAGCACTTCGCCGGGTTTTTCAAGGACGACCCCTCAGTCCACGTTCCAAAGGTATTCTGGGAATATACCACTCACCGGGTTATCACACTCGAACGTATTCGCGGCATCGGTATTCTGGATGTGCAGGCGCTAGACAAGGCGGGCTTTGACCGCAAAGAGCTTGCGAAACGCAGTGCGGACCTGTGGCTGAAAATGGTCTTTGAGGGTGATGTGTTTCATGCTGACCCCCATCCCGGAAATCTGTTTGTGGAGTCTGACGGGCGCCTGGGTCTGGTAGATTTTGGGATGATAGGAGTAGTGGATGACGAGATACGAGACCAATTGGCCAGCGCCGTTAAGGCCATTCTGGACCGCGATGTGGACCTTCTCGTTGACTCGCTTATAGACATGGGAGCGGTGCCCCATACGGGTTCCAGGGATACCCTTCGGGCAGACCTGAAGCACGTCATGGGTCACCATCCGGCGTCGATGCCCGAGTTGCACCTGTCTTCCAATTTCGGAGAGTTGTTCAACGTAGTACGCAACAACCATGTCCAGCTTCCGGACAATACGTTTATGCTCCTGAAAGCAATGGGTATGGCACAAAGTCTGGGCAAGGGCTTGGACCCGGGCTTTGATTTTTTTGCCCTGTTGTTGCCTCATGTAGAACGTATTTTTAAGGAGAGATTTTCATTCTCTGCTATCGCCCGACGGTTCCCGTCGATGGCAGCAGATATGATATTAATGGGGGTAGGACTGCCGAGGCGGTTGTTCAGGATAGTCAGGTCACTGGAGCGCGGCGAGTTGAATATACGCACTAATGTATCAGGTCTGGAGCTTCACCTGGAACACCTGGAGCGGCTGGTGAACAGGATGGTGTTAGGTCTGATAGCTGCGGCAGTAATTCTTAGCCTGGCAATAGTGTACCTGGCTCTACAACTTGGCCAATAATTGTTAGTAACAAGGTGAATTGGACGTCGCCATCTCGCCAAGCCTTTAATATCTCAACGGGCGGACCGGAAAAGAAAATACTTGAAATCAGGACGTTCGAACTAAGGCTGCGTTTATTGCCCTGGTAGATCTCCGTGCAAATGACCTCTATCTAACTTAAGCGGTTCTAATTAAACGCTCGACCGTTCGCTTGGGGCGTTTGCCCGTCAAGTCATAAGCATCTTGTAGATTCATCCAGAACTGAGGTGTTGTACCGAACGCCTGGGAAAGCAGCCATGCTGTTTCCGGCGTAATTCCCCGCTTACCCCGAACGATCTCATTTACTCTTTGCAGGGGTATTCCGATATGTTGAGCAAGCGCTACCCGGGTAATTCCGGCGGGACAAAGAAACTCCTCCTTCAGTATTTCACCGGGATGTGTCGCAATTCGATTTTCCGGTAACATTTTTCTTCCTCACTCAATGATAATCCGTAAGAGATACTTCGAGCGCATTGTTGTCTTTCCACAGAAAGACGATTCGCCATTGCTCGTTGACTCGAATACTTCGTCCACCTCCGTCGGACCCCTTCAGAATGACAAAATGTCACTCTATTTTGTTAAAGACCATTATCGGGACGCGCAAGCCTGCGGAGCTAAATCTCGTTTAATTAACGGACTCATTTGGCATTTGTAATTTGGTGCTTAGAATTTTGGTGGAGCGGAAAGGTGAGGGGGTAATGGTGGGCGGTATAGGACTTGAACCTATGACCCCCTGCGTGTAAAGCAGGTGCTCTAGCCGACTGAGCTAACCGCCCGTAATGCCTGCCCCATTATACGATACTTGGCTGTTAACCATCAATAGTTTTTGACATCCACCGCAATTTATAATACCATATTCGCTATAATTCCAATTACGCCTGTGATTTTTCCTCACCCCTTTAATTCCCCTCTCCGTTAACGGAGGGGGGCCAGGGGAGAGGTATTTTGGGGTGAAAAATGGTTGAGGCTCTGGAGGCAATTCGACAGGTAAACGCTTCTTTTCCTTTAACTGAACCTGTAAAACGGTGGAAAGCAAACGGCGGTAAGGTTATCGGGTGGTCATGTATCTTCGTTCCTGAAGAGATAATCATGGCCGGCGGGATGTTGCCATACAGGATAACCGGCGACTCGCAAGAGTTGCTACTGGAAAATGCCAACGCGTATATCTATACAAATAACTGCTCCTTTATGCGGACCTGTTACGAGCTGGCGAACACCGGTGAGCTGAAGTTTCTCGACGGTTTTGTGCCCGCTTTTCTGTGCCGTGGTATGCGGCTTCTCACCGAGGTGTGGACGCATCATATTGACATCCCTGTTGTATACGCTGTAGATGTCCCCCGTAACTGGGTGGATGGGGGCTGGCTCTCTTATTTTCAGGAGGAATTGAATGAATTCAAACGCCGGCTGGAAGCCCTCTCCGGAGCGCTGATAACACCAGAGTCGCTGAGGGCGGCGATAAACGAGTGCAACCGTACCCGGCAGCTTCTACGTACACTCTATGAATTGCGTAAAGCCGATAACCCTCCTCTCGGTGGAGCTGAGCTACTGGAGGTATCCAACGCCGCTGTCAGGATGCCAAAATCGGAGTTCAACGAAATAGCCGGGAAGCTTTTGAAAGAGGTCCAGGGACACTCAATTAAGAGCCGGGCGCGTCTCATGCTTTGCGGAAGTATCCTGAATAACCCGCAGTTCATCAGGGGAATAGAAGGGTGTGGGGGGCTGGTGGTGACGGACGAGCTATGCACTGCATCCCGGTATTGGGAAAAAGATGTGGATGAATTAGGCGAGCCAATGGCTGCGCTGGCGGAACGCTATATGAGCCTTACTCCCTGCGCCTGTATCGAGCCTCCTCAACTACGGGTCAACAGGATACTGGAAAAGATAAAAGAATACCGGGTGGATGGCGTGGTAATAGAGCTGGTCCGGAATTGCTTCCCCGTTATCCAGGATGAACCTATTTTACTCGACGCTTTGAAGGAGAATGGCATCCCTTACGTAGAACTGGACATGGAGTACGGAGCAGGTTTCACGGGGCAGGTAAAAACCAGGGTTGAAGCTTTCATGGAAATACTGGAGAGCTAGCTCTTTATATCGGTAGCATCCCGACTTGTCGGGACCTGTGTGATAACGAAAAAGACCGTGATACAGAGCACTAGAGGAGCGATGGAATGAAGCCGATTACTGACCTGGCTATGTTCGAGGAAACAATAAAGACCCTGGAAAAGGTCTACAAGCACAGGAAAGCCAACCCCACTTTCAAGAGCGCCGAGCTATACTACAAGATAATATTCGACACTTTTAACAAAGTTAAGGAGGCTTCGCAGGAAGGCAAACCGTGGGTGGCCTGCAGTTTCGGGTCTCCCTATGAGATTTTCGTGGGAATGGACCTTCCGTGCGCCATCCAGGATGTGCTCAGTGGTGTCCTGGCTACGCTAACTAAGTCCCATGAGCAGCTTTATAATGCCGCCACAGCCATCGGCATCCGCCCTGATGTTTGCTCAGCCCAACGATTACCCGCCGGCGTATATGCCAAAGGATGGTTACCGAGGCCTACGGCAACTGTCTATACCAATCTGGGCGGGTGTGATAGCTCAGGCGGAGTCGGCGCTGTAGTGGCGCATCTTGCCGGAGTGCCCAGTTTTCTCTTTAGTTTCCCCCATTACTGGCAGAAGAAAAGCGCCGTGGAGCATCGCACCAGGGAAATCCAATCGCTGGTGGCTTTTCTGGAGAAGACCACAGGGAAAAGGTTGGACATGGATAGGCTCAGGCAAGCCTTAGTCAACACGGGCCGCCAGGTGGAATTGATTCGGGAGATTAACGGCCTGAGGAGGGCTGTGCCCTGCCCCTTAAGCGCGCGGATATCAAATCAAGCCCACTGGATGGCGTGGATTACAGCGGGGAGGCCGGAGGGTGTGGAGTATTTTACTTGTCTCAGGGATGAACTCAAGGCTAAAGTCGCCTCGAAGACAGGGGCGGCTGAAACGGAGAAGTACCGGCTGTTGAGCCTTTTTACCATGCCCCAGAACCAGATGGCCTTCTACGACTGGGCGGAGAAGGAGCTTGGGGCTGTCTTCTTCGAGCCGGGCTACTGGCGGTGGAGAGATTGGGAGCCGGACCTGGCCAATCCCCTCAGGAGTGTGGTCCTACGGACCAGTTCGGAGCCATATTACCGGTGGTACCACTCTCTGGAAGAACTGATGTCAATGACGATGGAGGAGGCTGCGGAAGTAAAGATAGATGCTGCAATCAATTTCTACAACGAAAGATGCAGCCTCGGAGGCGCTCTGGCCGCTACCATCAAAGAGCGCCTCCAGAAGAGACTGAACATCTCCACTCTCACCCTGGGGGTGGATATGATTGACCCGTCTCCAACTCTGGCAAGGACGATGCAGGAAAGCCTGACTGAATTCCTGCCTACGGTGAGCGAGGTAAAAGGAGCGAAGATTAGCCTGGGATAAAGGGGATTTTTAAACTGGGCAGTATCCAGAAGAAGCCGGGATCACCCACTGCGGGAATGGTGGGCGGTACTGTACAGTAGGCAGAACCATTGAGTTAGCATTTTGTCTTACGAAAAGTGACAAGACACCCTTGCATGTTGATTTCTACTTTGATATAAAAGAACAAATGTTACCTTCCCATGCGACCAAAATGGAAATCCAATCATGAAGTGGATAGGATTACGTGCAAAAAATGCTGGTCAAATACGCTGTACGCAGGAAAATCCAAGCACAGTCGTTTGTTTATTGACCTAAAGCCGAATACGGTAATTCACGCGCTGAATTGTTATAACGATAAGAGTGATGAAGATTTTTGGCATCAAATTTATGCTGGACCGCAGACTATGGAATTTAATCGTGAGGTATTGAGACTTGAAAGAAAACGCCTGAAATACACACAAAAGGATGTTGCCAATGCAATAGGCGCGAGCGTTCGCACTTATCAAAAGTGGGAAAGTGGTGAAACCACACCGGACGGACACTACTTGTTGAGACTCATGAACTGGCTCGATATCCGCGACGTTCAAAATGTGGTGAAGATATACAGAATAGCGTCACAAACTACAGGTGTGAGAAACGGAAAAACGAATCATGTGGTCCGAATTATAATCTTTTGTAGATTAGAAATAGCCAATGCTTTACCAGGAAGATTAGATGCTACATATTGACAAAAGAATGACTCGCCTTCGGCATGACGTTAAAAAACTATATTCTGAACTGGGAATAAAACCAACTAAAGGAAGTTTTAGATGTAACAATTTCGCAAATTGCTGTCGCAGTCTACGAATACGCAAGAGACAGAAAGTAATTACTGGCAGTTGGCCATACATTGGGATTGACTACGGTAAAGCTAAAGTCGCAGGCAAGAAGTTGCGAATTATTGTGATTGGCATGGACGCAGGTGGGATCGATGACGTCTCTCGCAATTTCCTCCACAGGCAGAACGAATGGCGATGTGCTTTTGAGAATTCGATAGAATCGCCTGTAAGCCAGCATCCTACTGGCACTGCCTTGATGTTAAAGGAATTAGTTGATGATAAGCGACCGAATAGGTTCGCAAGACAATTCGTATTTATAAATGCGGTAAAATGTACACCTAATAATGGGGAAATGACATCTGGAGTGAAAGGAAGCATGTGTACAGCATGCGAATCAATTCTGTTCAGAGAGGTACACTTATTGAAACCAGACATAGTAATTACCCAAGGGTCATACCCCAGAGAAATGATAAAGAAAATATTGAAGTCAAATCGGAAGATATTTGAAAAAGACGGCTTTCTAATTTACACAAGTGGGAACTCTATTGTTCTTGTGGCACCCCACCCAACAAGGCATATTCCATGGAAACAGGGACTTTTGCCGAAACAATATGGCAAAGCAGTAGATAAAGTCCGAAAGAACGTTTAGCAGAGTGCTGGAAGGGAAATCATTGCAGTTTCACAAAAGTTCGACTATAGTTACGAAAAAGTTCGCAATCCGAAAACTGGGTGGTACAGAACTTGAATCTCTGACCCTCCGCGTGTAAAGAACACGTTTTCTGTCCCTTGTTAGTGGAGCGGTCCCGGCTTCTTATTTAAGGCCGTAACCTTATCGCCGTTGGGCCTGCCTGTTTTCCGGGCTTTAAATGAAATATCTAAATCCAGAGCATCGGCAACTCTGAAAAATGTCCTGAGTGTGGTATTGTAATCCCCTTTTTCCAGCCTGGATATGGCAGGCTGTTTCGTCCCGATAATTTGGGCCAGCTTCTTTTGGCTGATACCCAGTTTACTACGGCGCTTTATCAGGCTTCGTATCATGTCATATTTAGGTTTCAACGCCTCGTATTCTTTATGTATCCCCGGCTTTCTAAGTAACTCCGCCTCAAATTCGTCAAAGTTTGTTGCTCTATTGGCTGCCATAATATCACCTGTATAATGTTAATTACTGTATTTAATATATAACATATGAGTTATATTGTCAATACCGAGATATGTAATCATTAATCCGTTTTAATGCCAGTTCCTTATCGTTTTCCGGTGTTTTAGCTACCTTTTTCAGAAAAGCGTGCAACAATACGAACTTGCGGCCAGTGTAGGCAAAGTAGAATATGCGGTATAAATCCGAGCCGTGTTTTATCCTTAGTTCTCGGAGGCCAGATTTATCTATTTTCCTAACATATGGCATACCTAGGTCAATATTAAATTCTCTCAGCAGCTTAAAAACATGCAATATTTCTGCAATCGCCCCGTCTGGCTGTGTCAGGATGAAATCCTTGACGGGTTCATGCCCATCCTCATCCATGTAAAAGACGACCTGCCAGTCCATAGTAAGATTTATATTAAACTTCTCAATTAAAATAAGCTACTCTCGTTTTACGTTTGGTTAAAAATGAAAAGCTTTGCCCTGCTTTCAGACGTTACTTGAGGTTGGGGAAAGCGGTGTGCCATACACCGACATTTCGGGATGACCCCCTGAGTATGTGGTGTGCTTTGGGGTAAACTTCCCGAACTTCTGTTTGAGAAGAATATCTTGATTCCAGGCGTACAAGAGTCACCCGTCACCTGGTTTTACAAATATGCTAAAGGTAATACAATGTTACTACAATGATGTAACCAGGGGGATTAGACTATGTTAAAAAAACTAACCCGGCACGGCAACAGCCTGGCTCTTGTGATAGACAAAGGCGTGCTTGAGCTTCTTAACATCGATGAACAGACACCGCTTGAAATTTCGACAGATGGTAAATTACTGCTGAGCTCGCCGGTGCGGGATGAAAAGCGGAGGGCTCAGTTTCAGGAAGCGCTTGTAAGCGCCAACGCTAAGTACGGGCGAGCTCTTAAGAGGCTGGCCGGGTGAAAGAGACTGTCTTTCTCGGACTTGACGAGGTTCTTGAAATTCACAATGACCAGATAAAACGGTACGGCGGACAGCCCGGCATCTGCGATATTGAATCGCTAAAGTCTGCTATTGCCACGCCGTCGGCAGGTTTTGGCGGAGATTATCTCCATACGGATATTTACGAAATGGTATCTGCTTATCTTTTTCATATTGTTTGGAATCATCCGTTTATAGACGGCAACAAACGGACTGAATCTGTAGCGTCAGCGGTTTTCCTTATGATGAAGGGGATAGAACTTCATGCTGATGAGAATAGTTTTGAGAAGATTGTTTGAGGTGGCATTCAATATATCTTAGAGTAACTTATTAATTCATTATCGAACGTTATGGTCAAATACTCCCAATGCTCCATAGCCTCATTCCCCTGCCTATTGCGCCTAACCGAGACCCCCACCATTTGGAAAAGCACGCACCATGCCGTCTGCGTGCCAAGCCGCGCTTTGGCATCTTTCCACGGAACTGTCCTCCCTTCTTTGACCTCTTTGATACTACGACGCAGTTGCTCCAACGCTTTGTCATCGCTGAGCATCACCAGGGTTTCCAGGATAGACTGATAGTCCCTCCCATGTCATGATTGCCAGCACCGGTTTTCCACGCCGGGTAACTGCTACGGTTGCGGGGTTTTCTCCCAGTTCTTGCGGCAGCTTTGTCAACTTTCGCCGGGCATCCACCGTGGTAAGTTCTTTCGTTTCTCTCGTCGTAGTCACGCTTAGTCTTGGTTACAAGACACCTTTAGAAGTTGTGATATATAATATTTACGAAAGAAAGGAGGGCTAGAATGAATCCTAAGGGGTTGTCACCAAAACAACGTGAAGAGCTACTCAGAGCATTGAAAGCCCGTTTTGAGAAAAACGTGAACCGCCATAAAGGTCTCGAATGGGCTAAAGTACAAGCAAAGCTGGACGCTAATACTGAAAAACTGTGGTCTCTCAATGAAATGGAGAGAACCGGTGGTGAACCGGATGTTGTTGGTTATGATAAAAAGACGGGCGAATACATTTTTTATGATTGTTCAGCGGAAAGTCCTGAAGTCCGCAGAAATGTTTGTTATGACCGTGAAGCGCTGGAGGCAAGGAAAGAACATAAGCCAAAAGATAGCGCTATTGATATGGCAACTGCCATGGGCATTGAGCTTTTGACGGAAGAACAATATCGAGAGTTGCAGAAACTTGGAAATGTCGATACGAAAACGTCGAGCTGGTTAAAAACACCTTCTGAAATTAGAAAACTCGGCGGCGCCATCTTTGCCGATCGTCGCTACGACCATGTCTTCGTGTATCATAACGGTGCGGAGTCTTACTATGGCTCCAGGGGGTTCCGTGGCTCGCTAAGGGTCTAAAAGAAGGGTTTAAGAAGTTCGCTTTTGTTCGGAAAGAGTTCTGAGAAAGTTCGCAGGGTGTTCACTGGGCGGTACAGGACAAGAACCTATGACCCCCCGCGTGTAAAGGCCACATTTCCTACGCCATGTCAGGGGAGCAGACTTGGCTTCTTATTTGTTACCGTAACTTTATTGCCGTTGGGGTTGCCCATTTTCCGGGCCTTCAGGGAAATATCTAAATCCAGAGCGTCGGCAACCAACCTTGCGGACTTTTCCGTTTTATTGAGAAGGTCTATAATCAGAAAAGATTTCATTTGGCTCTTAGCTACCGTCCGCCAAATGATTTGAGAAGGCAGAGCCTGATCAGGAGAACGTTAGCCCATCCATACTCTCCTGACTCTGCCTGTCCAACTGAAGGGCCGCAGTTCAGACTGATTAACCAAGTAGCACTTGAATATTGACTGTAGCAGGCGGGAAAATGGACAACTCAAAAAGAATATCAAAGCGGATTGATGATCATTACGAAGGCCGGCCGGACCCTAAAAGAGACCTGAGAGAAACAGTAAATCTGATACTCCCTGATAGCCTGATGATAGGTTTGGCGATAGTAATGATTCCGGTGGTATTAATCCCAATCCTCGTACATCTCCCTGAATCTATAGACGCATTTATCGGGTTTGTTGACTATACAGTTTTAACCATATTCATCATTGAATACTTTTTAAAATTGATTCTGGCATTAAATATGTGGAAACACTTTCTTAATCCCTGGCATTTGCTGGACCTTTTTATCATAATTGTGCCAGCGATCGGTTTCTTGCCGTTTGTCTCTAACTTGGGTGTTCGGTCTCCACTGCTTCGATTACTGCGGATTATTAGAGTGTTTGCAGTCGGTGGCAGAACACTCGACAGAGGGATTCATCTGGCCTCATCTATCCCGACGACTGCGCCCATACATGTCCCGCTGTCAATACAGGTTATGGATGGGGAACTGGCGAATAAATATGAAGATGTTTCAATAGACCGGTTGAAAAAGTATTTGACAGATCCCACTAATACATGGGCGCACATCTCTTGTGTTTATGAATCTGATATGGACCGGATAAGTTCTCTCCTCGGCATCCCAAATATTTTATTAGAAAGTGAATTAGTCGAGGAGTCTTATCCCCGTATAGATTATTTCGAAAACTATTCGATGATATTTGCCAGGGAAGCTAATATGCAGGTCTCTCCCAATGGTCCCACCCGCCTTTCAATAACGCGCAGCGGTCTTTTGTTAATTTGTCAACGACAAAATATCATTACTATCTCGAAGAGAAGGACAGAACTATTTCACCAAATAGTTGAGCAGGCCACGAAGCTCCATAGTTCCGATGATCCAATTATAGTCACAATTCTATATACTATCCTGAGGCATATTTTGGGAAAGGACAAACGGGTAGTAACAGCGCTAGAACAAGAAGTGATAGCTCTGGAAAGCATACCTGTGAGAAAGCGGCCGTCAAACTTTTTGGAGACCACTTTCCATCTCAGAAAGGAGGCCAGCCAACTGGTGCCTTCGCTGCTGCATTTGAGGGAAATCATATCCGTGATAACCTCCAAACGTGTGCCTCTGGAAGGGTTCAGCGAAAGGCATGAGAAATTCTTCGATATATTGACGGATGAAGCTACATATCTACATGAAGCTGCTGCTAATGCCCGGGATAATCTGCAGTCTCTGGTTGATTTGCATATCAACACCACATCTTTCGAGACTAATCAAGTAATGCGTATAATAGCTGTAATAACCAGCCTCGGCATTATTCCGGCCGTCATGGGATTGCTCGGGAGCAATATTATTGGCAACCCCTGGGAAATTCATCTGTGGCAGGTATTTTCTGTGCTCGGGGTATTAATGCTGGCTATGGGTTGGATCTTCTTTCGTCTGGGCTGGCTAAGGTGGTGATTCTATAACAAGAGTCTCATACAATACCTGGCGATACTCCGGTCGGGTCTGCGCCTGAACCATATCCCTATAAGGAAATTCGAAGAGAGCTTCAATTAAGCGGATTGATATTGATGGCTACTCTCTGAGGATAAACAATTAATAATAGTCTTAAAATAAACTGCTCCTCACTGAGTATGCATGAAGCGGAGGCATTAAACAGTCTGTATCCATCCGTATGTATCTGGCTTTTCCCCGTATTGAATCGCCGTTACTGCATCGTATAGTTTCTGCGAAAGTGCTCCGATCTTGTTGCCATTAACGGTAATCCCTGTTTCGAGATGCTGTATCTCGCCAACTGGGGAAATGACCGCCGCAGTGCCGGTCCCAAAGACTTCGTTCAGGGTTCCATTCCTGGAAGATGATATGACTTCATCAATGGAGATAGGCCGTTCGCTGACCTTAATTCTCCAGTCTCTGGCCAAACGGAGCACACTATCGCGGGTGATACCCTCGAGGATAGTGCCGTCCGGCGGAGGTGTTATCAGTTCGTTATTAATCACGAAACAGATATTCATTGTGCCCACTTCTTCGATGTACTTATGCTCAATGGCATCGAGCCAGAGCACCTGGGTAATACCTTTCTTTTTCGCCTCGTTAGCCGGCAACAGGCTGGCGGCATAGTTAGCCGGGGTCTTGGCGGTGCCCAATCCGCCTTTCACGGCTCGGACATATTCGCCGGAGGTAATCAACCGTACCGGGTCCAGTCCTTCCTTATAATAAGCGCCGACTGGCGAGAAAATAATCATAAAGCGGTAGGTCTCAGAAACCCGCACGCCAATATAGCTATCGGTGGCAAAAATAAAGGGCCGGATATATAGAGAATAGCCCCGCTGGCGCGGTACCCAATCTTTATCCAGTTTAAGAAGCTCCAGCAGTCCAGTGATAAATAAATCGTAGCTAATTTCAGGGATACATAGCCTGCGGCAGGACTTGTTCATCCTCTCGTGGTATTTCTGTGGGCGGAAGATATTGATACCGCCTTGTTTGTTATAGAACGCTTTCAGCCCCTCAAAAACCACCTGGCCGTAATGTATCATGCACGATGAAGGCAGAATGCTTATTTCACCGAAAGGGACTATTTGTGGAGTTTGCCACCGTCCGTTTTTATAGTCAATAATAAGCATATGGTCGGAGAAGACCTCGCCAAAGCCGAGATTATTAATATCCACATTACTGAGTTTGCTCTTCTTAGTGCGGGCAACTTTAACGTCCAAACTAACTCACCTCAATTGCGTGCAATTTGTGGAATTATTATAGCACTAATGATTAACCTGTTAACACTGTATAAAATTAAGCAGGCCATTAGTATAGATTTGTACAATGAGAAAACATATGTGAGATTACATTATTTTCATCTGCTGAAACTATTGTAGATCGATCTGGGGAAATAGCTTGCAATGGTAATGGTGATGTGCCTATAGGCGGCTCATTGGTTTGAGTAATCCGATTGGCTGATTAGATAACCTTTTTATTAAAGAGAGGAAATGGCGCGCTTGGCGGGGCTCGAACCCACGGCCTCCCCGATAAATCGGGGCGCTCTATCTAACTAAGGGAGGTGAATTTAATATCAAGCTCTCAATGTATTTACGGCTTTTCTGTCTTTTAAGAAAATATTCACGCTTCTTGGCTTCTATTGAAGTAGTGAAAGTCTCGGTATAGACGAGGTTAAACGGCACTTCGTAACGGGTAGCCTTGGCTTTACCCTTGTTATGTTCCGCTAATCTCCTGTCCACATCATTGCTATAACCGATATAGTAGCTTCCATTCTTAAGGCTTTGCAGGATATAGACGAAATACATTGTTTCGATATCCAAAGAGAGGAAATGGCGCGCTTGGCGGGGCTCGAACCCACGGCCTTCGCCTCCGCAGGGCGACGCTCTGTCCAACTGAGCTACAAGCGCGAATGATTATTGATGTTGCAAAGTTACCGAACCCACGGCCTCCCCGACCTGTCGGGGCGCTCTGTCCAACTGAGCTACAAGCGCGAATGATTATTGATGTTGCAAAGTTACCGAACCCACGGCCTCCCCGACCTGTCGGGGCGTTCTGTCCAACTGAGCTACAAGCGCATCACAATTATTATTGGTGCCGAGGGGGAGATTTGAACTCCCATGCCCTTAAGGACACTGCGCCCTGAACGCAGCGCGTCTGCCATTCCGCCACCTCGGCCCGTACGATAACATGATGGGCTAAACTGTAAAATGGATAATATTATTTAGTTTGGACTTATGCCTTTTTGAGTAACTCTTTTAGCAAATGTATTTTAGCCCAAAGCGCCGCCTGGCGCAATATGTACACTGGCTAGTATCTTAAGTTAAAGCTATACAATTCCGGAAACTCCAGTATAGAACTTGGGACTTCCTACCAAGGATTTGGGATGAAAAAGAAATAGGTCCGAGGGTGGGCGATATCCCGATTGTGTCGGGATGACCCCCTGTGTGAATGGTGGGCGATACAGGACTTGAACCTGTGACCCCCTGCGTGTGATGCAGGTGCTCTGGCCGCCTGAGCTAATCGCCCCAGTGCCTATATATTTTAATCCCACATACCAGTGAAATCAACTGACCGATGTTTATTTTCTCAGTACGCCATCGGGGTCGATTTTAGTATGGAGTAGCTCAAGCTCTTCGTCGGTGGGAGGGGGTGTGGTGGGCACGTTTGGCGGAATGATTAGCTCAAACCCGGTGTTTTCCACTACCTGTTCGACTGTAACCCCCTCATGGACGGACTTGAGCCGCATGGCCTTCGTTTTCTCATCGAAGTCCATAACCGAAAGAGGCGTAACGCAGAGGACCGGCCCGGCGGTCTTTATGCCAGCTTTTTTCCTGCCGTCAGGACCATCGATGTGACCGGCGATGGTAATGAAATCCACCTTTTCTACCAAAGTCCTCTTCTCGTGGCGCATGGCATAGATAAAGAACCGCTGGGCGCTAACCCCGCGGGATGGATTGACGACGCCGGGGCCGCGGATAATGGGGTCTTTAGGGTCTCCGACGAAATGCAGGTTGATATTGCCATATTTGTCTATCTGTAGCCCGGAGTAAAAAAAGACCTTAGCTATGCCCTTTTCCGTGGACTCAAATATATCATAACCTGTTCCTTTGCCATCGGCCATGAGGGTAAAGGCGCTGGCAAGCTGGCCGCTATGGCGCAATGGAGGCAGCTCAGGATTCCAGAACAGGCTGGTAGTAAAAATAGTCATATCGGGGACATACAGTTGCCGGGCAAGGGAAACTGCGGCATAAGGGATATCGTGGCGGGCGCCACCTACCTGGATTGAGTCGTCGTTAAGAAGCTCCCTGGCTATTACACATACAATCTGTTCGGCCCAGGTAAATTTTGAATTTGCGACTGGCATGTTACCACACCCCCTCTAGCTGAGTAAGCCGCCGAATGCCGCCAATCAGCTCCAGGTATTCATATATATCCTTTGGTCCGTAAACATACTTTTCCAAATATTCAGCGTAAGCTCTGGGGTCATGCCCGCCCAGGCTCTGCCGCGCCCGCTGAATATAGTCCCTCAGGTGCGCCTCATCCTCGACATAATGTTTGGGGCTAAATGTAGGGTGAGCGCCGTAGGGTAAATGGACAACCTTGGTAACGAAACGTGCAGGCAGGGTGGTTTTCTCCAGCTCCATCTGAAGGCGCTGATGGCTGATAATTTTGTCCACCGAAGCAATAACGATTTTGGATGCCCGGGCGATAATAGGGTCAAAAGCCGCAGCTCCCAGATGCCGCAAGTTGCCAAATTCATCGGACTCCTGGGCGTGGATGATAGCTACGTCTGGAATGATAGCCGGCACAGCCATCAACTCTTCGCCACCGATGGGAGAGGTATATTTTTTTACGAAGGGCATCAGTTTAACTACATCGGTACCTTTAAGTGTGCCAACTCCGTGATATGGTAAACCCTGGGCGGCCGCCAGGTAACCGCCGGCTATAGTCGCCTCAGCCTGGACAACGGCCTCGATAATGCCTCGTTGAGCGGCATAACGGAAATTGGGCGCCAGACCCAACTGGTCGAAGCTTACCTGGGCGATATTGGTCTTTTTAACCAGTCCGGCGCCGATGAGCAAATCGGCGTCATAGCTGGCCTGGGGCGATGAGCAAAGAATTAAATTGCCTATTTTACGTTTAGCGATTTCCCTAACCAACTGACAGGGCTTATTGAACATCCCCAGGCCGCCGGTGGCAATCATAGCCCCGGGCTGGATTAAAGATAGACATTCCTCGACACTGGCTAGTTTGGGAGTCCTGGCCTTAACTGGCGCCATATCCTGCCTCCTCATTTTATAATGTGGATAGCGAGTGGGAATACTAAAAATGATACATAAGTATGGAGTGGATTGCAATACGCAAGTCGTCTTATTTTGAATAAAAAGGGAAGTTGGATAGAAGGTTCCAAAAATTCTGGTTTCCGGTTACAAAATGCGTAGGTCATTTAGCCGATTAATAAAATCCGAGGATAAAATCCGAGGATAAAGTACGACATGAAAAGCCTTGAAGGAAGGGCAGTTGGAGGTCTACTTTTGTGGGGAGCCAATAGAACGTGGAGCGCTCCAGTAATTGTCCATAGCGTTCTGGCCAGCATTTACTTCCAAAGCGCTACCGGGGTAAAACATAGTAAATACAGGTTAAATACGGTTGAATAATGTTAACGTTTGTCACATTTTCATTTATATAGCCTCATAGAAAGCGTTTTTAATATACCACTCAGATACGCTTGACGAATGATACTGCGAAATATCGAGATAACCAAGTGAAACCGGGAGTAAATGAGAGCAAATGAGCCATCCAGTTCGCCTGACTAACGTATTCTACTCCCTACAACGGTTGACGGCGATTCTGGAAACTTGATACCCTTAGTGAGTTTTGTCGCAAAATAACGTTAGAAAAGGTAATGAGAATGTAATTGATGTTTCTCCTCACGCCGGACCCCGTTTAGCTCAGTTTGGTTTATTTATACACCCTAAAACAATCGGACATACCATGGCGCTAACGGTTTACCGATAATTTTCTTGATTCGTAAGGAGGCTGTGACCATGGGAACTCATAAATCTTTCAAGGTTATCCTCGGCGTTATTCTGATTATATCACTTACCTTATTGATTGCCCCATTCCATACCGCCCAAGCAGCTCCATGCACTAAAACCTGGGCGTCCGCCGTGAGCGGAAGCTGGTTAGACGCTACAAAATGGAGTGGAGGCATAATGCCGGGTTCCGGCGATAGCGTATGTATAAACGTGGCTGGAACCTATTCGGTTACACTCGCCGGGGGAGTAAGCGTCGCTGAAGTCACCGTAGGCGCTGTAGGAAATACCGGTATGACACTGGTGATATCAGGCACTGTCGGAGGTTACGGTACCCTTACCACTGCCGGAAGTTTTACCAACTACGGGACAGTCATTCTGGACTCAGCATCCGCGATTTATGGGGCCACTATTGATGTAGGAGTCGGCGGGCTGACCAATGCCGGTGTAATCACGGCCGCTGCTACAACTTTCGGCCAACGCTACATTAGAGCAGTCTTGAACAACCAGGGTACATTGAATATTAACGCACCAACCGATCTGACCAAAGCCAACGCCATACACTCAAACTCTGGATTTATCAATATCAATAGCGGAAACTTCAATCTTCAACAGTCAGGCATCAGCCCTTCATTCACCAATACCGGCATCATCAGTACAAGTCCGGGCTGGGGTCTGCCCGTCAACAACGGCGTTTTTACGCAGAACTGGCCGGGCAATATGACCGGCTCCGGCCAGTTGAGCTTCACTTCAGCCGTTTTTAACTGGAACAGCGGCACTCTACCTGCAGTCCCAACCTATCATTACATGAACAACGGCACCCTTAACATAGGCGGTTCAGCGACGGCGGCTGCAACCTTCAATATGACTGGGGCGAACAACATGAGTGGCAATATCTCCCCCGGCCAGAGCATCAAAGTTTGGGGGGGTGCAACTAGCATTAGCTCCAGCCTTACGGCAGCAAATGGATTTAGCAATGCCGGCACGATTATCCTTGAATCTACAAACTCGAGCTATAGCAGTTCGTTGACAGTAACCAACAACGACCCCTTGACTAATGGAATGACCGGAATAATCAATGTCAATGCAGGTGGGGGAGGAGGCCGTTCTATAACTGCCAATTTGATTAACATGGGCGTTATCAATCTCAACGCAGATACAACCATTGGCAAGGTTAGCGCTCACCATCTCAACACAGGTTCAATCTTCATCACAGGAGGTAATCTCACACTTCTACAATCAGGCACCAATCCTGATTTCATCAACACGGGGACTATCGTTGTAAGTTCAGGAAGGGTATTCAATATTAACGGTGGAGTTTTCACTCAGAACTCTCCGGGTGCTACCGGCCCACCCGTGGGTGGGGGGCAGTTGAACTTCACCGCGGTTACCTTCAACTGGAACAGCGGCATTGTGCCTGCGCCGGGGACCCATATTATGATCAACTCCAACTTGAACATCGGCGCTGCATCTACAGCCCCGGCTACCTTTACCTTACGTGG
>Ga0209514_10002784_pt1 | contig 26366 bp, 27 predicted proteins | sample Subgrocontami58m_FD_187452 | JGI IMG/M metagenome (GOLD analysis project Ga0209514, IMG submission 187452) | Subsurface groundwater microbial communities from S. Glens Falls, New York, USA - GMW37 contaminated, 5.8 m (SPAdes) (version 3) | ecosystem: Environmental > Aquatic > Deep subsurface >...
TAATTGAGATCCAATTGCGCGGTAACTTATCTTCACCCCTATTATAAAATATCGGTACAAGTTCTTTTTCAATTGTTTCGTAAATCAAACGGGATTCAACTTCATCTTGATAATCCAAATCATCATATTCTTCTCTATTACCAATCCTCCAACCTACATTAGGTGTAAATGCTTCATCCCACCAGCCATCCATTACACTTAAATTCAATCCGCCGTTTGCAATAACTTTCATTCCTGAAGTTCCACTTGCTTCAAACGGACGGCGCGGATTATTCAACCATACATCACAGCCTGCAACCATATAGCGTGCAATATTCATATCATAATTTTCGATGAAAACAATTTTCTTTTTTAAATGTGGTTCTTTAGAAATAGCAATCACTTCTTGAATCAGTTTTTTACCTTCTTCATCTTTAGGATGAGCTTTGCCTGCAATTATTATTTGGACAGGAAAATCAGGATTGCTAAGTATATTGCTCAGACGATCAACATCTTTAAAAATTAGAGTTGCACGTTTATAAGTTGCAAACCTTCTTGCAAACCCTATAGTGAGAGCTTGCACATCTAATACTTCTTTTGCAAATGCAAGTTCAGAAGCAGATCCTCCGCGTTCAGAAATTTGTTTTATTAATCTGTTTCTAGCGAATGCGACTAATCTTTCTCTTCTTCTTTCATGTGTACGCCATAATTCTTCATCGGGCATTTCATCAATCCTTTTCCAAGCTTCTTTATCGGAAGGATTCTGCATAAATTTTTCACCAAGATAACGGTACAATAATTCCTGCATATCGTTCGATAAATGTGAATGTGTATGCACGCCGTTTGTAATATAATCTATTGGGATTTCATTGAATGGAACATCAACAAATCCAGACATCCACATTTTCTTAGATACTTGCCCATGAAGTTTACTAACACCATTAACAAAACCAGCCATGTTCATTGCAAGATGTGCCATGTTAAAGTTTGTTGCCGGTTTTTCTTTTATAATTGTACCAAGACTATAAAACATTTTATCGCTAATTTTTAATTCATTTCTATAATACTGGCCGAAATATTTTTCTACAAGATCATTTGGGAAAATATCTATCCCCGCAGGAACCGGTGTGTGCGTGGTGAAAACATTTGAATAAAAACCAATGTCTTTGGCTTCATCAAAAGAAAGATTATTATTTTTTATTAAATGACGGATTCGTTCTAAAGAAAGAAAAGCTGAATGACCTTCATTCATATGGCAAACGACAGGTTTAATATTCATAGCATCTAACGCACGGATCCCACCAATGCCGAGTACAATCTCTTGCTGAATTCTTGTTTCAATATTACCGCCGTATAAAGTACGTGTAATTTTTCTATCTTCTTCCGAATTTTCAGTAACGTTAGTATCAAGAAGAAATAAAGGAATACGGCCGACTTGAATTTTCCAAACTTGTAAAACAACTTTTCGTCCCGGAAAATCCATTTCAATTTTTAATGGTGTATTATCTTTATTTGTAACCAAGGATATTGGTTGATTGAAAAAATCTGTTAACTCGTAACGCTCTTGTTGCCAACCATCGTTAGTAAGGTATTGTTGAAAGTATCCCTCTTTGTAACATAAACCAATCCCAACTAAAGGTAATCCAAGATCGCTTGCAGATTTTAAGTGATCACCTGAGAGTACACCGAGACCACCAGAATACACTTGCAAGCATTCTGTCAAACCAAATTCGGCAGAAAAGTAAGCAATAAATTTATCACCATTATATTTATAATTTTTCTGATACCAGCTTTTCTCTTCTAGATAAACTTTGAGATGATCTGAAACACGGTTCATATGAGAAATAAAGCTATCGTCATTAGCTATTTCATTTAATCTGTCTTGACTTATTTTACCAAGAAGTAATACCGGATTATGATGAGTATCTTCCCATAATTTCCGATCTAATCTTCTGAACAACTCTATTGCGTCATGATTCCAGGTCCAGAATAGATTATAAACTATTTCACGCAGTGGTTCTAATTTATCAGGTAAAGAAGGAATTACATTAAATCTTCCAATATAATTTGCCATCAACTTCTCCGATTGTAAGCGAATATCATTTGCAGCGCAAATTTAATATATTTTTTGAATAATTAACTATTTCGGACATTTTAAAGTATGTTATATTTATGAATATGACTAATGATCTTAGAAGTCCGAGATAACAAGTAACTCATTATTTTCTTCCGGGAACAATTCATTATGAATGAATATAAAAGCAATAAATCATATTCACATAATAGTGTTTTACAACCTAATGATTTTTAGTAAATTTGTTTTGTAACTAAACTTCTGGGATAATGAATTACGTAATAAGTTTGACAATCGGGTACTTAATCGGTTCTTTTCCAACTGCTTTCATTATTTTAAAAATGTCTCGTGGTTTAGATATAACCCAAACCGGTTCCGGAAATGTAGGCGCATTAAATTCATTCAGAGTAACAAAATCAAAACGGATTTTTTTATTAGTGCTTATTATAGATTTCCTAAAAGGATTACTAAGTGCACTGATTACAATATTAATATTTGGTCCTGAATTTATTTTCCCTATGCTTAGTATAATTGCAGCAGTATTTTCACATTGTTATTCTCCGTGGCTTAATCTAAAAGGCGGCAAAGGTTTAGCTACAGCAACCGGTGGTACATTAGGTTTATCAGTCCCTATTATTATAATATGGATTTTTATGTGGGGAGTTCTATATCAATTTAAAAGAGATATAAATTTTGCAAGTGTTTATGCTTCGATTATGACAGCTCTCTCTTCAGTTTTCGGTTTTTCTGTTATGAATAAATTTTCCTATTTCCACGCTCAAAGTAATTTCGAATTCGGTTTTCTTGTTACAGTAGTTATGTTAATTATAATCTCCAAACATTCATCCCCATTAAAAGAAAGATTAATGAAAAAAATAAATTAGGAATTAATTATGAATAGATTAAAACATATTCTCTTTTCATCTGCTATAACTTTAATAATAGTGTCGCTTGTTTTTACAATCTCTATGAAGAATGATTCATCAGGGCGCGATTATCTGAGTTCACTCTTAAATCAATCCTCATCAAATTATTTACAACGCCAGCAAATAAATTCTGTACTAGCTAATGAAAGACAAAACATTATAACAAAAACAGTTGCAGAAGTAAGCCCTGCTATTGTTGGAATAAATGTAACAGAAATACGACAATACCGTGATCCACTTAGCATGGATCCTTTCTGGAGACAGTTTTATGGTGATAGAATTTATAACCAACAAGTGAAAAGTCTTGGAAGTGGAGTGATAATAACGTCAGATGGATATATATTAACTAATGATCACGTAGCAGGGGCTGCAATTGAAACAATTGTTACTCTTACAGATGGAAGGCAATATAATGCTAAGGTAGTTGGCAGTGATAAAATATCTGATGTTTGCCTTCTCAAAATTAATGCGAAAGATCTCCCCTATATTAAATTTGGAAATTCTGAAGATATAATTATTGGCGAGTGGGCAATTGCATTAGGCAATCCATTTGGACTCTTTGATATTAATGATAAACCAACCGTAACTGTTGGTGTTATTAGCTCAACCGGAATGAATATTGGGACAATAGATGATCGTACATATCTAAACATGCTGCAAACAGATGCAGCAATCAACAGCGGTAATAGCGGTGGACCTTTAGTTAATTCTGTAGGTGAGTTGATAGGAATGAATACCCTTATTTATCAAGCTAATGATGCTCAAAGATATGGATTGAATCTAGGTAGTATAGGAATTGGTTTTGCTATTCCGGTTAATAGAATCAAAAAAGTTGTAGCTGAATTAAAGGAAAAAGGAAAAGTTGATCGTGATTTTTGGACCGGATTAAGTATTTTAACAATCAATGAATCTATTGCTAAAACTTATAATTTAAAATCATCAAGAGGAGTTGTAGTTACACAGGTAGCAAAAAATTCACCAGCCTTTAAAGCGGGGCTTTTAATTGAAGACATTATTACTGCTGTCAATGATTTTCGCATTAATGATGACGCTACCTTGATTGGAATACTTCAGGAATATAGAACTGGTGATGTGGTAAAAATAAAAATTCTTCGTGATGGAAATGAGAAAACCTTAACTATGAAGTTGGAGAAGAAATAAATGATTGAGAGATATACTCGCCCGGATATGGGAAAGATATGGAATGATCAATTCAAATTGGAAACATGGTTGATGGTTGAGATCCTTGCCTGTGAAGCTCGTGCGGAAATGGGAGAAATTTCTAAATCTGATTTCGAACAAATTAAAAATAAATCTAAATTTGATCTTAAACGAGTGTTAGAAATTGAAGAAACAACAAAGCATGATGTAATTGCTTTTTTAACAAATGTAGCTGAAAATGTTGGTCCCGCTTCCAGACATATCCATTATGGAATGACTTCTTCAGATGTTTTGGATACTGCTCTCGCTATTCAAATGAAAGCAGCTGGTGAACTTCTTCTTAAAAACCTTAATGAATTAAAACTAGTTTTAAAAAAACGAGCACTTGAACATAAAAAAACTATTTGCGTTGGAAGAAGTCATGGAATTCACGCTGAAGCTTATTCAATGGGTTTGAAATTTGCTCTTTGGTTTGAAGAAACTAAAAGAAATATCGAACGCCTTCAACATGCAGTTGATTCAGTGAGTACCGGGAAAATCTCCGGAGCTGTTGGTACATTTGAACATCTTTCTCCAAAGGTTGAAGAATATGTTTGTAAAAAACTGGGATTAAAACCAGAACCAGTTGCAACACAAGTTGTACAAAGAGATCGTCATGCAGAGTTCTTATCTGTTCTTGCAATTATAGGTTCTTCATTAGAAAAAATTGCTATCGAAATACGCCATCTTCAGAGAACTGAAGTTTTGGAAGCTGAAGAATATTTTTCGAAAGGCCAGAAAGGTTCCTCTGCTATGCCTCATAAAAGAAATCCAATTGTGAGTGAGAGAATTACCGGTATAGCAAGAATCCTTCGCGGAAATTCCATTGCAGCTTTAGAAAATGTTGCTCTCTGGCACGAGCGCGATATTTCACATTCATCTGTTGAACGAATAATTATTCCGGATTCTTGTATTGCACTTGATTACGCCTTAGGACTTACAATCAAATTAGTAGATAATTTAATTCTCTATCCGGAAAATATGTTGAAGAATCTTAATCTAACCCGCGGATTAATTTTTTCTCAGACGGTACTCCTTAAACTAACTGAGAAAGGAATGTCGCGCGAGGATGCTTATCAAATAGTGCAAACTTCAGCAATGAAAGTTTGGGAGGATTCATCCAAAAACCTCAAAGACGAACTATTGAATTCATCTCAAGTGAAAAAATTCCTATCTCAGAAAGATATTGATGAGTTATTTGATACTAGTAAACTCTTGAAGAATGTAGATTATATTTTTTCAAGATCCGTAGACATAATTTAACTTTCAAATTTGTTGTTTCAAGAAGTAGAATCATCACACTTTAAGCTATAAATTCTTTATTTTTAGCCTCATTTCGGACAAATCTTGACAAATAACTATACCTTCCATATATTGGCACTCGCTAATTTAGAGTGCTAATCAATAAATCATTATAGGAGGTCATACTATGGCAGATTTTAAAATCAAACCATTAGGCGACAGAGTAATAGTTAAAGCAAAAGAAGCAGAGGAGACCACTAAAGGCGGAATCATACTTCCGGATACTGCAAAAGAAAAACCAATTGAAGGAACTGTAGTTGCAGTTGGTGCAGGAAAAGTTACTGAAGAAGGTAAACTCGTAGCTATGAATGTTAAAGTTGGAGATGTAGTTCTCTATGGAAAATATTCAGGAACAGAAGTAAAAATTGACGGCGATGAATATCTAATCATGCGTGAAAGTGATATTTACGGAATCGTTAAATAATAAAGTTTGAAAAATAAATTGGAGAAATACAATGGCAGCAAAAATCGTAGAATATAGTAGTGATGCTAGAAGTTCACTTAAAGCAGGTGTAGATAAACTAGCTAATGCGGTTAAAGTTACACTTGGACCTAAAGGAAGAAATGTAATCATTGACAAAAAATTTGGTGCTCCAACAGTAACTAAAGATGGTGTTACTGTAGCGAAGGAAATTGAACTCGAAAACCCGGTTGAGAACATGGGTGCTCAGATGGTTCGTGAAGTTGCTTCCAAGACAAGTGATGTTGCCGGTGACGGAACAACCACTGCAACAGTTCTTGCACAAGCAATTTACCGAGAAGGTTTAAAAAACGTAACAGCCGGCGCGAATCCAATGGATTTGAAACGCGGGATTGATCTTGCAGTTATAAAAGTTATTGAATTTTTGAAATCAAGCAGTAAAGAAGTTGGCGGACGTGAAGAAATTGCCCAAGTAGGTTCTATCTCTGCTAACAACGATAAAACAATCGGTAACTTGATTGCTGACGCAATGGAAAAAGTTGGTAAAGATGGTGTTATCACAGTTGAAGAAAGCAAATCAGCAGAAACTTCTCTCGAAGTTGTTGAAGGTATGCAGTTTGATCGTGGTTACCTTTCACCATATTTCGTTACAAATTCAGAATCAATGGAAGCATCTTTAGAAGATACTTACATTTTAATCCACGATAAAAAAATCTCCGCTATGAAAGATCTTCTTCCTATTCTTGAAAAAATTGCTCAAGCAGGTAAACAACTTTTAATTATTGCTGAAGATCTTGAAGGTGAGGCTCTTGCAACATTAGTTGTAAACAAATTGCGTGGTACATTGAAAGTTTGCGCAGTTAAAGCCCCAGGATTTGGAGATAGAAGAAAAGCTATGTTGGAAGATATTGCAGTTCTAACAAATGGAACTGTGATTTCTGAGGAACGCGGTTTCAAACTTGAAAATGCTACACTTGAATATCTTGGTAAAGCTAAAAAGATCACTGTTGATAAAGATAATACAACAATAGTTGAAGGTGCAGGTAAATCAGACGACATAAAGAAAAGAATTAATGAAATTAAATCTCAGATTGAAAAGACTACTTCAGATTACGACAAAGAAAAATTACAAGAAAGACTTGCAAAATTATCCGGTGGTGTTGCTGTATTGAAGATCGGTGCAGCTACAGAAGTTGAGATGAAAGAGAAAAAAGCTCGCGTTGAAGATGCACTACATGCAACTCGTGCTGCAGTAGAAGAAGGAATTATTGCCGGCGGCGGAGTTTCTATGGTAAGAGCTATTGCTTCATTAGAAAAACTTCAAGGTGAAAATCCGGATCAGAATACCGGTATCAAGATAATAGCTAAAGCATTAGAAGAACCGTTAAAACAGATTGCTGCTAATGCCGGATTTGAAGGCGCAGTGGTTTTGAACAAAGTTCTCGAAGGTAAAGGTGATTTTGGATTCAATGCTGCTTCTGAAAAATATGAAAACTTAATAAAGAGCGGTGTTATAGATCCAACAAAAGTAGCAAGAACCGCATTAGAAAATGCTGCTTCAGTTTCTGCATTACTACTTACAACAGAAGCTGTTGTGTACGAGAAAAAAGAAGAAAAAGAAGCAATGCCTCAGATGCCTCACGGCGGCGGTATGGACGGGATGTACTAAGATTAGCTGTAAGATTCAAGGTTCAAAAAAAACCCCGATTATGTCGGGGTTTTTTTATAAATGATTTTCAGAAAAAATTAAATCTGCGTTCTTACTTCTGCAATTCCTTTTTAAAGTATTCTAAAGTAATATTAAGCCCGTCTTCCCTATTAACCTTCGGTTCCCATCCTAATATTAATTTAGCTTTACTTATATCAGGTTGACGAACTTTTGGATCATCTATTGGTAATTCTTTATAAACAATTTTGCTTTTAGAATTTGTTAAGCGAATTACTTCTTTTGCAAAATCTTCGATAGTTATTTCATTTGGGTTGCCAATATTAACAGGTAAAGTCTCTTGTGATAATAGAAGCTTAAAAATTCCATCCACTAAATCAACAACATAACAGAAGCTTCTCGTTTGTAAGCCATCACCAAACACAGTAATATCTTCATTTTTCAAAGCTTGAGAAATAAAAGCTGGTAGTGCACGTCCATCATCAAGACGCATTCTTGAACCATAAGTATTAAATATTCGAACTATTCTAGTATCAAGATTATGAAAATTATGATACGCCATAGTTAACGCTTCAGCAAATCGTTTTGCTTCATCATAAACACCACGTGGTCCTACCGGATTTACATTCCCCCAATATTCCTCGCTTTGAGGATGAATAAGAGGATCACCATAAACTTCTGAGGTGGAAGCTAAAAGAAATGTTGCTTTTTTTTCTTTGGCTAAACCGAGAGCTTTATGTGTTCCTAATGAACCAACTTTTAGTGTTTGTATTGGATATTTTAAATAATCAACAGGACTTGCAGGAGAAGCAAAATGTAGAATAAAGTCGACGTCAGAAGGAATTTGTATAAAATTAGTTACGTCTAAATTTATATACTGAAAATTTTTATTTGTTACTAGGTGTTCAATATTTTCAAATCGACCTGTAAGTAAATTATCTATGCAAATAACTTTAATATCTTCATCTATAAGTTTATCACAAAGATGAGAGCCAAGAAAACCGGCGCCGCCAGTAACTACAGCAACTTTTTTTTTCATTTACAGTATTTTATAAGACTGTTCTTAAAGCAATTCGTTTATAATGGAATATAGGATAAAGGTTTTTAGTCTAATTAAATTCTTAATATTTTTATTTATTTCTCTTCAAGTAACTGAGAAATCTTTAATGACGAAATAAAACTACCAATAAAACCTAATGCGAATCCGATCAATAAAATAATTAAATTCATAAATTTGATCGGGTTTATAAAATTAAGATTAATAAGAACTTTAGTCAATAAAACCGAAATAACATTGAATAAGATAACACAAATAAGAGATGATATAATCCCAATTATAATACCATTCAATATCAGCGGGATTTTCATTGTACTAATTTGTGCGCCAACTAATTTCATTGTTAGATAATGATTTCTATTACCAAACATCTGTATTTTATTATTACTGTAGACAAGATAAGTTGCTAAAAGTATTAATGTAATTGATAGAAAATAAATTACGTACTCGAATGACTTTAACAAATTCAAAATGCGCAGAACAGTTCTGTAATCATAAATAACATCTGTGACACCTTTCATTTTTCTAATTTGATCGGTTAACTGTTCAATATTCGTTTCATCCAACGGCTGCGGTTTGAATTTAACAACAAAAGAATTAGGTAAAGGATTCTCATCAAGAACTGATCTAAAATCCTGCCCGGTTTCTTTTACAAAATTTATAACTGCTTGATCCTTATTAACAAAAGCTACTGATAGAACTGATGTGATTTTCTGAATTTCAACTTTTAGATCGTCAATTTCATTTTGACTTAAATTTTCATTTAGATAAACATTTACCTCAATAGATTGTTTGATTTTGTCAGAGAATTTATTTGCACTGAATACAAGAAAAATGGAAATAGTAGTTAAGATTACCGCAATCGTAGTTATAGTAATTGTAATTGCAGTAGCAAGAGATGATTTTCTAAATATTCTAAATGCTTCTTGAAAATAAAATATGATCATAAAATTTAAAAATTTGATTCATCTGCCCAGCGAACAATTTTCCATTTATTATTTTCGTCTTTAGCAAGAGTTAAATTCACTCTACCGTCGACGTAAATAATATCCGTTGGGTTAAATGTTATTGTTAAATTAAAGCTTCTTATTATTCTTGTAGAATCGCCTGTCATTGAAACAATATTATTCCAAATAAGATCCAGCCGCTGAGAATTTTGAAAGAGGCCGTTGGTAACTTTCATCTCGTCCTCGCGTCCCCAAGAGACATCAGCGCCAAGATCATAATCACGATATGTAAATGTAAAGTTTTTATCTAATACCTGGCGATAAATCAATGTGTCCTTAAATGTATAAGCGTATTGAAAATTTTGGAATACTCCTCCGATATCGGTTTGACCACTAATCAATCCTTCATTGCTTCCCAGATTTTCATCAATGCTAGGAGCAAACGGATTAACGCAGCTGCTCATAGCAAAAATTATTAAACAGTAAAAGAATAACCGTTTAATAAAGCCTCCCTTTTAATTCACTCCAACTAGAATAATTATCTTTCCTTAAATCATACCATTCGCCTATTACCCATTGATTTCGACTATCCAAATAAATTTTAAATTGAACAGAACCTTTGTACTCACCTGAAATTGTTTGATCATTTGCTAGAAAAGATAGTGAATAATCATACTGATAGACAGCACTATCCCCAAGTTGTGTATTGTTGCTGTTGCTTAAAGTAAGAGTAATTGATTGACCGTCTTTTGATCTAGCTTTCATATTTTTAAAATACTGTGTTTCTGAATCTATGTTCCAACCGATCAATCCGGGATATTGCGATACAAGGCCTGCCGCCGCTATGAACTTAAATTTTCTATTTGAAAATGAAGGATCTACAAAACAAACTAAATAATTCTCTAAGATTTTATCCTGAATTGATGAAACAAAATTACCGAATAATATATCAGGCGTTGTTGCTGGTATATTACTATTCCCTGCTGTATTTGGTTGTTGGGGATCCCTTGTTGTTAATATATCACATGAGATTAGGGAGAACATTAAGATTAATAGAGCTATTACTTTTTTCATTTTTTAAAAAATATTATTAATCGTGAAGAGTTTTGTTCATCATAATTGGTCCCATCATAATCACCAAAAACAGAAACCTTGGTAAAACCAATCTTATTAAATTTCGAAATAATTTCATTTTTTGAATATAACCTTACAGATTCAATAAAATGTTGTTCTTCCAAACCATTTTTAATATGGATTTCTTTTATGATTCTATCATTAACAATCTTTCTTCTTTCAGTAATTATTTTACTATCAATTACTTTTTCGCTTTCCTCGGTTAAATTTGACACGAGATAATTTTTGTTGAAATAATCTAAAACATAAAAACCATTTTCATTTAGCAAACTGTAAGCAGTATTTATGAATTTGAAATTCTCCTCATCATTCTTAAAATATCCAAAACTTGTAAAAAGATTTATTACCAAATCAAATTTTTTATTAAAATAAATTTCTCTTAAATCTGCACATACAAAATTATTTTTCACATGTCTCTTTTTGGCATTCTCTTTAGCTTTAATAAGAAGGGTTTTACTTAGATCAAAACCTACAACTTGAAATCCTTTCGATGCTAAATAAATAGAATGCCTACCAGCACCGCACGCTGCATCAAGAATTGAATTTCGTTGAGTTAATTTTGTTTGTCTAAGAATTAATTCCAGCAGCTTTGTCGCATCTTCATCATTTCTGTGTTTATAAACATTTAAGTACTCTTCTGAGCTGAACCAATCCTTAAACCAGTTTTCCATTAAAGAGAAATTCTTCCTATAAATGCACGTCCTATTGTTGCCGAGTCAGCAAATTCCAAATCACCTCCGATTGGAAGTCCTCTCGCAATTCTAGAAACTTTAATTGGCAGATCTTTTAATAATTTTATGAGGTATAATGATGTAGTATCTCCTTCCGAATCGGGATTCATTGCGAGTATAATCTCTTTTATTTCATCGTTCTTAAGCCGAGATAGAAGCTCTTTAATTTTTAGTGAATCTACGGTAATTCCTGCTAAAGGATTTAGTACGCCACCAAGGACATGATAAAGTCCATTGTATTCATTTGTCTTTTCAATAGCAATAACATCGCTTGCATCTTCAACAACACAAATAATTGAGCGATCACGTTTTGCGCTTTTACAAACATCACATTTTTCTTCTTCGGATATATTAAAACATTCATCACAAAATCGAATTTTTTCTTTTAAATCAATCAACGATCTAACTAATGCATCAACATTTTGCTGATCATTTTTTAGAATATGAATTGCCAAACGTTGTGCAGTTTTTCTGCCAATGGATGGCAGTTTACTTAATTCATCAATCGCTTTTTGTAATGGTTCGGCTATTAACATTTAAAATCCCGGTAAGTTCATGCCAGGAGGCATCATTCCTTTTGTAATTGCACCCATTTCATCTTCAGCCATTTTTCCAGCCGACTGTAGTGCTTTATTTACAGCGGCAACAACCAGATCTTCCAACATTTCTTTATCACCGCTCTTTGCAATTTCTTCATCTATTACAATTGAAATAATTTCCTTCTTACCATTGGCTGTTGCTTTAACCATCCCGCCGCCGCTTTCTTCAGTAACAGTTTTATTTCCTAATTCTGCTTGAACTTTTGCCATATCTGACTGCATCTTTTGGACTTGTTTCAGCATATCCTGCATGTTCAACTTCATTATTCCTCCGGATTACAAATTGATTTGCTTTTTTGTAGAATTTAATGATTTCTTTCATGTTTCTTGCTGACGAAAGTTAGCAAAAAAAAGTTTCACAAGAAATTAAACGTAGAAAATATTACATTTGTGCCGTTATTCTGATAAAAGCTTTCCATTTTCAACAGTTAACTACTCAAATGATGATAACTAAATACGGATTAAGTACATTTCTATTTTGCGCCGGTTTTTCGGCGATTTTTATAATCATTTCTTTGTTTATCCAAAATCACTGGATCAAATACCCGATCTTAATTCTTAGCATAACTTTCTTATTATTTTGCATTAATTTCTTCAGGGATCCGGAAAGAAATACACCAGATAAAAAAAATGTTATTGTATCGCCGGCGGATGGCGAAATTGTGATAGTGAAAGATGTGGTTGGAAATGAATTCTTGAAAGAAAATGGTAAGCAGATTTCTATTTTTATGTCACCTCTTAATGTTCATGTAAATCGAATTCCAATAGACGGTAAAGTTGATTATTTTAATTACGTAAAAGGTGAATACCTGGTAGCTTTTCATGAAAAAGCAGATAGACGTAATGAACGAACTGAAATTGGTATAACTAGTAAATACGGAAAAGTTTTTTTTACACAAGTTGCAGGATTTATTGCACGCAGGATTGTATGTTCACTTCAAGTTGGAGATTCGGTTAAGATGGGAGAAAGATTCGGTATGATAAAATTCGGCAGTCGATCCGATGTGATGGTACCTTCAAATTGGAAATTAAAAGTAAAACTTGGTGATAAAGTAACAGCAGGCGAAACAATACTATTCGAGATCGAATAATGAATAAAATTCCATTTTCAAAATCATTTATTGCTAATACGGTTACTACTCTAAATGCAGTATGCGGATTTATATCAATTGTATTTGCTTCTCAAGGCGAATTTCGTATCGCATCTATTATGATAATTGCCGCAGCTAGTTTTGATTTATTAGACGGCATAGTTGCCCGATTGCTAAACACATCCAGCCGTTTCGGTGTTGAACTTGATTCTCTTTCTGATATCGTAAGCTTTGGCGCTGCGCCAGCATTTTTAATTTACAAGTCCTATATGTTTCAACTTGGCGGTCTTGGAATATTACTGAGTTCTTGCCTTTTAGTTTTTGGTGCTTTACGACTGGCTCGATTTAACATTCAAGTCGAAGATCTTAACACCAAAGCTGATTTCAAAGGTCTACCAATTCCCCTTTCAGCAATTACAGTTTCCCTTTTTGTTTTATCATTTTTTAGAAATGGTATTATCATAGAACCTTATACTAAAATGGTAATTCCTCTGATTATTTTATTATCACTCCTTATGGTTAGTAAGATAAGATATAATGCTCTACCAAAATTGCGGAAGAAGGATATTAAACAGAAGGTTTATCTGTTTGGAATTTTAATAGTTGCTTTAATTTTAGCAATTGTAACAAACGGGGAAATCCTTTTTTATATTTTTATCGGAATAGTTTTATTCGGAATTTTTAGAAAGATTTACTTCTTAGCGCTCAGTAAAAAAGATGAGAACGGCAACGGATCAACTTTAACGGAGAATTAAAGTGTTCAAAGCAACAGTTATTATAAAGAGAAGACCAAAGATTTTAGACCCGCAAGGAAAAGCTGTTGAACAAGGTGCGAAACTTCTTGGCTTTAATAATGTTAAACAAACACGGATTGGCAAGTATATAGAATTCTTTGTGGATACAACTGATAAAAAATTAGCTGAGAATGAAGTTCGCGAATATTCAGAAAAACTTCTTTCTAACCCGATCATGGAAGACTTTGTTTATACTTTGGAAGAGGTGAAATGAAACCGAAATTTGGTGTTGTTGTTTTCCCCGGTTCTAATTGCGATCATGATGCTTACTATTCTCTGAAAAAAGTTTTGGGATATCAAGCAGAATTTCTTTGGCATAAGGAAAAAGATTTAAAGGGAAGTGACGTGATTATTCTTCCCGGAGGATTTTCTTACGGAGATTATTTACGCACTGGAGCTATTGCAAGGTTTTCACCAATTATGGATTCCGTATTTAGATTTGCCGAAAACAGTGGTGTAGTTATCGGTATTTGCAATGGATTCCAAATTCTTTTAGAGATAGGTTTATTGCCAGGAGTTATGATAAAAAACGAATCGTTAAAGTTTGTTTGCAAAGATGTTCACCTTAGTATAGAGAATCGAGATAATATTTTTACAAAATCTATCAAGCAAAATATTTTGAAGATACCAATTGCTCATGGTGATGGGAATTATTTTACAGATGAAACAACATTACAAGAACTCGAGAAGAATGATCAAATATTATTTCGTTATGTTTCATCAGATGGAAAAGTTAATTCGGAGTCTAATCCGAACGGTTCTTATATGGACATAGCAGGAATTATGAACAAGAGAAAAAACGTGATGGGACTTATGCCTCATCCGGAGCGATGCTGCAATCCCCTTCTTGGAAACATTGATGGCTCTTTAATTTTTAGATCCGTCGCTCAGCATTTTCTTAATTGAAAAATAATAACAATAAATAGAGGTAATTATGTTTGGAAATTTAGGCGCAGGGGAAATACTTTTAATAGTCCTTGTGATTTTAATACTATTTGGTTCCAAGAAAATTCCTGAACTAGCCCAAGGAATTGGTAAAGGAATGAGAGAATTTAAAAAAGCATTAAATGATGTTCAGGAAGACATTAAGATTACAGATAAGAAAGATTCCTCCGAAGAAAAAAAATAATTCAATAAATTCTTAAGTCCTCCGGTGATCTAATTGCTGAACTACAAAAATCACTCCGAAAAAATTTCTTTGATAAAAGAGAACGAACTTTCTCTGCAAGAGAATGTTACTTTCTTTCTCAAACGTATTAAAGATAATTCCAATCTTAATGCATTTAATTTTGTTTTCGAAGATTGCATAGAAAGCGCCGATCTTATCGAAAGGAAAATAAAGGATGGCAATGCCCGTAAATTAGCCGGTATGGTAATAGCTGTTAAAGATGTTCTTGCTATAAAAGACCGTCTATTAACATGCTCTTCAAATATCTTAAAGGATTTTCATTCTCTGTATACCGCAACAGCAATTCAAAAATTAATTGATGAAGATGCAATCATAATTGGCAAGACTAACTGCGATGAATTTGCTATGGGTTCATCAAATGAGAATTCAGCATTCGGCGTAGTAAAAAACCCAATTGATCATTCACGCGTCCCAGGCGGTTCCAGCGGTGGTTCTGCGGTTGCAGTTGCTGCAAATCTTTGTGATGTTTCTTTTGGAACAGATACAGGCGGTTCAATCCGACAACCGGCCGCTTTCTGTGGTATATACGGACTCAAACCAACATACGGAAGAGTATCGCGTTACGGATTAACAGCTTTTGCTTCATCATTCGATACGATTGGTCCATTTGCAAAAAATATTTATGACATTGCTCTTGTTCTATCTGTTATTTCCGGTTATGATCCTAAAGATTCTACAAGCGAGAATATTGAAGTAACAGATTCCAGCTCTTACCAAAAATCGTCAAAGAAATTTAAGATCGGTTTGCCTAAAGAATATTTTGCAGAAGGATTGAACGAAGAAATTAAAAATACTATTCTCAAAAAAGTTGAATCGTTCAAAAATGCAGGACACGAAATAGTTCACATTGAACTTCCGCATACAGAATATTCAATTGCTACTTATTATATACTTACAACAGCGGAAGCATCATCCAATCTTGCTCGATTTGACGGAACCCGGTATGGTTACCGTTCAAAAGAAAGTAGCACTTTGAGAAAGATGTATCTTAATTCACGATCGGAAGGATTTGGTTCAGAAGTTAAAAGAAGAATAATGCTTGGCACGTATGTTTTATCAGCTGGATATTACGACGCTTATTACCGCAAAGCTCAAAAAGTTAGAAGATTATTGAAACAAGATTTCGATAATGCTTTTGAGAAAGTTGATCTCATTATTACACCAACTACTCCAACTACTGCATTTAAGTTGGGGGAAAAATCAAACGACCCGCTTGAAATGTATCTTGAAGATATTTATACAACTTCCGCAAATCTTGTTGGTATTCCGGGGATAAGTATTCCAATTGGAAAAGATAAGCAAGGCTTACCGATTGGGATGCAGATAATGGCAAATCAGTTTGAAGAAAATAAATTATTAACATTTTGTTCGGATTTTTGATAGGTAAAATTCATTAACCTTTCTTAATTTTGTCCGGTCAGTTTTTGAAATCAATAATCTAAGGAATAGATATGAGCATTCTTCTCGACAAAAAAACACGAGTGTTAGTTCAAGGAATTACGGGCGGCGAAGGTTCTTTTCATACTAAACAAATGATTGAATACGGTACGAATGTTGTGGCTGGAGTAACACCCGGAAAAGGCGGTCAGAAATTTGAAGACACAAACGTTATCATCTTTAACACAGTTGCCGAAGCAGTCAAGGCAACCAAAGCAGACGCATCTGCTATTTTTGTTCCGCCACCTTTTGCAGCAGATGCAATTCTTGAATCAGCAAACGCCGGAATAAAATTTATTGTCTGCATCACAGAAGGTATTCCCGCCAAGGATATGATCGCGGTTTATAATTCTATCAAAGAACAAAATGTACGATTGGTTGGGCCAAATTGTCCCGGTGTAATTTCTCCCGGAAAAGCTAAGATTGGTATAATGCCAGGCTTTATTCATAAACAAGGCAACGTGGGAGTTGTATCTCGCAGCGGTACGTTAACCTACGAAGCTGTTAAACAACTTTCTGATCTCGGAATCGGCCAATCAACTTGCGTTGGAATTGGTGGTGATCCAATTATCGGTTCAAGATTTATTGATGTAATAAAATTATTCAATGAAGACCGTGATACTGAAGGGATTGTAATGATCGGTGAAATTGGCGGAAGTGCAGAAGAAGAAGCTGCAGAGTTCATTAAGAAAAATGTTAAGAAGCCAGTAGTTGGATTTATTGCAGGTAGAACAGCTCCTCCTGGAAGAAGAATGGGTCATGCAGGAGCAATAATTTCAGGCGGTAAAGGAACCGCAGCTGAAAAAATGACTGCTATGAAGAAAGCAGGTATTCATGTTGTCGAAAGTCCCGCTGAAATTGGAATTACTATGAAAAAAGCGTTGGATAAGGGAAAGAAGAAAAATGTAAAGAAGAATATTTCTAAGAAGAAAACAGTTGTTAAAAAAGTTGTCAAGAAAAAAGTAACATCAAAAACTAAAAAGAAAAAATAACGGAGAAACAATTGAATAATAAAACACTCGCAATCCTTAAACCGGATTGTGTGAAAAAGAATTTGATAGGCAAAGTAGTAACTTTAATACAAAACGCCGGATTTAAAGTTTCAGCTTTGAAAATGGTTAAGTTAACCCCAGGTGCTGCAAAAGGATTTTACGAAGTTCATAATGGAAAACCTTTCTTCAACGATTTGATAACATACATGACTTCCGGTCCTTGTGTACCTATTGCTCTTGAAAAAGAAAATGCAGTTGAGGATTTCCGTAAATTAATTGGCGCAACTGATCCTACAAAAGCAGCAGAGGGAACAATCAGAAAATTATACGCTGATAGTATTCAAGAAAATATTGTTCATGGTTCTGATTCTAATGAGAACGCTGCAATTGAAATTTCGCATTTCTTTTCCCGTAAAGAACTTCTTGATATTAATGGTTTCTAAATTCTAATATACTTCCCTTTTTAACTGAGATGAAAAAGGGAAGAATTTATAATCACAAAATGAGAATCACATGAAAAGTAAATTAACAGGAATTGCATTTCTTCTTTTATTACTTGTTATAGGAATTGGATGTGGTAAGAAAGATGAGAAACAAAATAATCAACCTGCTGTTAGTTCAGAGGAATTAAACAATCTAAGAAGTGTTGACTTAAATGGACAGAAAGTTTTTTTGAAGTATAAATTTGAGAAAGGTGAAACTCTCCGCTATAAATTAATTACAGTTACTTCCACCCAACAAACTATAAAAGCAGATTCATTAATGAAATCTATCGGAGATCAAACATTAACTTACATTTTTGATATTGAAGTTTTAGAAGTTGATCCGGATAATATTGCTGAGCTATCAATCAATATTTCCCAAATTATTTTTGACGGACTGATCAACGGACAAAAAATGCACTATGATACTAAAACAAATGTATCCAAAGAAGAAAAATTAAAATATGTTGAGTTTGAAACTGTGTCGAATACTCCATTCAGGGCAAGAGTAAATCAAAAAGGAGAAATCTTAGAGGTAACAAGAGTTGATAAAATGGTTGATAAAATGATAACACTTCAACCTGAAATGCAAAAAATAACAGCCGATCAAAAAGCTTCTTTGTTAAAAAATATTAGTGAGGGAGAGCTTAAACCAAGGACACAACTTCTATTTAGAGAATTAACAACAAACGAAGTTGGGAAGGATTCTACCTGGCAGAAATCTACACCGGCTACTTTAGGTGTATTCAAACTTGAAAATATTATCAATTATAAAGTAACCGATTTTGTAAAAGTTGGCGATGATAAAGCCGCTAAACTTTCTGCAGTACTTTCCGTAAAATGGTCAGGCGATAAAAAAGGTACCGAAAACGGAGTAAACTTTTTATTTGATGATCCTAAAGTTTCCGGTGGCGGTACAATTCTTTTTAACATTGATAAAGGCAAAGTAATTCGCGGTGAAACCACTACCAACGTCGAAATAGGTGTACAAATTGATGCAAAAGATTCAATGAAAAAAATGAAAAGGACTTCCCGTAAAGATTTATCTGTAAATAAAAATATTGTAGAGCTGTTATAATTTATAATACTTAATAAAGTGAAGGATCTCTGAGTTGAGAGATTCTTCACTCATTCAGAAATCATTTTTTTATACCTACTACTATCTTCGATCCTTCCACCGCTTTCACAATAATTGTAGAATCATGACTGATATAATCACCTTCCGTAACTACATCAATTCTTTGTTCATTTATTATTGCAGAACCGGCCGGACGTAAATCCGTTAATGCAATTCCTTCGACTCCAATAAGATGGTCAAAAACCGGTTTGGAAGTATAACCGGATTTACCGGGGACATGTTCTTGTAAAATTAATCTGTTCCAAATATTTGTCTTAGGTAATATTTTTGAAAGCAAATAAATAAATATACCGGTTCCAACAAACACAGCAGCCAATTGTATAATCGCAACAGAAATTAATGACCTATCTGTTATTTCAAAATCTCCTATCAAGCCTAGGAATAATCCACTTATCATCAAAATAATTCCCACTACACCAACAACCCCGAATCCCGGGATAATAAATATTTCTATCAAGAGGAGAATAACACCAATAATAAATATTACAATTTCTATTACTGAGGCAAGTTGAAGAATATATCCCGAGCCAAAAAATAAAACAAGGGCTATAACAGCAATCGTTCCCGGCAAACCCCAGACTCCCATTTTTATTTCGGTGAAAATTCCAAGAAGTCCGACCATAATTAGTAAAGAAGAAACAATCGGATTGTTTAAGAATCTTACGAAACTTTCTGCCCAGTTAGAACTTATTGTAAGTTCTTCAGCTTTATCATAACCGAAAACTTTCTTTACATCATCAAGATTAGTTAAAACTGTATCAGCCATTTTATATTTGAGAGCTTCTTCTGCTGTAAGCGTAATCAATTTTGTGCTGTCATCTTTTAGATCAGCCACAGTAATTGTTTCATCAACCATTCCTTGCGCTATATCTGTCCGACGATTATTTTTTTCAGCAGTTGCTCTCATTTCAGAACGCATGTATGATTGATATTTTTCAGATTGCTTCTGCCCGGATTGATCTACGACAGTTGAAGCACCAATTGAAGCACCGGGAACCATTACAATTTTCTCGCATGATAATGCAATTAATGCGCCGGCAGAAATTGCACGCTTATCAATGAAAGCAATCGTCCTAACTTTACTATTTAGAATGGCATCTTTGATTTGTGTTGCCGCATCAACTCTTCCGCCAAAAGTATTAATCTTAAAAATTATTGCAATAGCACCATTTTTTTCAGCTTCCTCAACAACCCGCTTTACATAAGGAGCTATCCCTAGGTCAATTTCACCCTCAATATTTCCAATATAAATTTTTTGGTGCTGGGCAGAAATACTATTTAGCAATACTAAAGTTAGGAGAACGAAAAATAAAATTGAACGTTTCAAGGTTTTCTCTTAAGAAGTGAATAATTACATGATCTACTTACTCAAAAAGCGGAAATTATTCAATAGAAATGATTAGCGATTTATGAAAGCGTAATTCAATATCTTATAAACAAGTTTTGCAGCTACATAATTTGATGACGGCGAGTATTTTGATGGAGCCAATTCAACAATATCAAATCCAACTATATTTTTTTCTAGACCGACAATTTTCAGAAGATTCATTGTCTCATCCCAAAACAATCCGCCAGGTTCCGTTGTACCTGTTGCCGGTAAAAGTGATGGATCAAATCCGTCAACATCAAATGTGATGTAAACATTTTCAGATAAATTTTTCGCGACTAATTCTTGCCAATTGTCACCGTACATTCCCAATTTTATTTCACGTGCATAAAATGTTTTTATACCCCTGCGTTTTCTTAACTCAGATTCTTCTTTACACTGAGCTCGAATTCCAACTTGAACTATGTTCGGATTAAATTCGGCAACTCTCGCCATAACACTTGCATGAGAATATTTAGAACCTTCATAACTTTCACGTAGGTCTGAATGAGCATCAATTTGTAATATTGAAAGATTAGGAAATTTTTCATGATGGGCTTTAATCGGTGCAGTTGATAATGAATGTTCACCACCAAGAGTTACAACAAATTTTCCGGCATCTAAGTGTTTGGAAACTTCTTTATAAATTTTATCAAGGGATTTTTCTACAGATAACTTTTGCAAGTTTAATGCTTCAAGTGTACAAATTCTTTTTTCAAAACATAATTCCCTGCCCAACTCTTCATCATAAAATTCAACATAATGAGAAGCATCCAATATTTCTTCCGGTCCCTTGCTAGTTCCTTTACCATAAGAAACAGTTTTTTCTAACGGAGCAGAAACAATTACAATTTTAGAATCCTTGTAATTTGAAAATTCTTTTTCTATCGCTAGAAAATTTTTCTTTATACCGAGTTCTTTCATAATAGTCATGCCCTTCCCTCTCCCAAAAGGAGAGGGTGGGTAGAAATTTATTTTAATCCTTTAATACAGATAAAATTGAAGATCGTTCAAATTTAATTTTAACATTACTACCAACATCTACAAGAACAGTCTTATCTTCTAAACCGGCAATCGTTCCATGCATACCGCCGCTTAGAATAATTTTATCTCCTTTTTGTAAAGCTTCAATCATTTTTTTCTGATCTTTAGCTCTTTTCTGTTGCGGTCTAATTATCATAAAATAAAAAATTGCAAAGATTGCACCGAACATTATCAAGGTGCTAATCATACTTCCACCGCCGCCTTGACCATCAGGTGCGGGTGCCATTGCTAAAAGAATATCCATTACTGCTCCTCTATTGATTGTACGTTTATTGAAATAGTTTTAGAGATAATATTTTTCCACTCGATAAAACTTCCGTCTACAATTCGTTTTCTTGCTTCACGTACTAAGTTAAGATAAAAAGTTAAATTATGTATCGTAGCTAATTCAAGAGCAAGAACTTCTTTTGAATTAAATAAATGTCTTAAATATGCTTTTGAAAAATTTTTACAAGTATAACAATCACACTCTTTGTCCAGCGGATCCATATCATCTTTATAAGCCGCATTCCTCATAGAAACAATTCCATTTGATGTGAAGAGATATGCATTGCGTGCATTTCGAGTCGGCATAACACAGTCAAACATATCAATACCGCGTGCAATTGCTTCCAAAATATTTTCCGGTCTACCTACACCCATCAAATATCTGGGTTTATCAACTGGCATAAAACCAGTTGTAAAATCCACTAGTTCATACATCGTTTCTGTCGGCTCTCCAACTGCAAGTCCGCCTATCGCATATCCGTCAAAATCCAAGTTCACTAAATCCTTTGCAGATGCTTCCCGTAAATCTTTATAAACACTTCCTTGAATAATTCCGAACAAATATTGTTTATGCCCGTAGAGCGGTTTAGTTTCATCAAAAGTTTTTTTATTCAGTACAGCCCATTCTGAAGTCAGCTCTTTAGACTTCTTTGCATATTCATATTCACACGGATATGGTGTACATTCATCAAGCGGCATCATTATGTCAGATCCGATGCTGCGTTGAATCTCAATTACTTTTTGCGGAGAAAAAAAATGAGTTGAGCCGTCAAGATGTGAACGAAATTCGACACCATCTTTATTCAGTTTGCGGAGATCTGATAAACTATAAACTTGAAAACCTCCGCTATCCGTTAGAATCGGTCTATTCCAATTCATAAATTGATGAAGACCACCAGCTTTCTCAAGAATTGTTGTTCCCGGTCTTAAGTACAAATGATAAGTATTTGAAAGAACAATCTCAGCATTAATATCATTTTCAAGAACGCGCTGAGTTATTGCTTTAACTGTTCCTTGAGTTCCAACCGGCATAAAAATAGGTGTTTGTACTACACCATGATCCGTTTTGAACTCACCAACTCTTGCTTTAGAACTTTTATCTGTTTGATTTACTGTAAAATTTAACAAAACACTTATTAGAAATTTGGTGCGAAAGATAATGGAAAATATGAACATTCTCCATTTGAGATTTGAACGAATTTATAATATGATTTGTAAGTTAACAACAGGTTGTGTGAATCTAAGAATATAGTTTGATAAACTGTTAAAACAGTTCAACCTATTACTATTATTTTCTTTAACCCCGCGATTAATCGCGGGTTTAGAAAAACACAACTATAAAACCGTTTAACGGTTTAAATTTTAATTCACACGAGAATTAAACAGTAAAATGATAAGGTCGAAACCAGATAATTATCCTTGTTCAGTCTTTCCTCGCCAGCTAATAATTCCACCTTTTAGATTGTAAACTTTCTCAAAACCCATACTTTTCATTTGTTTGCAAGCAGAATGACTTCTTCTTCCTGCACGGCAATAAACAAAATAAGATTTTGTACGATTAAGCTTTTCAATCTGATCTGGAAAATTAGGTTTGTGAATATCAACAAGTTTTGAATTTGGTATTCTTAATGATTTGTGCTCTTCAAGAGTTCGAACATCAAGAAGGATAAAATTCTTTTCTTCATTCATCATTCTTTCAAATGATTCTGGATCTAAGTTGGATAGATCATTATGATTTCCAAAGAGAGAGGATAATATGGATGTCATTGTTCTACTTTCTAAATTTGATCCGGTTATATTTCTGTTTCCGGAATTAGTGTGAGTTTTAATAAATCAATTTTGGTTTTGTCTGCTTTTAAGATTTGAACAGATAAATTAGAAATCTTAAATGATTCTCCTTTAACAGGGATTCTTCCAATTTTAAACGTTACATATCCGGCAATAGTTTCATAATCGCCTTCCGGGATTTGAAAATCCAATTCTTCATTCAAGTAATCTATTTCGACTTTACCATTTACTAAATAAGAATTAGCATCAATCTTTTTTGCAGTTTTTTCTTCCACATCATCAAACTCATCGCGTATTTCTCCAAATAACTCTTCAATCAAATCCTCAACTGTTAGCATTCCGGCTGTCCCGCCAAATTCATCAACAACAATTGCAATTGAAAATTGTTTATCTAAAAATTCATTCAACATTTCTAAACTTTTTTTTGTCTCCGGTACAAATACTACCTCACGCATAACAGTTTTAAGATCATCCGGCTGCTTAAAAATATCTTTACTGAAAACAACTCCTTTTATGTTATCTAGATTTTCATCATAAACAGGAAGTTTTGAATAGCCGGAATCAATAAAAGATTTCATAACTTCATTCATCGTGCTAGAGATTTCTATCCCAACAATATCAGTACGTGGCGTCATGGCTTCATAAACGCGCTGTTCACGTATATCAATAACTTTGCTGATAATATCAGACTGTTCTTCATCCATCTTGCCTGCTTCTGAACTTTCTTCAATTAAATTCTGGATATCTTCTTTATCGAATAAATGTTGAATCTCTTCTTCCTCTTTTAAGTTTGTTCTGCTTAAAATTGAAGATACTTTAGATGTTATTTTCACCAATGGATAAAGTACAATTGCTATCACCCTTAATGGAATCGCAACGACCATAACTAGCCGGTCGGCTAATTCTCTTCCGAAATATTTCGGAATCAGTTCACCAAATAAAAGAAGGAGTGCCGTTGATATTAAAAGAATCTCAAATTCCTTAAGACCAAATAATTTGTATAAAAAGACAGAACTTAGAGATGCGAATGCAATATTAACAGCATTATTAGAAATTAATATTGTAGAGAAAAATTGATCGGGGTTATTGATAAAATATCTTGCATTCAGAGCTGATAAATTTTTCTTGCGAGCACGTATTTCTATTTTAATTTTATTTCCGACAATGAATGCAATCTCTGATGAGGAAAAAAATGCACTCAGTAGAAGTAAAATAAATAAACTTAAAAGATAATCAGTCATTTCAATTTCCTAATCACATTATCTTGAGTAAATGATAATCATAGTAGTTGCTATATATAAAACTAAATTAATTATCATAGGGAGATCTGTCATCAGCACTTCTATTACATTCTCTCCTTTATCTTTTTTATAAACCAAATACATATATCGAAAAATTCCAAAGATTACATATGTTGTAGTAAATACTAAGTTTTCTGAACCAAAAAAATGTACTGTCCTATCAGCAACAGAATACAAAGCGTAACTTAATATTACACCGCTGCCAGTCATCGCTGCAATTTGATCTATGAAACTCAGAGAGTAATCTTTTAGAACTAATCTTTGTTCAGAAGGATTAGAGCTGTTTGCAATCTCGACACGCCTTTTCATCACTGCAAGAAAAAGTGAAAGGAACATTGTTGTTAGTATTAACCAGTTTGATATACTAACCGAAATTAAAAATGCACCGGCGATTACTCTAAGCATAAATCCGGAAGCGATACAAAATATATCAACTATCACAACTTCTTTTAAAAATGAAGTGTATAAAATATTTATGATAACATACGACCAGATGATCAGACTAAAATAAAGGGACATTTGTAAAGTAATAACCGCAAGTATTAAGAAGAAAATAACTGATATTACTGCAGCAGTAATCTTGGGAACAACTCCGCTGGCGATTGGTCTATTCTTTTTTAAAGGATGGAATTTATCTTTTGGCGCATCAATGATATCGTTAAAAACATACACGGCACTTGAAGCAATTGAGAACGTAAAAAATCCCAGCAAGACAGTAAGGAAATAATCTAAACTAAAAATATGTTTTGAAAATACTGCCGGTACGAAGACAAAGAAATTTTTAGGCCAACTAGTAACTCTAATTAGTTTTATATATATGGATATATTAGAATACCACGGCTTCTTCATAAGTCCCAAAGTGTTGTTTCAATTCTTCCACCATTTCACCAAGAGTAACATAATTATTTGCCGCCTTTACAAAAACCGGCATTAAATTTTTTCCATTAAGCGCAGCTTCGCTTATTTCCTTCAAACTAATTTCAACTTCATTTTGATTCCTGCTCTGATGTAGTTCAGCTAATCTTTTTCTTTGTTGAATTTCCACTTCCGGAGAAATTGTTAGAATTGGAATATCAACTTTGCTTTCTTCTTCAACAAATTCGTTAATACCAACAATAAATTTTTCTTTTTTCTCCAGCTCTCTCTGATAGCGGTAAGCAGAATCAGCAATTTCTTTCTGGAAATATCCGTGTTCGATTGCATCAATTACACCGCCAAGAGAATCAATTTCGCCGAAAATTCTATTTGCTTCAGCTTCCATTTTATTTGTGAGTGATTCAACAAAATAACTTCCGCCAAGCGGATCGACTGTATTTATTATACCGGTTTCATAAGCGAGTATTTGTTGAGTGCGGAGAGCAATCTTCACTGCTTTCTCGCTCGGAAGTGCCAATGTTTCATCCATCGAATTTGTATGGAGCGACTGCGTACCGCCAAGTAC
>Ga0209514_10002791_pt1 | contig 26320 bp, 23 predicted proteins | sample Subgrocontami58m_FD_187452 | JGI IMG/M metagenome (GOLD analysis project Ga0209514, IMG submission 187452) | Subsurface groundwater microbial communities from S. Glens Falls, New York, USA - GMW37 contaminated, 5.8 m (SPAdes) (version 3) | ecosystem: Environmental > Aquatic > Deep subsurface >...
TCCTTTCCCTCCCTGTCTCTGGTGTGGGGTGCCTCCAACACACACGAAACAGTGAGCGTATCAGGGTGGGTCCTTTTTGCTCGATCATTGCCGCCTCAGGTGGGTCCCTTTTATGTTATCGAAATCACATCTCCTCTTTCTTTATACTAATAATAGCAAAAATAATATGCTGCAGATCAATGTAATTATGTGCCAATAAAGCCTCCTCGCGGCAAGCCGCGGGGTATCAACCCTCAACGAAATGAACGAATTTGAAAGCAAAGGAATACGGTGTCCCTCAGAAGACCGGTTTCCTCGGCGACGGTGAAATCCCTGCCAATCGCGGCATATAACGTGTTCCCCTCGCCCCATATTCGGGAAGAGGGTTCGGGAGAGGGGAATAGAGACCTCGAGGCGGTGACGATACGTCTCTGTACATTGCTGGAGTCGTGCGGCGACAGCGTTGCACAGCACGATTAACGAACTCGCGCGGATAGAGAATACGTGGTACACTGGCGCAGCATACAGCACCAGGTGATGCTGAGAAATTGTCGGCTGCATGGAAGGAGTACCAGTTGCTGCGTATGATGTTGGGTCAGCGGGGAGAGGAGACAGTATGGCGAACGTAGCGCTTATTACCGGCATCACCGGACAGGACGGTTCATACCTGGCCGAGTTCCTGATTGCCAAGGGATATACGGTTCACGGGCTGATCCGGCGGGCGAGTACTTTTCATACAGATCGCATCAATCACCTGTACGAAGACCCGCATAACCCGAACGCAAAGCTCTTCCTCCACTACGGGGATCTCGCCGACGCAGGCCGGCTGACGAACCTCTTCTACGAGGTCAAGCCCGAGGAGGTGTACCACCTGGGCGCCCAGAGTCACGTCCGAGTCAGCTTCGATATGCCCGACTATACGGGCGACGTCACAGGCCTCGGGACGGTGCGCCTGCTCGAAGCGATTCGCAAGAGCGGGGTCCGGTGCCGGCTCTACCAGGCATCGAGCAGCGAGATGTTTGGCGACGCTCCGGCGCCGCAGAGCGAGACGACGCCGTTTCAGCCGCGCAGCCCATACGCGGCGGCCAAGGTCTACGCCTACTGGGTGGTGCGGAATTACCGGGAAGGGTACGGTCTGTTCGCCTGTAACGGGATCCTGTTCAATCACGAGTCGCCCAGGCGCGGCGAGACGTTCGTAACACGCAAGATCACGCGCGCCGTAGCGGCAATCAAGGCGGGGCGGCAGCAGGCGCTGTATCTTGGCAACCTTGACGCCAGGCGCGACTGGGGCTACGCGCCCGAGTATGTGGAGCTGATGTGGCGAATGCTCCAGATGGACGCGCCGCAGGATTTCGTATTCGGTACGGGTGAGACGCATTCTGTATTGGAGTTCGTAGAGGCGACATTCGGATACGCCGGCCTCGACTGGCGCGAGTATGTCAAGCTGGATCCGCGCTACCTCCGCCCGACGGAGGTTGAGTTGCTCAAGGCTGATGCCGGGCTGGTCAAGCGGCAGCTCGGCTGGGAGGCGCACGTGGGATTCCACGATCTGGTCCGGATCATGATCGATGCGGACCTCGAGGCGGCGGGCCTGCCGTCCCCTGGAGAGGGTAGACGTGCATTCGAGGACGGGCGGTTCGGCTGGCTGGGGAAGCCGTAAGGATAGACAGTTCAACGTGCAAAGTTCAAGGTTCAACGTTCAACGTGCAAGGTTCAAGGTTCAAAGTTCAAGGTTCAAGGTGCAAGGTTCAACGTGCAAAGTTCAAGGTTCAAGGGTAGCAAAGACGGAGTGGAGTGCAGGGGACGCCAAGATGTGGCAGAGAAGGGATGAAGAACCAGGCTCTGGCGGATCATGGGAAGAACAATCGCCAAGCGATTATTTGATCTGACGCTCTCCGGTGTCGGGTTGTTGGCGTCACTCCCGCTGTGGGGTGTGATCGCCGTTGCCATCAAGTGGGATGACGGAGGGCCGGTGTTTTTCAGGGACCTGCGTGTGGGGCAGGGTGGCGCACCCTTTGAGGCATGGAAATTTCGTACCATGGTGCCTGACGCTGACCGTCTGTTTGGCCCACGGCAGGCGGTCGAAGATGATGCGCGTGTGACCTCGATTGGAAGGCTGCTGCGGGCGACGGCGATGGATGAGCTACCCCAACTGTGGAATATCTTCCGAGGCGATATGAGCTTTGTAGGACCGCGGGCGCTGCGGCCGGGGGAGATAGAAGTTCAAGGTTCAACGTTCAAGGTTCAAAGTTCGAGGTTAGACAGTTCAGGGTTCAAAGTTCAAAGTTCAAAGTTCAACGTGCAAGGTTCAAGGTTGGACAGCAGAGATGTGCAGGCGGAGGGTGTGACGCTGTTGGAGCAGGTTCCAGGATATTCGATGAGACACGCCGTTCGTCCAGGCCTGACTGGAATCGCCCAGATCTTTGCGGATCGTGATATTCCCAGTCGCCAGAAGTTTCGATATGACCTGTTATACATTCGTCGACGGAGCTTCTGGCTGGATATTCGATTAGTCGCCATTTCATTCTGGGTGACTTTTCGAGGACGATGGGAAGTGCGGGGAACGAAGGTGTAAAACCGTTCAACGTTCAAGGTTCAACGTTCAAGATCCACAGGGCGAGGTTCACGGTTCAAGGTTCAAAGTTCGACGTGCAAAGTTCAATGTTTTACGGGATTGAGAAGAGATGGCGAAGATCGAGAGATTTGAAGATGTGGAGGCGTGGAAGGAGGCGAGAAATCTTGTCCAGAGAATCTACCACCGTACAGGCCAAGGGGCTTTTGCTCAGGATTTTGGTCTGCGTGATCAAATACAGCGAGCCTCTGTCTCGATTATGGCGAATATTGCCGAGGGATTTGACGGTGGCTCCAATCGTGAGTTCATAAAATTTCTTCACTACGCATTGCGATCAGCGACAGAGATTCAGTCGCATCTCTATGTGGCCGTCGACCAAGGCTATATCGATCAGCAGGAGTTTAAATCACTCTACGAACTCAGCACCAAAGTGAAAAGCCTTATCAGTGGCTTTCTCCGTTATCTTCGGTCCCAGTCTCATGCGTTAAACGTTGCACCTTAAACGTTGAACTTTGAACCTTGAACGTTGAACTGTGAGTCTAAACCTTGAACGTTGAACCTTGAACCTTGAACCTTGAACTGTTTAACCTTGAACCTTAAACGTTGAACTGTCTAACCTTAAACTTTGAACCTTGAACTGTGAGTCTAAACCTTGAACGTTGAACTTTGAACGGGTTACACATGTATGACGTCTTAATTATGGGGGGTGGGCCGGCTGGATTGTATGCGGCCTATTGTCTTGCCAAGGCGGGACGCCGAGTAGCCGTCTTCGAAGAACATTCGGAGATCGGCAGTCCCGTCCACTGTACGGGGCTGGTGTCGACAGAGACCTTTACGCGATTCGACGTATCTCGGCCGTCGGACTGCGCGGTAATGAGCCGCGCTCGATTCCACTCGCCAGGAGGGCGCACCTTTGCAGTGGCCTCTGATAAGGATGAGTCTGTCGTACTGGATCGGACAGCGTTTGATCGCGGGCTTGCCGACCAGGCTCAGGCTGCCGGAGCAGAGCTGTTGCTTGGCTGTCGAGTCGAGTCGCTGCGCCGCCTCAGAGGGTGTCTGGTCGCCAGGACGTCTGCCATGAGGGGAGCGGAGCGGCTTATTCGCGGGCGACTGGGTATCATGGCGACCGGTGTGTCGTACGGACTTCATAAAGGTTTAGGATTTCAGGTGCCTGATCGCTTTCTTTCCGGTGCCCAGGTCGAGGTCATGTTTGACGAGGCGTCCGCAGAGGTAGAGGTGTACTTCGGCAATCATGTGGCGCCGGAATCGTTTGCGTGGGTGGTCCCATTCAGGCGACAAGGGGTCGCGATGGCCAAGATCGGGCTGCTGTCGTCCAAGGATGCGGTGCGATATCTGAACACCTTCCTTCAGTCGTCCATGGTCGCTTCACGGATCCGTCCCGGTTCTGCGTGTCGGTATCTACGCCGACCTGTTCCTGTCTGGCCGCTTCCTGATACCGTGGGCGATCGTATCCTGGCGGTTGGTGATGCCGCAGGTCTAGTCAAGCCGACGACCGGCGGAGGGGTCTATTACAGCCTGCTTAGTGCGGAACTGGCGGCGGAGGCGATGGGAGAGGCGCTGGATGCCGGGGATGGTTCTGCCCGGTTCTTAAGTCGGTACCAGACTGCCTGGCGCGCGGTCATCTGGCCGGAGATTCGGATGGGCGGGCTCTTCCGATCCTTTGCGGCCCACCTGTCTGATGCGCAGATTGATGAGGCCTTTGCGTTAGTCGGGCGAGAGCCAATAGCTCAACTGATTCGCGATCACGGCTCGTTTAACTGGCACCGCGGTCTGATCCTTAATCTCTGGCAGAGTAGAGGGATGCGCGGTTTTCTCTGTCGTGTCCTGATGCGGCGTGGCGGGCAGATGGTTGGTCTCTTGCATCATCCCGTCGACGAATCCTGCATTCGGCAGCCTTCAGAGGAGAGTACGCGGTAGACTGATCGAACGAAACGGGAGGACGTGCGGTGCCCTGCGATCTATCCGTGGGGCATTTTTATTTCACGGTCGCTGATGAATTTGAACTTTGTACGTTGAACCTTGAACGTCGCACTGTAAACCTATCAGTAGTTTATCGCAACGATCTTCAGCTTGTCGCCCTCTCGATGGAGCTTCCACTCGATGCGCCCGGAAACAGTGGTTGATTTCGCGTTCTGCGCGACGACCCTGGCCGAGATTAAATACTGGGCGATGACGGTCGCCTGCTCACCCTTGATGTCAACCTGCACATTCTTGAGGCGGTAGATGAACTGGTCGCGCCCGGTAAATCCTTTGATATAGGCGTTACGAATCGCCTGGTAATCCATAGTCCCCTTTTCGCGAACCCTGGTCGAGAGGATAGCCATCAGGCGCTCGACATCAGCCTTTTCATAGGCATCAATATACTCGTCGAGGAGCTGGTCGATCTCTGGCCGATCAAGGCCTTTCGGTTCGGTGACAATCGGTGGAAGGGCCTGGGCCAGCAGAATCGGATTCGCTGATGAACGCGCCGAGGCAACCGGTCTGCTGGACGCGTTACGTTGAGCGCCTGAGGGGTCAACAGGCACAGGTGTATGAAGCGCGCGCGTGATCATTCGTGCGGACTTCGAAGATTGATTCGCGGGTGGAATCACTGCGGCTTCGAGTGAAGGGGTCATGACCTCGGATGGATTCCGGTATCGAGGGGCGCTTGTGGAGGCAGCGGGTGTCAGCGCATCCTTGACGATGGGCTGAGCGGTATCCAGATAGAGCTTGGGCTCGGTTTCAAGGCGTTTCGTCATCGCCATTGTAATGAATCCGGCAGCGGTGATCAAAATTGCAGCCGCGATTGCCGGTGCGCGATACCGTCGCAGTTGCGAAGGGGAGGGTGGCGTGAAGGGTGTAAGAGCCGATGTGTGATGAATCGGTAACGGTCCGGTATCCTGCATCGCAAGGCGCTCACGACGCTTGCGTTCATCGTACGCGTGTCGACGCGCCGGGTCTTTGAGTGTCTGGTAAGCCTCGTTCAGGCGGGCTGAATGGCGCGTAAACCAGTCGCTATTGTCCTGGTGGCGATCCGGATGGTACAGGCTGACTAGGCTGAGCCACGCCGCTTTAATCTCGTCGCTTGTCGCCGTTGGGTTGACTCCAAGGATGGTATATGGGTCGTCAGCGCCAGGAGTATCCAGACACGCGAGCAGAAAGGTCGCCCTCGCGGCGATCTCACAGATGGAAAGCCCTCGGGGCCGAGCCACCTGCTCGATATTTATGGACAATGCCGACCGTTCTCCTTTGCTGATTTCAGCCAGTAGGGCGATCAGGCGGTACCGTTCCGGACAGATTGTCGACGTATCGGGAATGGGATTGCCGTCGGCTAATGCCTCGATCAGTTGATGACAGCTTGCGTCATTCGGATCAATACCCCTGTGATGCTGTGTTGCTGACGGCATAGTCCCTCTCTAACCTCGAAGGTTGAACTCTATCTAACCTTGAACCTTGCACGTTGAACTGTCTTAAACTTTGAACCTTGAACCTTGCACGTTGAACTGTCTTAAACTTTGAACGTTGAACCTTGAACTGTCTTTAACCTTGAACTTTATTCTACCCTCTTTAGTGAAACAGTATCGACCCATGCTAATCCCGAGCGAGAAGGCAGATACGGGGGTGGAGGGACGAGACGGACCCGCAATGTCACGGTGTTGGCATCGCCGGATGTTCGAAATTGTGTCGTCGCATCGGTCCAGTCCTGCGTACCGCCGATGACCTCGGTCTTGGCCAGCGTCTGTCCCGTCGCAGGATCGATCGCTTCGAGTGCGATGCCGTCTGGTCCTGTCAGTCCATCGGTTCTGATGCGCGCCTGAACAGTATACATGGAATGAGGCAGCACCGGAATCAGTTGCGAGACGTTCGAGAAGTCTGCCCGGCTCTTGGTCACGGTAAGTTTCAGCGATCGACGCCCTGTATCAGCCCTGTAGGGGTCAACAGCGGCCGTAATCCCTGGCGCGCCGCCAATCCTCCAATCGAACCCTCGGCCGAGCGTGTCGATACGTTCGAAGGTCCCGTTGGATACAAGATTCACAGTTGCAGGCGATGTATCGGGCTGTGGCTGTGTCGTCATGGTCGTCCACAACTGATGGGCCTGATCCAGCCTGTTGGTTGCCATCATCAGATCGACCATCCGCAGTTGCAGGTGCGGATCGATCGGCTTATGGGCAGCCGCGGCCGTATCGCGCAGTCGGTCCCAGACTGCGAGCGCCTGCTCGCCGGCGTTGCGATCAAGCAGAAAATTCGCATAGTGCGTATAGTGATCGACGTCCTTGGCGATCATCGTGTCGAGTACCTCGTTTGGCGAGGCGAGTCTGCGCGCCAGTTCGTATCCCCGTATGGCCTCGTGCGGGGGTGCGACGGCCAGAAAGCTGGTCAGAAAGGTGATCGCTTCAGGAAGCTGTCCCTCATCAAGACGGCTGATCGCAAGCTCCCACAATAAGGCCGAATTACTTGGGGCAGATCGAGCGGCCATGGCAAACGCCTGAGCTGCCTCGGGTGTCTGGTCGAGCTTCTCATAGAGCTTCCCCATGTGGAACCATGAGGCGCTATCGAGCGGATTGTTGTGTAAGACGGCGCGATAGGCGGTCAGTGCGGCCGGATAATCTCGGAGCAACAGGCTGTAGTGATACAACGTCGCAAGTGTCGCCTGAATGCGGTCGTTGCCTGGATCGAAGGCGAGCGCCCAACGGGTGGCATCGTGGTCGACCGGGCCTTGGACAGCCCGTTGCGCGATCCATGGACGCAGGGCCAACCATGAGGCGAACAGGCCGCTGAGCATCATGATGCCGGTCAGCGCAATGCGCGACGCCCGTGTTTGCAAACGAATGACCATCACGCCATCAACGCTGTAGACGCAATGAGCGCGCCGTTAGGCTGACGTATCGCCATTTCCGGTATGCGGTGACTGCGGCTGAGCGTGGGTCGGCATCTTTTCGGCGTAGGTCGGATCAGCGGTCTCGTCGTGGGTCTGCTGAGTGTGATAGTTATAATGGTAGTGGTAGTAGTGTGAATACCCGCTGCCGCGGGCGTTGACATTGTTCAGTACGGCGCCCAGCACCGGTGCATTCAGCTCAAGGAGGTTTTTGAAGGCGCGCTGAACCATCTCGCGCGGGGTGCGCCCGCCATGAACGGCCAAGATCACGCCCTTTACGATCGTCGAGAGGATCAGCGCATCGGCGACCGCGAGGATCGGGGGCGAGTCGATCACAATATAGTCGAATCGTTGCGAGAGGAGATCAATCGTTTCCTTGGCCCGCGCAGAGCCCAGCAGCTCTGCAGGATTGATCGACATGGTTCCTGCGGTAATACAGAAAAGATTTGGGATAGTGGTCTGTTTGATGACCGAGATCAGATCGGCATTGCCGGTCAGATAGTCAGAGAGGCCAGGCTTGAGAGGAAGCTGCAGTTGGGTATGGCAGCTTGGCCGACGCATATCAGCGTCGATGAGGAGGACCCCCCCGCCCAAGTGAGACAGGGTGATTGCGGTATTGATGGACAGTCCGGTTTTGCCTTCCGAAGGCTGGGCGCTGGTGAACAAGATCGACTTTGGGGGCGAGCCGGGGGTGGAGAACAACAGCGATGTTCGAAGGGACCGAAACGCCTCTGTCAATGTAGAGCGTCGATCGCTGTGGCTGACCAGCGCAAAGACCGGTTTACCGTTCTGGAGGTGATGGTCCCCGTCGCCGTTTTGTGAGAGTGCGGCTCGATCTTGTCGAGGCAGCGTGGAGGCCAGTGAGGGGATCAGCGCCAGATTGGGGATACCGAGGGTCCGTTCGAGTTCTTCGGGGTGCTTGACGGTATTGTCCAGATAGTCCATGAAAAAGGCTAGACCGACGGCCACCGTCAATCCCACAACAATACCCAAGAGAATATTGCGGGTTTTGTTCGGGCTGAACGGAACCATCGGGGCCTCGGCAGAGTCGACGATGATGATGTTGCTTGCCGCCAGCCCCTGGGAGACGCCGGCCTGCTTTTGACGCTCAAGAATCCCGGTGTAGATCTGGCGGTTAGTATCGACGTCGCGCTTCAAGATATCGTACTGGATCAGTTCCTGGGTGAAGTTGAGGGTCACCCGCTTTTGATCGTTGACGGCCGCCTGGAGGAGTTGCTCTTTCTTGACGGCGGCCTCGTAGTCCTGCTTGATGGCGTTAATGATTCTGGCGATCTCCACCTCGATCTGCTGTTTGATCTGATTCATATTTTCGCGGAGGCGGACCATCTTGGGGTAGCCGGGCTTATAGGTCTCGCTTAGTTTGCGGGCCTCTGCATCAAGCTTGTAGTACTCGGTTTTTAGATTGGCAATCATCGCGTTCTGTAGCACAGTCGGGATGGAATCGAATCCCATTCCCTGGCTCTGTCGGTGCAGCGCCTCCTTGGCAATCCGGTCCTCCTGGGCCTTGGTCAGGGCGTCGCTAAGATCGGCCAGCTTCGTCGTGACGATATCTTTCTTATCGCCGGTGCTGAGTATCTGCTTCTCTTTGACGAGCACATGGAGTGCGGCCTCCGATTGCTCCAGCTTATCCCGGACCTCTTGAAGTTGCTTCGACAGCCACTCTCCAGCCTGCGATGTAGCGTTGAATTTCAGGTCGAGAGTATGATCGATAAAACTCTTGGCCCAGGTATTGGCCAGAAGAGAAGAGAAGGCAGGGGAGGGGGTGGTAAACGAGAGTTTTACGAGATTCGAGGTTCGAACCGGTTCTATCGTCAGCATACCGAGCAATGCATTGACCTTGCGAGCGATGACTTGCTCCTCGGTGGGGCCGGTCCCTGACGCTGATGACGAATCAAGTTCGTTGACCGCCGAAGGCTTCGAGGAACGAGACCCGAACAGACCGGATATCCACCCAGGTCCTGATCCCGTCGGCGCACCAGCATCGGACGATGCCGGATCAAGCGCAAGCGACTGACCGCTGGCCTGCAGCGTATCGAGTACCCGCTTTGCCAGGCTGCGGCTCTGAAGCAGTTTCTGCTGGGTCACCATAAATTCGGGGCCGTAATTCTGGTGTCCGGGAGACCCGATCTCTTGGAAGGACAGGATCTGGGGACGTTCATAGTCGATCTTCAGGCTGGCTGTGGCGCGATAGGTCGGGGTGATGCTGAAGGTATAGATCGTTACTGACGTTACGATTATCGTGAAGACGGCCAGGACGATCCAGCGATGCTTCAGGAGAATCCGCCAATAATCGCGAAGGTGCGTGTCGCCGTCCTGCTGGATATAGTAGCGCTGCAGCAGTTGCTCGCGCGGACTGGGCGGTGTGCCGTCTGTCTTAACTAACGAATCCATATGAGAGTCACGTCTCCTACGCCTGCCATGAGGGGATAGCAGCGTTTAGAACGCCATTCCGCCGGAAAAACCAACCCGCACGACCGTTGTAATGAAGTCAATCGCACCATACAGTACGGTCTTCGGACCGCTCCGACCGACAAAGACTACGTCGTTTTTCTGGAGCAGCAACCCCGCTTTGCCTTCCTTTTGCAGTTGCTCCAGGTCGATCTTCAGTAACTCGGCCTTTGGGCCATTGAAGCGCAGTACCTCGATATCCGACAAGTCGGCCTCAGGCTTCAACCCTTCGCCAAAATGGATAGCCTGATCGATAGTCAGTTTGCCTTTCAGCGGATAGGGACCGGCTTTCTTGACGGCGCCACCCAACAGAAACTCTCCGGACTTAGGGACGCTGATGACGTCTCCTGAATTGACCCGGACGTTCAACGAAGGATCCACCCCAAGCAGCAGTTGGTCAAGGTCGATCATCAGCAGATCTCCATTGCTCGCTGAGACGGCTCCGCCGTTGCCGTTTTTCCGCAGGAGATAGACGACCCGATCGGCATCTTTACTGAGGCCACCCGCCTGGGCCAGCATATCGGTCAGCATGCGCCGATCGTTGACCTCATAAATACCGGGCTTGTTGACCTCGCCAAGGACGGATGCGCGTTGGCTTCGGTACTCTTCAATAAAGACGCTCACCTGAGGATCGTGCAGGTATTCTTTGCCGAACAGATCGGCGAGCTTCGCCTCAAGCTGGCGGGCGGTCAGGTCTTTGACGTTGACAAGGTCTACAAGGGGAAGCCGAATGAAGCCCTCGGCACTGACGCGGATCTTCAGCTTCTCTACCTCGCTCAGATCAAGTACTGAGATAGCAAGAAGATCTCCTGGTCCGATAATATAATCTCCGGCGATTCCAACGGTTTGCGAAGCAGTACTGATGATCTTACTATTGAGGGCGATGCTGCCCGCGGACTCGGAGGATTGTGAGGCAGAAGCCATCGCGATGAGCGTTTCCCGGGAAGGACCCCGAGAGACACACCCTGCGGAGACGAGGCCTACGCTAAGGCCGAGGTACAGGATAAGCCATCGTTTCATTGGCGAGTCAATCTTTGACAGCGGATGATGCAAGGATACTCGTAACGCCCGTTGGCTAGGGTGTCGACGGACTTGCCTTGCCGTTACCATCGCCATCGCCTGATAGGCCCACCCCAAGCCCAACACCTGCACCGATCACAGTTAACGTGGTCAGCATGCCGACTGTGGCGCCGCCGGCAGCGCTGCCCCCTGCGGTGCCGCCACCTGCAGCAGCAGATGCACCTCCGCCTCCGCCCGGCGGGATATACGCCGCATACTTATCGTCGAGGATATAGCCTACATAGACAGCCGGTGATTGCACCACAAAGATAGCGGTGGCACCCGGCGGGATATTGGCATCGGGCGGGATGGTGCCTTCAGGGATAGGATTCGGCAGGTTGGCCACAATACCAGGCGAACGGACAAACGAGCCGTCGGCCTTAAGGTAACCGAGGCTTCGGCCGTTGACGTCATAGATCGCCTGAGTGTTCGGCGGGACGCCGATGGCAACCGGTTCTCCGGGCGCCAGTGCTTGAGCGAGCAGGACGCTAAAGCTGGGATCGACCGCGCTGGTTTGGGGCATGTGCACACTTTGCCCGGCCTTTACGATATGAAGACCCGGATTGCCCACCGAGTTGGCGCGGATCTCGCCTTGCTGCAAACTGAGACGAGAACCGGCCTGTGGGCTTACAGTAATCTCACCCATTGCATCCGCATCGGACGGCATGGATGTCTTGACCTTTACAAGGGTGGCAGGATCCGCCTGCATGCCGGCTGCGGTCTGGTAGCGGACGGTAGGAGTCGCGAACGCCGCGTGAGATGCTGCAGGCATCCTAAAGAGGACCCGTCCCGTGGCAATCTTCGCGACCGGTGCCGTTCGTGTTCCGGAAAGCTCGATCAGTGTGCGCGGCTGAAGCTCAAGCTGGGTGCCTTCTTTCAGGGTCACCGACGCTGTTCCCTTGCCGGTTCGTATCATCGTTCCTTCATTCACCGTACTGGACGAATTTTGCAGGGCCGACCAGCTCTTACCATCGAGGCTTACCTGGGCCTCTCTTGCGCCGGTGGCCAATCCAAGCGGGAGTTCAGCGGCCATAGCGGACAGTGGCATCGCTATCGGCGTAGACCACGTCAGAAAGCTGGCGATAGTCACGTAGCTCCAGCGAGTCAGGAAACGGCGATTATGGCAAGTCTGGCGCATCTTCTATCCTCCTCTTAGAGCCGGATTAGCCTTACGTCAACTAGATGTGCGAAGGGTCAGCTCACATTACACGATGCTGTCTCTTTCTCTTTTGGAAAGGTAATCCCTCGCGATCTCAATGTCAAGTTAAATATTTTAATTTATTGTAGTATGCTGTACGTTACGTTATACAATCATAACTCAGACGGATCCGGCATAAAGGTATGTGCCGTTGCGCACGTTCAATTTGTATTAACCATAGGCAGTGGGGCTCATGAGGGTCGGGCCCCCTAATGGGCGGCACATCTCCGTCGGGGAAGGATACGCCGCATGTATTCGATGAGGGACGTACTACTCCATACAGTACAAGAGACGATCGGCCGGCACCAGATGCTGGTTGCCGAAGACCGTGTCGTACTCGCCGTATCGGGCGGTGTTGATTCGATGGTGATGCTGCACCTGCTGCTGCGGCTTCAACCTCGCTATCGCCTCTCGCTGCATGTGGCTCATCTGAACCACAATCTGCGCGGTACGGAGTCGGCCGAGACGGCCGACTTTGTGCGGCGTCAATGCGAGGCGTATCAGGTTCCTGCCATCATCATGACCGCTGCACAGGAGGTGTTGCGGGATGCGCGGGTGGGCTCGCTTCAGGCCGCCGCACGGGATCTCCGATATCAGTTCCTGACACAGGTAGCGGATGAGCAGAGGGCGCAGAGAATTGCCTTGGGCCATCATCGCGACGATCAGGCGGAGACGGTCCTGATGAACCTGCTCAGGGGGTCAGGGGTCCGTGGGCTTGGAGGGATCCCGCCTGTCAGGGGCCGGATCATCCGCCCGTTGATCGACTGTTCGCGGGACGAGATCGACCGATATGCACAACAAGAGGGGGTTCCTTTCGTCGAGGACTCGTCCAACCGGACGCTTTCGTACCGCCGGAATCGTATTCGCCTGGAACTGTTGCCGGAGTTGGCGAAACGGTATAATCCCCGCATCGTTCATACGCTGGCGGATACCGCCGCAATCCTCGAAGCCGAGGATCAACTCCTGAACGAGATCGCCGACCGAGAGCTTCATGCGGCACTGATCTTGCGATCGCCCGAGACCGTCGTATTGTCCAGTGCTCGTCTGGTGACGCTTCCCTCGGCGATGAGATGGCGCCTGATCCGTCGGTCTGCCGAAATATTGCGCAAGGGCCGCTCAGATCTGACCTTTCGGCAGATACTCTCGATTGACCGACTGGTGCTGACGGGGGGTACACGGGGGACTATCCACGCGTCAGGCGGATTGCGCGCGAGCAGGGTAGGCGATGGTCTCGTCTTCGCCATGGGGAAAGGTCGCGTAAGGCAGCGTCTTGTGCCGGTTCCTCTCGCCGTCCCTGGTCTGACCTTCATTGACGGATCGTCGCTGTGCCTGAGCAGTGATCTGCTGGAAGAATGGTCCGGGAGCAAAGCCCCATCGGACGTGTGGACTGCCCTGATAGATGCCGACCGTATAGGACAGGAGATACACGTAAGGGGATGGGAGAAAGGCGATCGGTTCATTCCCCTTGGAATGCGCGGCAGGAAAAAGCTACAGGACCTCTTTGTCGATGCCAAGATACCGCGCGAGAAACGTGCGAACGTCCCACTCCTGGTTGCACGCGATGAAATTGTTTGGGTGGTAGGCGTGCGCATGAGCGAACAGTTTAAGGTGACCGAGTCGACAAAGCGCGTTCTACGAATACGTGCATCCGCGTCCGATCACCCGTGATATACCGTCTTGATCGCGTCCTCAACGATCTGCGAGAATAGCGCAGCATCTCGTGCAGCGGGGAAGCCCTGACCGAACAGCGGTCTTGCTATGACGCGCCTGACGAGCCACCCGCGCTTTTGCGTTGAAGACACGTAAGCGATTTGATATAGTACGTTACGATGCCGCATGAGCTTCTCACATGAACTTCTTACATGACTGACTTGGCGAGGTTAATAGATTGATCGCAGGAGGGAACAGGTTGAGCCCGTTTTTTAAGAATCTAGCCCTGTGGCTTGTGATTGGGTTGATTATGGTACTGGTCTTCAATATCTTCAGTCAGAACCAGCCACAGGAAAAGGAGATGATCTTCAGCGACTTTATGGCCCGGGTGTCCAAGGGCGAGGTGGCGGAGGTCATCATCAAGGGCGAGGATATTAAGGGGAAGCTCATAACTGGCGAGTTGTTCCGAACCTACGCCCCTGACGATAAGGATATGATTACAGAGCTGCGACAGAAGGGGGTTCGAATCAGCGCGAAGCCGATCGACGAGAATCCCTGGTATATCAATGCGTTGATGTCGTGGCTTCCGATGCTGCTGTTTATCGGGGTCTGGATCTTCTTTATGCGGCAGATGCAGGGTGGCGGTGCGAAGGCGCTGTCATTCGGGAAGAGCCGGGCGCGCCTGCAGTCCGATAAGCAGAGCAAGGTGACCTTTGCCGACGTAGCGGGTGCAGATGAGGCTAAAGAGGAACTGCAAGAGATTATTGAGTTTCTGAAGGACCCGCCGAGGTTTCAAAAGCTTGGCGGGAGGATTCCCAAAGGCGTGTTGCTGATGGGCCCTCCAGGAACAGGCAAGACGCTGCTTGCGCGTGCGATCGCCGGCGAGGCAAATGCCCCCTTTTTCAGTATTTCAGGTTCTGACTTTGTAGAGATGTTTGTCGGTGTTGGTGCGTCGCGCGTGCGGGATCTGTTTGACCAGGGCAAAAAACATGCCCCCTGTATCATCTTTGTGGATGAAATCGACGCCGTAGGCAGACATCGAGGTGCGGGTCTCGGGGGCGGCCACGACGAGCGGGAACAGACCTTGAATCAGCTGCTGGTCGAGATGGACGGTTTCGAGTCGAATGACGGGGTGATCCTTGTCGCGGCGACCAACCGCCCCGACGTGCTCGATCCTGCGCTGCTTCGACCTGGGCGATTCGATCGTCAGGTTATAGTGGCACGACCTGACCTGCGGGGTCGCGAGGGGATCCTGCGCGTTCACACCAAAAAGATTCCATTGGATGCCGACGTGGATCTTATGCTGGTGGCGCGAGGTACTCCCGGTCTTTCCGGGGCAGACCTGGCTAATCTTGTCAATGAGGCTGCGCTGTTGGCCGCCCGGCAAAATAAGAAATCGGTTTATATGACTGACTTTGAGCATTCTAAAGACAAGGTACTGATGGGTGTCGAGCGCCGGAGTATCGTCATCAGTGAGGAAGAACGAAAGCTCACCGCCTATCATGAGGCCGGCCATACCCTGGTGGCGAAGGTCCTTCCTGGAACCGATCCGATTCATAAGGTAACGATTATCCCCCGGGGCAGAGCGCTTGGCATGACTCAGCAGTTACCCCTCGACGAAAAACATAATTATGCGAAGCCGTACCTCCTCAATCAGATTGCGATTATGATGGGCGGACGTGTTGCAGAGGAGATCGTTTTTGGACAGATTACGACCGGGGCAGGCAACGACATCGAGCGGGCCACCGATCTTGCGCGGAAGATGGTGTGCGAATGGGGTATGAGCGAACGGCTTGGCCCTCTCACATTCGGGAAGCGGGAGGAGATGATCTTTTTGGGCAGGGAGATCGCCCAGCATCAAGATTATAGTGAACAAACCGCAATAGAGATCGATCGAGAGGTCAAACAGATCATCATGACGAACTACAACGATGCCAAGACGCTGATCGTCGAGCGAATCAGTATCCTTCATGCCTTGGCTAAGGCCCTGCTGGAAACCGAGGCGCTCGACGGGATTCAGATTGACGCGATCGTGAACGGGGCTGCGGCCACCGCTCCGGCACCCGCCTAAGGCATCGCGCTCCACCCCCTGACCGAGGGCCGATGGCGAGAACGCCTAAGAGTCTTCTTGCTGCCGCCCTGCCCACACTGTTCTCTTCGCCTTCTGTATCGGGATGGTGTTCGACCCAATGACGCAATCCACGCAATGAATGCAATGAACGCCGTAACGCAATCACGGTTTCGCTGCAGGAACCACCTGCTGGATGTATACAGCAAAACCTGGATTGTCGGGGTGCTGAACATTACGCCCGATTCCTTTTCCGACGGCGGTCGTTTCCTGAATCGCGACGCGGCCATCGATCAGGCCATGCGGATGGTGGATGAGGGAGCCGATATCCTGGAGTTAGGCGGCGAGTCTACGCGTCCAGGTGCTGTACCTGTTGCTGCGGACGAGGAGCTTCAGAGGATTGTTCCGATTCTGCGGCAGTTACGGCCAAGGCTTACGATTCCGTTGGCGGTGGATACGTATAAACCGGAGGTCGCACGGGTTGTCCTGGAGGAAGGGGCAGAGATCATCAACGATGTCTATGGGGTGCGAGGAGAGGGGCAATTAGCCGCGGTGGTGGCCGAGCAGCAGGCCGGTCTTGTCATCATGCATATGCAGGGGACCCCGCAGGATATGCAAATCGAACCTCGCTACACCGACGTTGTCGATGAGGTTGTCGCCTTCCTGGCGGACCGCGTCTCCCGTGCCGAACAACTGGGGGTTGACCCGCAGTCGATCATTGTCGATCCAGGGTTGGGATTTGGAAAGCGCCCGCAGGATAACCTTATCCTGCTACGCCATCTGGAGAAGTTGCAGTGCCTTGGGAAGCCGATCATGATCGGGCCATCGCGGAAATCGCTCGTCGGAAATATCCTGAAGCTGCCGGTTGAACAGCGCCACTACGGTACGGCGGCCTGTGTGGCGGCAGCAGTCCTGCAGGGTGCGGCCTTTGTCCGTGTCCACGATATTCTGCCCTGCGCACAGATGGTCAGAATGCTGGACGCGATTAAGAGGGCGTAAAGCCATGTGGACTACGATTGCCCAATTCACGTGGATTGATATCGTTGATGTCCTGATTGTGGCATTCGTGTTCTATCAGCTGCTGCTGATGTTTAAGGGAACGCGAGCGCTGCAAATGATTCTGGGCCTCGCCCTGGTCTACCTTGCATCCCGGGTCGCCCTGAAGAGCGGTCTGCTGACGGTCAACTGGGTCCTACAGAATCTGCTGGGTGTGTGGTTTCTCCTGATCATTATCCTGTTTCAGCCGGAACTTCGGCGTACCCTCGCGACCTTCGGCCTTCGATCGCATCTGCTTCGCGCTTTTGCCAGGCATGAAGAGGCGCACATGATCGATGAGATTGTTCGATCTACAGTTTCCCTTGCCGCAAAAAAGATCGGTGCGATTATTGTTCTAGAGCGTGAGACGAAGCTGTCCGAATTCGTTGATTCCGGTGTGCTTCTTGACGCGCGAATCTCACGGCGGCTATTGGAATCGATCTTTTGTACGTATTCGCCGCTGCACGATGGCGCGGTGGTGATTCAAGGCGGACGTGTAACTGCCGCATCCTGCTTGCTGCCTTTGACGCTGACCACTGACATCAGCGAGGAGTTAGGGACGCGCCATCGTGCCGCCATCGGATTGACGGAGGAAACAGATGCCATCGCTATCGTTGTCTCGGAGGAGAGTGGCAGCGTATCGTTAGTTGAGGCAGGGACGATCAATAAGGGTCTTGATGCTCAGCGACTGCGACGCCTGCTCGGGGAATATTTCGGGCCGCCTCGCAGCGGGGGTTCCGACGGTAAGTCGAGAGAAGTCACTGCACCATCAGCAGTCGGCGGTTAGGCGGATCGCATGGGGGGCTGATCGAGAAGGAAGCATGCTAAGAGGACTCGTTGATAATCTCGGCCTGAAACTCGCCTCTGTGGCCTTGGCGTTTGCCCTCTGGATGGTGGTGGCAGGGGAGCAGCGGGATGAGCGCACGTTGAATGCCCCGCTATTGCTGGAACAGCTTCCAGTAAATACGATGCTTCTGAATGTGCCTGGAGACTTTGTCACCGTCCAGTTACGCGGTCCGAAAAGTCTTATCGCGGGCCTGTCCCCCAATGAACTTGACGTTAATCTTGATCTCTCGACCCTGAAGGAAGGGGAAAACCTTGTTGCGGTTAAGGCCGAACAGGTGGACGTCCCCCGTGGGGTAGAGGTTGTGCAGGTCTCGCCGAAGTGGGTTCGTCTGGTCCTGGAATCGACCGCAGAGCGGGTCGTCCGGGTTACCGCCCGCGTAGAAGGGAATCCGGCCGCCGGGTATGTTTTTAAGCGGGCCATGGCGCACCCTGATCGTGTCCGATTGGTTGGACCTCGGAGCGAGGTCAATCGCGTAGAGAAGATCTATACCTCGGCAATCAGCATTGAAGGGCGATCCCATGACTTTGGTGTCTCAACCGCGCTGGAGCCGCTGGGAAAATTAGTTAAGGTAGTTGGTCTTGCCGATATCCAGGTTTCGGTGGAGATCAGGGCGAATCCTAAGCGCTCCTCTTCGTAACGAGACCGCAGGGGACACGACGTCATGAGGAGAAAGGAGTAATGGTGCGAAAACTCTTTGGGACCGATGGTATACGCGGTATAGCCAACAGAGAGCCGATGACCCCCGAGACTATGGTGAAGGTGGGGCGCGCCACGGCGCACCTCTTGCGTGGGACCAGTGAGCGGCCTGCGATTGTCATTGGCAAGGATACGCGCCTGACCGGTTATATGCTGGAGACGGCGCTGACGGCGGGCATCACCTCGATGGGGGTCGATGTCCTGTTGGTCGGCCCGCTTCCGACGCCTGGTATCGCCTTCATGACGCGAACCCTTAGAGCCGATGCCGGGGTGGTGATCTCGGCCTCTCATAACCCGTATGAGGATAACGGTATCAAGTTCTTTTCTTGCGACGGCTTGAAGCTGCCTGACGCGATGGAGCAGCGGATTGAGGAGTTGATCTGTAACGGAGAGATCGATGGCATCAGGGCGGCTCCCCGTCAGATCGGTAAGGCCTTTCGGATCGGCGATGCCGTTGGCCGCTATATTGAATTTGCGAAAAATACGCTTCCGAAGGGCACTACACTGAAAGGGATGCGGGTTGTGGTCGATTGCGCCAACGGCGCCGCGTACAAGGTCTCGCCCGCCATCCTTCAGGAACTGAATGCCGAGGTGATCTCATTGAACGTTCAGCCGGACGGGATCAATATCAATAAAGGATGCGGCTCGCTGCATCCTGACGGATTGCGACGGGCAGTGACTAAACACAAGGCGCATCTCGGCTTTGCTCATGACGGCGACGCAGATCGAGTCCTGTTTGTAGACGAACAGGGTGAGACGATCAATGGCGATCATATCCTCGCCCTCTCCGCCCTAGATATGAAGCGAGAAGGCCGTCTGCGCGCAGATACGCTTGTCGCAACGGTGATGAGCAACATTGGTCTTGATCTGGCGATGCGCGAGGCCGGGATTCATGTCGTTCGAACCGCGGTGGGCGATCGGTACGTCCTGGAAGAGATGCTGGCGAACCGATATATGCTGGGGGGCGAGCAGTCCGGACATATCATCTTTCTGGAACATCACACCACCGGCGATGGGATCGTGACCGCCCTGCAGGTGCTGGCCACCATGCAGCGGTGTGGCAAGCCGCTTTCAGAGCTCAAGGCGTGCATGCGCTCATATCCCCAGGTATTAATTAATGTACCCGTCCGGCGTAAAGCCGCCATTGATGAGCTTCCACGGCTACAGGCGGCGATTCGAGCAGCAGAGGCGGGCATGAGAGGAAAGGGACGGGTCTTGGTTCGTCTATCCGGGACGGAACCGGTCGCCCGTGTCATGATGGAGGGCGAGGAGCCGGCGAAGGTCCAGCGACTGGCCCAGAAGATTGCGCTGGTGATCAAGCAGGAGATGGGGTAGGAGTTCAACGTTCAAGGTTCAAGGTTAAAGATAGTTCAACGTGCAAAGTTCAAGGTTCAAGGTTAAAGATAGTTCAACGTGCAAAGTTCAAGGTTCAAGGTTAAAGATAGTTCAACGTGCAAAGTTCAAGGTTCAAGGTTAAAGATAGTTCAACGTTGGGGGGGAGGCAATGGTTGGGTTGTGTGTGAACGTCGATCATGTCGCCACGATCAGACAGGCGAGAAGGGGTGCGGAGCCTGACCCGGTGCAGGCAGCGCTGATTGCTGAACTGGCCGGTGCGTCCGGGATTACCGTGCATCTGCGCGAGGATCGGCGTCATATTCAGGATCGGGATGTCGAACTTCTCCGGCGGCTGGTCAAGACGAAGCTGAATCTGGAGATGGCAGCCACTGAAGAGATGATCGGAATTGCCTTGGCCGTCAAGCCTGAGATGGCGACGCTCGTCCCGGAGCGGCGAGAGGAGCTGACCACAGAAGGCGGACTTGACGTTCACGGACATATCGGTGCGGTGGGCAGGTGTGTGCGTCGATTGCAAGAGGGCGGCATCAGGGTCAGCCTCTTTATTGATTCGGAACAGGATCAGGTATCGGCTGCGGCGCACGTCGGGGCCGATTTCGTCGAGCTTCATACCGGATCCTATGGGGATGCGCGCGATCATCAGGCGCAGCAGACTGAGTTGGCTCGCCTTATCAGATCGGCGACAATCGGAAGAGGGCTTGGCCTGCGGATTAATGCCGGGCATGGCCTGGATTATCGCAATGTTGGACCGATCGCCGCAATCGCAGAGGTGGAGGAGCTGAGCATTGGGCACAGTATTATCGCCAGGGCCGTACTTGTGGGCCTGGAGCGGGCGATCAACGAGATGCGTGCAGCGATGCAGCAAGGTAGTGCGGGGGAAAGGTGATGGTGATAGGTATTGGAATCGACGCCATACAGGTTGGACGTTTTGAGCGTGCCGTAGCGCGCCATGGCAGACGACTGCTCGATCGTCTATTTACTGCGGCGGAACTGGGGGGTGTACAAAATCGGCGGTCGCCTGGGCGGCACTTGGCGGCTCGTTTTGCCGCAAAGGAAGCAGCCATGAAGGCGCTTGGTACCGGATGGGGGCAAGGGGTGGTGTGGCAGGATCTGCAGATCATGGGTGGCGGGCGCGAGCCGTCCAATCTGGTACTTTCCGGTCGAGCCCGCGATGTTGCGGATGATCTTGGCATCTCGCAGATGCTGGTGACGTTGACGCACGATGGCGACTACGCCATGGCCTGCGTTGTGGCTACCGACGGCAATTAGCGTCTTGCGTGCGGCGTCTATTGCGTCTATTGCGAACGACGCGATGACGCAACGACGCGATGACCCATAGGAGGGGTCGATGGCGATTAGCGTGGTAACGGCGAGTCAGATGCGTCAGCTCGATCGGCGCGCGACGGAGGAGTACGGTATCCCGTCGCTGTTGCTGATGGAGAACGCAGGGATTCGGGCGGTCATCGAACTGGAGCATGCGTTTCCGCACCTGACGAGATACCGCGTCGCCGTCGTATGCGGCAAGGGGAATAATGGCGGCGATGGGTTTGTAGTTGCGCGGCATCTTGCCAACCACGGGATCGCGATTGAGGTGTTGCTGCTGGCTCGACAGGCCGAGATCAAAGGGGATGCCCGGACGAATCTAGAGATACTTCGATACATGGGCGTGCATATCCACGAGACGACAGCCGGCCAGGATCTCGAGGTGTCTCGGAAGATGATTGAGCGTACCGACGTCATTGTCGATGCGATCCTTGGAACCGGGACGACCGGTGCTGCGACCGGCCTTTACAGAGAGGTCATCGAGTTGCTGAACGGGTCGGGCAGGCCGATTGTGGCCCTCGACATCCCATCCGGTCTGAACAGCGATGAAGGCTTCATTCCAGGACCGAGCATCAATGCAGTGCTTACTGTCACCTTCGGTCTGCCGAAGCGATGCCTGATGCTCTATCCGGCGGCCTCATTCGCCGGTCGGGTTATTACGGTCGATATCGGCCTGCCAAGGCAACTCCTTACCGATCCGCTTCTGGATGTCTCGCTCGTACAGGCTGAAGATCTGGTGAATGCGCTGCCGCCACGCGATCCGAATGCCCACAAGGGAACCTATGGTCACGTCCTGGTCCTGGCTGGCTCGCCGGGTAAGACGGGGGCAGCCGCCATGTGTGCACTCTCAGCACTTCGAATAGGCGCCGGACTGGCGACCCTGGCGCTTCCAGAGAGCTTGAACAACGCTATGGAGACCAAGCTGACAGAGGTGATGACCGAACCGCTTCCCGAGACTGACGAACGCACGGTTGCCTGCGCTGCCATGGAGAAGATCCATGAATTGATGAAGGGCAAGCGGGTAGTTGCGATCGGTCCCGGTCTATCGATCCATCCTGAGACCGCTGAACTGGTTCGGGCAGTCATCCATACCGCTCAGGTACAGATCGTCATAGATGCCGATGGAATCAATGCTCTTGGATCGAGCCTGGATATACTGCGCGATGTTGCAGTGCCGCCTATTCTTACCCCCCATCCCGGAGAACTTGCTCGCCTGCTTGGCATAAGCCGGGATGAGGTGGTCCAGAATCGAATTCCAATCGCACAAAAGGTCGCGATGAGTTTCGGCGTATATCTGGTGTTGAAGGGCGCCCGCACCTTGATTGCGAATCCTGACGGCCGGGTGGCGATGAACATGACGGGGAATGCGGGGATGGCAACGGGCGGAACCGGCGACGTACTGACAGGTCTGATCGCCGGTCTTCTTGCGCAGGGAGTGAGCGCCGATCTGGCAACCAGGACAGCGGTCTATCTGCATGGCGCGGCCGGCGATCTTGCAGCCGAGGCGGTTGGCCAGGAGGCGATGGTGGCTTCTGATCTGATGGCACAGATTCCAGAGGCAATTCGACGCCTGAAGTCCCATGCCCCTTCCCCCACCTCAACCAAATATCCCTACCTCCCCTTTGGCAAATGGGGATACAGGGGGATTTCCGAGAGAGCGTAAGCGTGGGCCAGCCGAAGGGCCGGGTACAGGAGAGGGTGGTCGTCTATCGCTCGGCCTCAGCCAAACAGACGCGTCTGTTTGGGGAAGCGGTCGGAAGACTTGCACATGCGGGCGATCTGATCGCGCTGAGTGGCGAGCTTGGCGCAGGCAAAACCCTCTTGGTTGGAGGGTTGGCGTATGGACTTGGCGTCGACCCGGCGACCTACGTGTGCAGTCCGACCTTCACCATCATGCACCAATACCGCGGCCGCCTTCCTCTGTACCATATCGATCTGTATCGTATTGAGAGCCCAGACGCTGTTGCAGGCTTGGGGCTGGACGAATACCTGGCAGGGGACGGGGTGGCCGCGATTGAGTGGGCCGAGCATGGGTGGGGGTATCTGCCAGAGGCGAGGCTGACACTTACGCTTCGGTATACGGGGCCGAATACGCGGTCGATCGAAATCGTCCCGGTCGGCGATCGATATATGCGGTTGGTCCAGGAACTGATGGACGAATTTCTTGCGGCTTCGGGTTGTATCGAGACGTCTGCGTGACACGGCTTCGAACCTCTCCCTCCGGGAATTGTCGCATCCAAGGGTACGCCGCCGGAGATCGTGTGACCGCGACCGCTGACGACTGACAGATGATTGTATGAATCGCCGTCAGGTGGTGGCCTGGGCCCTGTACGATTTTGCAAACTCCTCTTTTGCTGCGGTTATCGCGGCTACCATCTATGCAACCTACTATGCCCAAGTAGTTGTCGGTAACGTGCATGGCGAAGGTGACCTGTGGTGGGGACGACTGGTCTCCGTCTCCATGATGATGGTGGCGCTGACCTCCCCCATCCTGGGAGGCATCGCTGACCGGGCTGGGATCCGCAAGCGTCTCTTCTTTGTCACCACCTACCTGAGTGTCGGCGCCACTGCCTTGATGGCCACCGTTGAGCAGGGGATGGTGTTTCGAGGTTTCATTCTGGGTATCCTCGGCGTCGTGGGGTTTGAAGGGTCGCTGGTATTTTATAACGCCTATCTTTCTGATATTGCCCCTCGACAGTGGCAAGGGCGCATCTCGGCCTATGGTTTTGCGGTCGGCTACGCCGGATCAATCGTGGCTCTGCTCGTGGCCCTTCCATTTGTGAGGATGGGTGCTATAGGCTGGAGCTTCCTCTCTACGGCAGCACTCTTTGGACTGTTCGCCATCCCATCCTTTCTGATCCTTCCTCAGGATCGACCCGGCCGAATCGGGGTCATGCAAGCGGTTCAAGAGAGCGTACTGGATACTGTGCGGACGATCAGGGATGTACTCGCACATCGTGAACTCCGGCGATTTCTCGGGGCCTATCTGCTATATGAGGATGGTGTCAATACGGTGATATTTTTCTCTTCCATCTTTGCCGCCAAAACGCTCGGATTTGATATGGTGCAGTTGATCGGACTGTATCTGCTCGTACAGGCCGCAGCCTTGATCGGAGCCGTACTGTGGGGAAAGCCTACAGATCGCTTTGGCCCGAAGATTGTCGTGCTGTGTATGTTGGTCCTCTGGATTGGCGTCGTGATCGCCGCCTGGCTGGTCGAGGTGCAGCAACAATTCTATATCGTTGCTGCTGTTGCCGGATCCGGGCTCGGTGCCATCCAGGCCGCAAGCCGAGCCTTTATGGCCACGCTGATCCCGAAGGGGCGGGAGGGGCAGTTTTTCGGCTGCTACGCCCTCTGCGGGAAAACGGCCTCCATCCTTGGGCCGCTGGTTTTCGGCGCAGTATCCTACATGCTGGCCGGTAACCAGCGTGCAGCAATTCTTGTGGTGGGACTGTTTTTTGTGGCAGGCCTTATGCTGCTATTGCGTGTACAGGCCGGGGGACCGACCAGTCGGGCTGTAGAGAGAATCGCCGGCGCGCCTGACCCCGGCATGTGATGGTATCCCCCTGGCTCGGGTGGACTCCTTGCCGTATGCTGCGGAACTCGCGGGTCGTAAGAATCGCCGTTCCCTTCCGGTCCAGGGTTTCCATTCGGGAACGGCGATGTTGCAAAGAGCGCTCAGACAGTCCTCGCACACTCCAAGACCCCACTCGAGACTGGGGAATGACGCATGATGGCGCTGCGGCCCTTGCCGGATTGCGTTGTCTGTAGTATCGTCAAGGTATCATGCTGGTGATGGGGATCGATACATCGACGATGCAGGGCGGGGTTTCCCTTCTATCCGGGCAGGGGGTGATCTGCGAATACACCCTGAATATCAAGGCGACCTATAGTGAGCGTTTGCTGCCTTCGATTGATCGAGCCTTACACGATGCAGGGGTCACGCTGGATCAGGTTGAGGCTGTTGCTGTCGCTGTTGGGCCGGGGTCTTTTACGGGCTTGCGAATCGGTCTGAGTACGGCCAAGGGCCTGGTGGCTGCCGGAGGTCAACCGCTTATCGGCGTATCGACGCTTGAAGCGATGGCATGGACGTTACCGTATTGTGCGTTTCCTATCTGTCCCATCCTTGATGCCAGGAAGGGTGAAATCTACTGTGCGCTGTTTCGCCACGAAGGGGATCGGCTGACCCGCCTGATGGATGAGACGGCTGTCGCGCCCCAGACATTCTTGCGCCGCATCCAGCAGCCAACCGTATTTATGGGTGATGGATTAGGGGTCTACGAGGCTCTTGTGCAATCTGAATTGAAGGAGTTGGCGCTGCTCCCTCCCCTTACAGGACGTGGAGGGCGTGCGGCGGCTGTCGCGGAGCTTGGTCGCCGTCGTCTCCTGCAAGGTCAACGGGATAATCCTGGAGAACTGTCCCCTCACTATCTTCGCTCTTCGGAAGCTGAGTTCATGTATCATGATAGACATGCTAAGGTAACTACTTAGTATAATTGAGATACTCACACAATGACGATGAGTAAGACACGGCTTGCCGTCACATGCCATTCAATGAGCAGAGAGGACCTGCCTGAGGTGCTGGCGATCGAGAGCCTGTCGTTCGCGGAACCATGGACTGAGGAGATGTTCTTGTATGAGCTTCCATCCGAGGGGATGGCGACACCCATTGTGGCCAGTGTCGACGACGGGGCGGGAGAACGAATCGTAGGGTTCCTGTGTGCATGGATCGTCTGCGAAGAGCTTCATATTAATAATCTTGCCGTACATCCGGGCTATCGAGGCCGAGGAGTTGCCTCTCAACTACTGGATGAGCTGCTTGGCTTGGCAAACGTCAAGGGTGCTACTGTAAGCTATCTGGAGGTCAGGGCGTCCAATGATGCGGCCATTGCACTCTACAAGGGTTATGGTTTTCAGCCGATCGGCCGCCGCCGCAACTACTACGATCACCCTCAGGAAGATGCTGTCGTTATGCGTAAGGAGCGGCTCTGAGTCGTTGGTCGGTCTTGTCGTTTGATCCAGACCAAACAGCAACTGTGTTCGATGTCAAGAGGTAGACGCGAGATTCTCTCTCCACGGGGTCTGATGCTTCACCATCGCATTCAGGATGAGCAGCAGCTTATGCATACACGCCGTCAGCGCCACCTTCGTGGCCTTGCCGGCCGCCCGCAGCCGGGCGTAGAACGCCTGAATCA
>Ga0209514_10002792_pt1 | contig 26305 bp, 26 predicted proteins | sample Subgrocontami58m_FD_187452 | JGI IMG/M metagenome (GOLD analysis project Ga0209514, IMG submission 187452) | Subsurface groundwater microbial communities from S. Glens Falls, New York, USA - GMW37 contaminated, 5.8 m (SPAdes) (version 3) | ecosystem: Environmental > Aquatic > Deep subsurface >...
ATATTTTTGAAGTTGTCAAAAAATAATAAACCATTTCAGGAGAATTGACAATGATTTGGACCGTCGAATTAGCATCTTATCTAGATGACGCTCCGTGGCCGGCTACTAAGGAAGAATTAATAGATTATGCAGAAAGAATTGGAGCTCCACTTGAAGTAGTTGAAAATTTACTGGAGTTAGAAGATTCTGATGAACCTTATGAGACAATAGAAGATATTTGGCCAGATTACCCAAGTGATGAAGATTTCTTTTATAGTGATGATGACGAATTTAAATCGTAATAATTAGATAAGTCATGAAACAATTGTGGGATAAAATACCAGGACAGATAAGAGCTAAAGAAATTTTAGCAAAAATTTGTGAATCAAGGCGTGTACCACACGCCTTTCTTTTTTGTGGAGATGATGGTGTAGGAAAGTTTTTTACTGCAATCCAATTTGCATGTATTCTAAATAAAAAATCAAATCAAGCTCAGTCAGATTATATTTTTCATAAAATCTCTACATTACAAGAACCTTACTTGAAATTAATAATACCACTTCCTAGAGGAAAAGGAGAAACAGGTGATGATAATGCAACTGAAAAATTATCTAAAGAAGTATTACTCAATATAGCAGAAGAAATCGGAAAGAAAAGCAATAATCCTTATCATAAAATATCTATTGAAGATGCGAACAATATTAAGATCAATAGTATCAGAGAGATAACGAAATTCGTAAACACAACAACAGATGAACTTGGATATAGGTTAGTAATTATTGATGATGCACATTTAATGAACGATCAAGCACAAAATGCATTATTAAAAAATTTAGAAGAACCGCCTGAAGGAATAATCTTTATTCTTTTAACCACAAATAAAAATAAACTTTTACAAACAATTCAATCACGTTGCTGGCAAATCAATTTCGAACCGCTTTCGAGCGAGTTAATTAAAAAAATACTTATAAAATATTTTTTAATAGAACAAGAAATAGCATCGAATATATCAATCTTTTCTGATGGTTCAGTTAATTCATCTCTAAACTTACTGAATACAGATTTTAATGTTATGCTGGAAAAGACTATATCTTTTTTGAGATTTTCACTTGGGAGAAAATACAACCTAGCATATAAAGAACTAAATAATTTCTTAAAACAAAATCAAAATGGTTCAATAAAACAGATAACAGGACTAATCAAAATATGGTTAAATGATGTAATGCGTAACAGATATTCTTCGTTACAATACTTTTATGAGAATTACAAGGAGACACTTGAAAAATTTAATGAACGGTTCAATAAGACAAAAATTCTAAAAATATTTAATTCAATTGATAAATTGGAAGAATGTGAAGATAAAAACATCAACTTGAATGTAGTATGTCTTAATCTTATATTTGAAATAGCTTCTATTTCAATTAGGAACTAAATTTTGTTTCATATAGATTCAAAATACCCACAAACAGCTGTATTATTTACAGATGAAAGCCATCAGAATTCTTTTCATAATTCTCTTATTGAATCAATAGTCATTAATAATATTTATAATAAACATATAAATGTAAGCTCATGTTTTGCTTGCGGGGTATGTTACAATGATAAATTTGTAATTGATTATAGGAACATTGTCGAGGTTTCTTGTAATGGATTACTCAATAATGGTTTTGTTGAAATTCCATCTAATTTAGAAATGAATATTTATCCTGAAGACTTTATCATCGTCCAAAATAATGATTCAGTAGAGATTGCTCAGGTGAAATTAATTGGTGAAATGGTAAAACTAAAAAGGCATTATCTTGGATTATTTGAAGATTCTTTACCAAGCTTGGTTAGAAAAGCATCAGTGGAGGATTTAGAAAGAGTCAGAAAAAATATTCAAGATGAAGAACGTGCTGGCCCATTTTTCCGCAGATCAATAGAAAAATTTAATCTCAATATGAAATTAGTTAGTATTCATTATCAATTTGATCGTAAGAAACTCTTCTTTTTCTATACTTCTGATGGAAGAGTTGATTTTAGAGAATTAGCAAAAGAATTAGCCTCTGAATTCAAAACAAGAATTGAATTAAGGCAGATTGGTGTTAGAGATGAAGCTAAAAAGGTTGGTGGGGTAGGGACATGTGGGAGAGAATATTGCTGTATTTCTTTTTTATCTAGTTTTAAGAGAATATCTACACAGTTAGCCAATGAACAAAACCTTCTTTCAAGCATGGGAAAATTAAGTGGTCCATGCGGCAAGTTAAAATGTTGTCTTTCATTTGAAGTTGAGTCATAAAAGAATATTTCTGAAATAGTCTTATTAAGAAAAATAATATATAAGGTGAAGAATGAGTCTAATTAATAAGATTGCTGTTGTCGGAGCAGGCACTATGGGCTGTGGCATAGCTCATGTTTTTTCTCAATATGGATTTAAGGTATATTTGATTGACTCGGAGCAAGTTTTTGTTGATCGAGGATTAGGTACGATTAACAATAATATGGATAGGCAGATTAAAAAAGGCTTAATAACATCCGAACAAAAAAGTACTTTTATAAATAACATTGTTTCCTTGATCGGACATAAAAATATTCACGAAGATACTGATTTAGTTATAGAGGCAATATATGAGAATAAAGATGTTAAATTATCTTTATTAAAAGATTTAGATAGTATAGTTAATAGCAATTGTATCATAACTTCAAACACATCATCAATTTCTATTACTGAGTTAGGTAAAAGTATTCGTAGTGATAGATTTTTAGGAATGCATTTCATGAACCCAGTTCCAATTATGCAATTAGTTGAACTGATTAGAGGATATTCAACTACTGATGAAACTTTTAAAACTATATATGAGTTAGCTTTAAAAATTGAGAAAAAACCAGTAGAAGTTTTTGATTATCCTGGTTTTGTTTCTAACCGAATATTAATGCCTATGATAAATGAGGCAATTTTTGCACTGTATGAAGGCGTTGCCAAAGCCGAGGACATTGATACTGTAATGAAATTAGGAATGAATCATCCAATGGGCCCATTAACTTTGGCTGACTTCATTGGGTTAGATGTTTGTTTAAATATAATGGAAGTATTATATGAAGGATTTAACGATTCCAAATATAGGCCTTGTCCACTACTTAAAAAGATGGTAAATGCTGGAAAATTAGGTAGAAAAACAAAAATAGGATTCTTTGCATATTAACATATGCATAATGTATATTATGTAAACTATATAAATTTTAATTAATGATTGCATCTATAAAAATGGCAGTGTTAAATTCTTGAAGGTCATCTATTGACTCACCTATCCCTAAATATTTGACTGGAATATTTTTATCTAAGCTTATCTGTAAAATTGCTCCTCCTTTAGCAGTACCATCCAACTTTGTTAGTATCAATCCTGTAATCTTTGTACTTTTATTAAAAGCATCTACTTGAGAAATAACATTCTGACCGGAATTAGAATCAAGAATTAATAACACTTCGTTGGGGGCATAGTATAATAATTTGTTGGTAACTTTTAGGATTTTGGCAAGTTCATCCATTAAATCAGAATTATTGTGAAGTCTGCCTGCGGTATCAATTAATACAATGTCGTAACCCTTACTTATTGCAATATTTAATGTATCATAAACAACTGAGGAGGGATCGTTTGAATTAACTTCAACTAGTTCAACCCCTACTCGATCGGACCACATCTTTAGTTGATCATTAGCAGCTACTCTGAAAGTATCAGCGGAAGCAATAATAACCTTCTTCCCTTCTAATTTATATTTATTTGCAAGTTTAGCGAGTGTTGTAGTTTTTCCTGACCCATTAACACCAACAATCATTATAACATAAGGTTTGAATTTTTCTGTTTCTAAGTGATTGTTATAATTTACTTCTTTATCAAAAATACTAAGTAGTTCTTCTCGCATAATATTTTTAATATTTTCTAAAGATCTATCGTTTATGTTCAATAATGAAGAGCGTGTTCTACTAATTATTCTCTCAGTTAGTTCACTCCCCAGATCACTGCTCAGTAAAATTGCTTCTAATTCGTTAATTATTTCTTCATCAAGAATTGCTTTTTGTGATATTACTTCTGTAATCTTATTAAAAAGATTATTTCGAGTTTTCGATAATCCTTCTTTTAATTTATTAAGTAATAGGTTTTGAAATATTTTCATTATGATTCCACTTTATCATGTCAATTGCTCTTATTATATATCCGATGAATGAAGCTACACATAAAGAGCAACTCGTAATTAAAATTAGTTTGTAAAAAACTTCAGAGTGATTAATTCGAAATAATGTTATTATAATAAATAAACCGATAGAAAATACAGTCAATTTGCCAAGTAAATTTGACGGCAATACTTTTCCCATTTTTTGAGTAATAATTATACCACCGATAAATATTAATAAATCTCTTATTAAAACTATCCAGAAAAAAAATGTTGGTATTTCATTTAACAAATAAAGATTAATCACGATCAATGCAACAAGAATTTTATCTGCAAGTGGATCAATTATTTTTCCAAACTCTGATATTGAATTTGTTTTTCTTGCTACAAAACCGTCTAATAAATCAGAAAAAAAAGCAACAAAAATCAAAATCAAAATATAAGTCCGGATATTCTCGATCGAATTGTAATTATTAAATAAAATGAGAAAAGGAATAAATAATAGAAGTCTAAAAGAACTTATTAAGTTTGGCAGCAATACTATTTCTTTGAAATTGATTTTCATAATATTAGTCTTCATAAACATCTTTTGTAATACCCATCTCTACTTCAAGTGGGTATTTCCCAGAAAAACAAGCTGTACAAAAATCATCCGGTGAATGGTCAATCATTGCCTCGAGTAATTCTTCTATTGTTAAATATTCAAGACTATCCACTTCTAGATATTTTCTTATCTCTTCAATGTTACTTTTAAATTTGTTCGCTATCAATTCATCTCTAGATGGGAAATCCATTCCATAGTAACATGGACTTATAATGGGTGGTGAGGAAATTCTCAAGTGTATTTCTTTTGGATTAGCTTCTCTTAGTAATTTTACTAATTGCTTTGATGTTGTCCCGCGTACAATTGAATCATCAATTAGTACCACGGTCTTATTTTCAAGAACACCCTTAACGGTATTAAATTTAATCTTGACACCTATTTCTCTCGCCTTTTGGCCAGGAAGAATAAATGTCCTACCAATATAATGGCTTCTTATCAAACCAATTTCTAATCGTGAATTAATTCCTTGCTTAGCTAACTGTGTTTGAAATCCTATCGCTGCTGTATTCGAACTATCCGGAACACTAATGACAATTATCTTATCACCATCTTTGTCTGTTACAGGATGTTTTTGAGCAAGTACCTTCCCCAATTTCCTTCTCATCTTATCTACATTAGAACCAAATACTCTACTGTCAGGTCGTGAAAAATAAATATACTCAAAGATGCAATGTTTTGGTTGAACACGGCTCTCAAAAATATATTGTGAACAATACTCCCCAACTTTATGAGATGCTTGATCAATTATGATCAATTCACCTGGTTCAACATCTCTAATAAATGCAGCTGAATTAATATCTAGTGCACATGTTTCAGAAGTAATAATGAAAGAACCATTTAATTTCCCGATACTTAATGGCCTGAAACCGTTAGGGTCTCTTGCGCCAATTAATTTATCATTAGTTAGAATGACAATACTATAGGCTCCTTTAACTTTTTGTAAAGCCTCTTTGATCTGATCTATTGGATTTTCTAATTTACTTCGTGCAATTAAATGTAATATTACTTCAGTATCACTTGTAGTTTGGAAAATTGCACCATCATTAACAAGTTCTTCTCGAAGTGATTTAGCATTAGTTAAATTTCCATTATGGGCTATTGCTATATTTCCTAATCGGTAATTAACAGTGAACGGTTGAATATTCTTTGAAGAATCAGAAGCTCCGGTAGTAGAGTACCTATTATGACCAATAGCTGCAGTTCCGGAAAGAAGATTATCAAATATCTTTTCATCATTAAAAATTTCAGAAACTAAACCTAAACTTTTATGAATATTAAATATCGGTTTACCGTATTCATTTTTTGATAACGTTACAATACCTGCAGCTTCTTGTCCCCTATGCTGTAATGCTAACAAACCGTAATAAGTTGTAATAGCAGCATCTTTCCCACCAAAAAATCCGAATACTCCGCAATTACATCTTGGTTTATCTATTGTAAGATCGATCATCATGGTCCCAGAATTCAAGTTACTATGAAAAAGGCACATACCTTATGTGCCTTGTAGATGGTCGGAACGGCGGGATTTGAACCCGCGACCCCTTGAACCCCATTCAAGTGCGCTACCGGGCTGCGCTACGTTCCGGATTTACATTGCAGCCTGTAAATATTGTAAAAAGTTTTTAAGCTCCTCTAAATCTTTTTTCAAAGGACGCGGTGAAATAATTTTTTGTTTATTTGATTCACTCTCAGGCTGTGTGTTTTGCAAATTAGGTTCCAAAACAAGATCACTTAAAATCTTTTTTGCACCTTCAATAGTATATTTTTCCTCACGTAATAATCTTTTAATCTGAAGAATTAGTTTAATATCCTTGTTCGTATAGATTCTATTTCCGGCTCTATTTTTCCCAGGTTTTAATTGTTCAAATTCAGTCTCCCAATATCTTAAAATGTACTGCTCTAATCCTGCTAACTTGCTAACTTCACTTATAGAGTAGTATAATTTTTTTAGTCCAAAATCTTTCATGGCTTTGTCCTTAAAATCTAATAGTTAAGATAGATTAAGAAAAATATAATCGCAATAATTGAGTTTATAAGTAAATTATTTTTTCTGTAATATTTTTGTTAATGTATAAACAGCAGATAGAAAACTAATTTCCTTAAAGCCGGAAATATAACCATCGCATTTTGAAGTCGTTAGAAAAGTATTCCTGAATTTTTCTCTAGATGCTAGATTTGATAGATGAACTTCAATTTTTGGAATTTTTATATTTTCAAGTGCATCACGAATTGCTATCGACGTATGTGTAAATCCACCCGGATTGATGATAATACCATCATAATTATTAACGTTATTTATAGTATTTACTATCTCTGCTTCAGCGTTCGATTGGAAAAAAGTAAAATTTATGTCATTAAATTCATTCTCTATTAACTTTTTAATTTCTTCTAAAGTTAGTGTACCGTAATTAGTCTTATCACGCACTCCTAACATATTAAGATTAGCGCCATTGATGACAAGTATCTTAATCATTTTTCATTTATCTCTTCGATTATTTCTCTAATCCTTGGAGGAAGATACTTCTCTTCCACACCAAGATCTTTTAATGCAGATGTAAGAATCATTACTTTTTTTTGTAGTGTTGATAATTTATTTATAACTATTGTCTTATCTTCTTTAACGATACAATAACCACCCTTAAAATCTCCTCTCTCAAATCTAACTTTTGCTCCAAGTTCTTGTGCAATCTGCTTTAAGTCTTGAAGAATTGTCTCGAATTCTTTTTCTTTAATTTTCATTCGACTTTTGTAGAGGTTTAAATAGTGCTAGAAAAATTATTGATAAGTAAGAAAATATTTCTATTAAAGCAAAACTGCTCAATTTTGTAAGTCGTTCTTTTATTAGTTCTAGAATAGGATTAGCATCATTTATATTTGCTAACCCAAGTCTTATAATTTTATAATCAATCAAAGATAAGTATATTTCGAATGGAGCAGTGATAATTATTATCAAGGTTATTATAAATAACCATCCGTTTCTTCGAAGATTTAATTTTGAGACAACAATAAAGGTCAAAAAGAGTAATAGAAAACATGTATATGTTATTAGATTTGAAATAATTAACGGAACTAAAAGAGAAATTGCAGAAGATAAATTATTAGTATTATAAAAAGTTCTAAGATTTAGTTCAACTGGTTCAAATAGTTGGTATACAGCAATTTGACGAGCTATATATCCACCTAGCCAAATAGTAAAAAAAATTGTTGAGAAGAGTAAAACCGTTTTTGAGAAATTATTTAGATTTTTCATGTATGATTACTTTTGTACAAAAATAAATAAAAAATATGACTATTGCTTCTATAGATATCGGTTCAAACACGGTATTACTGCTTGTTGCAGAATACAATCCACAAGAAAATAATTTAAAATTTTTAGCTAATTATTATGAATCGCCGCGTATAAGTGAAGGTATTAAAATTGGTGATAAACTCAGTCAAGATAAAATTGATTCTTTGATATCGGTTCTAAGTATTTATAAACAACATATTACAAGATTTAACTGCGATAGAATATTTATCATGGCCACCAATACTTTCAGAATAATCTCTAATAGTGATCAGGTTATTTATGAAATCGAAAAGTTGTTTAATTGGAAAATTGAAATAGTATCTGGTAATGAAGAAGCACGTTTAACATTTCTTGGATCTATATTCCCTTTTCAAGTTAATTCATTGAGTAATGTTATTGATATCGGCGGCGGCAGTACTGAATTTATTCATGGAAACCATTCTTACATACATTTTAAAAAAAGTTTTGACATTGGCGTTGTATCACTAACTGAGAGATTTTTGAGCAGTAATCCGCCTAAAAAAAATGAAATAATAAATGCAATGGAGTATTCAAAGAAGATATTTTCCGAATTAATTGGAAATTATTCCGGAGACTTTGATACAATTGCTGTTGCTGGTACGCCTACAACATTATCATGCATTAAACAAAACATTCGTGTTTATGAAGAGAGTAAAGTTGAGGATTATATATTACAATTAAATGATATTGAAATTATTATAGGTGAGCTAGTTAAATTAAGTAAATCTCAAGTGTTGGAACGATTTGGTGAAGTTGTTAGAGGCAGAGAAGATGTTCTATTAGCCGGTTGTCTAATCTTAGTATCACTAATGAAGCAAATAAATATTAACCAAGTTAGAGTAAGTACAAAAGGATTAAGATATGGAGTTGTCGTTGATTACCTAATTAAAAATAGCTTACTAAATTTCTAAAATATATTACACCCACAATCAACAACGCTAGAATAACCCCGGCACAAGTAGAATAAATTTTGTTTCTCGTTTGAGAATATGTAGCTACTATAAAAAGAATACTGCTCCATATAAACAGTAGTCCCTCAATTATTAGAAGAATCAAGAATGGAACGGGTTTCATTAGTAATGGGGATGGATTAAATGTAAACCAATATTCTCCGAATAATGCAAATTGTATTGGGGTTAAAACAAAGAGACCACCTATCATAGGAATAAAACTAAAAATATAAACAGCAAAATTGTCTTTGGATCTATTTTCAATGCCAAAAAATTTGTTTGAAAAAGTAATCATCAACGAAAAAAACGAAAGTAAAATAATTGATGGTACTCCCCCAAGTAGAAACGAATTAAGAAATGTTATTGGAACACCATTAACACTATAAAATGCGTTATAAATTATCATCGCAGCTAATGATAATTTAACGCAGACGATGATCATCAGTGTAACTACAAAATTTTTATTTTCTGCTTGGATAATTTTTCCAAATGCTTGTGTAGGTATTTCAATTAATTTACCGATGGTCTCCCATAAATCAATATTGGGTATTTTAGATCTGAGAAATGAATTACAGTTCGAACAAATCATCGAATAAAATGGATTTTCCTTTTTACAATTATTACAGACTAAAACATTTTTCATATTAATCATTTATAACTTAATTTTTAGAGATACTCTATAGTTTTCCATCGTACCAAACTTTGAGACATCAAAATCAAATAGATGTGCATCTACATAAGCATCAATTAAATTCAGTAAATATGACAAACTAAAAAATACGGCGAACAAATCACGTTGATCTCTATAAAATTCTCTTAGACTTAAATATGATGAATTACCGCTGCTATTTTGGTTCAAGCTTCCGTTGTAAAGATCTCGGTAATTGATATACGAATTATTACTTGTGTTCCATTGATACGCAAACCAACCTAAAAATCCCCACACAATAGGGATCTTCCAATATGACTCATTATAGAATTGGCCGAAGCCAGGTACGACTGCGCTTCTTAGCACAGCTCCCCATGCAGATTTTTTCATAACAAATTTACTTGTATCAATTTTGACGCTGTTGGTATCCAAAGGTTGCACTTGTGCATGAGTGCTTTCAGCGGATAAATGCAGAAATAAAATAAGTATGATTAACTTAATTATAGTTTTTGCCGATAATTTCAAATAGTTCAAATAATCTTTCAAGCTCATCTAATGAATAATATTCAATTATTAATTCGCCGGCTCCATTTTTCTTTTGCTTGCAAATTACTTTAGTGCCTAAAATGTTTTGTAGTTTTTCTTCCAAATCTTTCTGTGATAAATTACCTAAGCTCTTTACATGAACTGAGACTTTTTTCTTAGGTCCATTCTTTGAACTTGTGTACTTACGAACAATATCCTCAACTTTTCTAACTGAGAGATTATGGCTAATAATCTTATCAAGGATCTCTAATTGAATTATTTCACTTGGTATATTTATTAACGCACGCGCATGTCCTGCTGATATTTCATCTTTGATTAAACTTTGTTGTATCCTCTGCGGTAATTTTAATAAACGAATTGTGTTGGTTACAGTTGTTCGATCCTTCCCTACTTTATCAGCAATTTCTTCTTGTGTCAAATTACACTCATCCATTAATCTCTTATAAGCATTTGCAACTTCGATTGCATTTAATTCCTCTCTCTGAATATTTTCGATGAGAGAAAGTGCAAGCATTGCTTCTTTTGTTTCGACTTTGATTATATAAGCGGGAATTTCCTTCATTGCAACATCTTTACATGCACGAAGTCTTCGTTCACCGGAAATTAGTTCGTAGTGATCTTTTGAAACTCTTCGAACTGTTACCGGTTGGATCAAACCATTCTCTAATATTGATTTTCTTAATTCATCTTGTGCTTCGGGATCAAATTCTGTTCTAGGTTGATAAGGATTTGGTGCAATAGAACCGATTGGAATTTTAGCTAATACATCGTAAGATGAACCGTCATCCTTTTGCAAATCTTTTGTAGAGATCGCCACAGGTGCATCTATTTTATCTTTCATTTGAGGATTAATTAAAGCGTCTAATCCTCTTCCTAATCCTGGTTTCAAATTACTCAATTAACTTTACTCTTTTGTTCTAGATTATTTCTTTGAATTAATTCCGATGCGAGCGTTATATAATTTTGTGCACCAACCGAACTTGCATCGTAAAGTATAACCGGTTTAGAATGACTCGGTGCTTCCGATAACCTAACATTTCTATGAATTATTGTTTGGAATACCTTTGTGCCAAAATATTTTTTTACTTCTTCAACAACTTGATGTGATAACCGCAATCTTGTATCGAACATAGTTAATAGAACACCTTCTATGCTCAAATCATTATTAAGATTTTTCTTAACGATATTAATTGTGTTCAATAATTGACCCAATCCCTCTAATGCAAAATATTCACACTGTACTGGAATTAAAACCGAATCAGCACAAGTCAAAGCATTTAATGTCAGCAAACCAAGTGAAGGCGGACAATCAATAAAAATAAAATCATATCGCGATTCAATAGTTGCGACTGCTTTCTTCAATAAATATTCTCTTTCTTCCATCGAGACCAATTCGATTTCTGCACCAACTAAATCTATTGTTGATGGAATAATATCAAGATGCGGCATGTAAGTATTAATGATGCAGTCTTCAGCATTTTCTAACCCGATCAATGCTTGATAAACGGAAAGTTTATAATTCTCAATACCGATTCCCGAAGTTGAATTTGATTGAGGGTCAATATCTATTAAAAGTGTTTTAAATTCAGCGGCAGCAACAGATGCAGATAAATTTATTGCGGTAGTTGTTTTACCAACTCCGCCTTTCTGATTTGCAATAACAATTTTTTTCGCCATAATAGAATTTTAATTACAAAATTAAATTACAATAAAATTTCTTGTCCAAACTTAAGTACAATTACTTTTTTACCAAGAGCTTCAACCCTTTTCTTAAATTCTTCGGGGTCTGATTGAATCACCGGGAATGTGTTATAGTGTATAGGGATTGCTGTTTTAGGATTTGCCAGTTCAACAGCTTTTACAGCATCTGTTATTCCCATAGTATAATTATCTCCGATCGGTAGCAGCATATAATCAAGCGGTGTCATTTCTCCAATCAATTTCATATCATAGAATAATCCTGTATCACCGGTATGATATAAATTTATTCCGTCAATTGATAAAATTACCCCGGATGCTTCGCCTGCATAATAATTATCCGAAGTCATTGAACCGTGATGCGCAATTGTAAATTTTACTCTGCCGAATTCAAAAATATGACTTCCGCCAATATGCATATTATGAGCATTAAATCCTTTAGAAGAACAATAATTTGCTAATTCATTACAACAAATAAAAAGTGAGCTGCATCTTTTCGCAATACTAAATGAATCACCAATATGATCGCCATGACCGTGGGTCAATATAATAAAATCAGCATCAACATCTTTCGATTTTACTGGTGAGGTCGGATTTCCATCCAAGAAAGGATCAATCAATATTTTCTTTCCGGCATCAGTTGTAATCTGAAATGCTGAATGAGAAAAATATTTTAATTTCATTGCATCCCTCTTTCTTATTTTAATAACTTACTAACATTACACGAAACAGATTGACGTCATTCCCGAATGTTTTTATCGGGAATCTATTTACGAAATTTGAGCAAAATTGTGGATTCCCGCCATCGCGGGAATGACACTACTTAACTTCAAAAAATTACTAATCCGTTATTGGTAATAAAATTAATCATTTCAATTTTAAGATGATGGATTTAATTCCACTTATTCTAGATCAGAAAAGATTTTTTTTCTTTTAAACATTTGCGAAATCCCTTTCAAACCTTTTTCTTTTGTATCGGTAAGCGAACTGGTTAAATAATTTCTTAGTCCCTCTTTAGATAGACCGGTTTTCATATGTCCGTCTTCTGCAACAGAAATACTACCTGTCTCTTCTGAAACTATAACACAAACGACATCTGCTTGTTCAGAGATACCAAGACCAGCTCTATGACGCATACCAAGTGGTCTGCCGATTTTTGTCGGTTCGCTTGATAACGGCAATGTACACCTTGCAGCTTCGATTGTATCATTCATTATGATTACAGCGCCATCATGTAAAGGTGAATGTGGAAAAAAAATTGAACGCAATAAATTTTTTGTAACCTTTGCATTGATTTCTTCACCCGTTTCAACTATGTGGCGGATGCCGACTGATTTTACAATTACAATCAAGGCACCGTGTTGATGCTGTGCTAACTCAAATGATGTTTCCGTTATTACATCTGCAAGATTTGATTCATCACTTTTAATAAACATTCTAAAGATCGGGTTCTTGCCTACAAACACAAGTAGTCTTCTTATTTCCGGTTGGAATAAAATTACAAATGCAATTACCCAGATGTCGGTAAGTAATCTAAGCAGCCATCCGAGTGCCTTAAAATTAGCTTCTTGAGCTAGAAAAGAAAGAATAAGAACAATGATCAATCCATAAAAAATCTGTGCAGCAATTGTTGCACGAATAATTGTATATACTTTATAAAAAATAAAAGTAACGAGAAGAATATCAATTAGATCAAGAAATGATATTGACAGAAATCCTATTTTAACTATTTCAAACATTCTGCAGCAATTCCGGATTATCTAAAAAACGGTTTAACTTAGATGCATATATTGTTTTCTTTACTTCATGAGTACGAATAAACCTAGCGCCATTTTTTATTGCGAGTGTTTCGGCACTGAGCGTTGGCTCATCCCTTTCTTCCATGTTAAGTTCAAGTGCTTTGCCAATAAATGATTTTCTTGAAAGTCCCACAAGAATCGGGTTCCCTATTCCTTTAAATTCATTTAATCTCTTTATCAATTCATAATTATCCATTACTCTTTTTCCGAATCCTATTCCGGGATCTACTATAATATTTTTAATACCTATCTTTTTTGCGGCTTCAACTTTAGCAGTTAGATAATCATAAATTTCAGAAACAACATCTTCATAGTAGATAGAAGATTGCATAGTCTTTGGAGTTTCTTTCATGTGCATTAAAATCATAGCTGCATTAAATTGTTTAACAACATCTAATATTTTAGAATCTAAAGTGAATGAACTAATATCATTTACAATTTTAGCACCGTTTTGCAATGCTTCATTAGCTACTTTCGATTTTGATGTATCAATTGAAATTAATGATTCCGGTTTTAATTTAATAATTTCTTCGATCACCGGAATTACTCTTTTAATCTCCTCTTCTTCACTAATTGGATCAGAACCAGGTCTTGTTGATTCACCGCCGATATCAAGAATATCAGCTCCATCCTCTAATAATTTAATTCCATGTTCTACCGCATCTTCTTTCTTAAAATATTTTCCACCATCGGAAAATGAATCGGGTGTAACATTTAGAATTCCAACTGTGTATGCACGGTCTAAAGAAAAATTATTTTTCCCGATTTGGATAGAACGGCTTTCATAGTCTGTAATATTCTGAAGGATGCGCGCAACTTTCTGTCCTAAATCTTCATTGCCGATCGAGATGATTTCTTTTGATAACTCCTTAAAAATTCCGTAAGTGCCAATTACCAGCAGATCGCATAAGAGATCACCTTTCTTACCAGTTGTATAGCAAATCTCTTTATTGGTTAAAATAATTTTTTTAATATTTTGCGCAAGTCTGAATTCAATTCCGCGTATCTCAATTCCAACAAGATCTTTCTCATATAATTCACGGAAAATATTATACTTCCCACTGTATCTTCGAAAGACATTAGGATAAAAGATATCAACTAGCTGGATTGTCAACGGTTAACCTCTTGCTAATGAGATTACAGAATTTCACAAATTTCGTATATAAATTAAAAAAAAATCTTGAATGGATTTGAGAAAAGAATAAGAAAGATACTATTCTTACACAACCATATTTTTCAGTTCTATTGTAGCTGCAGTGATGTTATCTTGCCCGAATATTGAATTCCCTACTACAAATACGTCACAACCGGCATTGGCAAGTTCTTTAATGTTATCTTTATTTATACCGCCGTCAACCTCGATTAAAAACTTAGAAGAAGATTTAAATCTCCAATCACTAAGTTCTTGAACTTTTCTAACTGAGGATTGGATAAACTTTTGACCTCCAAAACCAGGATTGACAGACATAATCAAAACTAAATCAACTAGATTAAGTACATCAACTAATGTTGTAATTGGTGTAGAAGGATTTATTGCAACTCCGGCTTTAGCACCTAACTCTTTAATTCTTGTTAACGTTCTGTTTAGATGAACAACTTCTTCCTGATGAACAGTAACACAATTTGCACCGGCTTCAATAAATTTTTCCAGTAAAGCATCGGGGTCTTTAATCATTAAATGAACATCAACCGGAAGTTTGGTAATTTTTCTTACAGCTTTTACAACAACAGGCCCAAAAGTTAAATTAGGAACAAACTTTCCATCCATAATATCGCAATGAATCCAATCAGCTCCGCCAAGTTCTGTAAAACGAATTTGCTGTGCAAGATTGGAGAAATCTGAGTTTAAAATTGATGAAGCTATTAATTTTTTTGAATTCACTTATAACACTCTACTTTGTTCTAGTTAAAGTTACAGTAACACTATCACCGATTTTAGTCAAAGTATTTATACTAGGATACTGATCTACGACTGTATTTGGTAAATAATTTTGTGAAAAGATATATACTTTATTGCCGACTCTTAGAGAATTATTCTTAAGTATTTTTTCCGCTTCTGATAATGTCTGTCCAAATAAACTTGGGACACGAACCATTCCAACCTGTGGACCAATACTTAGCTTAAAATTAACTGCTGATCCTTTTGAAATTTCTTTTCCTTGAAAAAATTGCTGCTCTACTATTATACCGGCTGGAAATTCAGATTCGACCGAATCAATTTTGCCGATAGAAAGACCAAGCCTTTCAAGAGTTACTGTTGCATCCCTAATCGTCTTACCAATTAAGGAAGGCATCGGGATTTGCGGTTCTCCACCGCTGATTGTTAAATAAATTCTGCGATTGCTTTTAACTGTTAAGTTGGAAGAAGGATTTTGAAATATCACATGATTTTTCTGATATTTTTGATCATAGCGTGATGTTTGCACAATTGGATTTAGACCGGCATCCTCAAGAATTTTTATTGCTTCATCTTTTTGTTTACCAACAACATTTGGAACTTGATGTTCACTTCCGCTTACATAAAGTGGTAAAATGATGTAATCAATAACCAAAAGAAAAACAAAGATACCTCCAAGGATATACAGTAATTTTTTCCAAAATATTTTTGAGGGCTTTTTCATAACTGAAATATAATTAAAGTGACTCACGCTTTGCAAGGAATCATTCTGAACAGAATTAAGTGTAGTTCTCAAAAAACTCAGAAAATTGTCATTGCGAGGAATGGAATGACGAAGCAATCTCGAATTTTACTAAGATACTTGAGATTGCTTCTCCCGATTAACATCGGGATCGCAATTACATTAAGGAAGTAATATTTCAAATGTTTGAATTAACTAGTACTCACCACCTTTGCTTATAGCTCAACTTTTTGATTAATTTAACTTGTTTTGTGAATTAGAATTTAAACCGTTGAAACGGTTCTATAGTGTCGCTTTGTTTTTCTAACCCCGCGATTAATCGCGGGGTTAAAGAAATAATTGTAATATATTTAACTGTTTTAACAGTTTACTAAATTATATTCTTACAATCTTATGTATAAAAATTATTTCTTCATTTTTAGATGTATCAAAGAATTATCTGCCATAATTCAAGGAAAGCAAATACTTGAGGCTTACACTCAAGAGAAAGACAAATTATTTTTTCATATTCCGCTAAAAGATAAACCATTATTCCATATGACCATTTCAACAAATCCCCAGCAGTATTTTATAACGACAAAAGATGAACATCATAAAGCAAAGAAAAACACGATTAGCTTTTTTGAAAAGTATTTACCGGCAAAGGTCAACTCGATAAAAATTGCGTTGGGCGACCGTATTATTGAGTTCACTCTTTCCAATTCAAAATTATATGTTGTGTTCCGTGGTGGGCAAACCAATATTTATCTTATAGACTCTGAGAATAATTTACATCCTTTCAAGAAAGTTGATAAAGAAGAACGAGAAAGATTTCTTAAAGAACTTCCGCCTTTGAACTTCACCGATTCGTTCCCATTAATTACTTCATTCATAGAAAATGAAGTTGATGAACTAAAAATCCGGAAATTACCATCAATCGGTAAAGAAATACTAAGAGAAGCAGATTCCCGTAAGAATGATTTTAGAAAAAATCTTTCTGCTGTTGTGAATGAAATCGTTCACGAAAAAATTACAGTTTATTACGATGAGAATTTAGGCAAGCCAAGTTTTCATCCGGCTTCGGTCATTTCACATCCTATTCCTATAGAGCACTTATTATTTGATAATTACTTTAGCGCGCTCAATAAATATTTCACTCTCTCCTTCTCGGAAACGAAGGTAAAGAATGTGAGAAAAGAGATTGAGAAGTTTCTTACGAAAACTATTGAATCAATAACCGGAAAGCTGAATAACTTAAAAGGACGGGTTGATGCCGGCACGAAAGATAAAATGTATCATCAGTTTGGTGATCTCTTACTTGCAAATATCCATTCGTTACGGAAAGGAATGAAAGAAATTGAATTGGAAGATTACTCTTCCGGTGAGAAATATAAAATCAAACTTGATGAGAAACTATCACCACATCAAAATGTTGACCGCTATTATGATAAATCACGAGCGGAGAAAATTGAATACCAGAGATCAGCTGAACTGCTAAATCTAAATGCAAAAGAATATGAACGGTTAATTAAAATAAGAGATAAATTTGAGCGCACGGAAGATCAAGAAGAACTTCTACAAATAAAAAAAGAATTGAAGATGAAACCGCAAGTAGCACAGACAGATGATAAAAAAGATAAAATGTTATACAGACATTTTTTAATTGACGGCAAGTACAACATTTATGTGGGCAAGGACAGCAAGAACAACGATATGCTTACAACTAAATTTGCAAAACAGAATGATTTCTGGTTTCATGCGCGTTCTGTTTCCGGTTCGCATGTTGTTCTAAGAGTTGAAAACACAAAGGAATCCGTGCCAAAAAATATTTTGCATAAGACGGCTTCCATTGCTGCATTTTACAGCAAAGCAAAAACTTCTAAGCTTGTTCCTGTAACCTATACTCTAAAAAAATATGTAGTAAAAAATGCACGACACGAACCCGGACAAGTTACTGTAACAAAAGAAAAAGTGTTATTAGTTAAACCGGAAATACCGAATGGGTGTGAGATGGTTACGGATTAATATATCTCTCCTCTCAATGAAATGATTACTTGACCACCCCTTGTGTTCCCCTCCTTAAAAAAAGGAGGGGAAATTATGCGCTCCCCCTCCTCTGTTGAGGAGGGGGAATTAAAGGGGGTGGTCAGTTGCTTTCTACAATCTTTATTTTAGACTTCCTTAAATTTTTCTAATATTTTTTTAACAACTGAATCTCTTCCGAATATTACATCTGTGTTCTTAAAACGAATGACTGTTATTTTTAAACCATTAAGATATTCTGTTCGCTTTTTATCGTACTCTTTTTGTTTATCACGCTCGTGTTGTTCACCATCTAATTCTATTGCTAATCTTTCTTCCGGACAATAGAAATCTAAAATATAACTTCCAACACTATGCTGTCTTCTAAATTTTCGTCCGTCTAATAGGCTGTTCCTCAGTTCGTACCAAAGCATTTTTTCTGCTTGAGTAGCATCGTTTCTTAACTGCTTCCTTTGTGTGATTAATATTTTTTTGTTGTGTAATCTCGGCATGATGTTTACCCCCTTGTTCTCGACCACCCCTTGTGTTCCCCTCCTTAAAAAAAGGAGGGGAAATTATGCGCTCCCCCTCCTCAACAGAGGAGGGGGAATTAAAGGGGGTGGTCAGTTGCCTTCTACAATTTTTATTTCTTCTATCTTACTCTACCCACTCGCCGTCTAATATTTTTTTGATTTTTTGTTCGTCTTCTTTTTCTAGTGAGAAGTAATCCATAGATAGCATTTTGAGATCATCGTTATACTTAAACCAGACTGATTCCTTTTGAAGTTCTATCTTGGTAATTATGCCTTTGCCAAACGACTGATGAGAAATTTCGTGACCGACTATTCTGTGTTTTGTAATTTCATCTTTAACTAAGCTCATCAACGAATAAAGTGAAGTACCAACCAAAGTACCATACATTTTATTAAAGCCTTGCTTGGTCAATTCTTCATCCGTCCGCAAAGTATATCGGATCGCATCTTTTAATTCCTTTGCTGTAACTTTATTATTCTTTTTGTTACCGCCTATTCTGTTAAAAGAAATCATTGCATCAGTTATAATAAAATATTCCAGATATTCTTCTTTAGGATTTTTATCTGAATCCAGGTATGGTATTTTCTTCTTTTCCTTGATCACGCCCTGAATCTGTTTAAACAACTGGTTAATCAATAATTGTTCTGCCGGTAAATATATTTCTGCTAATGTTTTCATGTTTCTCCTATTATCCTCAAACGATGGCTATTTTGTCTTTTATCTTTTGTTCGATGAGTTTTATGTTGCTCATCTAAAGCCCCCTTTTACTGTTCTAAATTCTATGTTAGCTTCTTCCATTTGTAATGTTGTATTTGTTTTGACCACCCCTTCCGTTCCCCTCCTTAAAAAAAGGAGGGGAAATTATGCGCTCCCCCTCCTCTGTTGAGGAGGGGGAATTAAAGGGGGTGGTTAGTTACCCTCTACAATTTTTATTTCTCCTTCCGTTAATCCGTACAACTCATAAACAAGTTTGTCTATTTCTGCTTCTAATGCACTGGTATCTGCTTGCGGATTTTTTTCTTTGACTATAAGAATTTTATCAACGATAGATCGTAATTTATTTTTATTTTTTTCAGAAATGTCTGGAAGTGGGATTTTTAATAAGTGAATAATTTTCGTTTCTATAAATGTATTTCCAAGACGCGGTGCTATTATTTTCCTTATAAAATATTGAGCAACTTTTGAATTTATAAAACACAATATTACCGAAAGATTATCTACTGTATTTTCATTCATGTCAATAAATTGTATAGAAAAAAAGTTGTTAGAAGCATAAGTGTTCTTATCAATAAAGGCTTTGAATGGATCACCTGTTCTTGAAACAAAAATTTTAGGTAAAGAAAAAATAGTCTCTTCCCTAAGTGAAGCATAATAACCTTTTGATTTATTGACTATTTCTTTTCTATAATCAACAAACCATCCAGAAGTTTTAGAATAATAATTCTCGATTATATCACCATTTTTAGCGCCTATAAATAAAGGTTTCTCGTCACCTCTTTTTTTACTTTTTATGAATAAGATATCTCGAATATTACCTGTATGAATCCCTTCATGACATTGTAAATATTTTTCTAATAATGAATATCTATCTAGTTTCTTTTTTATTAAATAATCTTTTTCATCAATAAGTAAATTGTAAACATTATCATATTCGTCAAATATCATTTTTGCCTTTTTATTGCGCCAAGATTTTTCAACAACACAAGCATTTATATTATCATAAATGTACATATAGCAATCAAGATATTCATACTCGAGTTTATCAAACATTATAAAGGTTACATCATGTTCAACATCTTTAAATGCACGTAACTTTTCTGGTAATGAAGTATTCTGATACCAAGAAATATTATACAGATTGTTTTTAATGAGAGTACGGGTTTTTTCAAAATCTTTTAACAAAATACTATCAGGTAATAACAAACATGTGTTATTCAAAAAGATTCTCCTTGCTAGACCAATAAAGTATGCAAAAGTGTTAGGACTACTACTATCAATTTCATTAAAACTATTTTTAAGATTTTCTTTTTCAATGCTTGTTAATTCAGCACCCCAAGGCGGGTTTCCTATCACTACATCAAACCCAACAAACTTTCCTTCATCATCAAGCACCTCAGGAAATTCAAACCGCCATTCAAAAGCATTATGGTAAAGAGTTTTTAACTTGTTATCATAATCTATTTTAAGTTTATCATATTCATCTTGATTTTTTTCTCTTTTTTTATTCCATTGATCTGCGGACTCTCTATCAAACGAAAGAACTTCTTGAACCAAGTTGCTTTCAAGTTCTTTCAGTCGTTTATATTCCTTATCAATTGGATTTGCTAATAATGCAAAGCTATCTTTAATCTGTTTAATATTTTTGCGGGCAGCTTCTTTGGTTGCCTTATCATTTGTGGATTTATAGATGAAGACTTGTTCTTTATATTTTGATGTAGCTAAACGAATTTTCTGTCTAGTCGAATCAAGAATTTTTGCTTCTTTGTCATGTAAATCAAATCTACTAATTAAAGAATTACCTTCTTTTATATTGATATCAATGTTTGGCAGAGTTTCTAATTCAGAGTAATTGCTTTCTTTAGTGTAAAAAGCATTCTTGAGCAGTTCAATCCACAAACGAAGACGTGCAATTTTAACCGAATTTGGATTTATATCAACGCCAAAAAGACAGTTCTCAATAATAGTTTGTTTTTCATTAAAGAGAGTTTCTTGAATCCTCTGTAATTTATTTGAGCTTCCACTTCTTTTATCTTTCGGCGGATGATATTCAAATATATCTTCACCATTATTATAGGTGATAATCAGTTCATCATTTTCAACTTTGGCTTCATAGTCCGAAAGTAAAGTACCGTTTGCATCGGCAAGAAGACCAAGTTCTGATTTTATTGCAATTAATTCATTAAGAGATGAGACAAGAAAATGACCGGACCCAACTGCAGGATCGCAAATCTTAATTGAGTTTATTACAGAATTGAATTCCAATATATCTGGAGTGTTTCTTCGCTGAGCCAAATTGTTTTTAGTATCATTAAGTGTTTCACATTTCCAATCATATTTATCGTTAAACTTCTGCACAACCGCCCGCCTCAGAGTCTCCCGGCACATGTACATAGTAATGAATCCGGGTGTAAAGAATGAACCGTCTTTGTAGCCGTTAATTTTTTCGAAGATGAGTCCTAGTACTGAAGCATTAATGAGAGTTTTTTTATCTTCTTGTATTTCTTCTTTGCCTTCCGATGTAAAATCATAAGCATCAAGAAATTCAAATAGGTAGTGAAGCGCCGGAAGATTATCGCTCTGTTTTTTACCCAACTTATCTTTGAGCACGGTATTTTTGTACAGAGCCAAAGGAGTATTATCATCAAGACTGTTGATTTTAATCGTTTCACCTTCGAGATCGCTTATTTCGAACAAGGAACTGTTCAAGTAAGGTACAAGCTTGAATTTTTTATTAATGAGTTCGGTTCTTTCTGCTGTTGGAATTGCAAGAACTTGATGGAATAATTTGTAAAGCTCGTCAAAATCCTTAACGATAGTTTTGTTAAGGAATTTATATTTATCATCTGCGTGATATTTATAAAGTTGTGCTTCAAGAAGCTTTAGAAAAAGAATTCTATTAATCCATGTAATGGAAAGTTCAAGAGCAAGGTTATATAACCGATCATTATTTGTTTCACCATATTTTTCGGGATTATTAATCTTTGCTAGTACGTTTTCCGTTTCAAGAATTAAGATTGCATTTTCAATAATGGAACCGGGGTCTCTTTCTTTTTCCGGTTTACGGTTTATTAGTTTTTTGTTCTTCTCCTTTGTTTCAAGAAGTCCTATGATGTGGAGCAATTCGTTGTAGAAGTTACGATCCAAGGAATTGCTGTCATTAGTAAAGGGTTGTTTAAGAAGATGAACAGGTGAAAGAATTTTGTAGAGAGCAATCAGTTTCTTTTCGTTTTCGTGGTCATTCTTCTTAATTGATTTTATATACTCGCCAAGGTCAAAGTAAGTAAATGGTATTTCCGATTTCAGTTCATCTAAAAATGGTTTAGCTATTTCGTTATAAAATAAATCCGTATTGCCGGATGTTTTTTGTTGATCTCTCCATTGTTCATAATTTCTGATTAGGGATTTGTTTTTAAAGAAAAGATGTTCAAATACAGTTGCGTCAAAAATGAACCATTCATAAATATTGGTAGCAATCAAAAATTTTATGTCATTGTTTTTATAATCTATTCTTTCTTCAAGGTAATAAAGGATAAGTTCATGCATAGCTTTTGCATTTAGGTTATCCTTAGTAATCATTTCTAATTTATTCTTTGGTCTCTTAACTTCAGCTAAGACTGCGGCTTTGTTTTGATTGTTTTCAAGATAGATTACTAGATCAATATCTCTAAGTGTGTTTATGAAATGTTTTTCTTTGTAGTAGATATTATTGAGGAAATCACGAAGGATTGTTTTTGCATTTTCTTCCCGTTCTTCATGGTCAATATTTTCAAACAGTGTGTTAAGATTATTTTTTAAAAGCTCTATTTCCGAACGCAGTATTTTTTCTTTAAGATAAGCTTTGTTAAGTGATTGTCTTGGAGTTAGAATTTTTGTTTGCATTGAAATTTATGAATCAATGAATAAAAAACTAGTGTTACTCTACAATATGTAGATTGAAATATTTCCCAATTCAAAGTAAGGCATAAAGAATTAAAATGAAAGAAGCTGAAACACTTTATGGCTTACACTCTTCCTTCCAACTCTCCATATTCTTATGAATACCGAGAAGAATCATAAATCTTTGAACCTAAAAATTATTCTCATTCCCAGCGTTCTTTGTAACCTTTTCTTTATATTAAATTAAGATTAATTAGAATTAACGACAAAGTTATTAGTTCAATAAAAATTTTATCTCATGGCAACAGATCAACAAAAATATAATTTCGATTACATTATAATTGGCAGCGGATTTGGCGGATCGGTTTCTGCTCTTCGTCTTTCTGAAAAAGGCTACAAAGTTTTAGTGATCGAAAAAGGTAAATGGTTTTCTTCTAAAGATTTTGCCAAAACAAATTGGAATTTGAAACGCTGGCTTTGGATCCCGCTTGTAAAATTTCACGGCATATTTAAAATAACATTCTATCGCCACGTAGGAATATTATCCGGTGTTGGAGTTGGCGGCGGTTCTCTTGTTTATGCAAACACATTGCCGATTCCCAAAAAAGAATTTTTCAAAACCGGTTCGTGGCCTCATCTTGCCGATTGGGAAACTGAATTGAGAGAATTTTATGAACTAAGTAAAAAAATGATGGGTGTTACAATAAATCCGAGATTGGAAAACGGTGATAAAGCATTAAAGGATTTGGCAAAAGAAATTGGAAAGGAAGATCAATTTGAACCGACTGATGTAGCAGTATTTTTTGGAGAACCGGAAAAAACCGTAAGTGATCCATACTTTAATGGTGAAGGTCCGGAGCGTTCAGGCTGCACATTCTGCGGTGCTTGTATGATAGGATGTCGGCACAACGCAAAGAACACACTTGATAAAAATTATCTTTATCTGGCTCAAAAAAAAGGAGCTGTCATTCAAGCCGAATCTGAAGTTTACAATATAATTCCCTCGGAGAATAAAGATGGAGTTGATGGTTATGAAGTTGAATGGAAAAGATCTACAAAACTTTTCAAATCAAAAGGTAAGTTTAGATCCAAAGGAATTGTTTTTGCCGGCGGCGTTTTAGGAACGATTCCACTCTTGCTTAAATTGAAAGACACTACCCTTCCAAATTTATCTGATAGGATCGGTTTTAATGTTCGTACGAATTCAGAAAGTTTAATGGGTGTTGTATCACCTAAAAAAGAAACTGTTTTTTCAGATGGCATTGCTATAGGATCAATTCTTCATACCGATGAACATAGTCATCTTGAACCGGTTCGTTATCCCTCAGGCTCAGGTTTTTGGAGATTGCAGATTTCACCGCTTGTAATCGGGAGTAATGTATTTATTCGATTAGTAAAAGCAGTTTGGGAAATTTTTAAACATCCTTTCCGTTATTTCAAATTTTATTTTGTATGGGATTGGGCGAAAAAAACTCAAATACTTTTATATATGCGTACGATCAGCGGAACTCTTAGATTCACAAAGGGTTGGTTTAGAATGAAAACAACATTAGGTGAAGGAACGTTACCAACTGCATTTATGCCTGAGGCGAATAAACTTGCAAAAAAATATGCTGAGATTGTTAACGGTACTCCGGGAGCTTTGCTGTCTGAAATTATTTTAGGTATTCCGACAACCGCACATATTCTCGGCGGTGCAACAATGGGAAAAGATAGATCTGAAGGTGTAATTGATAAAGATAATCATGTATTTGGTTATCAGAATTTATATGTGTGCGATGGTTCAATGATTTCTGCAAATCCGGGTGTTAATCCTTCTCTTACTATTCTTGCATTAAGTGAAAGAGCGATGAGTAAAATTGATAACTCGAAATCAGTCAAACACAGTTGAAAATATTATTTGTACTAAAGCACCAAACCAATTCTCATCTCAATTACTATAGCAGTCTTTCCTTCCAGGTATTTTGCGCTTCATCTTTTCTTGATAAAAAAATCATTGTAGCTACTTCATTGATGGAGTAATCGAAACTTCGTAAATTGAAAACAAGATTTGAGAAAATGTTATCATCTTTAATTCATCATTTTCCAATAAGTCTGGATTTAAATTCAAATTTGGTTATAGATTGACAAAACTCAACAAAGAAAAGATCAATAAAATACTTATCATCAAGCTGCGCGGAATCGGTGATGTAGTTCTGTCAACTATCGTGATTGATAATCTTAGAAAAGATTTCCCGAACGCTCAGATTGATTACCTAGTTGAAAAGCCATCAGAACCGGGATTGCTTGGTTTGAAAGATATTAACAATGTTCTTCTTTTTGAACGCAATGATTTTTGGAAAAAGGTTTCGCTGATCCTTCAAATCAGAAAAGCTAAGTACGATCTAATTTTTGACTTCTTTACTAATCCTTCAACAGCATTAATAACTTTTCTTAGCGGAGCAGAATACCGTGTCGGCTTCCCCTACCGCGGAAGGAAGTACGCTTATAATTTATTCGGTCCGGAAGAACGTGGAAAATATCATTCAGCTCAACTTCATCTTGAAACTTTGAAGTTACTCGGTCTAATTTATTCTTCTAAAAAACTTCATTATTCAATCAACTCGTCCGCATTAACTAAGGCAGTGGAATATTTTAGAGATAATTTCTCAGAAAATGATTTTGTTATTGGAATCTGTCCTACAGGCGGTTGGGCATCTAAGAAATGCGATCCGGAAAAGTTTGCGGAGATTGCAAACGCACTAATAAAAAAATATAATGCAAAGATTTTTATCATTTGGGGAAAGTCTGACGAAGAAGATGCACTTAAGATACATTCCCTTCTTGGGAAGAAATCAATTATTGCTCCGGA
>Ga0209514_10002799_pt1 | contig 26236 bp, 35 predicted proteins | sample Subgrocontami58m_FD_187452 | JGI IMG/M metagenome (GOLD analysis project Ga0209514, IMG submission 187452) | Subsurface groundwater microbial communities from S. Glens Falls, New York, USA - GMW37 contaminated, 5.8 m (SPAdes) (version 3) | ecosystem: Environmental > Aquatic > Deep subsurface >...
TTGTGAAGATGATAAAATAGCCTTGTTCTTTTATATTCCGCAGTGGCGCAACGGTAGCGCGGCTTCCTGTTAAGAAGAAGGTTGTAGGTTCGAATCCTACCTGCGGAGCAGAGCGGGACAGTGTCCTTCCAAATAGACACTTTGGGGCATAACATCGTTCTTTTTAGATGGTTCGAATATCTTGACTGTTGTAAGGAGTATTTTATCGACATTCGAACTATTGGTTATCGTCACTGCCTCAGATAGAAGCTGGAAGCCTTTTGTATATGTATACGACAACATTCCGGCACTAATAGTGAGAGTAGCAAAGATGAGTTTGATAAGTTGGCGTTTATAGTCTTTTTCTTTGGCATTGAGGAATATCTCCTTAGCTCTTTGAGAGAGATCGTAGATATTGGTCGCTAGCTCGTAATATTTAGCATTGGCGTCTGAATGTTTACTTAACTCGTGCCGAATTTGATCTTTCTCCTGAGAATATTGCTGGACCTTTGAATTATAGAAACTCTCCGTTATCTTGCCGTCTACTTTGTCATCATAAATTGTGCTAAATCTTTGTTCTACTAATTGTAATCTCCTGTTTAACTCCTGCACTGAGGCGGTGTAATATTCCATTTCATCTCTATGGCTTTCTTTAATAGCTTTCCGAATCCACTCAATAATCCGGGTATTCTTAATTTGTAGCTGATCAAACACTGCCAATATCTGTTTCTCGATGTCTGGCTCTTTGAACCAAACCGTTTGGGTACAACCCCGATAGTGGTTGCAATGGCCATAAATATAGCCCTTGGATGATTCCCATGTGATAAGCCCACGACACTCGGTACAATGGAGTAGGCTTTGGAACAAATAGGAATGCTTGCGATATTTAGGTGTGGTTTTCCCTTTGAGAATGAGTTGTACTTTATTGAAAACTTCTAAACTTATGAAGGTTTCTTGATTGCCTGGGGTTGTTTGGTCGTTCCAGCAAATCTTGCCTATATAGAAGGGATCAGAGAGGTATAAGGCAATTCGGCTTTTGGCAACCTTGGCTCCATGTGAACTTCTCATACCAGCTTCATTGAGCATTTGAGTAAGTCTTCTCAGAGAATAATTGCCAGTTGCGTACAAATCGAACATTTTTTTGGCGAATGGTACTTTATCTGGATCCGGGACATGAATTTTGTGACCTTTTTCTCCAATAGTCTTATATCCATACGGAGGTCGGGTAGGTAACCAGCCTTGGGCAATTTTCTCCTTCTGTCCCTTTTTAACCTCTTCCGATAGATTGTCTATATAGTTTTTGGCAAAGATTATCCGGATACCCCAATTGAGCTTCTCTTGAGATCGGGAGTTTTTGTGCATAATAAGGCTGTCTTTAACAAAATGTACCTGCCTCTCTTCATCGTCTTCCAACCACTGGTCAATCATGACTGCATCCTTGAAGTTACGGGTTAGTCTGTCTACTTTCTCAATAATTAGGAGTTTTATCCCTTCTTTATTGACATAATCCATCATGCCATTAAAAATCTCCCGTTGTTTCTTTCCCCCTGCAGATTCAGAGATAGAGAAAGTCTTGGCGATATCGAGATTTTGCCGGGTGGCATATTCCTTTAATAATTTCTCTTGAGCTGGAAGAGAATATCCCGTTTCTTCTTGTTCTTTTGAGCTGACTCTACATAGTAAAACTGATTTCATAACTTTTATTTAGTTTAGATAATATGTTAGGTAATGTCAAGTAATGTTACATGCTTACATTCATATTAGAGATTCCAGCATTCCCTTAAAACGCTGTTTTTTGTATTTAACATAATGACACTTACGACATTGGAGTGCTTTATTTAATTGATAAAGTACTCCGACTCGTGCCAAGCAATTTGGACACCGAAACCATAAACGCTTACCCCCAAATCCAGTTTCAGATGTAACAAGTTCGATTTGTTGATTAGAGATGTTAGTTAAACTTGAGACTATCACTCGGACAATATCTCCCCTAACAAGCCTAACTAAACTGTTAATATTTATTCTCTGACAGTTTTCCGACACCGGGGAAATATTTCCTAAATCATTTGGGTTCATTGTTTTGCACAATCTGATTCTGACCAATTATCGCCGTATCGGTCCTGATAGACACCTGTAAAGCAGGCATCCTAAGCATTTTCAGAGTTTGTATAGCTGTTAAATAATGTCTATTGGCCCTATCAAGATCTTTACTAAGCATTTCTAAATATCGCACTCCGATATCCGTAAACTTCCCTATTTCTAAATAATTAGTAATCCTCCTTTGTGTATCGAGAGTTCTTATATAACTCACCGCAGCCAGGGCGGCAGTAGCCTTTTCACTGGGGGTGGCACACTCATATTCCAACTGAAATTTTTTCATCAAGTCTATGCCAAATGTTTTATAAGATTCAGAGACAGACATTGTTAATAAAGCACCGTTGTCGAACTCAAATAATGTCATTGCTTTAAAAAGCATGTCTTCAGGTTTTGTGGTAGGGTCAGATTCTTCTTTTGGATTTACTAATTGTTCATCAGCTTTTCGCAATACATAATTTGGATCAAGACTGATATGTAAACTCTCAAATTGTTTTCTGATTGCTTCCAAAGTTTTGACAGGTTGTGTCACTGCTTTTGTAGCCATATCTCTATCTCTCTGTAAAAGCATCTAATGCCTCAAGTAACTCTCTCTTGCTCTGATAATCTCCATCATTATGAAAACCATTGCCGTAGTTGACCCTCAGGTATACAGACTGCACATCTTGCCATTTTATCGAGCGTATTCTATTGTAGAAACGACGAATAAAGTGGGTCTGGCCCTTGGCTACTACCTTGTCATTCCTTGTCACTTTATAAGTGAAGTTTAGGCGTGATTTCATATTTGTAGATTTTGCTGTACTTGAGACTCAGTAACTCCAAATATTTCTTTGGCCATTTCAAAAGTATTTTCGACGGAAATATCTAATGAATTGGTTGTATTTCCGCCATCGATAATTTTGTACAACTTAGCCTCGGTTTTTCCAACTTTTCTTTTTTCGCCAGAAAACAATATCTTTTCCATCGATATTAAATCCTCTAGGTAATTACGAATTGTTCTTTCTGCCGGTCTCTGAAGAATGGAGTCGTCCCAATTTTCGTGTATATCGACTATTGTGAACAGACTCCCTATCGTTCCATTTGAAATCAACTTATTTATTAAACCTAACACTTTCTTAGACTTGTTTTGCTTTTTGGCTTCCTTGCTGCTGGTTATTACTTGTGAAGAATACTGATTGTCTACATAGTCAAGAATTATTTCTGCAGGTGTATCATCAAAACGAGACAGGCTTATCAACTTTCTTTGATTATTATTGGAATCCTCTGGTTCTTGCCTAGAAAACTCCATGATTACATCAACATAAGACATTAAAGCTCCCGAACCCCTGCTGGCCGTTCCCTCGTTTCCTCCGGACTTTCTAAAATGGTGAACCAATAGTACGGCTATATTTTTTTCCCTAAAATAATTTAGCGGCAGTAATGCAGCATTCACTTGAGACGAATCGTTTTCATCGGTAACCGAAGAGAAAGTGGTCATCGTGTCTATAACTGCTAGTGATAAATCTTTTTCGACACAAAAGTTTGCAGCTTTTTCCACCCAAACCACCCATTCGTCATATTTCAGCTTTCTTTTTAATGGATTACACAATATGTGAATAGGTAACGTTAGATTTTTCTCTTCTCGTCTGAGTACCCATTGAGTTTCTCTTTCCTCAGATAAATAGAGTATCTGACACTTATGGGTTTTCTGGCCGGCAAGTGCAGTCTCCTCTTGCATGCATCTAAACAATTCGGCCAAAAGAGTTGTCTTTCCCGCTTTCCACAAAGCAGCTAATAAAGTTATGTGCCCCTTAGCAAGAAAACCATCCCACAACCACTCAACTTTATAATTATCTTTTTCTAAACTAGAAAGCAGTTTAGGTTCGAAATCGATGGTAATATCTTTCTTTGCTATTAACGCACTTCTAGCCTCAGTATCGACGGATGAATATCCTCTCTGTATATATAGATTCCCTCGTGCCCTGAGAAAGTCATAAGCATTCTGATATTTAGCTCTTGCATCGGCTTCAGTAAAAGAATGACCGAAGCCTTCATAGGTTCGTGCGGAGGCAAGTATTAGTTCCCAAGCTTCCTCTGGTAAGTGTTTTTGTAGCAAAGAGCAAGCCAGACGGTATAGTTTGTCATCTCTCTCGCCAATAGACACATTCAGACTGTCCCTGACGTCTAAAGGGGGTGTAAATCCATCGATTGGCACCTCCTCTTCTAATCTGGGAAACTCTGGTAATTCTTTTAATTGATCCCCTAGATCACCATCAACTTCCCACCTATAGACATGGCCGTCTAGTTCAGAAGGGGGAATTACCACAAAGCCGTGTTCACCACGTACATCCAACTCTTTTCCCCCCACTCGAACAGTATTTCTCACCCCTTCCCTATATTTATAATAAACATGCCTTCCCCCTGAAATAGTCTTTACCATAACTGGCGATTTATATAGACACTCTTCTTTTCCATCCCAATCCAAAACGGTTATCCCTGATATTTTTCCAGTAACTAAACCTATCGCATTTATTCCTGATTTGTTGAAACCAAATTCTATTTCTTCATCAGTCGGTAACCTATCTATAAATGGTAACCATGGGACAGCAGGTTTTTTATCAAAACCCTCTTTATCAACCTTATGACTTAGTACTACTGGAAAAACAGAGAATCCATACTTATCACGATACTCCTTGGCAATTTGAGCAAGGTTCATAGTAGAGCCTCCTTTTTTGGACCAGTGTCCATCTTTGCCAATGACTCAAAAATACCAACCAGTCCATTAGCTATCTCTACCAAATCCTCAGTGAGGAGGATTATTTTATAATCCTCTTGGAGGATGATGTTTAATTCCGATAGTAAGGTTTGGCTGACCATATTTAAAAACCCTGATATAACTTGTCCTTTAAAGTTTTTATAGCCATGACTGTTTTCCTAAAATCAACTAAAGTCTCCGGGGAGTCTTTCTCAGCAAAATTGTAGTTGTTGAGTAATGTTTCCAGTTCGGGAGTATTCAGGAAGACAAATTGCGCCCTCTTGGAGTCTGCCAGTTTATCTATGTTTACTAGCGTCTGATTTTTGGCAAAGAGGAAACAGGCGGCGTAAAAACTACTGGTTTGGAAGTATTGGTTGTCCTGATACGCATTTAAATTTTTCATAGCTAATCGCTTTGTGGCGATAGCTTTATTGTGAAGCAAGGCGAGAGAGGTTGTCCAAAGCTATGAGTGAGTTATTTGAGCCTGAAATATTGCAGGAAAAATTTGCTGGTGAGATTAATGCCCTCTAAAGTGAGTTTATTGAGATTGGTTAATTGAAATCAATTATTAGTAAGGGTAGTTCTTTTCAATATATAAAATGAATCTGGATTTAATCCTTCTCCCTTCTTGTTTTCAATAATCCAACCTTCACTTTTAATTTTTTTTGCCAATGCACCCTTGACATGTTTATAGTCTTTCGTGGGAATCTCGGTTGTAAGCTCCCTGGTTCGCTTGAGCTCAAAGTTAGACAAAATCTTCAAAAGTTCTGCCTCTTTTTTACCTAGACCACAAATCTTAACTAAACGTGTCACTTCTTTAGCCATTTCCCGCTTATTGAATAATCTATTGGTCTTTTCCGGAATTTTTTCTGCTTCACTCGACTTCTCTTCTAACTCACTCCCGCTAGATGAGTCATTGGCCACACTAACGGGTTTAGCGGCGGGTTGCTCCTCGGCGATAGTTAGACCAGACTCTACTTCTCTTAAGACATCTACGTTAATGTTGCCAAGCGTGACGATGCCAAAAAGACCATCTTCTCCGTAGTGACTTAGTAGGCCCATTTGGCTTAATCTGTCAAGCAGCCTTCTTTCGTTGATTAGCTGTTGCCCATGTGGAGACTGAAGCTGATACGCGATTTTACCGTCTGATCTAAAGTCGGTTAGAGATAAAATGCCACTTATCACCATTAGGACAAAGGGGTAGTTTTGGGGAGAGAAGTTTTTGATAACCTCTTCAGCAGAAATCTTAACGGGTAGCGTCGATCTTGGTGTAAAATTGGTTGGTCTTAATGCCTGTTCCGCTATTTGTTTTTTGAGGACCTTCTTTGTTGATACTGGTTTGTTTTTTTTAGTACTAACTATTCTTTTAAGAATGTCATGGAGATATATAAATTTCTTCTCGAAAATCTTAATTTGTGTATCTTCTCGACGAATGATTTCAGGCTGGTCATTAATAGTTACACAGATAGAACCTTGAGGTTTATTCGGATCATTAGTTGGTGGAGTCTCACCTAACTTTCGGGAAACTTCAATGATTTTTCTATTATGCAAGTTGGTCAAAATAGCCTCTAATTCACCCTCGTTATCAACCCAATCTTTTACAAACTTTTCTATTGGAATTTTAAAGGTGTTTTGATCTCTCAACTGCCACTCGGAGTTCAAGACAAAAGTTACTTGCCATATTTTTTCTAGCACCCACCGATCTTTATCTGCTAGCCATTTGTCGATTTCTGTATCGTCAGGTGTCTCCACCCTGGAAAATTGGGGCAAATTATCCCCGTCTGGACGATCAATCAATCTTTGTTGATAATCATTCAAATAAGCATTTGGATCGCAAGCTTTTCTGTATTTCTCGTAAATCTCATCAAAATTTGGTCGCAATATCCTTAAAAGAAATCCATTTCTATCTGCTCTCCAGTCTGGAAATATCTCTTTTACAATTTCTATAGCTTTTTCATCTCTGGCAAGTTTACGAACAACCGCCCACTTTCTTTCTTGAGTGGGATTTGGCCCACCCGCGACAATTATCGTTCTTGTGGTGTCATAAAAAAATGACCCATTCTCTTCTGGAAGAAGACTTTCTTCTTTTATATCTTTAAGAATTTCCCAAGTTTCAAGGCCAACTATTTCTTCTGGTGTCATATTCATTTTAATATTGACCAACTCATTAAAACGTCGGGAGTTGAAATTGGCTGGTCTTATTGTATGATAATATGAGCAAATATCAAGTAATTTACTTATGAACAAACAACAACTTCCGGAACTCCTTACTCTTGCTGAAGCCTGTGAAGCGCTTAAAGCTCATCCCAATTCTCTACGCCAATGGGATAACAAGGGAATTTTGAAAGCAATTAGATTCGGTCAAAGAGGAGATAGGCGTTATAGAAAAGAAGATATTTTAGATTTGATTAACAAAACTTAAGCTTCATTCAGTCTTATTGAGCCAATACTCTCTGATTTTCTTGAAGTAGTTAGTTCTTATACCAATTTTGTTGATTTCAGAAGGGTAGAACTCTAGAAGGACATTGCAAAGGTTGATCATCCACTGCTTTCTTGAATAGCGTTTTTCTAGAACGATTTTGTTTGAATTTGCTATTTGTATTTGTCCCCAACCTAGGGCACCAATTGTCAAACATGACCAAGAAAGCATTTCAATCGGAACAAAGTAGACTTTCTCGACTGTCAAATGGAACTCATTTACGGAGTAAGCAAGTAACAAAAGGTCAAAATTATTTTTGTCGTCCTCATAGAATCGTGATAATCTCTCAACGCTAGTTAGATTGGGCATATTAAATGTCGTATCAAGACGGTGAGTCTTCACGTCGACAACATGGTAGTTTCCCTCAATATCATTAAAAGCAAGATCTGCCATAGCTCTCCTAGCGAAATTCGAAGAGAAATCGTTGGAATACTCACCAAGTATTTCCCCAAAACTTTCATCTAGGATACTCTGAATGGCATCACCAACGGCTCTTGGGCTGGATGCTGTTCTCCCTGATAAGAAATCTGATTGGCTATTGATAAAGACTTTAATTTTTGATTCGATTTCTAATCTTGGTTTTTCTTGGAAAATGGTTGTTTGCATAGTTTAGAAAAGTGGTTGCTCATATTTTTTGTTCTTTTTATTGCCGTTTTGTTCATTCAGACTATTCCTTTCCCAAAAAACACCGTTTGAATATCCCTGTATGGATTTTTGGCTGTTGGTTATTTCTAACCTTTTTTCAGTTAATAAGCTGTATGTTCTATCAAGCTCAATACCGCAATACTTTCTGCTTAGTTTTCTAGCAACTACTGAGGTTGTTCCTGATCCTAGAAACGGATCGAGGATGAAATCGTTTTCTTTTGAGCTTGCCAAAATCACTTTTGCTACAAGTTTTTCTGGTTTTTGTGTAGGATGCTCTGTATTTTCTGGCATTGACCAAAAGGGAATTGATATATCTGTCCATAAATTTGAAGGGAAAGTTAGTCTATAATTACCATTTAAACCTTCTTCCCAGTCTTTAGGCTTACCACTCTCATCTCTATATGGAGCGATTACCTTTCTTTTCATTTTTACAGCATCTGGGTTAAAGTAGTAATCTTTTGATACTGTCGCAAACCAAATATCTTCAGAACAATTTTTCCAATTTGTCTTAGCACCCCTACCTTTTTCCCGTTCCCAAGTTATTCTGTTCCTGACTGTAAAGTATTTTTTCAAGATGTTATAAACTGCGGAAGTAGATTTCCAGTCGCAACATACATAAATTGAGGCGTCTTTTTTTAATGTTCTAATCAGCTTTTTCATCCAGCTGTCAAGCCACTCTTCATAAGTGTCATCACTGGTTTCTTTAAAGCGATTAGAATTAAAAGTCTTTGTTAGATTGTATGGTGGGTCAACAAAAAGTAAGTCAACAAAATTATCTGGTAATAAATCTAATACCCTAAACAAGTCTTGGTTTATGGTCTTATTTGTAATTTCCTCAACAGATGCCTGTTTATTTAACTTAATGAGCTTATTTGAATATAAAGTAATGTCATTCTTATCAATGGTGAGAGTTCTGTTTCTAGGTGCTTTGATTTTTATGTCCATGATTCTGGGAAGAGTTGTACTAGATGACTACTCTATAAGAAGTATCTTACCAGATATTAGATGAGTACGCTATATAAAAGTCTATGAGTACACTAGAGAATTCAGTGTATGGCTACACTAAGTTTCAAGGCTCCCGTTGACAGCACTGATAACCAAAGACTAAAAGATAAATTCAGTAAACACTTGAGCGAGAGTTTAAAAGAAGCAAGAAAAAGCAAGGGCTGGACACAGCAAGAATTGGCCGAAAAAGCAGGACTACATTTAACCTATATTGGACATTTAGAGTTAGGCAAATATCATCCAAGTACCTTTACGGTTTGGAAAATTGCAAAAGCTATGGAAATATCAATCAACGAGTTAGTAAATTGTTAGAGCAGGTTTTTAAGTTGTTTGGACTCTTCAGGGCTCTAAGTGGTATTCTATAAACAAGAAGCGACAAGCCCCTTATGAATGAGATAGAACAGCTAGAAACATTAAAGGCAATCAAAAGGAAAGCAAAATTTCTTTATAATTGCTACTCGGCACTCTACGAAAACAAAATCAAAATTTCTTCGCCCGGAGACAGAAAGATATTTCAGGAAGCAATCTCTGCTCTTGATGACATGTGTGGGATGTATGAAAGGCTAAAGACCGGCATGAGAAAAGAGCCTCCCGCTGAACAGATCAAGTTTGCCGCCAAGTGGAGTACTTATATTTCTTGCATTGACACTATGACAGCTTACAAAACCAAAGATAAGTACTTACTCAAGGGAACAATCTTAGACGAGTCGTACGCCACAAAAATGGCACCCAAGCTTTATCTTGACTATAGTAAACAATTACAACAAAATTATGAAAAGTACAATTGATTTGTTTCCTAGAATAATACTTATAAAAGACACCATAGAAAGGACGGACGAGTTGTTTTCTGAGGCTATTAAATTACATTTTCAATATGGAAAGGCTACTACTGCCCTACTTCAAAGGAAATTGTCAGTAGGATATGCAAGGGCAGCAAGAATGATTGATGAATTGGAATACGAAAAGGATTGGATAAAAACTTTAGTTGCCAATTCTCACCTTATCCGAGCCACCCTGGAATCTCATGGAATATGGGTCAAACTTGCCCGAGTAGATGTCTTGGACAAAGAGGTTTGTTTCTGCTTTGACATTTCAGTTGGATCAGAGTTTACGAGACTCTCTAAGTTAAACAAAGAGATAGCCTTGTCGCTGGCCTCACCTACTGGAGATGTAAAGATTGTAGCCCCTATCTCTGGCACTTCTTTGGTGGGAATATATTTACCAACAATTACCAAAAACAAGGTTGAGCGTTTTAAGGCGATGAACATAAACACTGATCAACCCCGACCGTCAGAGTTTATGTCGAGAGTCAGAGATATGCTTTTGTTACTGGCAGAATTTATTACCAAGACAGCTTATAAGATTTAGGAGTGTTTGGAGCTATTGGCCTCCACATCATTTACGGTCGATCAAGGACAATCGAAGAAATAATTAGAGAGATGTCTGTTTAGTATAGAAGCTACGAAAGGAATATAATATTGATAACATAATTCTATGACTGACGAGGAAATTGTTAAGCTTTTCTTGGACTCTGAGGAGTGGCAGACTTTTGAGGCCAAAAGGGCAATGGTTCAACCAGCAAGACTTCTTGAATGTGTTGTGGCTTTTGCGAATACAGATGGTGGCTATATTGTTGTTGGGTTAGAAGACAAATTAAAGGCTAAGGGGACGCAAAGACTGATTGGAATAAATGAGGGGCTAGATAATGTTTCGGAGACTCTTAAATTGATAGACAAGGACATTGATCCTCCATTGAGGCTCTGGAGTAAATTTGAGCTTGAAGTAACTAATATTGGAAATCAAGCCGACAAACTTTTAGTCATTAACATAAATAAAAGCGACGACGTTCACTCTCTCAAAAATGGTGATACATTTGTGAGAAAAGGGAGACAAAACATTAAGGTTGGATCTACAGAAATTATTCGATTGAAATATGAGAAGGGGGCAATAAAGTTTGAAGACGAATCTACAAAAATGACCGACCTGAATGATCTAGATATCAACCTCTTTAGAGTATATAAGCACGACACGCAAAGTGAAAATCAAGATGATTGGCAATTTCTAAAAGATAATGGTTTAGCCATAAAAATGAATGGAAGTTTCGAATTAACTAAGGCCGGTGTTTTGCTTTTTGCAAGGAATCCAAGCGTAAGTTTGAAGAACAAAGTTGGTATAAAAATTTCACACTACTATGGTATAAAACCTTCTTACACGGGGGAACCAAACTTTGTGTCTAGGCCGTTCACAATCGAAGGACCATTATTGTTTCAAATTCAAAAAACCTTGGAGTATTTTCGTGACGCCGTAAAAAATTCCCCTCCAAAATTAAAAGGGTCTGTCTTTATCCCCACATTACTAATCCCTGAATGGGCTTTTCAGGAAGCAGTAACAAACGCTGTTATACATAGAAACTATTCTATCCAAAACGACATTCAAATTAGATTCTTTGATGACCGTGTTGAAATTGAAAGTCCTGGAGGTTATCCCGGACATATTACAGTAAACAATATCAGATCCGAAAGATTTGCAAGGAACCCTCTGATTTTAAGAACCCTTAACCGTTTTCAGACCGCTCCGAATCTAGATATTGGAGAAGGAGTTGACCGTATGTTCAAAGTTATGCGAGATAGCAACCTTTATGAGCCATTGTATTTTCCATCGTCGGTGAGACCGAACTCCGTACTATTGTTTCTTCTGAATCTACAGCGAGTTGAATACTGGGACACCGTAAGTAAGTACTTAGATGAAAATTATAGGATTACCAATGGTGAGGCAAGAAAAATAACTGGTATCAACGACACCCTTAAAATGTCACGTCTTCTAAAGACCTGGGTTGATAAAGGCTTATTGGAGAAAGTGGGACAGAAAGCAAAAAAGGTAACTTATTATAAAAAAATTGGCCAGGAAGTGCCTAGGACTTTATTATCAAGGGGGTCTGAAAATAAAAAGACCAATTAGAGATTTAGGCACGAATAAGGTTGATTTCGATCATTTTTATTTTCATCTGATCCTTTTTGTAATAGATAGGGATAAGTTAAACAGAGAGAAGTAACCTAGTTTGTTCCAGAAATATTCCGGGGTAATCTATTAGTTCCGACCAATCAGCTTTTCGGTAATCGTCCCATCTGGCGAGCCATTCGACTCATTTCATTCGCTCATGGCTATAGCCAGATGGAGTTGGTATAATTAACAAATCAGGTATAATTTCATATCATTACGATCCTGACAAAAAGGATTTGGTGGGCTTAAAGCAATTCTTGGATGAGAATGTTCTAGGTGTACAATAGAAGAGGGGTGAGGATGATGTATAAAAAGATTGAAGCCTATTTTAGAAAACACTCTTATTATAATTCGGCTGTGCATGTGCTGGCGGGAGTGGGAATTGGGATCCTGCTGACTTATCCGCTGGCGGGCACGCACCCGGTAAGATGGGGAGGGCTGTTTTTGGCAGCGGCACTACTGGGCCACCTGTATCCTTTAACAATAAAGAAATAACTATATGGAGAAGATAGTGGAGGCTTTGAGGGAAAATGGGATGGAGGCTTTTGTGGTGGAGAGTGGGGCAGAGGCGAAGAAAAAAGTGCTGGAGATGATTCCGGCGGGGGCAGAAGTGATGTGTATGAGTTCGGTGACTTTGGATACGATAGGATTATCTGAATTGGACACGGTGAAAAAACAATTGATGGCTATGGACCGGGCTACTCAAGACCGGGAAATGCGCAAACTGGGGTCTGCCCCGAATTGGACGGTCGGAAGCGTGCAAGCCATTACTGAAGACGGCCAAGTGGTGATAGCTTCAAACAGCGGCAGTCAATTACCCGCTTATGCTTATGGAGCCGGCAGGGTGATTTGGGTGGTGGGGCAGCAAAAAATAGTCAAAAATCTTGACGAGGCCTTTAAAAGAATTTATGAATATGTGCTGCCATTAGAATCAGAAAGGGTAAAAATTGCTTACGGTATGGATAAGAGCAACGTGAGTAAGTTGCTGGTGATAAATAAAGAAATAGTGCCGGGGAGAACCACGGTGATTTTAGTTAAAGAAAAGTTGGGATTTTAAGGAGATAAGGTTTCGATGTCGGTCATGGGATAGTCTTTTAAGTTGCGAGTAATTAGTTTTAAATTGAAAAGTTTGGCAGTGGCGGCGATGAAGCAATCTAATAAATACACCCGTTTTTTCTTGCGGGCGAAATCTTGGCGATACTGTCCGGCGATTTCACCCACCACCTGATCAATCGGCAGGACACCGAATTTGCTGATCAGCAAATCCAGTTTTTCTTTTTCATCTTTTGAAGCTTTACTGACAACTTCGGCGACGGTGACTGCTGAAATAGCTATTTCACCATTTTCAATCCATGCTTTAATTTTGGAAGCGGACGGCTCTGTTCCCCCAAAAGCCTCCAGAAGGACATTGGTGTCCAGTAAATACTTAGGTGCGATGCCGATCTTCATTTCGTCTTTCCTGTCTCTGCCAAGATGAAATATTTTTAATCCGGCTCCAGCCACTTTTAGATTTAGTTATGCTGCCAACTACTGTCCGCGCGACCATTTCGAGGTCGTTTTTTTCTCTATCTTCCAGCATCATCCGCAGAATCGCCGCCCGGCGCAGATATCCACTTAAACTCTCCTTTAATCTGGCTCCACTGGCCTCGATCAGCCTTTTTAGATCGGGTGAAAGAGAAATTTGGGTTCTGGTGGGATAAATGGCAGTATTCATAATGATGTAATAATAGTACATCATTTATAGCTTGTCAATAATTACTCAGATTTGATAGAATAAAGTTGTGGATGTAAAAACAGAAGCTGTGCTAACTTGTCCAAAATGCAACACTCCTCAAAAAGTAAAAATGCCGACTGATGCCTGCCAGCATTTCTACAAATGTACTAGCTGTGGAGAAATATTAAAACCCAAAGAAGGGGACTGTTGCGTATTCTGTTCGTACGCAGATAGTAAGTGCCCGCCAAAGCAAGTAGAATATAGCCCTTTGCAAGAGGACCTCTTGTAAATGACCCGCCAAAGAGGTTGAGTTATAATAAAAATGTGACCGCAGAGTTGGGAAACTATTCAGAGATAGCTGCAAACAAGAAATTGTGCCGTAGTTGCATCATGGTTGATGAGCTGTCTCACTTCCAGGAATTTGAAAAATTAGGAATAACAAAGATAGGGACCAACAAAGATGGTGTGTTTATAGTTGATGTTCCTACAGATAAGATTGGTGGTTTTGTAAATCTTTACACCCGGGTGATGAAACCAGGCAGGTGGAATGAATATGTTGGCCCAAAAACTGGTTTTTATTTCAAATTGCCCGACGGAGAAATTAGGCACTTACTGCTTAAAGGCGCAGACGGACAAAGAGAGATCAATGCTACTTTGCGGGAATTTGTCTCTAATTGGGATTTAGATACTGATTTATGGAAATGGCTTGCTGGGATTGATATCTATTCAGATTGGCTGAAATCAAACTAACTAAAGTTCGAATAAGCAATTGTCAGGGGAGTAAAGGGTTTAACTGAGTGGTATTATGCTGAAACGGCCTTCAATTTTGAACTTTTGGTAAAATATAGGTATGTTGAAAATAAATTTCTACCCCGACTCTGATAAGAAAGGATTAATTGAAGCAGTCGAAGGATATAAAAAGATATGGCTGGACGAGGCAGAAAAAATTGTGGAGTCGATTAAAAAAGTTTCAGGATTAAGCTTTGTCGAAAAAGAAATTAACGCTGTAGTATTTGAAGGAAGATCAGGCTCTTCTCCACTTTGTCTGAGGGCTAGCTATTCGTACGCAACTAAAAAGGCTAGCTTGGTCCACGAACTTTGTCATAGATTACTTGATGGCAATGGATTAGGTCTTCCAAGAGGCCAGAATAGTTCCTTAGAACATAAACATTTGGATTTGGTTCTCTATGATATATGGATAGACCTATATGGTCAGCTGTTTGCAAATGAGCAGATAGCTATTGAATCTAATAAAGTACAACTTTACAAAGAAGCTTGGGATTACGCGCTCGCATTTACCAAAGAAGAAAGAAAAATAGAGTTTAAAAAACTTGCTCGAACCGGTGCAAGCACCTATCCAAAGAATGACAATTTTTAAAACCCCAAAGATGCAAATAGTGGTGGCCCTCTCGGCCATATGGCTGACTAGCTGGCTCCATGCGGGCGGGATAAGGTTGGTGTTTTTACTATTTTTATCTCTGGTGGTTACTATTGGATCGGATTTCCTGTTTGCCAGATTGCGGGGTAAACCTTTCTTCTTTCCCAGTGCGGCCATTGTATCCGCGATTATTATTGCTTTGCTGGTTTCACCCTGGTATCAAATTTTCCTAGTTGGGCTATTGGCTATGGGGTCTAAGAATTTTCTGCGGGTGGGAGACAGACACATTTTTAATCCGGCGGCTTTCGGCCTGTGGCTGGGGGGAATAATCTTTAGCCAAAACACTTCTTGGTGGGGGGTGTCTTGGCAGCAGTTAGCCAGTCAACCGTTAGCTTTTGTCATTTTACTGACTCCCTTTTTGATATCGGCACTGCGTATGCGGCGTTATTTTATCCAGCTGGTTTTTTTGCTTGTTTTGATTTTGTTCAAGGCCTCGCTGCTGGATCCGGCCCTGCTTTTTTTCGCGGCGGTGATGCTGCCGGAGCCCATGACCACGCCATTAAAACCTACAACCCAGCTGGCTTTTGGGGTAGCTGTGGCCCTGCTGTCGCTGATTCCTTATTTTCCTGACCCGTTGCTATTGGCACTTCTTATAAGCAACGTGTTATTCTTTAAACGATGAGCATGAAAGTAGTTTTGGGGGTAGTTGCTGTTTTAGCGGTTGTGGGAGCGGGAATAATATTTTTGGGTCAAAACAAGCAGGCCAGTTCACAGACAAACAGTGTTACTCTAACTTCATCAGGATTTACTCCTCAAAGCATCATGGTAAAAGCGGGAACAACGGTTACCTGGACTAATAATAGCGGGGCAACTGCCACCGTTGATTCGGCAAATCATCCTATTCATTTGGCCTACTCACCCCTGAATCTGGGCAATTTTGCCAGCGGTGAAACTCTGTCGCTGGTATTTGACCGGCCGGGCACATATAAGTACCACAACCATTTAAATGCCAGCCAGACCGGGGTAGTAGTAGTGAATTAGGGGAGGGTTTTGGTGACGTTGGCGGTGCCGCCGGAGCGGAGGATGAAAGTGGCATCGAGAGAGACATTCCTGATGTTTTTGTGATATACGCAGCGAGTCGAAGAGCAGGTGCCTAAGATTTGCCGGCGGGAAGAACGGGAGATTTTGGGTTTGAGTTTAAATCCGCCTTCGAAACCTTTCTGGCCGGTGGCGGAATCATAAACCAGAGTGTAATTGACTTTGGCCACATCTTTCAGGCCGCCGAAGTTGAGATACACGTAGCGGCGGTCGCGGGAGAGTGAGAGGCCGACGCCCTCCTTCGCCAAGGCTACGGAAGGGTAAAGAAGCAAAAAAAGAAGTGGTAAAATAAACTTCACAAGATGAGTATACTACGTTTGACAGTCGGAGCGTTAATTGGGGCGGGAATGATTTTTACGGTGTGGGATTGGCGGCAGTGGAGAATTGCAGAGACGAAGAATTATGGCCAGGGGTGGGAAGAGAATAGGGGGGTGGCTCCGGCGCAGAAATTGGCAGGAGTGTATACCAACAAACTTTTGAAATTCAGAATCAGGTATCCCCAAGATTGGGGGGCTAAGGCTAAGATTAAAGTGACAGTAAAGAAAGATACCCGGGATTTACCAGTAATCGCGGATGAGATGGCTAAGGGAATTACCCAAGAGAGAGGGTATATTAATACCGAATCGGCCAGCTTGGTTATTCTGACTTGGGCAGGGGTCAGGGAAACAAAACAGGTGGCTTTGGCTAAAAAAGAGGACCGGCTATATAAAATAGAGGTTATTTGCGAGAGCGGGATTTGGAAGTCTTGGTCCGCGACTTTCGAGCAGGTTTACCGGTCTTTGGTTTTGTTGTAGAGACGAAATAGAGAGCCAGGGTGAGAGACAGAAAGGCTATAACAATGGGGATGAGGAGCGAGAGTTGATTAGAAGATGGGGTGGCGCTGGTGGTAAATTTGACCGCGGCGGTGACGGGGGGAACGAGAGAAGTATGATCGTTGGCTACTAATTCGGCGATGAGAGCGTGGGAGCCGGGCTTGACGTTTTGGAAAGTATAAGTAGGAGAGACCGCCTTGACGGCGGAAGCTTTGGTGGGTTTAGTTTGGTCCAACCAAAGGTGCAGATGGCCTTGGCCGGGAACCAGTTTGGGATGGGTTTTGTAATCTACCAGGGCGAAATTGGCCACGGCGATTTTGACGACGACTTTGGGGCCGGCGATGATTTGATTAGGAGTAGGAGAGACGAAAGAGAGAGATGGGACACCTAGGGCCAAGGCGGCGGCAATCAAAAGGGCAGGAAGCATAAATATAAATATGATATATTTAAGTTATGAATGCAAGTGGGAAGTGGTTGGTGATCGGAGTGATAGTGCTGGTGGCGGTAGGGGGAGGGATTTTGTGGCTACGCAACACAAATCCCAAGCCACAAATTCCAAGCTCCTTGGAAATGCCGGTGCCGGGAAGCGACGTCGAGGAAAAGGTGGTGACAAGTGGGAAAGTGGTGGAGGTGACGGTGGAGGGAAGCAACTTCAAATTCAGCCCAACGACGATTACAGCCCTTAGGGGTGACACGGTGAAACTGACGTTTAAAAGTATGGGAGGAATACATAACTTAGTAATTGATCAGTTTGGAGTAGAGACCTCCCAGTTGGGAGAAGGGGAGGAAGAAGAAGTGGAGTTTGTGGTGGATAAAATGGGGACTTTTGAATACTATTGTGCGGTGGCTGACCACCGGGCCATGGGAATGACAGGTAAACTTATAGTAGGGGGAGAATGATTGTTGTCAATTTCAAAAGGTATGTAAGCGGGGATGGAGCTGTTAGTTTGGCGCGGATATGTAAGAAGTATGGAGCGATTGCTTGTCCGCAATTGGCAGATTTGGCTGCTTGTGTAGAAACTGGGGCAGAGTGTTGGACTCAGAAATATGAACCGTTGGCCCGCGGTCACACAGGGACTTTACTGAACCATTCGGATTTCCGGCTGGACTTTAAAACGATTGAGGAAACGATGTTGAATTTAGAGGGGATTAAGGTTTGTGTGTGTTGTAAGGATGTAGAGGAGGGAATAAAGATTTCAACCTTTGATCCGGATTGGCTGGCATATGAACCGCCGGAGTTGATTGGAAATAAGGAAAAGTCAGTGAGCAGTGAGGAGCCGGAGGATATTCTACGATTGGTGTCCAGTGTTCAATGTCCGGTGCTGGTTGGGGCGGGGGTTCACAACGCGCAGGATGTAAAAATAGCTTTAGAGATGGGGGCTAAAGGAATATTGGTGGCCACAGATGTGGTAAAAGCGGCGGATCCGGAAAAAGAGTTGCGGGAATTGGCGGAAGTATTTGTTAACAAATCCAAAATTCTAAATTCGAAATCCCAAATAAGCACTAATGTTTAAACCCCAAGTTTTTTTAAACGTTTTGATTTATAATTTATTTGGTTATTAGAATTTAGTGTTTAGAATTTATGCAAAAGGTAGTGTTTATAACCGGGGCGAGTAGGGGAATCGGATTGGCGACGGCCAAGAAGTTTGCCAGCGAAGGGTGGAGAGTGGCAGGATTTTATAAGAATAATTCCGGGCCAGGGGTAAAAAACGTAACTTATTATCAAATAGATGTGGCGGACGGGGAGAGTATTAAAAAGGCATTCGATAAAGCCTTTGTAGATATGGGGAAAGTAGACTGTCTAGTGAACTGTGCAGGGATTGTAATTGATAAGACATTGCAGGGGTATGAATTGGAGGATATGGAGAAAATTATCAAAATTAATGAAATTGGAGTGTATTTATGTACTAAGAAAGCATTGGAAAAAATGGAAGAAGGGGCAATTGTGAACATTAGCTCGTCGGCGGCCCAGACGGGAAGCTTTGATGCAATTTATGCCGGGACAAAAGGGGCGGTGTGGAGTTTTTCTAAGAGCATGGCTTTAGCGCTGGCTCCCAGGATCAGAGTAAACTGCGTGGCTCCAGGAATAGTGAATACAGACATGGGAAATTTTGGTTGGGGGCCAGGAGAGCTGGAACAAAGGGTGAAGGCTATTCCCATGGGAAGGATGGCTGAACCGGAAGAGGTTGCAGAAGGAATTTATTTCTTGGCAAACGCAACTCATATCACCGGAGCGTGTTTGGATATTAATGGAGGTTATGTATTAAGATGATATTTATTGGCGCGGATCATAGAGGGTTTGAGTTGAAAGCAAAAATTGCTAAGTGGCTGGCGGGGAGGGGATATGAGTTTGAGGATATGGGAGCTTTTGCGTATGACCACGAAGATGACTATGTTGACTACGCGATTCTGGTGGCCCAGAAAGTGGTGGAAAGAAATGCCAAGGGGGTTGTGATTTGCGGGAGTGGAGTAGGGGTGGATATCGCGGCCAATAAAGTGGTGGGGGTAAGGTGCGGGCTGGGGTGGGAAGCGGACCAGGTGCACGCGGCCCGAAAAGAGGATAATATAAATGTGTTGGCCCTGGCGGCGGACAATATAAATGAAGAAAAGGCTATGAAACTGATAGAAACATTTTTGGAAACTGAATTTGTGGAAACGGATAGATATTTGCGTAGAATTGAAAAAATTAGGAGATTTGAAAAATGACCCTCCCAATCTTACCGCAAACCTTTTCAGAGCTGTTCGCTCACGGTTTGCGGAGCGATTTTGGGCGGGCTAGAAGGAGGTGAGGTAAATGAAAGGATTAAAAACTTTATCCAAATGGTTGGTGGTGATTGGCGCTATTAACTGGGGACTGGTGGCGGTATCGGGCTATAACCCAGTGACGACCGTCTTTAGCCAATGGCCAGTGGTGGAAACCTGGGTGTATGTTTTGGTAGGTGCGGCCGGTGTCTGGGGAGCTTATGCCATGTTAACCAACAGCAAGAAAAAGTAAAAAGTGTGGTTAAATTAAGACATGATACAACTGCCTGTAATTGAGGAGGCGTTGGTTGCCGAAAAAAAGGTGTTAGTGAGAGCAGATCTAGAGTGGGATGGAGAAGACTCACAGCGGGAGAGAGTCACTAAAGAAATTGTTGAATATTTGAAAAAAAATGGGGCGGATAAAATAAAACTGATTGGACACAAAGGAAAATTTGAACTTGATTTGCGGGCTGATCCGCGGGAAGAAGCCAACGATGAAAGTTTGGCGCAGGAGTTGGCAGAGGGATGGGACGTGTATGTAAATGAAGCGTTTGCGACGAGTCATGAAAGACATTGCTCGATCGATACTCTGCCGCGGTGGATGAAAAAGCAGGGTAAACAGGTGTGTGTGGGATTGAGATTTGCCAAAGAAATCGAAGTGCTGGGTGGAGTAAAACCCGGAGTGGCAGTAATTGGAGGAGCAAAAGGAAATAAAGGGGAGTATGCGGAAAGATTGGAGAAGAAAGGGTGGGTAGTGTTGCGGGGCGGGCTTTTGCCGGGGGCGAAGTTGAGGCCTGATGGGCTGGATATAAGTGATGAAGAGATCAAGAGATTAAGTGATGAAGTTACTAAGGCAGAGACTATAGTTTTGGCTGGACCGATGGGTAAATATGATGAAGCGCCAGAGGGCACGAGAGAAGTTTTTACGGCGGTTGCCAACAGTAGAGCATATAAAATCGCCGGAGGGGGAGATACAGAAGCGGCTTTGGAAAAGTTTGGACTGAAAGAGAAATTTGATTGGATTAGTGTGGGAGGGGGAGCCATGCTGGAGTTTTTGGCGACTGGTACATTGCCGGGGATAGAAGCAGTGATATCATAAGAATATATGGTTAAAGTTGCCATTAATGGTTTTGGAAGGATTGGCCGGCTGGCGTTTAGGATTTGGCTGCTCAAGCATCACAATGAGATGGAAGTGGTGGCGATAAATACCAGCGGTTCCATGGATACGGCTGGCTGGTGTCATTTGTTGATGAACGATACGACTTATAGAAAGTTTGAGATTGAGGTGAAGGCGGAGGGTGAATATTTGGTAGTGCCGAGCATGGGTTTGAAGATTCCGGTGTTGGCGCAAAAAGATCCGGAACTATTGCCGTGGAGTAAATATGGAGTAGACGTAGTAATGGAATGCACAGGCAAGTTTACGGATGAGATCGGAGCATTGAAGCATGCCAAAGCCGGGGCCAAGAAAGTGATTATTTCGGCTCCTTCTAAAGACGGAAACGTGGGCACTTTTGTATTAGGTGTTAATCCTTCGACAGGCTCAGGACAAGTGATTTCAAACGCTTCTTGTACAACAAACTGTGTGACACCGGTGGCAGCGGTAATACAGGCTAAATTTGGGATTAAAAAGGCCATGCTGACCACGGTGCATGCCTATACCGATGACCAGGTACTGCAAGACGGGAGCCATAAAGATTTGCGCCGGGCCAGGGCGGCGGCGGTTAACATCGTGCCGACTTCCACCGGGGCGGCCATTGCCACCACCGAAGTGATACCGGAACTTAAGGGACTGTTTGACGGCATAAGCCTGCGGGTGCCGGTGTTGACTGGGTCGATTTCTGATTTTGTATTTGTGACAAAAAGGCCGGTGACGCGGGAAGAGGTGAACCAGGCGTTTGTGGAGGCAGTCAACGATCCGAGATACAAAGGAATAATTGGAGTGAGCGATGAGCATCTGGTGAGCTCGGATGTTATCGGCAGTTCGTATAGCGCGATTATTGACCCGGAGTTTACGCAAGTGATTGACGGGGACTTGGTGAAAGTGCTGGCTTGGTATGATAATGAGTGGGGATATGCAAATAGATTGGTGGAACAGACTATTATATTTGGAAAAAGCTAATGCAAATAATTCCGGCGATATTAACGGATAAGCAGAGCGAGTTGATTGAGCTAATTAAGCAAATTGGGCAGAGCGAGAGGTTTACGCGGGTGCAGATTGATTTTGTGGATGGGGAGTACGCGGCTAATAAGAGTATAAGAGTAGAAGAGTGTAAGAGTATAAGAAATTATCCGGAGATAAAATTCGACGCGCATTTGATGGTGATCGAGAAAAATTTACAGAGTTATTTAAATAACTTAGCTGGTTTTGACAGAATAATTGTGCAAATGGAAAGCGTCTCGCACCCCGAAAACTATAATTGTCTGGCACTGGATATTCATTCACCTATCGAGGCCATTGAGCCATATTTAGCAAAACTAAAATTAATTAATCTCATGGCGATTGAGCCGGGATTGGGGGGACAGGAATTGGATCTTGGGATTTTAGACAAACTAAGTTACTTAAGTAACTTACGAAACTTGGGACACTTAAGCTTCCTAATAAGCGTAGATGGAGGAATAGAAAAACGACACTTGCAAATACTGAAAGACTTAGGAGTGGATGAGGTGGCGGTGGGGGCGAAGCGGGTGTTAGAATGGAATTAATGCCCGAGGAAGCGACGAAAAAGATAAAAACGGTAGCCTGTCTGGGATTTGCGGATGCCAGTCCGGAAGACCCGCTGTTTAAGGAGGCATACGACGTGGGAGTAGCCTTGGCCAAAGCCGGATATGTGGTGGCCAATGGGGGCGGGCCGGGAGTCATGCGAGCTACCAGTGAAGGAGCAAAATCAGTGGGGGGACATGTAGTGGGAGTGACTTTTTATCCCAAAGACGTGGCCAACTTCGAGGGCAAGGATAAAAATAATCCTATAGATGAGGAAATAAAAGCCAATAATTATCTGGAAAGAACGTTGAAACTTTTAGATGTGGGGCAGGCGTATGTGATTTTTAAAGGGGGGACGGGGACAATTTCGGAATTTGGCATGGCTTGGGGGTTGGCCAGATTATATTTTGGACATCATAAGCCGCTGATTTTGTTTGGTAAGTTTTGGGAGAATATAATGGCGGCCTTTTTGGCCAACATGCGCATGCGCCCGGAGGAATTTCAGGTATACCGGGTGGTGGAGACACCGGAAGAAGTAGTTAAAACATTGGAGATATTTGAGTATATGCTGGAACATGAGCCGCATGTGTTTAATCCGGCCGAAAAACCCTTCCAGGTATGAATCTAGATTTGAAAGCCAGTGAGATACGCCAGGATATTATTAAGATGCTTCTTGAGGCCGGGTCTGGACATAGCGCTGGGTCTCTGGGGATGGCGGATGTGTTTACAGCTCTATATTTCGGGGGAGTATTAAATTACGATCCTAAAGATCCATGGAAAGCCGACCGGGACAGGGTGATTTTGAGCAACGGACATATCTGTCCGGTGTGGTACGCGACTTTGGCGCACGCGGGATTTTTTTCTCACGACAAACTGTTGACTTTGAGGAAATTGGGGAGCGGGCTGCAGGGACATCCACACTATCGGGAACTGCCGGGAGTGGAGAACACCGGGGGGCCGCTGGGACAAGGCCTGTCGCAGTCTATTGGTCAGGCTCTGGCGGCCAGAATAGATGGCCGGGATTGGCGGGTGTACGCCATGATGAGCGACGGGGAGCTGGATGAGGGGCAGACATGGGAAGCGATCATGTTTGCTGGCAAAAATAACTTGCATAACTTAACGGCCATTATCGATCGCAACAACATTCAAATTGACGGATTTACAGAAGAAGTAATGCCATTGGAACCCCTGGTGGATAAGTTTACGGCGTTTAATTGGTCGGTGATCGAAATAAACGGCCACAATATATCAGAAATAACCGCGGCCATAGAGAAAGCCAAGACAATTTTTGAAAACCCGACGGTGATTATTGCCCACACAATCCCGGGGAAGGGTGTGGATTTTATGCAGTGGAAGCCGGAATGGCATGGCAAGCCGCCAAAAGCTGATGAGGCAAAAAAGGCGTTACACCAGTTGAGGACGTTGGGAGGGAAAATTCAATCAGAACACCAGTAACTCACCCCTTTCGTTCCCCTCTCTTAATTTAAGAGAGGGGTTAGAGGTGAGTTATAAAAATATGACAAAATTAAACCCAAAATTATTTGATAAGGATGTGGAGCAAGTGCCAACCAGAAATGGGTATGGGGAGGGGCTGGTGGAGTTGGGAGCCAGGAGTCAGGAGATAGTGGTTTTGACGGGAGACCTGAAAGAAAGTACCAGAGTGGAAGAGTTTGCTAAAAAATATCCGGCCAGGTTTATTGAATGCGGGGTGGCGGAGCAAAATATGATGGGTATCGCGGCGGGCCTGGCGGCCGCGGGCAAAATTCCTTTTGTTTCCTCATATGCGGTGTTTTCTCCGGGTAGAAATTGGGATCAATTGCGCGTTTCGGTTTGTTACTCAAACCTCAACGTAAAGGTGGCCGGAGCGCACACGGGAGTTTCGGTGGGGCCGGACGGGGCGACGCATCAGGCACTGGAAGATATTGCCATTACCCGGGTACTGCCGAATATGACAGTGGTGGTGCCGTGTGATGCAATACAGGCAAGGCAGGCAACGCAGGCAATAGCAGGCATGCCGGGTCCATGTTACTTACGACTTACCCGCGAAGCGACACCAATAATCAACCAATCATCAAATTTCAAATTCCAAATCGGAGAAGCTAATGTATTAGAAAATTATGGCCAGGATGCGGCGATATTGGCGTGTGGACCGCTTCTATACCAATCACTTATTGCGGCTCATGAATTGAACGACCAGGGCATAAAAGTTACCGTGGTTAATAATCACACGATCAAACCTATGGATACAGCGACAATAATGCGGATAGCCAGAGATTGCGGGGCGGTGGTAACGGTAGAGGAACACCAGGTGATGGGGGGCATGGGGTCGGCGGTGGCAGAAATTCTGGCTAAAAATTATCCTGTACCCATGGAGATGATTGGGATGCAGGATTGTTTCGGCGAGTCCGGCCAGCCAGAGGAATTGCTGGAAAAATATGGGATGAGTGTGGTTAAAATAAAAGAAGCAGTTAAAAAAGCGATTTCGAGAAAGGCGGTGAGATAATGGCTGTTAAAAAAGTTGAAAAACCCTCCGTCGCTAAAGCTATGGAGGGCAAGTGGGTAACAGTGGGGTGGGGACTGCTGCTGGTAGGGGGCTTGGCCCACATGTTACCGGTGCAGATGGCTCCACTTTTGGGATGGTCCTTGTATGGAGTATCCGTGCAGATGGCAGTAGGAGTGGTGTCCGTTGTCATGGCGCTGTATTTCTTATTGGGAAATGAGTAAACTGAAATTATGGTTGATGTAGGGAAGATTTCCAGAGATGGAAAGATAATGCTGCTGGCGTATGACCAGGGGTTTGAGCATGGGCCGGCGGATTTTGATGATGACAATGTCGATCCCCAACAGATTATCGATATTGCTCAAAAAGCCGGAGTGTTTACGGGAATTGTATTTCAGGCCGGAGTAGCCGAAAAATATGCGGTGGAATTGCCGTTAATAGTTAAACTCAACGGCAAAACCAGTTTCCATAAAGGCGAAGAGCCGATCAGCCTGCAGATTCACAGCGTGGATAATGCAGTGGAATTGCAGGCGGCGGGGGTGGGCTACACTATCTATGTTGGCAGCGAACACGAGGAGAAGATGATACAGGAGTTTGGGAAAATTGTGGAAGAAGCCCACCATAAAGATTTAGTGGTGGTGGCCTGGATGTATCCGCGGGGCAAACATGTGGAAGGAAAAGAAAACAGCCGGGACACGGTGGCTTATGCGGCTAGACTAGCGCTGGAATTGGGAGCAGATGTAGCTAAACTGCCATATACGGGGGATGTAGAAAGTTTTTCCTGGGTAGTGAAGAGTGCGGGAAAGACGAAAGTTGTGGCACAGGGGGGGATGAAGATCGAAGAGACTAAGTTTATTGAAGAGATTAAGGAGATCATGAGCGCCGGGGCGGCGGGAATGGCTATCGGGAGAAATATTTGGCAGTCGGATGACCCCGTTGGCCTTTCTCAGAAAATAGCCAACGTGATCTTTAAATCCTAAATACTAAATTCTAAGGTCCAAATAAATTCTAAAAAACAAATAACAAATTCTAAACATGAGTACATTTGACTTGGAAGACAGAACTCTGAAGTTTGGAAAAAATCTAATAAGATTCTGTAATTTACTCCCCAAAAATCAAATTAACTTTAAATTAGTTGATCAACTGATTCGTTCAGGAACTTCAGTTGGGGCAAATTACAGAGAAGCTAACGAAACGGATACTAAAAATGATTTTAGAAACAGAATCAGAATTTCTAAAAAGGAAGCAAAAGAGACTCTGTATTGGTTGGATTTAGTTCATGAGCAAAATAAGGAGTTTGAAAAGAATATAACTGAGCTTCAGGATGAGTGTGGACAATTTGTAAAAATATTAGC
>Ga0209514_10002802_pt1 | contig 26221 bp, 26 predicted proteins | sample Subgrocontami58m_FD_187452 | JGI IMG/M metagenome (GOLD analysis project Ga0209514, IMG submission 187452) | Subsurface groundwater microbial communities from S. Glens Falls, New York, USA - GMW37 contaminated, 5.8 m (SPAdes) (version 3) | ecosystem: Environmental > Aquatic > Deep subsurface >...
TCGTCTTCCAACACCGCGCCAAAAGACGGCATGGCAAGCGACTCAAACTTTTTGTCCGGGATCACTCTCTTCAGCACAGCCAATTTCCCGTACTTCACGACATTGAACATGTACTCATCGGTTAAGCGCGACAGATAAACGGAATTGATAAAGACCTGTGGACTTGGCTTCGTGTTGAACCAACTCGGCCCTTTGCCATCTCCCTTTAAGCCGTGACAGGCGAAGCAGATCTCCTCATAAACTTTCTTTCCAGTAGCCAAGGCGCCTTTCTTCATTGCCGTCTGGGCCATTACCGAAGAGGCCAGAAGCAAGGGGCAGATAAAGACAAAGAAAAGAGCCCTTTTGATTACTGCGCACATCGTTAGACTCACCAAAACTCCTTCGGGTAAAAGAAGGGAGGGTAGAGACGACCTACCCTCCCTCAGTTAAAGTGCAGACTGGTTTCCCGGGCCGATTTACTTTTTCTTAACGGCACAGGGGTTTTTAGCCGCACAGGGATTCTTCGGTGCGCAGGGATTTTGCGCCGCACATGGATTTTTCGCCGCGCACGGGTTTCCAGTAGCCATCTTCTTTTCCACCACGAGTCTCTTTTGCTCCCAGGCCTTCATGGCCTTATAGACTTGGGGAGTCAGAGAGGCTACGTAGGCGTAAAGATCGATGTACTCTTGCGAGTTCGGATCCATTGGCTCACGGCCAAGGAAGATAGTGTTTCAGAGGTCGTTCATGGTGCCGATGGTGCCCATGAAGCCAGACGCCGCCCTGCGCGGATAATGGAGGGCTGCTCCTCTCAGGGTGGGGATCTCGATGTTCATCCTGTTTCCCGTAGCATCCACCGCCGTCCCACCAATCGTCCCCCCTCGAGGATGACACCCCGCACAGCCGAGCTCGTTGAAGAGCTTTTGACCTCGGCCAATCGATGCGTCAATGCGGTCGTCAGGCTTGAGGGTCTGAAAGTAGGGACCCATAGCGAGCTCTTTCTTTTGCTGCTGAGCTTCCACAAACGTGGGCAGACTCAAAGCCAGAAAAAGAGCCCCTAGCGCTACGAAGGTTATCTTCGCCATTTTACTATTCATATCTTTCACCTCCTTTCTGTTGAAATAGGCCCAGTCCCTCAGCGCTTCGCTGAGAGTGCTGCAGGGCCAAAATAGTTAACCTCGTGACCAATCTCCTCCCACGTCGCACCTGCATTACTGCTTTTGAAGAGTCGGCCACCACTTCCCGCATATACAAGGCTGGGATCAAGCGGATCTAAGGTCAGGACGGGAACTGTAAAGCCGAGTTCCTCTCCGGTAGGAAGCCACTCTTCGCCTCCATTCACGCTTTTAAACACCCCACTCACAGTTCCGGCATATAAGTTCTTGTCTGGGGCCGGAGCGATTACTAGGGAAAGTACACTGCTACTCAAAAGCCCCCGATTGGCCGCCTTCCATCTCTTTCCCCCGTCGGTCGTCTTAAACACCCCGCCTGAGGCCGTTCCGACATAGAAGGTGTCGGGAGACCCGGAATCTATTGCTAACGCGCGAACCTGCTTGTCCTTTAAGCCCCTATTGATGGGAGTCCAGGAAGATCCCTTTTGCTCTTTTTTGAAAACCCCACCGAAAGTCCCTGCGTAAACTTTGCCTGCAGGGGAAACGATAAGAGCCCGGACATCCTTGTTTGTTAAACCACGAGAGACCTGCTGCCAGATGTCCCCTCTGCCCTGGAACACCCCTTGATCTGTGGCCGCATAGAGGAGGCCTGAGCTGTCGGGATCGAAGACTAAGGCGCGGATATTGCGCCCCTTAAGCAGCGGGGCTACCGGTTTCCAGGAGGTCCCCTTATCCGCGCTGTGAAAAATTCCTTGGTCGGTACCGAGATAGAGTTGATTGGAATCGGCGGAATCCATGAGCAGAGAGAAGACCCGGCGATTGGGAAGCCATTGGTTGACGGCAGTCCATGAAGCGCCCCGGTCCCTGCTGCGGAACACCCCGCCACCGTAAGCGGCAGCGTAGAGAACTTCAGGATTTGTCGGATCAACGGCTACGGATAGGACCACTCCCAGAAAGGGACCTCCCTGCATATGGACGTGGTTCGCCCAGGATACTAGAGCTGAAGCACAAAAAAGGAGGACCGCTATCCATCCCGCCCAGAGGGATCTCAACGGTAGCAGTTTTCTTGAGCTCTGCCGCATCAAGGCTCCCCTATTTCGCCTTTTTAGCCTTTGGCGCACAGGGGTTTGCAGCACATGGGTTCTTGGCCACGCAGGGATTTTTCACTGCGCACGGATTGGCGGCACAGGGATTGCCCGCTGGAGCGGCTGAAGCCAGATAAACATACCAAGCTGTCCGATCCTTGCCGCTCTCTACATAGGAGACGGTGACTTTCTCACCAGGCTTAACATCCGCAAGCCGCTTTACCTGAGATCCTGCCCGCACCACGGAGTATTTACTCAGCGTCAAATCGAGCTGCTTCCCCTCAACCTTCAGAACCAGCTTCCCTGAGCCGGGCTCTACCCGCACGACTTCACCCCTTACCGTGATAGCCTTTGCCCCCGCACCAGCCCTTTGCCCGCCAGGCGCACAGGGGTTTGCAGCGCACGGATTCTGCGATTTTTGTTTGCCCTTTGGGGCGCAGGGGTTGGCCTGGGCACGCGCGGGATTGGGTAGGGCTAAAAGGAAGAGAGCTAAAAAAATAGTGCCAAAGAGTCGGTAGCTAAGAGCCTTTGTGTTTCTCATAAACCCTCCCTAAAAAAAGGTCTTATTTGGGACTTTGTGTTATTAACCTCTTTCGGGGCATAAAAGTTCCACGTATTTTGCCCAAACAGGAACTTTTTTGACCGCCGACCCTTTTTAGGATAAAGCCCTATGAGCAAAGGGGATGGAAATTGCGCTTTCGGCAACGCACACTTCTCTGGGTAGCCGGACTGTCAGGGCTCGTTGTCCTGTTTTTTCTAGTTGCCCGGTTCCTTCCCTCTTCCAGCCAGGAGAGAGAGAAGGGCCCTTCTGTCCCTACTCTCGACAAGGAAGCGGAGAAATTTTTTAACAGCTACTGGGAGAGACCCATACCCCTCCAAGGCTTACCGCCAGCTAACTACACGGAAAAAGAGGCCTCGCTCAGGCCCGAGGCTTGCGGCAGCTGCCATCCCCGGCAGTATGCGGACTGGAAGGAGAGCCTCCACAGCAGGGCGATGGGGCCCGGACCCTGGGGACAGATTATCGATCTCGCTCAAACCAGCCCTGACGAGGCGAGTTTGTGCATGACCTGCCATGCGCCTTTGAGCGAGCAATCCCCTCTTCTCGCCAAGACAACGGAGCGTAATGAAACAGCCTACGAGAAAAATGCTCACTTCGACTCTGAGTTGCAATTGCAGGGAATTACCTGCGCCGCTTGCCACGTGCGGCAGCATCGACGCTTTGGTCCGCCCAAAGGCGAAGAAAGCTCCGCTCCCAAATACCCGGCTGGCACGCCTGACCACGCGGGCGTTCAGCGCACGCCCTACTTCGAGAAGGCAGAATTCTGTAAAGGCTGTCACCAGTTCGATCCGGAAAATTCCCTTCTGGTCAACGGCAAGCCGTTACAGGATACCTTTCGGGAGTGGCAAAACAGCATTTGGGGAAAAGGAGAGGCGAGCTGCCAGGAGTGCCATATGCCCCAGAGGCGCCATCTCTGGAAGGGAAGCCACGACCGTGAGTGGGTAAAGGGCGGAGTCCGGATCGAGGCTCAGATTCAGACAGAGTCCTCCAGGCCAGGGGATGCCCTGGAGCTGACGCTGGAGGTAGTCAATGCGGCCGTGGGCCACAAATTCCCCACTTATACAACCCCGAAGATTTTCGTCCGTGCGGCACTCCTGGATGGGAGCGGAAAAACGTTGCCCGGAACAGAGCAGGAGAAGATTATCGGCTGGGACGCCCGCTTCGAAGAGGGCGAATGGAAGGAGTATTTCGATACCCGCATCCCCCCTGGAGAAAAATTCCAGGAAACCTTCCGCTGGACTTCGCCTCCCCAGGCGAAGAAGATCCGGGCGTGGGTTGAGGTCCACCCTGACCACTTCTATCACGTCCATTTTTATCCTACGTACCTTAAAAGCCAAGGGCTGTCCCCTGAGGGCAGGAGGCTCATAGAGAAGGCTTTGCGGGATTCAGGCCGCACCCCCTATATTCTCTTTGAGAAGGTTATCCCCGTTAATTAACTCTAAGTCCTAAAATTAGCGATCTTCGGGAACTTTGAGCAAAGGAAAGCCGTTTTATTAATTGGACACGCGGCTTCCTCTTGGTTAGAATAGCCTCGTGGTTCGCGAGGGAAGAGCTCAGCCGGAAGGGAGAGAAGCATTTCTCCAGGAGCTCATGACGTACATGGACCATCTCTACAGGATGGCCTTTCACCTGGCAAAGGAAAGGGACGAGGCCCAAGATATCGTTCAAGAGACCTGCGTTCGGGCGCTCGCCGCCTACGAGCAGTTCACTCCCGGAAGTAACATGAAGGCGTGGTTGACCAAGATTCTGTACAATTTTTTTTTCGATCATTTCCACCAGAAGAAGAGGTGGATTTCGGTGGAAGACCGAACCGGCAAAGGGGACGAGGGGTCAGATTACTGGGACAGAGTGCCCGCGCAAAATCCCGGGCCGGAAAGCCATATTTTACTTAAGGAGCGAAGCGCCAAAATTACCGACGCCTTAAGAAAGATCCCCGGGGAATTCCGCGCGCCTATTCTCCTGGTGGACATGGGAGACTTTTCTTACGCGGAGGCGGCCGAGATACTTTCCTGTCCTGTCGGCACGGTCCGTTCCCGGCTCTCGCGCGGGAGAAGACTCCTGGCCAACCATCTCAAGGGATACATCGGCGCCCCCGAGAAGGGAGCCGCAGAAAAATGAACTGCGAAGAAGCACAGGAGCTGATCACCGCCCTGATCGACGATGAGCTGTCAGAGCGGGAGAGCGCCTCTATAAAAAGCCATCTCGAGCAATGTGTGCGGTGCCAGGCTATGCACCAGCAGGAGCGGGCCTTGAAAGCGGAAGTCCGCATGGCCGCCGCCAGCGTCACCGTGCCGGCCGATCTCAGGAAAAAAATCCTCTTGGGCCTGGGGAGCGTGCCTGAGCAGAGCGGAATTCCCAAAGAACGGGAGGGACCAGGCTGGTTATCCCAACTGCCTTTGCGGCCTGTTTTTGTTTTCGCCCTCCTCCTTCTCTTGCTCCTCCCTGCGGTCTACCTGATGTGGCCGAAGGAGCTATCCATCCCGCTATTCGCATTGGAAAGCCATCAAAAAATCGTGGAGCGATCCCTCGCCTACGTAGCGGAGGAAAACGAGGAAAAGCTTAAAGCGGAGCTGCTCCGGTCGGTTGAGGGACGCTTCGCCCCTATGGGATATAACCTGTCGATGATGGGTCTTCGGCCAGTCGGGGGGACAGTACAGGAGATTGGCGGTCGAAAAATCCTGGTGACCCTCTATGAAGGGACAGCCCCCTCCCTCACCTGTTACACTTTCCTCGGTACGGAAGGGGACGTCCCAAAAGAAGCCGCTCTCTTTACCGATCCGGAAAAAAAAATCGACTTCTATACCTTCTCTCGCGGCGAAGTGAACGGCGTCATGCACCGCGAAGGCAAAGTGATCTGCATCCTGGTTTCCAAGCTTCCCATGCCAGAGCTCCTCGCCTTAGCGCGCTCTAAGGCTTGACCACCCCCCCCACTTAGGGCTTGACAAATGATGGGGCTTTTATTAGAAGTGACACCAATAAAAATGCTCCTCTTTGGCCAATTTTCCCCGATTGGCGCATTGGAAAAAAGAGGGGTAAATACAAATCAAGGATAGGGGTGAAGAAAAGGAGAGTAGTTATGAGAAGCAAGTGGTTTCTGTGGGTGGTAGCGGTTCTGATAGGGAGCGCTTTGGCCTTTGCTCCGATGGTCTCTGCTGCAGAGAAGGAAAAAAAGGATGAGAAGAAAGCTGCTGCAGGCGAGATGAAAGAGGAGACGAAAGACGCGAAGAAGGCCGAAAAGAAAGACGAAAAGAAGGCCGTGAAGAAGGCCGTGAAGAAAGACGCGAAGAAGGCCGAAAAGAAGGACGAAAAGAAAGACGATAAAAAAGAAGAGAAGAAGTAAGAATTCTTTTAACCTCCTAAGCTATCTTAGCTCTTGCCAATATGGTCGGGCAGGATTCTCTTCCCTGCCCGACCGACCTTTTCTGTAGGTATCACGTTTACCTATCGCTCGATTTTCGCTGTTTATTTCTCTTCCACACATAAACGAACATCCCGCAATAAACCGCTAGTAGAGCTGTGTAATTGCTCACCATGAACCAAGGCGCAGCCCAAGAGGTCCCCCTCCACAAAGGGGGTAGGAAGTGGCCAGAGATAGGGTGTGGGAAAATAGCGCGAATTATGCGTAGGGATGTCGCAAAGGATGTGGAGGCCCCATGGTAAGAATAACCAATGGGGGGTGCTTTCTCATCATCCAAACGACGACCAACAGGGCCGACCAGAGAACAAGGCTATGAGTCAAATTGTAGGCATGAAAAAAAATTCGGCAGGTGATAGAAGAGCTTGGCCAATCTCTGCGGCCCTAAACGCCAAAGAGTTGTTAGAGCACTAAACTTCATCATCGAAGATAATTGAGTTTATATGATAAAGACATAAATTAAAAATTAAAGGCCGAAATACCAGAGTTTTATAGGAGAGCCTGATCTTCTCTCTAGTGCAATTCCTCTTTTATGATACGCACATCAGGTCCTCGCTTTTAAAACCAGTTATTGATAACATAAAGCTTTTAAATGACTACCCAACGACGCCAGCTCTTAATCCGGGGAGCCATTCTAGCCTTTCTTGTCGTTCTTATCTTCTTACTGAGCAGGTTCGGCCCGCAACCATTTAGTGCTCTAGGGCCTGTGACGGAAGAATTGGATGATTTAGGAGACTTTTATTCAAGAAGAGAAGCCATAACGAGATTTCTCATTTCCCTCGGTCCCTATTCGTCTGCAGTCTTTATCCTGTTACAGGCATTACAGGTTGTCGCTTCGCCCATTCCAGGAGAGCTCACGGGAGTAGTTGGCGGTTATGTCTACGGGAAGGTTTTCGGTTTTCTCCTTTCGACCCTGGGACTCACTCTGGGTTCCTGGATAGCCTTTGAGGTCGCCCATGGTTTGGGAAGGCCGTTCGTGGAGAAATTTGTCAGGAAGGAAATCCTGGAAAAATTTGATTTCGTCACCAGCAATACGGGAACCCTGGTTTGTTTTTTGCTCTTCCTCCTCCCCGGTTTCCCCAAAGATTATCTGTGTTATCTTCTCGGTTTAAGCCGGATGAGCATGGGTACCTTCATGATCGTATCCACCATTGGCCGGATGCCGGGGACCTATTTTCTTACCATCCAGGGAGCCAGTCTTAGGAGCCAAGAATACTTTACCGCGGTCATCTTCGCGTTAATCTCTGCAGCGATCATCTTTCTCGCCTATCTTTATCGAGTCCCCCTTTTCCACTGGCTGAAACACAGAAAGGGAAATTCCCGCTCCCCGGGCTAGAGGCTGAGGCTGCGAGTCAGCAGATAGAAGGCTGGCGCCGCAACGATCCGGTACCAGGCGAACGGGGCCAAGCTCCAGCGGCTAAGAATGCGGATAAACGTGGCAATCGCCATAAGCGCCACCACGAAGGAAACAACAAATCCTACGGCAAACTGCGCCACTTCATCGGCGCTAAAACTGCCTCCCATTTGCAAGAGCTCGAAGCCGGTGGCGGCGAGCATAATCGGCACTGCAATCAGAAACGAGAATTCAGCTGCCCCTCTGCGGTCAAGCCCAAGAAGGAGCCCGCCTATTATAGTCGCCCCCGAGCGGGAGATCCCCGGCCACAAGGCAAGCGTCTGAAAAAGCCCTATCCCCAGAGCTTGTCCCACAGTGAGGCCGTCCAGGGAGCGTAACGTCCGCCGGGAGATGACCCTCTCCGCAACCAAGATCCCGACTCCCCCTGCTGCCAGCGCCCAACTCACTGCGACAGGGGTGAAGAGATGGGACTTGATGAAGTGATGGGCAATGTAGCCGACGATCAGGGCTGGAGCTGTAGCCAAAGCAATGCGCCAAACGCCGGGCCAGCCCGCCAAGGCGGAGCCGGGAACGAAACCTTCCTTGCCGGGCAACAGCCCCAGAAACCTGTGGCGGTAAAGCACTAAGACAGACAAGATGGCGCCGAGCTGGATGGCCACTTCGAATGTCGCGGCCTTGTCACCGACAAATCCAAGAAGGTCGCCTACTACGATGAGATGTCCGGTTGAGGAAACCGGGATGAACTCTGTGAGCCCCTCCACAATTCCCAGGATGATGGCGATACCCCAAATTTCCAATTCTTCTCCACCGACGCAAGGATGTTTTCGAATCTCCCTGGACTATCCGAGGCTACTGCGGGTTTTCCATTTCTCCCTGGCGAGCTTGATGATCCCTGGAAGGAGCGAGAGGAATATCACAACGGCAATGACGATATGAATTTGCTCCTGGATGTTGGGAACCATCCTGCCGAGAAAGTAACCGGTAAAAGTCATACTGAAGACCCACAAAATCCCGCCAAAGACATTGTAGGCAATGAAGCGGCTGTACTGCATTTTCCCGACTCCGGCTACCACCGGCGCAAAGGTTCTCAGGATGGGAATGAAGCGGGCGATAAAAATGGTGAATCCCCCGTACTGGTCATAAAACTGCTTGGCCGTAATGAGATGCTTGCGATGGAAGAAAAGCGAGTCCTCACGCCTGAAGATCATGGGGCCGGTCTTGAATCCGATAACATAGCCAGTCGTATCCCCGAGGATGGCAGCCAGACTGAGAACGGTATTCAAGGTCCACAGGTCCAGGTCTCCCTTGGCCGCAAAAATCCCTGCGGTGACCAACAGCGAATCACCGGGAAGAAAAAAGCCAACGAAAAGTCCGGTCTCGGTGAAGACAATTGCCGTCAAGGCCGCCAGGCCTCCAACCCGGACCAGAGACTCCACGTCATAAATCCGATGAAACCAATCCCAGAGAAATTCCATAGCGCTTTTTCCGTTCCAGCCGCTGCTTCCAGGGCCGAATTTCTTGCCAACTTTGCAGCAACTTTTCTCAGCGTGCCAACACCCTACACTGTCTGCCTAAACAAGTCAAAAAGAGGGGTACATTGACAACCCTGGGACACAGGGGTAGAAAAGGCGAGGAGGAACTCTTATGTTTGGAAGCCTCGGTATGCCGGAGTTACTTGTTATTTTTGCAGTTGCACTGCTCGTTTTCGGCCCCAGGAAGCTTCCCGATGTCGGCCGATCTATCGGCGAGGCCATCCGGGGCTTCAAAAAGGCCATGAATGAGCCCGAAAGCTCGCCTCTCGAAGAGCCGAAGAAAGAAACCAAAGCTGAAAAACCTTCCGATCCAGGCTCCAAATCGACGCCTTAGACGGCTTTGGCTTGCCCGCCGCTGCCTCGTAGCCCCGGCCCCACACATTCCTACCCAACATCCACTTTGGAATTGACTCGAGTGGCAAAGCAAGAAGCTCTGAAAAGATCACTTCTTCTCCTTACGCTACTGGCAGGACTCTTGGCAACCAGTCCGGCGAGCGGCCAGGTGGTGGCGCGCTTCTTTTACGACGAGAAAGGAAACGTAGTTCGCCAGGAGAGGGATACCAATGGCGACGGGAAGATGGACCGCTGGATCTATTACGACAGCGAGGGGACAATCGAACGGGTTGAACAGGATGAGGACTTCGACGGCAAACCTGATCTATGGCTTTATTACGAAAAGGGGAAACTGCAGAGAGAAAACGTTTCCAGCAAGCGCAATGGTCGCATCGACCTTTGGTATTTTTTTGACTCCCAAGGACAGGTAGAGCGCAAAGAGCAGGATACCAATGGGGACGGGAAGCCTGATCTTTGGGTTTTTTATGAGAATAACCAACTGGTTCGTAATGAGGAGGACCGCAATTTTGATGGCAAGGTAGACCGCGTTACCTACGTTCAAGGAGGGAAGATCAGCCGGGTGGAGGAAAGCACCAACGGCGACGGGAAGATGGATAGTTTCTCCTATTTCCAAAACGGGCAGTTGGTTAGGAAAGAAATCGACCGTAAACATGCGAGACGGATAGACCTCTGGGGCTACTACCGGGAGGGGCGCCTGGTCAGGCAGGAGGAGGATCTTAACGGCGATGGAAAGGCCGATCGAGTTCTTTATTTCCAAGGCGAGGAGCTCGTGCGCAGGGAAGAAGACTCGCGTGGCAAAGGGCGAATCGATCTGATCGAGTTCTTCTCTCAGGGGAAGCTGGCCAGGCGGTTGATGGATAGCAAAGGAGAGGGCAAGTTTGATAGTCTTTATGTTTTTAAAGATGGCAAGCTTGTGCGCGAGGAAAGGGACACGGACGGTGACGGTGTCTTCGACCTCCGAATATTTTTCGACGAAAACGGGCAGGAATTGCGGCAGGAGGCGGACACGAACAGGGACCGGCGCGTGGATGTCTGGGTGACTTATAAAGACGGCAAGCGGGTGGTGCAGGAGGAGGATCTGAACTTTGACGGAAAGATTGATGTCCGCTATTTTTTTAAGGACGATCAAGTGGTAAAACAGGAGCAGGTGGCTAACACGGAACCCAACAGCCCTGCTCTGCCGTTCGCTGCGGTCCAAGACGAACTGGGCAGCGTGGCGGCCGAGCCCGAGCAGACGGGCAAAAAAGTTACACCCGCAGCAGCCAAAGAACAAGAGGCAGGCAAGCGGTGAACACAGGCATGCTAAAACTAGCGTTGCTCTTTTTGCTTCTCCTCGCGGCTTGTGATCCGCTGCCTGTACAATACCCCCCGGGTTCGCCTGCCTATCCCTCGACGAGGCAGCCTATGCCTTCACCCGCTCCTTCAGCGGCCCCTGCGTCCGCACCTTCCGCAACTCCTTCAGCCACCTCTGCCCCACCCGTCAGCTATCCCCCGTCTCAAGCGGCCGGCCCGCAACGCGGGCAATACGTCTGGGAGAGGATGATGGATGGTGTGGCGATGGGAGGCTCCATTGCCGGCCCATACGGGGCAGCAGCAGGCCTGGTTCTCGGGGCGTTCTACGGACTTGCCACCGCCGATTCCCACTACCAGCAGATCAACGCCCAGATCCAGACAGAACAGGCGAAAGACAAGGAACTCGAAGCTCAGATCGAATACGAAATAGAACGCCAGCGGGAGCTGGAGGCTCAATTGAGCAAAACGGGGAATCCTCTCGAGACAAAAAAGCGCGAGGAGACCCAAATCGCCCAAAGAGATACCAGGGAGACGAAAAGCGAGACAAGAGTTGACAACAAGAAAGAAGAGCCTGCCGTGGTGGCATCTCTTAGCAAGAAGGAGCTCACTCCAAACCCGGCGAGCAGCCCTTTCAAGAATGTCGAGGTCAAGGACGCCAATGGAGATGGGATACCGGATCTATGGGTTTATTATAATCCCCTAAAGCCCGGCGAGATCATTCGCCAGGAGGAGGATACGGACGGGGATGCGAGGGTCGATACCTGGAGTTATTTCAACAATGGAAAACTGGTACGGCGCGAGGTAGATACCAAGAAAACCGGCAGGGCGGATACTGTTTACTACTATGATAACGAGAGAATGGCCCGCGAAGAGCGAGATGAGAACGGCGATGGGCAGACGAGCTTTCGCGCCTATTACCAGAACGGCCGCCTGGCTAAAGTGGAGAAAGATCTTAACAATGATGGAAAAATGGATCTTTGGATCTATTATGATACCACTAAAGACGGAGAAGTGGTGTTAAGGGAAGAAAGGGACTTGAATGAGGATGGAGGTGTGGATCTATGGTCCTACTATGAGGGAGGCCGACTCGTTAGGCGCGATGTGAGCGCCGTGGGGTTGGAGATCCTCTCGAAGCAGGAGGAGATTCCTTCTTTCCGCGTCGATCCCCAGGCAATTCGCCATCCAGAAAGTTAGATATGGCTAACGAAGCATCAGAGAGTTGGGGTAAACTGGCGCTCTATTCGCTTGTTAAAAACCCTTTTTTGCTTCCCTCCGCTGCTCTCCACCTTCTCCTGTTTTACCTTTTGACCTTGGTAGTCTTATCGGTTAATCCTGATGAAAACATTATTTCCGTGCCGATAAAACTGATAGAACTGGGAGAAGGGAGATCCAGAGACAAGAGCATAGGTCCTGACCGCGGTCCCGGGGGTCCCCGTAGTCTTCCAAAACTTGGTTCTCCAGAGATCCCTCGCCAACGCACAGGGAAACTCGACGCCGGATCGTTGGAGAACACAACCCCCAGTAACGAATCCACGCCGGCTCCAGAAAATGTTTCTCCCCCTCTTCCAAGGCCCAAGCTCTTGGCCGAGGTGGGCCGTCCGCGACCTGCCGCAATAAAAGAGAGCTCGCCAGACTCTCTGGTCCAGCTTCCGACCAAGGATACCGCCAATTTCGCCGCCCCCCTTAACCCGGAATCAAACCAAAAAAGCATTGCGGCCATCAAAGGCAAAGGCGCAGGAGAGGGGATCCGCGCTCTCAGCGAGGGCATTCAGGTCCCAGGCGCGCTTAAAGGGGCAGGTAGCGCCAGCGGGCCTTACGGCGTGCCGGGAGGAATCAGGGAAGGCAAGGGGACAAGCGGAGGTGGAACCGGCAGCGGCATTGGAGGAGGCAGCTCTTCAGGCCTGAGGGGGACATTGAGCGGAGATTATGGCCAGTATCTCAAACTGATTGAGAAACGAGTTTTTTCGTTCTGGAAGTATCCCGATGGCGCCTCCGGCGTACAGAAAGTCAGTGTTCGCTTCACTTTGGACAGAGCGGGAAAACTCAACCAGGTAGAGGTCTTGGACTCCACCGATCCCAGGATCAACAGCAGCGCCCTCGAGGCGATGAAACAGGCTTCTCCATTTCCTCCCATTCCGGAAAGCCTGAAGGAGCTCGCGGGCGAATCGCTAGTTATTCGTTTCACCGTCGATATCCGCGTTAAAGGATAAAAACCCAAGAGCTTGCCTGGGGATCTCCACCTGTTGATAAAATATTTCCTTCAGGTAATATTCTTCTAGCCATCGGAAAGGATACTGCTTATGCAACAAGGGTTGGACCTGCTTCAAATCATCCATAAAGGGGCTATTGCCACCTATCCGCTCATTGTCATGTCTGTGATCAGTGTTGCAGTCGTGTTCGAACGGTTCTGGTCCCTAAAAAATATCGGCTCCGTGACCCTCAGACTTACCGAGGCGATCACGGAACCGCTCAGCAAAGGCCAAAAAGAACTGGCTCTCGCGATGTGCAAACAGAATTCCCAGTGCCCGGCTGCGCGGATATTTATGAACGTGATCACCAGGTGCGGCGGCGTGAGTTTCGAAACGGTGAGCGCTTTTGCCGCAGAGGCGATGTTTGAGGAAACGCAAAAGCTGAGAAAGCACCTCTGGATCTTGGGAACGGTCGCCAGCAGCGCCCCGTTTATCGGCTTGCTAGGCACCGTTATCGGGATTATCAAGTCCTTCGAAAATATGGCCATAGTAGGAACAGGCGGTTTTACCGTGGTAGCCGCAGGGATCTCGGAGGCCCTTGTAGCCACGGCTTTGGGATTGGGAGTAGCCATCATTGCCCTGATCTTCTACAACTACTTCCAGACCCGCATCGGAAACCTGAACGGTCTGTTTCGCATCCAGGTCGCGAATATCCTTCAGAAGATCAACCAGTAAGGAGAAACCCATGGCCATGACCGGTCTTGCCCGCGAAGAAAACTCCGACATTGTAGCGGAGATCAACATCACCCCCCTGACCGACATCTTTTTGGTCCTACTGATCATTTTTATGATCACCAGTTCAGCAATCGTGGAATCCGGCGGCAAGGTCAACCTGCCTTCAGCGGTGAAAACCCAGTCCGAACCCAGAGGAACTACCGTGACGATCACTCCCCGCCATGAAATCTATGTCAACCAGAAAAAGGTCGCCGAGGCCAACCTGGAAAACTCCCTGCGAGAGGTACTCAATACCAGCCCGGATAAGATCGTGATTTTGCGGGGTGATAGAGAGGTCCTCCTCGGAGAGGCGGTCCGGGTTCTCTCTATCGTGAAGAAGGCAGGAGCCTCAGAGATCGCGATAGCCGCTGAAGTGGAGAAAAAGGGGAATTGAAAAACCTACCTGGGTGGACCCTCGCTTTTCGGAGGGGGTTCTTGGGAGCGCCTCAGACTATCCTCCCTACTGCGCTCAATCTCTTTTTGGATCTCTTCCTTGCCTTTGCCCAACCGTTCCACTTCCAGCCTGAGGCTCTTTTCTTTCTCGAAAAACACTTCCAGCTCAAGAGAACGCTGATCTCCGCGGTCATAATAAACGGATATGGAGTCTCGTCCGCTAACGCCGTCACTGGCACGAGCCAATACCTGAATCCGATTGAGCCCATCGGCCATCGGAAGTACGGCAGAGAAAAAACCATCGGCAGCCAGGCGCAGATGGGAAGCCTTCTGGCCGGTTGTCAAATTGACTGCCTCGACGAAATCCACTCCTACCACGGAGACATTCTCCAAAACGCTTAAGATATCTGCCGCTCGAGCAACCGGGGTAAATATCCCGCCACTTTCCTTGGCAATTCCGACCGCAGCTGCAGGGTAAGAGAGGGCCTCTTCTCCAAGAGCAAAGACATGGACCTTGATTCCTGCTTTTCCGGAGATGCGGGCGGCATTTACTGCTAAATTGGTATCCTCGGGGATAACCCTCTTTCCCCCGCCAATGGGTAAAGTAGGGAAGCCATCGGTCAGAAGAAATTGCACTCTCACCGCATCGTCTCTCCGCTCGCTCAGTCCTAATCCGGCCAGCTCCTTGATAGCCAGACGAATCCCTTCAACCATATTGGTCCCGCCATAAGGACCCGCCATCAGGATTCCGTCCAACGCCTGTTTTACCTGCGAAAAATCCCGGGTGAGGGGCTGGAGCAGCCTCGCGCCCTCGCTAAAGGTGATCAACCCGACACGGGTCGTCTCGGCGTTGAGCTGCGAGAGAAGCCGACGCGCGGCGGCAACCTCAGCCGCCAGGATCGAGTTTCTTAAATTCCTTATCGGCGGCCCGCCCATTCCAAATCCACCGCCAAAGATACTGATCTGCGGCCTCCCCCACCCTGAGGGGCCGGACGGAAGAGGCGGGTCGGCGGAATCGCCAAAGTCCACCCCTGCGTAATGGGCCGTGCTTCCGGACACGTCAACGACAAAGAAGATATCGACATTGGGAGTGCGTGTCCCCTGCGTTGAGACCTTGCCGCTGACAAGCACGCTGTTCTGGTCCTGCACGATGCGGGAGCCGTTCTTGGGGGATTGAATCTGCACGCTGGGCTCCACAGCCCAGGATCCGTGAGGGCATAAGAAAAGCCAAGAAAGGGGAAACCAGAAGAGAAAATTTCTGCAGCCAGTGCGTCTCATAAATTGCCAGCGACCAAGACAAGTAAAAAAAACCAATAACACGATTCCCATAAGCTGTAAACGGCCTGGGAAAAGCCGTTTGATTGGAAAAATTCTAAATGGTATCATGCTACTAATGAACAGCCTAAAGCATCTGCTCTTTTTAGCCCTGGCATTCCTTCTTTGCCTCCCAGGGCCTCTCTTTGCCGAGTACACCCTGGTGCTCAAAAACGGTCGGCGCATCACCGTGCAGAGTTATCGGGAAGAGGGTGGGATGATCAAGTTTCCCGGCATGGGAGGCGAGATCGGCATCAAGCGCGACCAAATCCAGTCCATCCTCAAGGCGGGAGAGCCTGAGACACGAGGCATGTCTCTTTTGGGCACAGAGAGACCTTCCGTCGTTCCCCCCACAACGGCCCGAGAGGAGAAGGTCGAGGCTGGCCGCGCTCCTGTGGAAGAAGCCAGGCCCGGCCAGACCCAGGAGAAGGCTCTCAGCCCCGAGGAGAAGCTAGCAGAGGAAAGAGCCAAAATAGAAAAGGAATATCAAAACAAAGTCAGACAGCTCACGGATCAGATCAAGGCCGCCAGGGATCGCTTTTCTCTTGCCACGAGAGGAAGCACTGGCCCTGAGCCCACTCTCCTCCAAAGTGAGGAGGCGATCCGAGCGCGCACAGATGATCTGATATCAAGATTACGGGATGTCCAGCACAACCCATCGGGGCCGAGCGATGCCGGCGGAATAAAACTCTCGACGCCCTCGACCTTTTCCGGGGTCCCCTCGGCCAACATCGAGCACCGCGCGGGAGGGATCCCGCCGCAAGTGGATGTGCCGCTTCCGGGCTATACCGGTAAAGAAAAAGAGCTCAGTGACATAAGGAATCAGGTCAATCGACTACAGAAGGAAAGGGAGAGGTTGATTGAGCAGATGAAACAGAAAAATTTTGATACCGGCGCTCTATTCCTGGACTAATCGTTACTCGTATATTCGTCTATCCGTTAATCGAGTCAACGAATCAACCAATAACGATTAACGATAAAGGCGTAGATACCCAGGGGCAAGCCCGTGGGTATCTACCTGCCGGGCAGCAAGATTGGTCTAAGTTTGTCGCGCATCCTTGGAGGCATGCTTAAGCCAGCCGTGATTAGTTCACGGATTTTATCACCGGAAAGGAGATTGATACCGAGCTTGGCCTTTTTTGCCTCAACCAAAAGAGTCTCGTCGGCTAGGGTTCTCTCAAATGCTAGTCTAAGCGCCTCCGCGCGCTCACCCGGGACTCCCGGAGGTAATGCATAAGGTCTTGCGTATTGGTTTGGCTGAATAATCCCCATCCTGAAAAGCTCGCGTTGCTCATCATACTTAGTGAACTGGTATATTAACGGAACGTTTTTTTGCGGTAGGTCTTCGATCGGTTTTTCCGTCAGCTGCGCAAAGATGAGCCATTCTCCGCTCTCAAAGTCTGCCAAGTTAGTGACCCGCAAGGATCCCCAGTCCGTTATCACGCTGTCAACTTCGCCGCTCTTCATGGCCATCTGGATTTCAGCTGTGCCTTTGTAGCCGGAGACCATCTTCACCTTCCCTGCTAGGACATTGCGGATCAGCAGAGAAGCATGCTCGATCCCTGTGTTCGGAGTGGCTCCGATTTTGACTTCTTTCGGGTTGGACCCCAAAATCTCATCGAACTTGGTAAGACCGGATTGCTTGGTGACTGCCATGATGTAGCGGAAGCTGTCCGGGGCGCCAAGGTAAAAGAGCTTAGTTAAGTCGAACTTAACGCTTGCGGTCTTGTAGAGCTGTTGTGTGACGATCCCGCCGTCGAAGCTGCTGATCAAAGTGCCATCTTTCGGCCCGGAGTTATACATTTGATTGACCGAGATCATGGTGCCAGCCCCGGGCATGTTCGTTACGATGATGTTAGGGTTTCCCGGAATGTATTTTCCGAGGTGGCGGCCGATCAGCCGCGCGTAGGTATCGAACCCTCCACCGGCAGAGTGACCGACAAGAATAGTGATGGTCTGCCCTCGATAGAAGTCAGCGACCACCTTTTCGTCAAAGGGCGGCTGCGCCGCAAAGACAGAGGCCCAAGTCGCGAAGAAAAGTAGGCAAACAATGAACAAGAACATTACTTTTTTCATAATGCGCCTCCGGTCTTAGCGTGACACTTGGTTAATAAATTCTTGGGAATCCAGGACTATACCGAAGTGTTTGGAGAAATTCTTCAGGGTAGCTTCCTGTTCCTCCCAGCTGAATGCGGCGTTGCAGTCGGATAGAAAGATCACTTTGAAATCTCTCATGGCACCGTCCCGCGCCGTGCTGTCACAGCAGACATTGGTAGCCACGCCGCTGACGGCGATAACGTCTCGGCCTAGCTTTCGAAGGATGTTTTCTAGCTGCGTGCCGTAAAATCCGCTATAGCGAAATTTCTTGATCACAACGTCGTCGGGCTCTGGATTAACACCTTCATAGATCTCGGCGCCGGGTGTCCCTTCGAAATTACTCCAGGGATCGTCTACCCGATGGCTCTCCGGCTTAAGATCCGCAAAGATCCCGACATCGGCCAGGTCTTTTCTTTTGGTTGTATATAAGTAAATGACCGGAATCCGAGAGCGCCGGCAGACCGCTAAGAGCTCTTTGATCTTGGGAATGATCTCCTCCGACGTCGGCAGATACCGAGTTCCTCTTGGATGCACCCATATATTCTGCATGTCTACGACGATGAGGGCGGCATTCTCTCGAGAAATCTGCCAATGATTTGCGGGCCGCGGTGGATTTTCGTTCATACCCCCTCCTTGTTACTCGCCAAGCCCGAAGGAGAAGAGACGGTTAACTGGAGGCCGGAAGTCATTGGGGTTGCCCCTCCGCCAGTTTCAAAGGAATTAAAAAAGCGCTGGTCCTACTTCATCAGAAAGGTCTATGAGATCGATCCCCTCACCTGTCCCAAGTGCCAGGGGGAGATGTGCATCATCGGCTTCATCGACCTGTCTGCGTACACCGCACAGGCAGGCAACACTTAGGCCTATGGGAAGAGTCCCATGCCCCGCCGGATACGGAGACACTGAAAAGACAGATCACTTTTGACCCTTCGTACAGCCAGTTAATATAAAAAGTTCGTTACTCCAATTGGGGGTAGATGTCAAGCCCTACACGAAAGCAAGCCTCAGATTGACATAACGTCTCATTATCGGATACTTTCCCGCTTACAAGGGAGGAGCAGGCTAGTCTGCTCTGCGTAATGGGCGCTAGGAGCCGGAGAAGGCGGGTTGGCAAGGGCGGTCGGCGGCCAATTGGAGTTCTCGGCGGCTGAGCCCAAAAAATAAATTTTATCATTGAAGGAGGGGACGATGAAGCGGAAATGCTGTTTAAGTTATTGTCCAATGGTCACGGCCATTTTGCTTACGGTTTTTGCCTTCTATGGTTTTGCTGCCGAAGCGCCGTTTTACAAAGGGAAGACCCTGAACATCGTAGTTAATTATGCCGTAGGCGGGCCTACAGATATTGAAGCACGCCTTGTTGGGCGCCATCTCGCCAAACATATTCCAGGTCAGCCCGTAATTGTAGTCAACAACATGGCAGGTGCTGGCGGTATCGTTGGACACAACTACCTAGGAGAGGTGGCTAAGGCTGATGGCCTGACTATGGGCTATTTTACTAGCCAATTTTTAAGTGTCCTGGTAGCCGATCCGACGTTGAGAGTCGATTTGTCAAAGCTAGTATATATCGCAAGCGTTGAGGGGGTGGCTGTAGCCTACATTCGGAGGGATACGCCACCCGGGATAAAAGAGCCCAGGGATGTTGTCAAAGCACAGCGCTTTAAAGCGGGAGGCCTTAGCATCACAAGTGCTAAAGATGCGCGGTTTCGGCTGCAGCTCGATCTTCTTGGTGTCCCCTATCAATACGTGACCGGGTACAACTCCAATTCGGTTGCGCGTCTGGCAGTGGAGCGAAACGAGATCCAATTTTTCACCGAAGGCACGCCGGGATACCGTGCCATGGTAGAGCCTAACATGGTGAAGGCCGGTGTGGTGATTCCGCTTTACCACGATGAGCTTGTCAGCGCAGAGGGGGAGATTAAGCCGAGTCCAGAGGTCCCAGATATTCTGACCTTTGCTCAACTGTACGAGCAGATTAATGGACGGCTCCCTTCTGGGATCTTATGGGAAGCACTGAAAGTCATTAACATGACGCAGCTTATGCAACGCTTGGCGGCGCTTCCACCAGGATCGCCGCCGGAAGCTATTACAACGCTTCAGCAGGCGTTTGCTGCTATGGTCAAGGACCCCGAATTTGTCCAAGACTTCAAGAAAGTTACCCAGTCCGCTCCTAGATATCAAATCGCGCCAGAAGGAGAAAAGCTTGTAAAAAGGCTTATGCAGGCGCCAGCGGAGCTAAAGAATGCGATCCGGAAATATACAGAACCGAAAAATTAGGAGGAAGTTTCTATCATTTTCAAGGAGGATGGTCATGAAGATACGAGTGAAGAATCATATTTATGTCTTGGCGATCTCCCTTCTTTTTGGAGCTGTGTTCGCTCACTCCGGGGCTGTGGCGGCGGACAAGTTGGTTGTCCTTTATTCTGCCCGGGTGATGTCTCAATCTATGCCCTGGATCGCGCAAGAAGCCGGTCTCTTCAGGAAGTACGACCTGGATATTCAACTCGTATACGTAGGGGGCGGTCCTCCTGCGGCTGCGGCGGCACTTGCCGGAGACACCGAAGTCACGCTGGTGGGGGCTTCCTCGATAGTTCGACCTTTTGTTCAGGGAAGCAGGGATCTTGCATTTATAGGGGCTATAAAAAACATACTGACCCATAGTATTTTAGCCAAGCCCGCGATCAAGAAACCTGAGGACCTGAGGGGGAAAAGGATCGGCGTCACACGAATTGGCAGCAACCCCCACTACTTTGCGGTTCAGGCTCTGCGTCATTTTGGTCTTGAAGCGCGAGAGGTCGCCTTCATCCAGACCGGAGGGGCGCCTGAGACGCTTGCCGCGTTGGTTTCCGAAGGTATTGACGCCGCAGTATTGACCGCGCCGACGGATTCCCAGGCAACTGGGTTAGGCTATCATTACGTTGTCTATGGTCCTGATCTGCGTATCCCCTATGCAGCTACAACCCTGGTAACACGCCGGCCCATAGTCACAAGGCGTCCACAGGTCCTGGGCCGGTTTATGCGCGTTATGGCGGAAGCGTCGATGATTTTGCACACGGATAGGGAGTTCACCTATAGGGTTCTGGGGAAGCAGCTACGACTCGACGACAGGAAGATCCTGGAGGCCAGTTACAATGCGGAGATCAAGGCCTTGGAGCCCAGAATGGTTATTAAACCTGAAGCGCTCCAGGCAACCCTGGACGAAATCTCCCCGACTGATCCGCGTGCCAAAAATGTCAAGCCGCAGGAGCTGGTTGATACCCGTTATCTCGACGAGATGGAAAAAAGCGGCTTTTTCGACCAGCTTTGGTCAGGCAAGCGATAGGACATTCTTAAAGCCTCAAGGGGAAGAGGCAATTACCTGGAAGCCGGAGGTCATTGAGGTTGTCCCTCCGCCGGTTTCAAAGGTATTTCACGGCGGCTCGCAGCCCCCTGAAGCAAATTGCCTTGCCCTTCGTCTATATGGTTTGACGATAGTGAGGGCAGAACGGAACGCGGAAGTTGCCCCTTAGACGGGATAAAGGATCTGCCCGAGCAGAGGTCGGACTGAGGACGGGAGCCCGATTCTCTATCATGTCCATTCCTACCCGAAAGCCAGCCTCAGGTTGACATAAAACCACGTTATCGGATAGTGTCCGGTCTCAAAAGGGCGGAGCGGGTCAGTCTGCTCTGCGCGATGGGCACTAGAAGCCGGAGAAGGCGGGCTGGCCGGGGCGGTTGGAGGGCAAATCGGAGTTCTGGGCAGCTGACCCTCAAAAATAAATTCCTATCATTTGATTTTCTAAGAGACAACATCCTGCTAAAGGGGGTTTATGGCGAATCAGTCTGAGGCCGCGGATAAAGGCACAGATCAGAGCGAAAGGGCTCCTACCCAGATGGTAACGGTGAAAGTAGTCATGATGGGCGAGCTGAAGCGATGGGCGGGAGAACGGGAGGTCGAGATAGAACTTCCTGAGGGAAGCACGATTCAAATGCTGGCGGAAAAGCTCGGAGTTATGTGCGGGCAAACCTTTGCACAGAATGCGCTGACCAAGAAAGGAGCCTTTCAACCACATGTGGCGGTGTTTATTGATGGAGTGCATATGGGAGAACTGGATAGTGCTCAAACTATCCTTCGCGGTGGAAAGGTGGAGTTAATGCTACTGCCATCCTACGAGGGCGGTTAGGAAAATAAGAAAAGCGAGGTAAAAACGTGGTCACCATTGTTAAGGGAAGGGATGCCCAGACGCAGACCGTTTATCGGCCAGGTGGCAAAAGGCATGAATCATCGGCAAACGACTGGGTGCCTACCACATGCCGCATGTGCCTAGTGGGCTGTGCAGTGCTTGTCCAGGCGAAAGATGGAAAAGTGCTGAACGTGATCGGGAATCCGGATTCGCCCAAGAACCAAGGTCGGATGTGCGCTAAGGGTAAATCAGGGATCATTAATCACTACAACCCAAACCGGGTGACTAAGCCTCTCAAGCGTACCAACCCGGAGAAGGGGATCGGCGTTGACCCCAAATGGCAGGAGATTTCATGGGAAGAGGCGATAGAGACCATCTCCAGCAAGATGCGGAAGGTTTGCCAGGAGGATCCGCGCAAGCTCTATCTTCAAATCTGGGGAGGCAATGAGATGCGTGCGTGGTTGGGGGCCCTTGGTCCTGCGGTTGGCACGCCGTATATCCAGACGGGAGTCTCTCCCACCTGTGGCAAGACCATTCACTCGATCCAACACATTATAGCGGGAGGATTTCACACGGAGCCCGATTTTGCCCATTGCAACTACCTGATTGACTGCGGGACGCAGATGGGAGTGGCAACCCGGGAGGCTTTTAACAGGCACGTGCCCGAATGTGCCAACGCCCGGGAACGGGGCATGAAGCTGGTCGTGGTAGACCCGGTCGGGAATAACGCGGCAGCCAAGTCAGACGAATGGCTCCCCATCCGTCCTGGGACTGATGCCGCCTTTGGACTCGGGATGCTGAATGTCCTGCTGAATGAACTCAAGATCTACGATGCCGAGTTCCTCAAGCACCACACCAACGCCGGCTATCTGGTGGGGTTCAATGGGAAATTCGTGCGCGATGCCACCACCAAAAAACCCCTCCTGTACGATCAGAGTGACGCAACGGTAAAAACATATGACGACCCAACGCTAAAAGAGCCGGCGCTGGAAGGAGAGTACCGGTTTCAGGACCAGAAGGCGAAGCCGGCCTTTGAGTTGCTCAAGGCACGCGCAGCCGAATATCCCGCCGAGCGGGTGGAAGAAATAACCTCTATCCCGGCCGAGACTATCAGACGAATAGCAAGAGAGTTTGGAGAAGCGGCCGAGATTGGAGCCACGGTAAAAATCGACGGCGTGGACGTGCCCTATCGTCCTGTTAATGTTGAATGGATGAGAGGACCACAGGGACACACACATGCCTGGCACCACAGCTGGGCTCTAACCCTGATGAACCTGGTGATGGGAGCATCTGGCGTAGTGGGTAGTGGCCACGCCACCGACGTGGGCCACAACTGGCCGATTAAATCGTGGCCGGAAGCGGGGGAAGATGGAATGCTTCAGAACCGAGGTTCAGCCGGTCGTGGGGTCGGGAATCTTGGCGCCTTCCCGGGGCGGACCGTTACGCGGCCTGGCCGCTGGGACCTCTTTGAGCTGTTTCCGGTTGCCCGTCACACCAGGACGCTTGTCCCCGAGGTGTTCAAGGAGCCCGGCAAATATGGGATTGATCACAAGATAGAGCTGTTGATCCACACTTCGGCAAATTATGTGATGGGGGGATGGGGTGATACCCAGGCGGTGGTGGACTGGTACAAGAGTATTGATCTAGTGGTGGGGTTTGCGCTGGAGATCCACGAGACCCACGAGCTGGACGATATCGTGCTGCCTATGCCTACGTATCTGGAGGAGAATGCTTTTCATGGCTCCCACGTGGATACCGGAGTAGGGGACGCGGTCGCAGGGGATCATGTCGGTTTCCATCACATTCAACAAGCGGCGCTAAAGGCGCCGGAGGGAGTCCGAAGCCCGATCGAGGTTTTGATGGAGATCTATCATCGGGCAGGGATCCTGGACGAAATCTACCTTGTAATAAACCGGTCCAAGGGGCTCAAGCCTCCCTATTTGCTTGAGGCCGGGAAACGCTATACCGAGACCGAGATCCTAGACCGGCATGCCAAAAGCCTTTATGGTGAAGATAAAGGTTGGGATTGGTTTAAGGAAAACGGAGTTTTGGTGCATGAGCGGGATGCGGAGGAACGCTACCCCGGTCGCTTCACCAAGGCTCGGATTCCCATTTATCTGGAGAATTTCATCGAACTGCGTGAGGAGCTCCAAGCGGTTCTCAGAGAAATGGAGCTGGAATGGGATCTCTCGGATTACGAGCCGATGCCTACCTGGAGGCCTTGTGCATCGTTTGAGCAGCTTCGCCGGGGAGAGATCGATGCCATAGGTGTCAGCTATAAGTTACCTTACGCCTATGGAGCACACGGCAATGCCAATCCCTGGATCAACGAGCTATGTGAGAAGCTTCCGTACTCTTATGCTGTACTCATCAACGCGAAGCTCGCCCAACGGAAAGGAATCAAAGATGGGGATCCTATCTGGTTGGAGTCACCGGTCAAGAAAGTGAAATCGGTGGCCCGGGTCACTGAATGTGTTCATCCGGATGTGATCGGCATTGCGGGGAATGCCGGCCATTGGGCCAGGGGCAAACCGCTCTCGACAGGGAAAGGCGTAAATTTCAACGGGTTGTTGCCCTTTGACATGGGCCAATTTGATGTAATCTCTTCGGCCTTGGAACACTGCATACCGCTCAAGGTATACAAGGCTTGATTCCCTGGCATCAAGCCGGAGTTCTGATGTTATTTTCATAATCAGCTTTAAAAGAGTCTGTGAATAAGCTGTCTGCGCTGAAAGGAGGATCTATGATCACAAGATGCAAGATTCGGAAACGAACGGGTCTATTGTTGTTGTCGATCTTTCTGACCTGGGGCGAGGTTGAGGCGCAAGACAAGATAAAGATTGCTTACAGCGCCCTGGACAGCAATGCCATATGGTATGTTGCCAAAGAAAAGGGGTTTTACCTTAAACAAGGATTAGACGCTGAGTTAGTCTTCATCCCCACCACGACAACGACCGTAGCCAGCATAGTGGCCGGAGATATCAATGTGGGGAATGCCACGGGTGGCGGGGTTGCCAGCGCCGTAGTAGGAGGAGCCAATCTGGTATTGGTCGCCTGTTACATCAACACCCTCCCTTATGAGCTTGTGGTCCATGAGTCCGTTAGATCGGCTGCAGATTTGAGAGGCAAGAACATCGGCATAAGCCGTCTGGGTAGCGCCTCGGACACGGCGGCTCGCGTCCTTCTCAAGGCCCTGGGTCTCGAGCCCATTAAAGACGTCCCCATTATTCAGGTCGGCGGTTCTCCAGAAAGAGCAGCGGCCTTTCGTACTGGAAGAATCATAGGATTCGCTTCAGCCCCAGGAATTGCCAACCTGGCCAAAGGCATGCCCCATAAGGTTCTCATCAGCACCGCTGATTTTCAAAAGCGCTTTGATTTTCCTTTTATCTGCGCCGCGACGACCAAGAGCTATTTGGCCGGGAATAGAGATACGGTCAAGAGAGTGCTGATGGCATTGATCGAGGCCGCTCATTTTTTCAAAACCCATAAAGAGGAGAGCAAAAAAATCGTTGCTAAATATATGAGGCAAGACAACGAAGCCTTTCTGGAAGGTTTGCATAATGCCTATGCCAAACTCTACGAGCGGGTCCCTCTGGTAACCAGGGAGGGCGTGGAGGTCCAGATCAAGGAAGCCCTTGCCCGTCGAGTCGGCGCCAGCCTAAGAGTGGAAGATATGGTGGACGACGGCATTGTACGAGAGTTGGAGAAGAGTGGTTTCATTGATATGGTGTATAAACAATAAAGTTTGACCACGCAGAAGCGCTTGATATCTTTTGTGCCCGGCTGGGCGTTAGCGTGGAGATCTTTTTTTCTGGGCGGCTGACCTCTGAAAACAAATTCCTATCATTATTATTCAAAGGTATTCCACGGCGGCGCGCAGCCCCAGCAGGTAACTGTTCACCCCGAAGCCGGCGATCTGCCCGACCACCGCCTCGGCGATCAGAGAGCGCTTGCGGAATTCTTCCCGCTTATGGATGTTGGAGATATGGACCTCGACGGCCGGAATCCCCACCGCCGTCAGGGCATCCCTCAGGGCAACGCTGGAATGGGTATAGGCCGCGGCATTGATAACGAGGGCGCCGAATTGTTCGGGCGACTCCTGGATCCAGCCGACCATCTCTCCCTCACTGTTCGATTGACGGATCTCCACCTCCACCTCGAGCTCTTTCGCCAGGGAGCGGATTTTGCGGTTGATTTGTTCCAGCGTTAGCCGACCGTAGATCTCCGGCTGTCTCTTACCGAGGAGATTTAGGTTGGGGCCGTGCAGCACTAAGATTTTTCTTTTTTTCGCCATCTATGCCTCTTTCTGCTGACCTTGAATCCAGCGGTCCAATAGTTCCAGCTCCTGCTTTACTTTCTGCGTAGGCGCATCACGTGAGCCCTCCCGCACGAGGCGCTCTCTCAGAAACAAGATTTTCTCCCAGAATTGCTTCTCCCCTCCCGAAGCAAGAAACAGCCGGCGGTAGATCCCCAACGCCTCCAAAAGATAACCCTGCTGGACGAAAAGCCCGGCCATGCTTTCCGTAACAAAGGCGGGGTCCGTCTGAGCATCTCTTTCCCGACAGAGCTTTTCCAGGCTGGTAGCGATGGTTTTGAACGCGTCGTCCGCGCCCAAAA